>Ga0208825_1000455_pt1 | contig 39976 bp, 34 predicted proteins | sample AD_UKC113_MetaG_FD_184450 | JGI IMG/M metagenome (GOLD analysis project Ga0208825, IMG submission 184450) | Active sludge microbial communities of municipal wastewater-treating anaerobic digesters from Hong Kong - AD_UKC113_MetaG (SPAdes)... | ecosystem: Engineered > Bioreactor > Anaerobic >... | reverse complement strand
GAAATGTTCTGGCCAAAATCAAAAATATAGACACCCGGTTGCGGTGAACTTATTTTTTTAGGCTTGAGTTTCTCTATTATTTTAATTGGCGGGATATCCTGGGCGATAAGCGGCGGCCCTTTTACCTGCACCACTTTTTCCCAGTTCTCATCATCAAACCCGGCCAGATTCCAGCCTGGCTGCTCAAGCCGGTGGTCGTAATTTTCACCAAAATAAAGTCCGTTTTCCTGAAGAGGCCCGGCCGCAGCTTTCCAGCTATTATCGCTGGCAATAAGATCATACCCGCCACCAGCATAATAAATTTCCATTTTAAGAATCAATTTTGGAAAATCATAGCCATATTTTTTGATATGGCGGCCATTACCCAGAATGACTCCGATGACATTTTTGTCCTGAATCAAATTGGTGACTTCGTATACGGAATAATAAGCTATCTGGCGGTAGTCTGACCAGGCTGGATCAAGCACCCGGTCGCCGACTCTTTGCCCGTTAATATAAAGCTCATAATAGCCAAGGCCGCAAATATAAACTGTTGCCCGACTGGCTGGTCCCGGGCTGGAAAATTCCTTTCGCAGATAGATAGCCTTGGATTGAAGATCAGGCGGTTCTTCCTGGCCAAGTAGAACTGTCTTTGGTCCGGTAAAGCACTCAGGCCCGGGGTGGGTAATCCAGTTGGCTTTAAATTTCGTGCTGCCCATAAAGCCGGTGGCTAAAGAAGCAACTTCACTGTAAGGGCTGGCTTCTCCGGCTGAGTTCCACCAGCGGACGCGCCAGTAATACTTCTGACAGCTCAGAAGCTCTTCCCCCTCATAGGGGATCTGACTGGTAAAGCTGGTTTTAACCCGCCCGCTATCCCACAGGTCACCAATTTCACGCTCACAGAGTTCAGACTCGGAGGAAAGTATAAGCTGATAAGCGGTGGGGGAGTCTCCTCTAAAGCTGCCGGTAACCTTCCAGGAAAATCTCGGACGGGGATGGTCAACAATGGGTAACCCGGTTAAATATTCCACTTTCAGGTCAAAAGGAGGCTTAAGACTCATTCTTGACTCCAGCTGTTAACAAATTTCAGGCTTCGGCCTGGGCCAGAAAATAATCAGCTACTTGCAGGCCATATTCATCTGGATTGATCTCTTTGACAATTGTTCTTCTGTATTTCTTGCTGACCGCATCTATTTCAGTCAGATCAACTATCTCCCCGTCGATTTTATTACCGTCGGCCTCGGCAATGATCTTGACCTTTGGCCTCATTAAAAATTTCATTTCCTGATTAACACCGGTGACCAGGCCGACTTCCCCCGTACTGAGCAGGACAACCGAGCCAATGGGGAAAACCCCCATCATCTGAACAAAAGCTTTTAGAATAATCGGATTGAATTCGGTCCCGATCTGATCGAGCATCAGGCTTAGAGCTTCGGCCCGGGTAAAAACCTTTTTACGGTAAACTCTTTTAGTGGTAATAGCATCAAAGAAATCGCAGACTTTGACGATCCGGCTGTAAAGGTTTATATCCTGTTTGATTTTAAAGTGAGGATAGCCGCTGAAGTCTTCTTTGATATGATGCTCCATGGCTACATGGATAGCTGAGATCGGCAGGCGTCTGAATTCTTTAAGTTGAACCAGTTTTTCGGCACCCTGAGAGGGATGCAGTTCCATTATTTTTCTTTCTTCTTCAGTCAACTGCCCCGGTTTATTTAATATTTCCAGCGGTGTCTCAATTTTTCCCAGATCATGGAAAAAGGCAGATAAGCCGAGATCAACCAGTTCCGCCCGGCTGAGTCCCAGCCTTTTGCCCAGAGCAATAGCCAGCAAGCTGACATTAACCGAGTGATTCAGGGTATATTCATCATGATTTTTGATGTTGGTCAGGCCAAGCAGAAAAGACTCGTTATCTACCAGATGGTTGAAGATAGACTGGATCAAGCGCCGGGTAGTGTTGAGTTTGATTTTTTCATTTTCTTTTTCCCGCTCGGAGATTTCCCGCAAATGGAGGATGCTCAGAAAATATAGGCGGGCTGAGCTTTTTTCTGGGCTGAGCAGGTGTTCCGAGTCCTGCATTTTTTCCAGGCTCAGGCCGCTGATTTGTTGCCCGGCCAGTTCGGCCTGAATAGCTTCAAAGGGCTCGGGCTCTATTCTTTTCTGGCAGAGAATGGACAGAGCTTTGATCAATTCCTGGCGGCTGATATCAGGCGAGAGGTCAAGCTGGCCTATTTCGCGCCGTCTGAACTCTTCCAGCAGGAATTTAAAAATATGATAGTTGGCCAGTGAAAATTTAAGCCGCTGTTGGTTAAAGAAAATGGATTCCTGTTTGATTTTAAACTTGATTTCAGGCTCAACCGCTTTCAGCCGGTTTAATTCTTCCATCAGCAACCTGGTCTGTTCTTCGATTAGCTCGTTATTTTCGGCATAGAGTTTGAGCACCTTGAAGACAATATAAAATCTGATCAGAAAATTAATGGCAATTTTTTGGACTGCCGGACTTGATTCTTGGCCTGCGGTCTGAGTTTTTTCTTCTTCTGCCATCTTAGCCTCAAGACTTTCTTAAAGTCAGCCGGACCAAAGCTTCAGCCGAAGCTTCCCGCACCTGACGGTTAAAAAAATGTTCTCCCCGCCTTAAAAGGGCCAGGGCTTCGTTTGAACCCATCTTTTCCAGGCCGGCTACCGCGCAGAGCCTCAATTCTGTCGTCCCTGGCCGCCAGGATTTTTTCAGAAAGATCTTTTTAAGAAAATTAAAAGCTTCCTGGCTTTTAGTCCGGCCGAGGAATTCAAACAGGGCTTTTTTTTCTTCAAAACTCCTGGCTTTGAATCTGGCTGTTGAAATCTCAGTCATTAACTGACCCAGGTGGGACGCATCTCCAAGAAATTTCAAGCTGGTGGTGGCTTTCAGCCTGACTTCCTGATCTTTATCATTCATCAAGGCCATCAGCAATTTGTTAGCCAGCTCATCGTTAAAAGAAGCCAGGGCCTCTATAGCCTTTAATTTTAAGTCTTTACTGCTCATCGTCAAAAAAGCGCTAAAAAAAGGAATGATTTTATGAGCCGGTTGCTGCTGCATTATTTCAATCAGGGCTGTGGTTAACTGTGGCTTTTGTTCATCGATTTGAGAGGTAATAATTCCAGGTTTGATGGGCATTTTTTCCCGGAAAAAATTCTGAGTAAGCCGGCGGAAAGCCTGATTGTCCAGTTTTTCATACATCTCGGCCAGAAAAGGAACAGCGGTCAAATCGAACTGGCTCAGATAAGCAAACAGGGCTTCATAATTCAGCTCAAATTTATTGTCAACCAGCTTCCTGATTTCATCAAAAATCCTTGAGTCTGAGGTCCTGGTCAAAAAATCGTCCAGCTTAGCCGCCCGGGCAGGCTGGCTGGAAGCCAGCAATGTCCTGAGTTCCCTTATCTTTTTATTCAAGATAATCGGGATATTAAAATGTCCATTTTTTATATTTTCAAGATAAAAATCCTGAAGAATATTAAGGTTGGCAACAAACTGCTCTTCATTCTCTTCCAGGGCCATAATTTCCATCATCAGATTGATAAATTCTTCCTCGGGCGATAGTTTCCTATTTCTTTCCAGTAAGCGGTTAAGTTCGTTAGCATCTTCTTCGGTCATTGTAAAGAAAGCGGGCTGTTTAGCTGCTGGCTGGCCTGTCTGGCTGATTGCTGACGGCTCCCGCCTGCTTCCCTGGCCTTCGGACTCGAAGGTAAAATTCTGCTGCCAGTTTTCTGGCAGTTCTGGCAGCTCATCATCGACAAAAGAGTTAACAGCCTGTTTTTCTTCAGGCTTTAAGGCCAGCTGGCCAGAAAAGAGTTCCTGGCGGTTAACTTTAATATCTACGACCTTACCAGCCAGTTCCTGGGGGATAATCTGCAGGCCCCGTTTCGATAGACTCTCCGTTCTTTCTTCCAGAATACGGTTTTCAATAAATTCTTCGGGAGCGTAATATTGAAGATCAGGGAAATCCTTTAGCCAGAGGGCATTAACCACATCGGACTCTTCGGCCGGTTTGGCTGATTCTTGGCGGATGATTTCCAGGAAATCATTTATTTCTTCATCATCCATTCCCTGATAAAAGGCCAGCAGGCGCAGGCCGTCTTTAAAGAAAAAAAAGGGCAGGCTCTTGCTCGAAATCTCATCCTGATAGACAGGTTTATCCTGATAATAGAAGCCGAATTCTCCGATGCTCAGTTCCAGTCTCTGATATTCATCCAGAAAAGTTTTGAGTTTGGAGATGAAGTCCTGGCGGAAGTGAATGGCTGAAGTGTGCTCGGGTGGAAATATTTTCAGGGCAGAGATAGTATTGGCCAGCGATAGAATTAGCTCTTTAGCTTTCTGGATAGCCTGAGGATCAGCTTTTTCTTCCTCAGCCTGACTTTCCTTGGTCTTGTCTTCAGGGGGCATCTGGATTTGCCTTTGCCAGGTTAGTTTAGCCCAATAGTGAACTTTCAGTCAAACTTAATATGCCTTTGGTCACAATTAACATTCTCGCCAGGTTGCTGATCGGGCGGCTGTCAGACTCAGCAGGCAGGAAGCCCGGCTTTAATTTCGCCGGCTTAAGACATTTTTCTCATACTCTTTTATTTTACCCAGCCACTCGCTTTCCAGAGGAACGTCCATCATCAGGCAATAATAGTCCCAGACTGCGGCCAAAGGCAGATCCCGGACATACTGGCGCCAGTATAGTTTGCTGAGATTATCGCCCTGAAGTTCAGCTTCTTCCAGCTTTTTCCCGGGAAGGAGGAGAGCTTGGAGCAATCCCTGCTCCACCGCCCTGGCTCCCAGGACCCAGGCTCCAACCCGGTTCATAGAGGCATCAAAATAATCAAGGGCCAGATGGATTTTTTCCTGATCGGGAACTGCCACAATCTCCTCGCAGACAGCCTCGATCTCGTCATTGAGCAGGACGACATGATCTGAATCCCACCTTACCCCCCGGCTGAGATGGAGAAGCAGTTCACCGCCACCGGTCATAATGGCCGAAATTTTGTCGGCTATTGATTCAGTTGGATGAAAATGTCCCAGATCCAGGCAGACCATTTTGCCTTTTTGGAGGGCATAAGCTAAATAAAACTCGTGAGAGCCAACGACATAAGCCTCCGTTCCCAGGCCGAAAAGCTTGCTTTCCAGTGAGTCCTTGAGCTGGGTCTGGCTATATTCGGTTTCAAATATTTCCTCTAAAGAATCAAAAAGCCACTGGCGGTAAGACCAGCGGTTAGCCGGCCTGTCCTTCAGGCCATCCGGTATCCATAAATTGTGAATCGAATAAGACTTGAGCTCGCGCCCGAAAAAAGCTGCTATCTTACGGCAGGCTTTGACATGCTCTATCCAGAATTTCCTGATTTCCTTTCTGGGATGGCTCAGGGTCATTCCTCCGGCTGCCTTGGGATGAGCAAAACAGGTGGCATTAAAATCAAGTTCTAAATTATGGGCCTTAGCCCATTCTAACCAGCCGCGAAAATGACCTGGCTCATATTCATTTCTTTCGACCCGGCCGTTAAATTCTCCGTAAATCGAATGAAGATTGACCCGGTGCCGGCCAGGGATTAAAGCGATGGCTTCTTCCAGGTCCTGTCTGAGTTCCTGGACATTTCTGGCCCGCCCGGGGTAATTACCTGTCACCTGCAGGCCTGAACCGGTCAGCTCTGAGCTGGACGGCTCGAAGCCCCGGACATCGTCCCCCTGCCAGCAATGAATAGACAATTGATAGGTTGGCAGCTGTTTAAGGGCCTGGTCAGCATTAACTCCGATTTCGGCCAGTTTGTCTTTAGCCTCGTCATATTTTCTTTCAATTGAAGTCTGATCCATAGCCAACCCTCCTGACTATTAGTTCTTATAATTTTTGGCTGTTTTTTGTCAAGGAAGTAAAAACAGCCAGCTGACAATTTCGGTTAAACCAGCCGGTTATTCCTGGCTTCAGCCAGCCTGGACTTATATTCAGAAAGGGCCTTGTCCCATCTTTCGGGGGAATGCGGCCGGTATTCTTTTATTTCAAAAGATTGCTTGACTATTTTTCTCAAGGCCCGGCGGTCCTCCAGTTGGCCAGCCGCCAGAGCCTGAATCAGCACATTCCCGGCAGAAGTAGCTTCTTCCGGTCCGGCTAAAACCGGACGGCCGGTGGCCTCAGCGGTAAATTGATTCAACAAAGAGTTTTTTGAACCGCCGCCGATGATATGAATAACTTTAAACTTTCTGCTGGTTAGAGCTTCCAGCTCGTCGATCACCAGCCGGTACTTTAGAGCCAGGCTTTCCAGAATAGCTCTGGTCATAGCTCCAGGTTCGGCCGGAATAGCCTGTCCGGTCTGGCCAGCATAACCGCTTATAGCCTCTACCATATTTTCCGGATTAAGAAATTCAGGAGCATCAGGGTCAATAAACAACTGAAAAGGTCTGGCCTTTTCTGCCAGTTCCGTCAGCTGTTCATAGCTTAAATCTCCCGGTCTGGACCAGACTTTCCGGCATTGCTGGAGAAGCCACAGGCCGGTGACATTTTTAAGAAAGCGAATAGTCTTTTCCAGGCCGCTTTCATTGGTGAAATTAGCCTGGAGTGAACGTTCGTTGACGAGAGGCTGGCTGAGCTCCACTCCAACCAGTGACCAGGTCCCAGAGCTAATGTAGGCCCAGTCATCTCCTTCAGCTGGAACAGCCGCAATGGCTGAAGCCGTGTCATGCCCGGCGACCTCGACGACAGAAACATCGGGCAGGCCGTCTTCCACCAGCCAGGGAGAAAGCCGGCCGAGTGTTTTACCGGGCAGGCTTATTTCTGGCAAGAGCCTCGCCTCAATTCCCATTCTTTCCACCAGTCCGGGAAGCCATTGCCGGCTAAAAGGCGATAACAACTGGGAAGTGGAAGCGATAGTCAGGTCGGTGGCTTTTACCCCGGTTAACAGGAAGTTTAGAAGATCAGGCATAAAAAGCATCTTCTCTGCCTGTTTCAGCCAGTGAGGATTTTCCTTTTGCAGGGCATAAAGCTGAAAGATGGAGTTAAAAGGCATAAACTGGATGCCGGTCAACTGATACAGTTCTTCGGCTGGAAATTCCTTAAAATATTGCCCGGCGGCTACCGGGAAGGCTTTATCCCGGTAACAGGACGGCAAGCTAAGAAGATGGCCGCTGCTATCAATCAGGCCGAAATCTACCCCCCAGGTATCTATACCCAGGCTCCTGAGCCTCAGGCCCTGGCGGTATGTTTTCTCCAGGACCTGCCTTATTTCTTCAAACAGGTAATAGACATTCCAGTGAAGGTGATGCTGGCAGCGGATCAGCCGGGAAGGAAAACGATGAAGCTCGGTCAACCTGATCTGGCCATTTTCAAGTGAACCGAGCATCGCCCGGCCGCTTTCTGCTCCCAGGTCAAAAGCCAGGAAATATTCAGCCGTCATGAATTATGTCCTTATGAAATTATATCAGTTATTAAATATATGAAGAGACCAGGCGATTTCAAGTTCTTTCTCCAGGGGAGGTTTGTAGTTCGTTTTGTTTTTTAAGTGATATAATAATGACAGCTAAAACTTTTTAAATTAAAATAAAAAATTAGAGTTAACTTGTAGCCGAGAGGACAGCCAGATGGATAGAAATGAACTCAGGGAGCAGTTAAGAAAAAAGACCGCCAAGCCAGCCCAGCCGGATAAAGTCAAAGAGCTTTGGAAAAATATTGAAACTGAGGCTGAGCTGAACACCCGGCAGAAATTAGAAAAGCTTCTGGCTCTCTCCAGAAAAAAAGAGTCCGGAAAAAAGGCTGGCCCTGGCCAGGATATTAACCGGCCGTCATCCAGCCCGGCCCGTCAGCCCTATTTAGTTCTGGAAAACAATTTCAATCTGAGTTCAAGCTATGGCCAGATTCCTATTTCTCTTGGCTTGAATATCCCGGGCCAGGTGCTTTATCTTCTCAGCCGGGATGAAGCTTTCCAGACTCTTTCACTGGCCGGGTCAATTTTTATTGATCTTGAAACCACCGGACTGGCTGGAGGAACTGGCACTATACCTTTCCTGGTTGGCCTGGGCTTTTTTGATCAGCAGGGATTCAAGATTGTCCAGTTTTTCTTAAATGATCTGGCTTCAGAATTCAAGATGCTGGAAGAATTAACAGCCCTTCTTCAGGACAAAAAATTCACCTCGGTTATTTCTTATAACGGCAAAGGGTTTGATCTGCCTTTGCTCGAAACCCGTTTTACCCTCAACCGTTTGAGATGTCCATTATCAGCTTTACCCCATCTTGATTTTTTATTTTCGGCCAGATATCTCTGGAAGCATAAATATGAAAGCTGCCGGCTTTATAATCTGGCTCTGGCCCATCTGGGGGCTGACCGGGCAGAAGATATCCCCTCGGAGGAAATCCCCTGGCGATATTTCCAGTATTTAAGGACCGGCGATTTTTCTTTAGTTGAACCAATTCTCTATCATAATCAGGAAGACATCATGTCCCTCTACGGGGTGGTGGTAGCCGGGGCCCTGGCCGTCGGGCATAGCCTTGAGAATCAGGAAATGGAGATTGATAGCCTGGAGCTTTTTGGCCTGGGGAAAATCTGGGAGAAAGCCGGAGAAAAAAAGAAATCGGCTGAACTTTATGAAAAGGCCTTAAATCAGAAACTGCCGGTTGAATTATCAGTCAAGGTTAAGAAGAATTTAGCCCTCTACTTTAAAAAATGCGGTGACTGGGAAAAATCGCTCAAGCTCTGGCAAGACCTGAGTCAGAACAGTCGTGATCTTGATGCCTGGCGGGAGCTGGCCATGTATTATGAGCATCAGGTCAGGCAGCCACAAACAGCCCTCGAACTTGCTCTGGACGGGCTGGCTTTATCCCGGGATATTAACCCTGCTTTTGAGAAAGATTTTGAAAAGAGGATTGACCGCTTGACTAAAAAGCTGAACGGGGCTGGCCGTGGTCAGGGTGAAGGGGAGAAAAGCGGACAATGAAAGCTATGGTGCTCGGTGAATTTGGCCAGGTTGAGAACAACCCGTTGAAGCTAAGGGAAGTCAGGCCTCCTGAGCCAGGGCCAGATCAACTTCTAATCCGGATATCATCTTGTGGCGTCTGCCATACTGATCTCCATACAGTTGAGGGCGAACTGCCAGCAGTGAGGCTGCCAAGAATTCCTGGGCACCAAATCGTTGGGCGGGTAGAAAAGACCGGGGAAAGGGTTTCTCTCTTTAAAACCGGGGAGAGAGCCGGCTGTGCCTGGCTTTATCACAGCTGTGGTCACTGCCGTTTCTGTTTAAGTCACAGGGAAAATCTCTGTCCGGAAGCTAAATTTACAGGTTATGATGTTGACGGGGGTTATGCTGAACTGGTAGTTGTGCCAGAATCTTTTGCTTATAAATTGCCCGAAAATTTTCCTGATGAGCAAGCTGCTCCTCTGCTCTGCGCTGGTATCATCGGCTACCGCTCCTTGAGGTTGAGCGGGCTCCTGCCGGGCGAGAAACTGGGGCTTTTTGGCTTTGGAGCTTCAGCTCATGTGACTGTTCAGGTGGCGGTCAGCCAGGGGGCCAGGGTCTATGTTTTTTCCAGGAAAAAAGAGCACCGGGAACAGGCTTTAAAGCTGGGGGCGGTCTGGGCCGGCCAGCCTGAAGAGGATCCACCGGTCAAACTGCAGGCGGCCATTGTCTTTGCACCAGCCGGTCAGGTAGCCCGCCGGGCATTGGAGGTAGTGGATAGGGGAGGGACAGTAGCTCTGGCTGGCATCTACCTCAGTCCGGTACCGGAACTCGATTATGAAAAGCATCTTTATTTTGAGAAGACATTGAGAAGTGTAGCCAATGCCACCAGGCAGGATGGAGTGGAGTTTTTGAAAATAGCCGGCGAGATTCCGGTCAAAACCGAAGTTCAAATCTTTCCTTTAGAAAAGGCGAATGAAGCTCTGGCAGCGATCAAACACAGCCGGATCAATGGAGCGGCCGTCCTTAAAATCAGTTAGGGCCTGATTTCAGGTCAGCTCTGGCTGGTTGAAAAAATTGATCTCTTAAGTTAATATTATTCAAGCTAATTCCAGGCGCCCGTAGCTCAGTTGGACAGAGCGTCTGACTACGAATCAGAAGGCCGCAGGTTCGAGCCCTGCCGGGCGCAGATTTTTCTTTGGGACCAGATTATCCATGGCTCTAATAATTTAGTGAGCCTTAAGATTATTTCTGGGTCAATCAGGAAATATGATTGAAATTAAAAGCCTGTTATTGCTCGGTCCGCCCGGAGCCGGTAAAAGCCCTTTTAGCCAGTATCTTAGCCGCCTGATAACAGGCCGTTGCCATTTTCTGTCTTTTGATTTTGGTCAGGAATTAAGGGACATTCTTAGCCACAGGCAGAAAGAGGTTAGGCCCGGTGAAGATGACCGCCAGCTTGAAACTTCCTATAGCCACCCAGAGATAACCCGCATCCTGGAGTCAGTGAACAAGGCTGTTCTTTTTGAGGAGCAGGACCGGGAGCTGGCCCGCAAGATCTTAAAAAATTTTCTGAACAGAAGCAGGCCATCAGCTGAAGATATTCTGGTTTTAAATGGTTTGCCCCGCCACCAGGCTCAAGTGGCCTGGCTGGAAGGCCTGACTAAGATTGTTCTGGCTGTTAACCTTGATTGCCCCGAAGAAATATCAATCAAAAGAATACTGGCCAATCTTGATGGTGAACGTCAGGGAAGGTCAGATGACCTCCCGGCTATCATCAGCCGGCGCTACCGTCTCTATGAGGAGAGGACGAAGCCCCTCATTGACTTTTTGAGAGAGAAGGAAATTCCGGTCTTGAATTTGTCTGTTGATGAGGCCACCAGACCGGAGGATCTATTTGAAGAATTTAGCCGGAGCGAGATTTTTAACCTTCTGATCAGCGATTAATTAATTTTCTGGCCTCCAGATAAAAGCGCTTTTCCCAGGCTTCCCCCATGGAAAAAGTTTTTCTGGGCAGGGCCCCATCAAGAATTACCGTTGGGAAAAGTTCGTTTTTCTCTAAGGCTGGAAGATAGAGACCAGCATTGTTCTCATTTTTCCTGACCAGCTGCCAGAGAGAATCATCGCCATGGACATAATCCAGCCCTCGGGCTTTTTGGTCGCCTATGAATTTATCCAGAAAAGGCTGGATGGTGCCGACGGTCAGATTCGAAGAAGGTTTTAAAAATCTGATCAGTTTAAAGGTATTCTTGAAGACTACTCCGGCCAGCTGTTCTTTCTTTTTTCTGGTATTAATTGCTTTTTTCAGATCTTCATAAGACTTCTCGGGGGAAATTTCAACCTGTCTCTGGAAAAATAACTGAAGTTCGTCTTCCAGGCCGGCTGGATTCTTGATTTCAAATAGAATCCGGTGAATGGGTTCAAAAACCAGAGCTTCATCATGAAGATTAACTATTTCTACCAGAGCGTAACGCCAGGGGGAATGATCTAGTTCCTGCGGATTTTGGCTGGCAGCTTTAGCTTTTTCCCAGATGGTTTTAGCCGTGGCCAGAGAATGGTTGCCATCACCAACGGCGAACAGAAGCAGGGGAGTCTCGGCAGGAACCTTATATCTCTGGCTGAACTTTTTTTGATCAGCCAGCCCAGTCAGCCCGGCAAAGATTTCCTCCTCAACTTTAGGCTGATTGATAAGATATCCTCTTAGCCGCCCGGAGCCGAACATCAGTTCAAAATCATAGAGTGGCGTAAAATCCTTTTTATGCTGACTGGCCGGCCCAATGACTGCATTTTCCTGGTCATCAATAAGCATCATGATGTGAGGCAGCTCCAGTTCTGCTCCTTCTCTGATTTGTACCCGGGGCGGAATTCTCTCCAGGATAGTTCCCTCAGTTGCCCGGATCAGGCTCTTAGCCTGAGGGCGAAAATCATATTTCTCGAGGTCAACGGCCAGAAGCAGGCCTTTTCTCCAGCCGTGGGCTGTTTCTCTCTCAACATAAATGACCCCTTCTGCCTGCCTGAAAATCCCGGCTGAAAGATACTCGCTCATCTGACTTTTGATCTTCTTAATTCTGACCTCTTTATCAGGAGCGTTAAGATAAACTTCCGGATAAATAAGGTGAAAAGTTGAGGGAGCAGAACCAACCAGGGCGGCTACCCTTTCCCAGTATTCAGGCTCTGAGGTGAATTGATCGCAGGCAATGACCGACCAGCGTTTTAAATCCAGGTTTTCAACCGGGAGCAGAATATCAGCTTTAGCCACTCCCAAAGATTCAAAAATTTTCATGCTAATCATCCTTTCCAATCAGAAGACAAGAAAGTTTTATACAACAAGCCTGCTGCTTTTTCAATCCAGCCAGCCTCCTTAGTTGGATTAAAATTGAAGCCTGGCCTGGATCTATGGCCGGTGGCGCTGGGTTCAGCTGCTTTATTTTTCAGGCGAGAGGAGCTGCCCGGGCTCAATCTTACCGGTATCTTCACTGCCAGGCCGGCCGTCATGGTTGACAAAAAGCCATTATTTAATTATAAGAAAACCTTATGGCCGGGAAGGATTAAGAAGATTTTTTAAAGAGAGGTGCAAGGTGATTTCTTTCGAATTAACCGAGGAACAAAAAGCCCTTCAGGAGATGGCCCATTCCTTTGCTGAAAAGGAAATGAGGCCAAAGGCTGCTTATTATGACCGCGAGGAAAAATTTCCTGAAGAGGTGATGCAAAAAGCTTTTGAGGCAGGATTTTTAACCTGTAATGTCCCCATAGAATATGGCGGCGGCGGTTTATCAGATCTCGAGATGGCCATCATTTCAGAAGAACTGGCCTGGGGGTGTCCGGGGATGTATACCACCATGATGGCCAATTCTCTGGCTTTTACTCCGATTATTCTCTACGGCCAGGAAGAGCAGAAAAAGAAATTTTTGACTCCTTTTACCCAAAAAATGGGTTTTGCCTCTTATTGTCTGACCGAAAGGGAAGCTGGCTCCGATACTTCAGCCATTAAGACTCTGGCCCGTAAAGACGGCTCTGATTACCTCATCAATGGCTCTAAATGTTTTATCACTAATGGCGGGGTGGCCAGCTTATATGTGGTTTTTGCCAATGCTGCACCTCAGAAGGGGCCAAGAGGGCTGACCGCCTTTATCATTCCTAAGGAGACTCCGGGTATTACTATTGGCAAGATTGAAGACAAAATGGGGCAGCGGGCCTCAAATACGGCTGAGATATTTTTTGAAGATGTCCGGGTTCCGGCCGAAAATATTCTGGGCAAGGTCGGCCAGGGGTTTCTGATCGCCATGAGGACTTTCGACCGGACGAGAGCCGCGGTCGGTGCAGCCGGAGTCGGGTTGGCCAGAGCTGCTCTGGAGTCTGCCGTCGAATATTCTAAGACCAGGATTCAATTTGGCCAGCCAATAGCTACTTTTGAGGCTACCTCCTTTAAGATTGCTCAAATGGCAACCGAGCTGGAAGCAGCCAGGCTGCTGGTCTGGAAAGCTGCCTGGCTGGTCGACCAGGGCCTGCCTTGCGGTCTGAATTCGGCTATGGCTAAATGTTTTGGCTCGGACCTGGCCATGAAAGCCTCGCTTGAAGCCCTGCAGATTTTTGGCGGCTATGGTTACATGAAAGACTATCCGATTGAAAAGCTGGTCAGAGATGCCAAGCTGCTGCAAATTTATGAAGGAACGAATGAAATCCAGAGGCTGGTCATTTCGCGGGAAGTTATCGGGCCAATAATTCAGAAGTAAAGCTGGAAGACTTGAAGAAAACCGCCCCGGATCTGGCTTCAGCCAGTCATTACTCAACCAGGGACGGGATTTGCGCCTTTTACCTGGAAAGCTATCCGCGGCCTTTTTTAAAACCAGGCTAATTAATTGTCCGGATTCAATTGGCCAGCATAAAAAAAGGGACCCTCTCGGGTCCCTCATCTTTTCAAGCTAAAACCAAGCGGGACTTGATATGTTTAGAAAATCTTACTCTTCAAAGAGTTCAGGGATGATGGCCAGAGTCTCAACTCCAGCGCCTTTACAGATATCCATAACTTCCATCACTTTGCTAAAAGGAACCTTAGCATCAGCTCTGATGAAAATGGTCTTATCCTGACGGGCGGCATATTGACGGCGTAACTCTTCCAGCAACAACCTTAATTCCAGCGGGTTTCTCTGGAGTTCCACCTGATCGTTTTTCTTGACAGTCAAAACAATGACATTGGGATCCTGACCAGTTTTAGAATCAGAAGTCTGGACTTCGGGCAATTTTACATCAATTCCGAGTTGAACCATTGGGGTTATGACCATAAAGATAATTAACAGAACGAGTAAGACGTCACACAGGGGGACGACATTGGGTTCAGCTTTCGCCATACTCTCCTCCTTAAATATCTTAGATTGAGATTTTATTGAAAAAACTTAGCTTTGTCAAATGGCTTTTAGCCTGGATTGATAAAAATTTTTTGCTGGCCCCGATTCTCAGGCCTTTAAAAAGAAAAATCACTGCCGCCCTTGTTTTCCAGGATAACTCTGGCCAGTTTATTGCAGTGTCTTTAAAGCCCTGCTGTTATTACTGGTTTTAAAGACCAGCAGAGTCCGGCCAGCCCCGGCTGATGATCCATAGGAATACCGGATATCAATAATAGCACTGGCCAGCAGGGCGCCTATTTCTGCTCCGACGCCAATGCGGTCGTCAACTTCGACGGTGATAACCTTGGCAGTTTTTATCTTAAAGCCAAGTGAGCGCAGAGCCGACTCAGCTTTTTTATAATCTGAGGTGACCAGATTAAATTGACCCTTTTCTTGATGTTTTTCTGACAGAACACAATAGGCCCGCAAATTAATGCCGGCATTAGCTAAGGTTCCCAGCACCCGTCCGAAAATTCCCGGTTCATTTGGCGTGGTGACCTGAAGTTCAATTTCTTCCCGAACAATGTTCACTTTTCATCTCCTTCCAAAATCTTACTGCCAACCTATCTAACCAATTAAATCTTAAACTGAACAGCCTTACCTTAAGCAGATAGATGCCTGGCCAACCTAACCAGTTACATTTAAAGATTATTCTAACAAATCGCTAAGAAAAAAAGAAGATATTTGCTTTGGTCATCAGCTAACCAGAAAAATTCAGAAATACTTTCTATTGACAATCAGAACTATTTGTTTTATTCATTGATTAATCAATATGTTACGGAGGTTTGAAATGTCAGGCAAGAGGTTAAAATTGCTGGTCGTGTCCTGTCTTATTCTTTTCCTGGTCGTCGGAGCCACGGCTGAGGTTAAGAAAATTAAGAGTATGGGAAGCTATACTTTTGTTCGCATCAAAGGAAGCATCCCGACTCCAGAGGTCATGAAAATGCTGGCCGACCGCTATGCCGGTGATATCAAATATGGCTTTGACCAGGCTGGCTATGGAGACATCTATCTGGCCTTTATTGACCAGTTAAAGAGTGCTCAGTTTGAAGATACGACCTGGAATATCGGAGAAACTGTGAAATGGATGCTCTTTCGTTCCCAGGGCAAAATAAAAGTAACCGGGCCACTGGAGTGGGCTGGTAAAAAGCCACTTGAGGTCTTTGCAGTCAAGGTCAAAAAAGGATTTAAGACCTATACCTTTATTATTCCCAAGCCTTGCGGGAATATTGCCCTGCGAGATGAAATAGAAGAGATCCCTGAGGCGGTCTGCAGTCTTAAGGTAACTCCGGCTAAAGCCAATATTAACGATCCAATTACAGTTGATATGAGCGGCAGCCAATATGCGAAGAGCCTTAAAGTTGAAATTATTGATTCACAGGGAAACAAAGTCGCAAGCAAAGATTTAAGTCCGGAAGCGGCCAGATGGCAGACTAAGCTTGATAAGCCCGGCCAGTATATTTTCAGGGGAACGGCTATTAACCTGGAAGACAAGCCTTCGGTTAATAGGTGCGAGAGCGGGGTCTACATTAATTTCCCCCCAGTTGCCCGGGTTGTGCCTAATTGCTTGAATTGCCGCGAATATGTCGGACGTCCTTTGACTTTCGATGGCTCGGGCTCAACCGATCAGGATGGAGAGGTAACCAGGGTCGTCTTTGAACTTACCGACAGCAACGGACAGGTTGTAGATTCCTCGGCAGTTACTCAAAAACCTTATATCTGGGAGAAGACTCTTTATAAGCCGGGCGATTATACTGTTTCTGTTATTGCCTATGACAATGATGGGGCCTCATCAGTTTCCACTTCGGAGTCGAGAAAGACAATCAAAGTCACCAGGAAGACCCTGTTCATTGCCGCCGAGGCTGGACCTTTACTGGCTCACGGTTCTTATACAGGTTTCGCCTTTGTCCGGACCGGAATGTTTATCTGGCTGAAGCCTGATAAGACCAGTCTGACTTTTACCAGCGGGGCGGCCGTTCCCTTTAAAGGTACTCCCTGGAAAGCAGCTATAACGACCAACCTTTTGGGCAATATCCACTTCGGAAAAGCTTTCTTAGGTCTGGGGGCAGGCTTTATGACCAAAGAGAGATCCGACCGGAAAACCGGAATTGACGGATTGGGCCAGCTGGGCGTTACTTTATCAAACAGTTATTTCAGCCTGTGGCAGCTCTATTTTGAATTTCGTGTTCCTATCGGCAGATCATTCTCCGATTGCCATAAGATGGCCGTCGGGCTAAGATATAACTTTTAAAAAATAGTCAGGCTTGATTTTTAACTATAAAGGGTTGAGCAGAATAACTGGTCAGACCAGGTTATTTGGCTGAATTTGCGGTCATTATAAAGTTGTTATAATCCTGCCTTATTTTCTTGACAAGAGGTCAAGTTTTTTATTTAATTAATAGGTCAGAAAATTTACAGGAGGTGTATAAATGAAAAATAAAAAGATTGTGGTTCTGACTTGCTTAGTTCTGGCTCTAGTTGTAGTGGCTCAGGCCTCAGCCGAAGTAAAAAAGATAACGTCCCTGGGACAATACACTTTTGCCCGGGTGAGGGGTAAGATTCCTACTCCCGAAGTTATGAAGATGCTGGTTGACCGCTATTCAGCTGACATTAAGACCGGCTTTGAGCAGGCAGGCCTGGGTGATGTTTATCAGCCATTTATCGAGCAGCTCCAAACCGCCCAGTTTGAAGATACCACCTGGAATGTGGGTGAAACGGTTCAGTGGATGTTATTCAGATCACATGGAAAGGTTAAAGTAACTGGAGAGCTGGAATGGGCCGGTAAGAAACCGGTTGAAACCTTCACTGTTAAGGTCAAAGTCGGTTATAAGACCTATACTTTTATGATTCCCAAGCCCTGCGGAAATATTGCTTATGTGGGCATGGTCGAGGAAATCCCTGAAGCTATTTGCAGCCTGAAAGTTTCACCGGCCAAAGCCAATATTAATGATCCTATCACCGTTGATATGAGCGGCAGTCAGTATGCTAAAAGCCTTAAAGTGGAAATATTTGATAAACAGGGGAGCAAAGTGGCCACTAAGGACCTGACTCCTGGATCGGCCAGATGGCAAACCAAGCTGGACAAGCCTGGCGAATATGTCTTTAAGGGTACGGCTCTTAATATGGCTGATAAGCCTTCGGCTAATCCCTGCGAAGCCAGAGTTTATATTAATTATCCGCCAGTAGCTGTTGTCGTTCCCAGTTGCACCGATTGCAAGAATTATTATGGGCGTCCGGTTACTTTTGATGCCTCCGGTTCATCCGACCCCGATGGTCAGGTAACCAAAGTTGCTTTTGAGTTAAGAGATGCCAACGGCCAGGTTGTAGATTCTTATGTTGATACCGACAAGCCATTTACCTGGGAAAAGGCTCTTTACAGTGAAGGTACCTTTACTGTGTCTGCCACCGCTTATGATAATGATGGTGCTGTCTCTGCTGCTACTGGTGATTCCAGCAAGAGTTTTACCGTGACCAGAAAGAAACTCTTTGGGCTGATTGAATTTGGACCGATGCTGGCCCACGGCGGAGATGAATATGACCTGCCGGACTATGTCGGCTACGTATTTATCAGACCTGGCTTATTTACCTGGCTTAATCCGGATAAAGTCAGCTTGACCTTCACCGCCGGTGTTGGAGTTCCTTTGAAGGGTTCTCCCTGGAAAACAACCATTATGGCTGAACTTCTGGCCAACCTGCATCTGGGCAAAGCCTATATTGGAGTTGGCCCCGGCTTTATCACCAAAGAAGTTGATATGCGTAAGGCTGGAGTGGATGCTGTCGGTCAGCTCGGGTTTACAATTTTCGACAATTATCTGAAGATGGGTCAAATCTTCTTCGAATTCAGAGCTCCAATTGGACGTACCTTTGACAGCCACAAAATGGGTATCGGTTTCAGGTATAACTTCTAATTAGTTCTTGATTATCAGCTGAAAAGGGGCGGATTTTCCGCCCCTTTTTTTGTTTTCTAATCAAATATTTTTTAGCTGTTTGGCCGTCTTTTTCAGGCTGACTGGTCTTTATTTGAAACGCGGGGTAAGGTCAAAATGGAAGCGGCCTGTAACTGACTTCAGAAGTTCATGGTAGGCCGAGGAGTCAGAATAGGCAGTTTGGATATTTGTTCTGGCTGATCTTTATGGGGATGATTGAAATTTTGACCAGGGTAAAAACTGGCCAAGCGAGCCAGTTAGGTAGAAAGCCACACCTTAGGTGTGGTGGTCAGTTTTTGAATAACTTAACTGCTTTAATTATTCGGCGAGCTTGGTAAGCTTAGCCAGTTCTTCGTTGTAATACTTGCGATAAAGGATTTCCCACTCCTGTGAGCCTTCTTCTATATGTTTTTTTTGCGAGGTAATTTTTTCCCTGGCTTTCCGGTCAAGCTGGTCATAGAGTTTCATTTCTTCATCAATGGCTTTGACAATGGTCAGGCGGATTTCATTTGGTTCATCCAGAAATTCGACCAGGTCATTTTTATAAAGGGAATTAACTATCAATTTTGAGAGATGATGAATTTTCTCCCTCGATAGGCGGCTCATCAGATGACAATATTCCTTTCTTTGGCTAGCTTGGTCTTGATCATTTTGAACATTGTCTGGTACTCTATATTGCCTTTACGGATTTCATCAATGTGCTTGTTCAAGATTTCTCTGACTTCCTGGTCGAGCTTGTCTTCTTTAAGAAATTCGTCTGAAATCAGGTTAACTATCTCTTCCAGCACCCGGCTGCGGTCCTCAACCAGAATCTTGCCTTCTTTAATCAGAGTTCTTAAGATTGTAAATGATAAATGTTCTATTTGGTTCTTATTTAGCCTCATTCTTTATTTAAAATACAATAGATAGTGGCAAAATTCAAGGTGAGGTGTAAAGATTTTTCACCCTGGCCTAAAAATATTGACGGGTCAGTGTGGTTGTTGAGGCTATCCCTGGCGCTGGAAGACCACTTCTGGCTTTAGGACTCTTTCTTGTGGATTAAAGCGGGCCAGGCCAAGAAGCTGGTTGTCTTCAGCCAGAATCCGGTAAATGACAGGCACCAGCTGGCTTTTCTGGTGCAGGTCTATCCGGGTCAGGTGCTCAAGCCGCAGGCTCTGCCCGTGCTCGAAATCAGACCGGCCGGCCTGGTCAACCCAGACAGCTGGCTGCCCGGAGAGGACATAATCAAGGGGAATAAGGAACCGGGTAGACAATTTTGTCCGTTGGAGCTCTTCGATTTGCTCCAGACTGAAGGCCTCATCTTCTGAATAAGATCCGGCGACGATGCGTCTCAGCCCGGAAAGATGAGCACCGCAACCGAGTTTCTGGCCAAGTTCATGGGCTACGCTCCTGATATAGGTCCCCGATGAACACTCGATCTGAAAACTTATTTCCGGTGGATGATAATCCAGGATAAGAAAACGGTAAATCTCAATTTTTACCGGCTTTAACTCAGGGGTCTGCCCTTTTCTGGCCAATTCAAAAGCACGCTGCCCCTTTATTTTTTTAGCTGAAAAGGGAGGGGGAAGCTGCTCAATTTCTCCGGTCAAAGATTCGACCACTGGCTCGACCAGTCTGAGGTCTGGATACCGCTGGCATTTTTCTCCGACCGGGTTTCCCAGGGAATCATAAGTGTCAGTAGCCTGACCTAAGGTAATCTGGCCGGTATAAGTCTTGTCAGCCCGGGACAGAAAAGGGAAGAGTCTGGTAGCCTGGCCGGCAGTGATAATCAGAACTCCAGTAGCTAAGGGATCAAGCGTACCAGCATGGCCGATTCTCTTTTCTCCAAGGAGCTTTCTCAGTTTGAGAACAACGTCATGGGAAGTCCAGCCAGCTGGCTTATCAACGATGATCAAACCGTCCATCAGAATTATAGCCTGGACTGGCTTTTGAGGAGATTTTCTATCTCGGCTGGAATCCGGCTGTAAAGCTCCTCCAGCTGGCCATAGGCCGTAAAGCCGGCAGCATTGACATGGCCGCCGCCGCCAAATTTCTCAGCCACCCGGGCGGAATTGGCCTGACCTTTCGAACGGAGGCTGACCCGGAACTCGCCGGGTGAAATTTCCTTAAAGAAAATAACCATTTCTACCCCTTTTATTGATCTGGCCAGGGTAGTTGCATCCTCAATGTCTATTTCTTTAAAGCCAAATTCCTGCCTGTCTCTGGCCAGCATGGTAATGATAGCAATATTCCCCGCTTCGTTCAGCTGCAATGTAGATAAGATCCGGCCGAGGAGCCTGATTTTCGACGGTGAATTGTTATTGAGCAATTTTTCAGCGACCGCATTCGGACTGGCCCCAGCTTCAACCAGTTGGTGGCTAACATCGAGTGTTTGACTGGAAGTATTGGAAAATTGGAATGAGCCGGTATCAGAAAAAATTGCCGAATAAAGATAAGTAGCAATCTCTGGCGTGATTTTTATTCCCAGGGGCTCAACCAGACCATAGACCATTTCACCTACGGCTGAGGCCTGGGGGTCAATCCAATTCAAATCGCCAAAAGGGGAGTTCGAGTAATGATGGTCTATATTTATTTTCGGTAACTGTCCAATCTTAGTTTGACCCGATCTGGGCACATCGGCACACTCGAGTAAAATAACCAGATCGAGTCCTGCCGGCTCAATTTGCCCAATCTTAATCCGCCTGGTTTCAGGAAATTCACAAAAAGGGAATGGCAGCGGATCATGACTGACTGTTTGAACTTTTTTACCCAGCAGATCAAGCATGGCGGCCAGAGCCAGGCTGGTATAGATGGCATCACCGTCTGGTCTCAGGTGGATGGTGATAGCGATCCCGTTGGAATTAATAATTTTCCTGGCAATATCAGCTCTTATTGACGGGCTCATTTTTTTTAACTAATTCAAGTAAGTGATCAATTTTTTCTTCCTGATCAGCTGAGGTATCAAGAATAAAAATTAGCTCGGGATTATATCTTAAATTCAATCTGGTGGCAAGAAGCCGGCGAAAATGGGGAACTGCCTTTTCCAGCTTCATCATAACCAGCTGCCGTTTGTCTTTTTCCAGGACAGAAACCGAGATTTTGGCTGTTCTTAAGTCGGCTGGCATTTCTACTCCGGTAACCGTTAAAAAGCCGGTCAATTCAGGCAGCTCATTGATTAGATACTGACTGATTTCCTGCCGGACCAGGTGGCTGACTCTTTTGGGGCGGTAAGAAGCTTCTTTTCTCATTTGATTTGTCTTTTAATATAAATCAAGCTTATGACCGGAGAGCACTGCTTCCGGATAATTATTAGCTTCAGTCAGGATTTTGTCCATTACCTGCCTGACCATTGAGCCTTCACTGTTGACCAGAGCAACCGCAATTCTGGCCCGCTGCCAGCTGTCCTGAAAATCAACTTCTGAGACCGAGACATTAAACCGGTGCTGAATCCGGCCAATGAAGCTATTAATAAAACGTCTTTTTTCCTTTAAGGAGTGAGAATAAGCCAGAAAAAAGTCCAGAGTTAAGACTCCAATAATCATCTGGCTCTAATTCAGTCTGGCCTGACCTTTTCCCGGACAAACACCTCAATTATATCCCCTGGTTGTATATCCTGGGATTTCTCCAGTCCGAGACCGCACTCGGCATCTTTCTTGACTTCGTTAACATTTTCCTTGAGATGTTTCAGGGAAGAGACTCTGGTCTGATAGACCACCTGGTTGTCCCTGATGACTTTAGCCTCAGCGTTCCTGACTATCTTCCCGTCAATGACCTGACAGCCCAGAACCGTGCCAACCTTGGTAATATTAAATATCTTTTTAACCACTGCCCGGCCGAGGTAAGTTTCCTTAATGACCGGTTCGAGCATCCCAGCCATTGCTTTCTTAAGATCATCTGTCAGTTGATAAATAATCTTATACAGCCTGATTTCAACTTTCTCATTTTTAGCTATATCCTGAATCTTGGCCGGGACTTTCACATTGTAGCCTATAATAATCGCGCCAGTAGCTGAGGCTAAAATGACATCGGCTTCAGTGACATTGCCGGTCGAAGCCTGCAAGACATTGATCTTCACTTGATCAGTACTGAGCGTCGGCAGAAGATCTTTTAACACCTCAATTGAGCCGTTGACATCAGCCTTAACAATAACGGTCAGCTCTTTGGTCTGTCCTTTTTCGATTTTCTTAAATAAATCTTCCAGAGTCAGCGGGGCTGCCTTTTCTGGAGTCTCCTTTTTTGCCCTGGCAATTCTAAATTCAGAAATCCGCCGGGCAATATCACTTCCTGGAACTACCTGGAAAAAAGTTCCGGCCGGAGGCACTTCATTGAAGCCAAGAACTTCAACCGGGACGGAAGGACCGGCCTCTTTCACCGGGTGGCTAAATTCATCAAACAGGGCTCTGGCTTTGCCATAGGTCTGACCGCAAATAAAAGCCTGGCCAGCAGTTAGCGTGCCGAGCTGAATGATGACTGTAGCCACTGGCCCTTTCTGAGCATCCAGCCTCGATTCCAGAATAACGCCCTGGGCCGGGACATAGGGGTTCGACTTTAATTCCAGGATGTCACCCAGAAGCAAGATCATTTCTAACAGTTCATCAATATTCTTCTTATCTTTGGCCGAAATTTCAACACTGATCGTTTTCCCGCCCCATTCTTCGACGATCAGTCCTTCTTTAGCCAGCTGCTGCTTGACCCTTTCCGGATTAGCCTCTGGTTTATCAATTTTATTAATGGCAACAATTATGGGCACCTTGGCTGCCTGGGCATGACTGATAGCTTCTTTAGTCTGGGGCATGACCCCGTCATCGGCGGCCACCACCAGAACCACTATATCAGTCACTTGAGATCCGCGGGCCCTTAGCTGGGTAAAAGCTTCATGACCGGGGGTATCAATAAAGGTAATATAACGGTTCTTATATTTGGCCCGGTAGGCGCCGATATGCTGGGTTATTCCTCCAGTTTCCTTCTCGGTCAAATGCGACGACCGGATGGCGTCGAGCAAAGTTGTCTTCCCATGATCAACATGTCCCATAATGGTGACTACTGGCGGTCTTGGAACGAGACTGTCTTCTAACTGATAGGCTAACTTCCGGATGTCCTCTTCGAGTGAGACCATTTCCAGGTCAACTTTAATTATGTCTGAGATGGCTCGAAGAAGCCCCTCATCCACCAGATCAGAGGCAGAAACGTCATAGCTGCGGGCCAGCAAGTGGTCCACCAGGTCTTTAGGCTTGATTTTAAAGCGATCAGCTACATCCTTGATTGTTGAGCCTTCCTGGATTTGAACCTTAGGCCGGGGGCCGGCTGCAGTTTCCCCTCTGGCCGCCTTTCTTCTGGTGGCGGTTGCAGATTTAGTTGTTGGTTTATTTTTAACTTTATCCATCTTCTCTGCCAGTTTATTCTTGCTTAATAGAAATTTTCCAGCCGACCAGCTTGCTGGCCAGCCTGACATTTAAGCCTTTTTTACCAATAGCTAAAGAGAATTGTTCCTGCTCAACCCTGGCTTCCATTTCCTTGGCTTCCTTGCTAGTTATAACCACCCGGTTAATCTTGGCCGGGCTTAAAGCTGCTTTGGCATAGGTGACGGGATCAGAAGACCACTCAATAATATCAATCTTTTCACCTTCGAGTTCTTTCAGGATAGAAAGTATTCTATTACCTTTGACTCCGATACAGGCGCCAACTGGATCAATATCCCGGTCATCACTGTCAACAGCCACTTTAGCTCTTTCTCCAGGTTGCCTGGCGATGTCCTTAATTTTAATCGTCCCGGCAGCAATTTCGGGAATTTCAAGCTCGAGGAGCCGGGAGAGGAAACGGGGTGAAGTCCGGCTCAAAAAAATCTGCGGTCCCCGAGAATTTTTTTGAACCTGAGTAATTAGCGCTTTGACCAGATCTCCGGGGCGGAATTCATCATGAGGCAACCTGTCTTTGTCGGGGAGAAAAGCTTCTGTCCGGCTGATTTCGATTATGGTGCCTCCATCTTCAGAACGGCGGGCTACACCGGTTACTACATCGCCAACCCTGGGGGCAAATTCTTCATAGACTTTCTCCAGCTCAGCATCCCGGACTTTTTGGAAAATAGCCTGCTTGGCTGCCTGAGCAGCTATTCTTCCCAGAGTTTCAGCCGGCAGTTCAATTTCGATGTTTTCTTCCAGCCTGGCCTCCGGATTATGAAGCAGGGCTTCGTCTAAGGTAATTTCCCTGCCCGGATCAGTTACCTCAGGGACCACCTTTTTCACCGCATAGACCCGCAACTCGCTTTTTTCTGGCTTGAAATCAACCTGGATATCTTCGCCCTGATTAAAAAACCTGGTGGCGGCAATCCGCAGGGATTCTTCAATCGCCTTGATAATCACCCGAGGCTCAACCCCACGCTCTTTGCTGAGCTGGTTGATAGTATTCCAAACATTGACTTTCATTCGTTAGTTAATCCTCAGGATTAATAAAACAGAGAAAAATTATATCTTAAAAGAGCTCTGGTTGCAATTGACTGACAGAAAATGTTCAGGCCGAAGCCTCAGCCAGCAGGCTATAGGCGCCTCCAGCAGTGATCTTAACCTGAACGAAACCCGGCCTCACTTCCGAACGGGCGGAAAAATTTACCACCTGATAGGCTTCATTTCTGCCGGTATAGAGGTTACCTCTTTTACTCGGTCCCAGGGCGAGAACTTTCTGCTTCTGGCCAATCATTGTTTTATTCAGTTTTAATTGAATTTCTTTTTGCCTTTTTTGCAGCTCGATCAACCGTTCGATTTTGACTTTGGGCGGTACATCATCTTTCAATCTGGCTGCTCTGGTCAAAGGCCGCGGTGAATAGCGAAAGGAGAAGATATTGGTGTACTGGACCAGTTCGATGAGCTCCATGGTCTGTCTGAAATCATCATCGGTTTCCCCGGGGAAGCCAACAATGATATCCGTGCTCAGGCTGATGTCCGGCATAAGTGATTTGAGCCAGCCGATTTTTTCTAAATAATCCTCACGGGAATAATTCCGGTTCATCCTGGACAGTACCTGGTTTGAGCCCGACTGAACAGGCAGGTGCAGTTGATGGCAGACTTTTTTATTAGAGACCATGGCCCGGGCCATCTCCAAAGAAAAATTCTTAGGATGGGAGGTCAAAAACCTGAGCCATTTAATTTGATCAATTTCGGCTATGTTTTCCAGCAACTCAGCCAGTCCTGCCCCTGATTCCGGATCACGGTAAGAATTAACGTTCTGACCTAAGAGTTGAATTTCCAGATAACCGGCCTCAGCTAATTGTCCGGCTTCCTCCCTGATCGCCCTGAGCGGACGGTATTTTTCTCTTCCCCTGGTAAAAGGTACGACACAGAAAGTGCAAAAATTATTGCAGCCCTCCATGACTGTTATATAGGCTGAAACCTGGCTTTCCCTGACCACCGGGACAATCGGCAGTTCAGCCCAGTCTTTCCGCCAGCGGGTGAGGGCGGCCGGCCGTCTCCAGGAATCGCTCAGCAGGAGTGGGAGTTCCTCATATTGAGCGGGTCCCACGACCAGATCCAGATAGGGAAACTTAGACAACAGCTCTTCCCGGTAAAGCTGGGCCACACACCCTAAGCAGGCGATCACTGAACCCCGGTCAGCTTTCTGTTCTTTGAGCCGTCCTAAATAAGAAAAAAGCTTTTCGACTGACTTCTCTCTGACCGCACAGGTATTGATCAGGATGAAATCACTGTCCCGCGGTGATTCAGCTTGACTGGCCCCCTCTCTGAGCAGCAGGCTGGCAACCTGCTCAGAATCATTTAGATTCATCTGGCAGCCAAAGGTCTGAATAAAAAATTTCTTACCGTTTAGCCTCACTTGTCGCTTGCACTCCGCTTCTTCTAAAATCTTTAACTCATTATTATAGCTGAATAATCGCTAATTGGTGGTTTTTCTTCAAACCGGTCAGTCCCGCCGCGACCCGGCCTCAGCGGTCCGACAGATTTTGTTCCAGTAATTCCCGGGCGATCTGGAGGCTGGCCTCAGTCAGCCGGCTACCGGAAATCAATCTGGCGATTTCTTCTGGCCGGTCCTTATCCTTCAGCTTTTTGACCAGGGTATAAGTCCTGTCTTTTTCGGTTTTCTTTTCAATCAGGTAATGATGGTGGGCAGCAGAAGCGATCTGGGGAAGATGGGTAATACACACCACCTGATGCCTCCGGGCTAATTGTTTTAGCTTTCTGGCCAGGAAATCAGCGGTTTTACCACCAATACCAGAATCTATTTCATCGAAAATCAGGGTTTTCTCCGGCTCGCTGGCCTGGCCAAGAACTTTAAAAGCCAGCATAATCCTGGATAACTCGCCGCCTGAGGCAATGCGGCGTAAGGGCTTCAGATCCTCACCTGGATTGGGTGAAAGCAAAAATTCAACTTCTTCGCTGCCGGTCTCCCTGATAGTTGATAAATCGTGAAGATCAGGCAGATAAGGCTTGAATTCGGCTTTAAAACGGGCCCGGCTCATAGCCAGTTGTCCCAGCTCTTTGACCAGCAACTGTTCAAAGTTTTTCGCCCGGGAACGGCGAAGCTCCGACAGCTCCTGGGTCAGCCGGCAGTAATCAGTGAAAGCCCGCTCGATGGCCTCTTCCAGTTCAGTTTGCTTCTCTTCGCTTCTTTCCAGAGTTGCTTTTTCGTTTTTAATCTCTTCTAAATGATTGAGGATTTCTTCTAAACTTGATCCATATTTTCTCTTCAAGCGGTCAAGCTGGCTCAGGCGATCTTCGATTTCTTCCAGCCGGCCGGGCGAAGGAGCATATTTATCCCGGAGTTCAATTAGATTATTGACCAGTTCCTTTAAAAATATGCCGAAATCATCAAGCTGACTGCCTGAACTGTTAAGTTCAGGAAAGAAGGCAGCCAGTTCAGCAGCGATTGTCTCCAGTTTTTTCAACCCGGTAGTTAATGACTCTTCGCTTTCATAAGCCAGATCGATAGCCGAGTTAACCAGGCCGGCAATCTTTTCGGCATTTTTGAGAATTGACCTCTCCTGGAGAAGTTCTTCTTCCTCACCTGGCACCAGGCTGGCTTCTTCTATCTCTTTTATTTGGAAATCAATGAAATCGAGCCGCTGGGTTCTTTCTTTCTGCCTGGTTTCCAGTTCTGATTTTTCCCGGATCAGGCCTCTTATCTGCTGGGCCGACTGTTTCACCCTGTCTTTTAGTCCGGTTGTTCCGGCCCAGTCGTCCAGGAACCTCAGGTGATTGGACAGGTCGAGCAGGAAGATATGGTCGTTTTGCCCGTAGATGTCAATCAATCTGTCTCCAAGCTCTTTCAGTTTTTTTAACGGGACAAGGACTCCGTTAACATAGGATTTGCTCAAACCCTGACTGGAAATTATTCTCTGTAGAAATAACTGATGATCGCTATCAAGATCGAGGTCAGGCAGGAGCTGTTCTTTGTTTTCCAGCCGGAAGACGGCCTCAATCGAAGCCTCTGGCCGGCCGCTGCGAATAAGATCAGGCGAGGCTTTTTCACCCAGTAGAAGCTTGATCGCATCAATGATAATTGACTTACCAGCACCTGTCTCGCCGGTCAGAATAGTAAATCCGGGGGACAGTTCCAGCTCAACCTCTTCAATGGTGGCCAGATTTTTTATTCGAAGATAACCAAGCATTTTTATTTTAAAACATAAGGGGCCAGAGCCCGCTTGGCATTAATTCGGCCATAACCTGAATAATCATCCCGGCCGGTAGAATCAACATCATCCGGTGAATATTTTATAATTTTCATGATATCGCCAGGATTCAGCCAGGGTTTGGCTGATTTGATCAAGGCAGCCAGGCCTGCTACATGGGGAGCAGCCATTGATGTCCCGTCGGCAAAAGCATAAGGCAGATAGCCTGGATCGGTCAGAGCGACAGGATAGGTGCTGATGATGCCTACCCCTGGTGCCGCCACATCCATCTCGGGCCCATAGTTAGAAAAGTCAGCTATCTGGTCGTTATAATCAGTGGCACCAACGGCCAGGCAGTAATTGTCATAGGCAGCTGGATAATAGACGCCTTGAGTACCGTCATTTCCAGCGGCGGCCACCAGCACAATCCCTTTATTGTAAGCGTATTGCAAAGCCTCTTCCAGGAACTCATCAGGCTCCGTGCCGCCAATGCTCATATTTATAACTCCGACCTTAGCCGGGCCATTGGTATAATCGGCTGCCCAGATCAGGGCTTCAATCAGGTCAGAATAATCTCCTTCTCCCTCAGCCCCGATTATCTTGCCAGCCAGGAGGCGGCAATTCCAGGCCACCCCGGCAATGCCAGCTGAATTATTAGTTTGAGCGGCAATAATTCCAGCCACATGTGTCCCGTGCCAGACATCATCATAAGCCTCATCATCATCATTGACGAAATCTTTACCGTGATCAATGACCTGATTGACCAGCTCAGGATGAGTGTAATCTATCCCCGTGTCGAGAATAGCAATGAGCACATTGGGATCTCCTTTAGCGTAGTCCCAGGCGCCGGTAGCCTTGATATCAGCCTGGGGTTTACCAGTTGGGCTACCAGGAATCTGCAAAACACCGCCCGGGTTGGATAAGGCATATTGATAACTAAATAACTGATCATTGGGAGTGGCACAGAGACGCAGTTTATAATCTGGTCCGGCATAGAGGACATCCGGATTAACTTTCAGAGCGGAAAGCGTATCTTCAACGCTTACGCCGTCTTCTATTCGCACCACATAGACATTAATCTTTGGAATCAGATGGTAGGATTCGGCCTGATAGGCTTTGAGCAGGCTATCAGCTGACTGAGTGGTCAAACCAGGTTTGAATTTAACCAGAACTTTTTCCCGGGAGTATTTATCACCGGGGCCTCCAGTCTGACTGAAATTAATAACCTTGACCCGTCTAACTGCTTCTCTTCGTTCAACCTGACTGCTTGGTGGTGTGGCCTTCTTTTGATTTTTATTATAAAGGGCACTTATCCTTTTATCAGTTTTCTTTTTTTGGGCTGATAATTCCACCCTGGCCGGGCCGAGTGCTAAGGCCAGAAAGGCCAACAAGGCTAAGACTGCCACCAGCCAATTTCTATTTGTGCTTTTTTGAAGTTTACTCATTTTCGCCCCCTTGTCTTAATCAAAAAGCATAAAAAAGGCCCAGGCTCCCGGTCAGGCCGAACTTGCTGGCTGGATAGAACTCGGCTACCGGGGTCAGATAAAGCTTATCAGTTAATTTCAGATGGCAACCTAAGGAGATGCCCAGCAGGCCTGAACCTTTAAGGCTTTTACTTTCTTCGCCGGAGAGATCCTGAATATTTTCAGTCATTTTGAACTTTCCCCAGAGGGCGGAAACCTTGACAGATAGGAACGGCTCTATATTTTCATAGCCCTCATATGCAGCCAAGATGCCGCCGCCAGCCTGGGACCAGCCAGGTTCGGCCTTGGCCTCACCGGGAAAGGTGAATCCTTCAATGGCGAACTTTTTGTTAAAGCCGATCCAGGTGGTAAAATCGGCAGTCAATCCCAGCCTGAAATCGGAAGCCTGAACCAGAGGCCAGTCAGCGGCCAGGCCAAGAACCAGTCCGTTGATCCCGCCTGCCTGATAATCAAGGGTGATCGGCAGCTGATTAAATACTGCCCCATTCAGTTTAGAATTTCCCAGACCGGCAAATAAAAGCAGATCAACTGTTCCGCCCAGATTTTTCCCCCGAGCCTCAGCGACCAGATTCAAACCCTTTAAAGTCGATTTGACTCCATCCCATTTGATTCCCCGGTTTAGAAAATCAAACCTGAGTCCGAATTCCCAGCTCGCAGGTTGATTGAGTTCTTCGTCCTGGAGGCCAGCCTCAGCCCTAAACCCAGAAACGAAGAAAATCATCAAGGCTAGAATTAACCAGAGGAATCTTTGCCTCCTGAAGTTTTTAACCAGCATTTAACCCTCCCGCTATTATTTCGCTGTTTTTTTCCTATCTTCAATGACTTTTAATTTTTCCTGAGCTTTCTTGACCAGCTGGCTGTTAGGGTAATCAGAGATCAATTTGGTGAAATAGGGTAGTGCCTGGTCGTAATTTTTGCTCTGCAAGTAAGAGTCAGCAATATAGTAATAGACAGAATCCATTTTCTTAAACTCGGGGTATTTGGTCATAATTTCAGATAGCCGGCTAACTGCTGCCCGGAGAGCCCGGCTTTTGTAATAGAATTCACCAATCAAAAATTCGTGAGTTGCCAGACGTTGCTCGCAATCTTTAATCTTTTCTTCAGCTTGCTTGGCATAGTCGCTATTGGGATAGTTAGCTACAACTTTTCTGAATTCTTGCAGGGCTTGCAGGGTTTTGGTCTGGTCCCGCCCTGGTTTCATGACGTTTTTATAGTAAGTCATGGCAATTTGGTACTGGCAGTATGGAACTGAAGGGCTGGTCGGATAAAGAGTCATAAACTCGCGGTATTCAGCCGAAGCCAGGATCAGATTAGCTTCATCTCCCTTTTTAAAGTAAGCATCAGCAATTAATAACTTGGCCCGCTGAGCATAAAAACTGCGGGGAAACGAATCAATGACCTGCCTCAGGAATAAAATTCCTTTTTCCATATCTTTCTTGATGTACTGCTGGCCGAGATTAAAGAGATTTTCATCAGAAGAAACTGTTTCCGGCGGCAGGGTCTCAATCGGATTTTTACTTTTATGGCAGGAAGTGGAAAGCAGCAGAAGGATGATAGTCAGGAACACTATCAGTCTTGATGCTGATTTGGTCGGTATCTTCATCTGAACCTCATTTCTTGACTGGAATTTTCTGGTTAAACTCGCTGGCCACCATTTTCATTTTTTTTATGGCGGCGACTGGATTCTCCGCCGCATAAACCGAAGAGCCGCAAATAGCTATATTCATCCCCAGCTCAAAAAGAGCCGAAAGGTTTTCTAATTTAACGCCGCCGTCAACTGCAATCAAAACCGGCAACTGCCGGCTGGAAATCAGGAGGCTGAGGTTTCTAATTTTATTTTTGGTGGCCGGGATGAGTTTCTGCCCTCCCCAGCCCGGGTTGACGGTCATAATGATCACATAATCCAGCTCTTCCAGGACATCACTCAATAAATCGACAGGAGTAGCCGGATTGATGGCCAGCCCGGCCTTCCGGCCAGCTTCCCGGATGATCTGCAGCCAGCGGTGAGCGTGAGGAGTTACCTCCAGATGGAAAGATAACCAGTCAGCCCCGGCCGCCAGAAAACCAGGTATCAATTTTTCAGGGTTGTCCACCATCAGATGGACGTTTAAAGGCAGGCTGGTTTTCTCACGAAGATCAGAGACCAGCTTTTCCCCGAAAGTGATACTGGGAACAAAGTGGCCATCCATTACATCGACGTGGATCAGATCAGCCTGTCCCTGTTCGGCTAAAGCCACAGCTTCAGCCAGACGGGAAAAGTCGGCTGACAAAATTGAAGGAGCTATTAAATACATTTAACGGCTGACCTCCAGATTGATTGGATTTCTTTTTTGAATCGGATAACCACCCGGCGGATTCTGTCTGACGACAATTCCTTTTTCCAGGCCGGGATAATAGACATGGCGGATATCTTCAACCTTAAAGCCTGAGGTTTGCAATCTGGAAACGATCCGTTCAGCCTTTCGCCCGATCAGATCTGGCATAAGATAAGTTGTCTCCTTTTCTCCTTGACTGACCAGAAAACCAACGGCTGAATTTCTCTCAACTTCCGTGCTGGCTGGAGGATATTGAGCAATTATTCGCCCGGCTGGATACTGGGGGGTATGAATCTGAGTCAGGAAACCTCGGTTGAGTCCTAATTGCCTCAAAGAACTGACTGCCTGTTCAAGGCTTTTTCCCTTCAGTTCCGGGATGACCACTGACTCCTGCCCGCTGCTGACAACAGCTGAAATCGAGCGGTTGACCTTTAAGCGGGAACCAGCGGCCGGATCCTGGCTGATAATTCTGCCTTTACCGACCTGACCGGAGAACTGATGACCGGTAATAGCCAGGCCCAGATCTCTTTTTTGCAGCTCAGCCCTGGCCTCCTCCACTGTTTGGCCGGTGATCTTAGGCACATAAACCAGCTCATCATTGAGAATAATCTGAGAAGAGATGACTGCCCCGCCAAAAAAGAAAATCAGAATGATAAGCAAAAAATTTATCAGGTCAAGATACCACCAAGAATATTTTTTGCCCATGGGCTGTGTCTGTTTCAAAAAATCTGTCTGGAAAAATGAATTTTTCAGACTTATCTATATCATAGATTGATAACCAAGTAAACATGATTAAAGTTGCCTCCAGCTTGAATTGAGCGGTTGAGAGCAGCAGCTAATCGGTTTATAATAAAAAACCGCGGTGTCAATAGATTGAATTGCCGCTGGTTTATGAATTTTAACGTCAATTTAGTTTAATAACCGGGCTGACCGAAGAAAGGAGAACCAGATGAAAGCCTTTTCTGATTTTAGGAGCGATACCGTCACCAAGCCGACCGAGGAAATGCGGCGGGCGCTGGCTGAAGCCGAGGTTGGCGATGATGTTCTGGGTGATGACCCGACTGTCCAGAAGCTGGAAGCCTTAGCGGCTTCCGTCATGGGTAAAGAAGCGGGGTTGTTTGTGCCTTCCGGGACGATGGGTAACTCGATTGGAGTTAAAATGTGGACGCAGGAACTGCAGGAGGTGATCGTCGAAGAAAAATGCCATATTTATAACATGGAGTCAACCCACCTGACTTTTATTTCCAGGGTAACTCCCCGGCCTTTACCTTCTAAACGGGGAGCACTTGACCCGGACCTGGTTAAATCAAATATCAGGGTGGCTTCGGTTCAGACGCCAAAAACTTCTCTTATTTGTCTGGAAAATACTCATAATAACTGGGGTGGAGCAGTCATTCCCCTTGAAACTTTTAAAGGAATAAGGAAGGTAGCTGACGACTACGGGTTAAAAATTCATCTCGATGGAGCTCGGATTTTTAATGCCAGTATAGCTTCCGGTGTTCCGGTTAAAGAATATGCTAAGTACTGCGATTCAGTGATGTTCTGCTTAAGTAAAGGACTTTCCTCTCCTGTCGGCTCGATGCTTGTGTCTGACCGGACCACCATTGATTATGCCCGCCGTTTGCGGAAAGCCCTGGGAGGCGGAATGAGACAGGCTGGAGTCCTGGCTGCCTGCGGGTTGATTTCTTTAACCAGAATGGTAGACCGGCTAAAAGAAGATCACGCCCGGGCCAGAAAACTGGCTGAGGCCATCCATGATTTACCGGGCATAACGCTTAACCCGGCTGAGGTTGAAACAAATATCATTGTTTTCTATTTTAATCATCCCAAAATCACTATACCTGAACTCTTGGCCAGGCTAAGGGAAAAGGGGATACTGGGCCTGGGAGTTTTTGGCGGCGTCCGTTTAGTGACTCACAAGGATGTTGACGATGAAGACGTTGAACGGGCTATAAAAGCCTTCCGGGAGATTCTGGCCGGCTGAACTGGATGAGGGCTTATTTTTTCTTAAAAGCCGAATCCGGTGATAACTAAGGTGGCAAGGAGAGAGTTATGGAGAAAAGAAATCTGGCCATAATTGGCGGAGGACCAGGAGGATATCTGGCTGCCCTCAGGGCGGCTCAGCTTGGTTTAAGTGTCGTTTTGTTTGAGAAAGAAAGGGTCGGAGGCATTTGCATTAATGTGGGCTGTATTCCGACCAAATATCTCCTGCACCAAACTGAGATTTTCCGGGAGCTTAGAACCAATAAAAATCTGGAAGGACCTGTCTCTGAATTGCGGCTTAACTGGTCAAAGATTCAGGCTGGCAAGCAGGAAGTAGTTGACCGACTGGTCAAGGGACTGGAATTTTTACTGAATAAAAATAAGGTGGAAGTAATCAAAGGCAAAGCGAAACTAACTTCACCCGGGCAAGTTACAGCCTGGACATCGGCCGGGGAAATAAAATTTGAGGCAGAAAAGGTCATCCTGGCTACCGGCAGCCGGCCAGCCGACTTTCCTTTCTTGAGGTTTAATGGCCAGGAGGTCATCTCCAGCACCGAGGCCCTGTCGCTGCCCGAAATACCGAAAAAACTCCTGATAATCGGGGCTGGAGCCATCGGGCTGGAGCTGGGTTCAGTCTATCAGCGCCTGGGGACAGAAGTCACCATTCTCGAGATTATGCCCTCTATTCTTCCGGGAACAGATTTGATAACAGCCCAGCGTTTGGAAAGGATCTTGAAGAAACAAGGGCTAAAAATATATCTTCAGATGAAGATTGAGTCAGCTGAGGTTACTACCGGGCAGGTGAGGCTTAAAGGATCTTCACTTCTTGATGGCCAGCCTTTTGAATTTTCGGCCGACCGGGTTCTGATCGCTGCCGGGCGGAAGCCAAACATTGAAGATTTAATCTGGGATGAAACTTTGCTCCGGCGGCAGAAGGGGAATTACCTGGAGGTCGACGGCCAGGGCCAGACTTCCATTCCCGGGGTTTATGCTATCGGAGATTTAGCCGGCGGAAAACTCCTGGCTCATAAGGCTTATTATGATGGACGGGTAGCGGCGGAAAGTGCTGCCGGACTGAACAGTCAGCTTGATTATAAAGCTTTGCCCGCTGCCATCTTTACCAACCCTGAACTGGCTTCAGTTGGTCTATCTCAAGCCGAAGCCGAGGCTCTGGGGATAGCAGTCAAGACAGGTGAGTTTCCACTTCAAGCTAATGGCCGGGCCTTAACCCTTGACAGCCCTGATGGGTTGGTGCGGATAATAGCCAGCGAGGCTGATGATGTAATCCTTGGCGCTCATCTTCTTGCCCCTCTGGCCAGTGAGATGCTGCCGGTTCTAACCATGGCTGTTTCTGGCCGGCTGAGGATTAAAGACCTTGATTCTATTATCTATATTCACCCAACTCTGTCTGAAGCTATTCCCGAGGCTGCTCTTAAGTCCAATAAAGAAGCCCTGCACATCTTAAATTTATAAGGACTGGCGCTTAGCTCTCAACCGGAAATGTCTATCGCCTTTGTCAGTAGAGGCTGAGATCAGGCTTCTTTTCTCTTTTCGGTTTCTTCTGGCTTTTTGGCCAGCCGGTCTCTCCACCAGCTTTCGGTGGCTTGATGAATCTCCTCATCAAACTTGACCATTTTTTCGTAGTACTGTGGATCTTCTAAGGCTAATCTGGCGTTTTCGTCTTCTGGTTTAAGATCAGGGGTTAAGATTTTTTCTCTAAAATATTTGTGATTATCTCTGATCGAGCAAGGGGCAAAGAAATTCCCAGGCGGGTTGCTGAGATAACCATATTCCATCTGCCATTGCCGGCCGCGTTTGAAAAAGTCACTCATCAAGGCTTCATCAATGGTTTTGCCTTCCTTATAAAGGTCATAAAGGTTATCCTTATAATAAGGAACAAAGGCACAGGGCATGATATTTCCATTCCAGTCGACATAAAAATAACCACTTGGCCGGCCATAGGCAATACAACCACGGCTGGCTGCTCCACTGTTCCAGAAATCACCAATAAAATAGCCCCGCTTAAAAAGCATTTCTTCCCACTGGGCCAGCAATTTAACCCGGTCATCAGGGGATAAGACCAGATCCATGGTATCCTTGGCCCGGCCAATTGGCATCAGATGGAACATCCACATATAAGTGGCCCCGACCTCATCAAACCAGTATTCATAAAACTTATCTTCCAGTAAAACAGGCAAATTCTCCTTGGTAGCAGTCACCGAAACCCCAAAACCCACGCCATATTTTTTGAGGTTGTCCATACTGTGCAGAATTTTTTGAAACATCCCTTTACCGCGTCTGTGATCAGTTTCTGCCTCATAACCTTCAACAGAAATGGCCGGGGTCAGATTGCCGAGTTCTAAGATTTTCTGGCAAGTAGCTTCATCCAGCAGAGTCCCGTTGGTATAGACATGAAAGAACATATCGTTAAATTCTTCAGCCAGGGTCAGCAGGCCTTTATCGCCATCTTTCCAGAGAAATGGTTCTCCACCCGAGATGACAATAAAACTTACTCCGCAAATATCCCGCATTTCTCTGACCAGCCTGGCGACCAGGTCATAAGGCAAAGAAGCCACCGTCCGGGCATTGCTGGAAGCATAACAACCGAGACAGTTAAGATTACATTTCTGAGTTGGAGATATGACGCACAAACCAGGCGGATTAATTCCATATCTTTCTCTATATTTTTGAGCTGCTTGCTGGCTCTGGCTTGTTTCACCCCAGATTCCGCGTCCCAGCGTTTCGGCCACTTTTTTCAGGTACTCTTTGGAGATAAACCCCCGGTCAAGATTCCTGACACCCAGGTTCATCAGGTTGATGACATATTGAGCTTCGACTGCTGCCAGATATTCGGATTTGGAGCCCTCTGTCATCTCATAGTCTCTGAGGCTCTTTCTGGTCCGGTCAGCAGTAATTTTTAAGGCAACACTTCTCAGCCAACTTTTGTTGGCCATCAATTTCAAAGTGCCGGTAGCCAGATTAGTCCTTATTCTGGCCTTAATTAAGTCAGTTCTCATGATGACCTCCTTATTCTTTGCTCAGTTAAAAACTGAGTCTCAACAACCTTTGGCCTTCGCTTTAACCTGTTCAAAATAAAGCCGAAATAATAGCCCCTGAGATTTCCTCCGGATCAACTTTTCTCTTAAAAAACGAATATTCAAGCAGCAAGCCATCCATCATGCCAGTTAGCAACGAAGCATAAGTCCAGCTGTCAAGTTGTTTGACCATCTTTTTGCTGGCCAGCACTTCCTCCATGACCGGTTCAATCAATTTGATCAACTCTCCCCGGAGGAAAGCTATATGCTCGGTGATCTTAGCATCATGAGGAGCAAGTTTTAGAACCAGAGCCTGGGTAAGATTTTTTTCTTTAGCGCCGAATTTTAGATAGGCCTTGATCAAATTCTCCAGTTTCTTTTCAGGTGTCTTTTCAGCCCTGGCCTGATTCAGGGCCTGGCTAAGCTCGGCAAAAGCTTGATCCAGAACATTTTTAAAGATTTCTGCCTTACCAGCAAAATGATAATAAAGGGCTGCCTTGGTAATATTGAGCCTGGTGGCAATGTCGCTCATCGAAGCGCCCAAATAACCGTACTCAGAGAAAAATCCCCTGGCTGCTTCAATAATGTTCTTTTTAGACTGCTGGCCATTAGTTTTGATTGAGTTACCTGTTCTTGACATCTTTTAGCCTCTCCGGCTTAATTAACTTACTTACCGGTCGGTAAGTACATATTAAATATAATTAGTAAGAATGAGTCTGTCAAGCCATGGCTGGCCATCATCATCTTTGGGGGCCGGGGCAAAAAATTGTTTGACTAACTTTCACATTTATTTTAATATCAACTCTAAAAAAAACAGGAGGTAATTATGGATAAAAAAGTCACAGTAGAAGAACTGCTGGCCAAAGCCGAGCAGCCCTCAAAAGATGCCATGCGGCTTCATCCCTTTTATAAAGGGAAAGTTGGAGTTAGTCTGAAATGCCGGGTACGCACTTTTCAAGATTTTGCTATCTGGTACACGCCAGGGGTGGCGGCTCCTTGTCTGGAAATCAATAAGGATCCGGAGAAAGCTTATGAAATGACCAACAAGGGGAATTTTGTAGCGGTGGTTTCTGATGGAACCAGGGTCCTGGGGCTGGGTGATATTGGTCCGGAAGCGGCTATGCCGGTGATGGAAGGCAAAGCCCTGCTTTATAAATATCTGGGCGGGGTTGATGCTTTTCCAATTTGTCTTAGAGAAAAAGACCCGGATAAAATCATTTATATGGTTAAAGCCCTCCAGCCGACCTTTGGAGGAGTTAATCTCGAAGACATTTCTCATCCGAAATGCTTCCACATCCTCGACACTTTAAGGGCAGAATGTGAAATTCCAATCTGGCATGATGATCAGCAGGGAACAGCCTGCGTGACGGTGGCTGGCTTGATTAATGCCCTGAAAATTGTCAATAAGAAAATCGGGGAAGTCAAAGTCGCAGTCATTGGCTCCGGGGCAGCTGGAATTGCCATCGCCCGGCTGTTAATGTCGGCGGGCGTAAATCCGGAAAATATGCTGGCCGTCGATTCCAAAGGAATTCTATCCAAAGACCGGGCTGACCGCGAGACTCTTCAATCCAAGTTCAAGGAAAAATGGGACCTGTGCCTGAAAACCAACCCTAAGAATAAGCAGGGTGATATGGCTGAAGCTATTAAAGGTGCTGATGTTCTGGTTAGCGTTTCCGCCTCGGGTCCAGGAGTTATCAAACCAGAGTGGATTAAAACCATGGCCAAAGACGCCATTGTTTTTGCTGAAGCTAATCCTATCCCTGAAATCTGGCCCTGGGAAGCAAAAGAAGCTGGAGCCAGGATTGTAGCCACGGGCCGTTCTGATTTTCCTAATCAGGTTAATAATTCACTTGGCTTTCCTGGCATTTTCCGCGGAACGCTCGACGTCAGAGCTAAGACCATTACTGACGAAATGTGCATCGCGGCCGCCAATGAGCTGGCTAAGGTAGCCGAAGACCACGGGATCAACGAAGAATATATCATCCCGAATATGGACCAGTGGGAAGTTTTCCCGAGAGAAGCTGTGGCTGTTGGACGTAAAGCCATCGAGCAGGGTGTAGCCCGGAAAGACGTTCCGGCTGATGAACTTTATAAGATGGCTGAAAACACTATCCGGAAAGCTCGGGAGGAAGTCCAGCTCTTAATGAAAGAGGGTTTTATTGCTGATCCTGATAAAAAATAGAACCGTCAATTAAGCTTTAACCAGAGCCCGGACCAAAGGATCGGTCCGGGCTTTTTTTATTTCAGGCTGACCGGGGGTCTAATCCATAGCTTAAAAGACACTTGATTTAGATGGCCTGGCTATCTGCCTCCCATACGCTCGGACGGGAAAAACGATTATTCGCGGTAGATGATGATTAAAATCCGGTCAGCATCAGACCAGCACAGTTATCTGCCGCCACTCTGAACTGAAAAATCGACCATTTCACGGGTTTAAATTTAATCCAAAATTTTATGATCCGGCTATAAAAGGCGAGAGCTTTAGTGCCCATATATAATTTGACATTCAGATCTATTTGTGCTAATAATTTTAACGCTCTTTACCGGAAGGATAAAGGAAATAAGAAGGTAAAAAAATGAGTGGAGATGGAGAAAATTCTCTACCAGACTTCTTAAGCCCCCCATAGCAGATTATCAGGCAAAAGGTTAAACACCCTATTTACCGAAAAGATAAGGAAAATAAAATAGAGGCAAGCTAAATAATTTTAGGCCAAATAAGCTATAAAAATCATCAGAAAGGAGGAAATGACAATGAAAAATCTGATGAAGATTTCGGTTCTCGGCCTTCTCGTGGTTTTCCTGTTTACCAGCTGCGCCAAGCAGCCGACTCAATTAATAAATGACGCTAAGGCGGGCATTGACGCGGTGGTAAAAGCAGGTGGTGACATTTATGCCAAAGACGAGTTGAAAAAGCTCAATGATGATTACACGGCTGCTATGGATGAAGTTAATGCTCAAGCCAAGAAACTCTTCAAGAAGTATGGCCAGGCAAAAGAAATGCTAGCCAAAGTTAAAACTGATGCCGACAGCGTGGCTCAGTTAATCCCGGCCAGAAAAGAAGAAGCTAAGAATAATGCCATCAATGCTCAGAATGAAGCCAAGGCTGCTTTTGATGCCGCTAAGGCTCTCCTGGACAAAGCTCCGAAGGGGAAAGGGACCAAGGCAGATATCGAAGCTATGAAATCTGACCTGGCTGGCCTCGAAGCCCAGCTGACAGAAGTCCAGGCATCTATTGACCAGGAAGATTATTTTGGCGCCAGGGATAAGGCCCTTTCGATTAAGGAAAAAGCTAACGCTATTTCCGAGCAGATTAATGCTGCTATCCAAAAGGTAAAAGGAACGAGATAATCGTCATCCTTGGCATGAATTCAGGCAGGAGCAGAGTTGTTTTGTG
>Ga0208825_1000454_pt1 | contig 40010 bp, 32 predicted proteins | sample AD_UKC113_MetaG_FD_184450 | JGI IMG/M metagenome (GOLD analysis project Ga0208825, IMG submission 184450) | Active sludge microbial communities of municipal wastewater-treating anaerobic digesters from Hong Kong - AD_UKC113_MetaG (SPAdes)... | ecosystem: Engineered > Bioreactor > Anaerobic >... | reverse complement strand
ATAAAAAAGAGCTTTAACATCCGATTAAACAACTCTATCACCATAGATCATCTGCATCTTGAATTCACATTTTACCGGTTCCTTAATTCAACTGTGCAAATCCTGAAAATCTAACATTTAAACTGGAGATTAGATCACAAACCTGGACTCAAAAGATCCAGTGTACGTCCAGTAAAGAGTCAGAGGGAACACCTTGCTTTCTCCAAATCTTACATAAGTATCCCTGGGCAGAAAGATAAGCAAACATTTCAGGAATCAGCTTTTTTTTCCTTGAAACCTTTGTTTCAATATCCTCTGCGAATTATCAGGTTAAGTGAAAATTTTTTGTAATTGCTTCCTCCTGGGAAAGAGTATCAATAGCCATATTTTTGATGTCAAATGGGAAAATTCAGGAGAATTGATACTGTATCCTGGATGACTATTGACGGCGTTCTTTCTTTCGACGGCGTTCATTTGTTTCATATCAGTCTGCAATCATATTTCTTCGTGCAGTCAAAATTAACATCATTCGACTGATTCGGGCATGTGGACTTGTGAAAAATTACGCCTGTGGAGGTAACTATCAAAGTTTATATGTATTATTTACACTTGAAAGATTTACACCTGGAAGTTTTTAATTTTTTACTTAACTATAACTACCTTAAACTTAGTATAAATATTTATCCAGTTTGAATGTCATATATAAAACATCTGGAACGAATGTAAGTATAAAGAAAAAGATTTTTAACAAATTATAGGGATTAAAAGTATGAAATAAATCACTCAGTTTATATCGCTTATACGTTTGATTCCTGAAAATTAATAATAAGATATGAATAAATCGGCAGAAATGTTTACTGTCTTGTTTTTCTCTCTTATCCCCGCTTACCCTGAAACTTAACCTTTTTAAAATAGGTAAAAATTAGATGGCATTACCGGTTATTCCTGCCATCTAATTGCTATTTATTCAATTCTATCTTCTTTTATACCGGAAAACTCCAAACAGCCCGATAATACAATAAATTATTTCAAATCCGGGCGTTTTTAAACTTTCTTTCTGGGAGATGCTTGTGTTTTCTTTCTGCTCAGACTCCTTTTCAACAACAGACTCAATATTTCCATTTTGTTCCTCATTATCAGGCATCTTTTCAATCACAATTTTTTTTGCCGTAATTGCAAATGGCGAGAATCCCGGAGTTTCCGAGATAAAATACAGATATCTGTCATCTCCTCCGAGCAGAGTGGTCGGAAGTTCATTCCATTTTTTGTCACTGTACCTGTTCAGGATAATCGAAGACTGGTCAATGTCTTTATCCCCTATCCAGGATTTTTTTACCCTGAAAGATACAGCCGCATTTTCTACATTCTTTTCAGTTGCATATCCTTCGTTTCCAACCCAGATATTCAGATATCTGTAAACCTCTCCCTGGGGTGCTTCCGGGGTAAGGGTGGATTTATTTTTCAGCATTTCAACAATAGTTGTTGTTTTTCCAGCTGTCTTCTTTGCATCAAAGCTCAAATCAACAACAGCAGTGGCATTCTTAGGGAATTTAAAGTTTACATGGTTTCCGTTCGAGATGAATACCTGGGAAAGTTCCTTTACCTCAACGTTTTTTGCAGGTTCTGGAGAACCGCCTCCGCCACCGCCGCCACCGCTGCCGCCGTTGCTTCCTCCATCGTCATCATCTTCTTCTACAGTTATTGAAGCGGTTTTTGAAGAAGTTCCTCCTGCGTTGCCCACTACAAGGTTGACATTAAAGGTTCCTGCCTTGTAATAAGTATGCACCGGGTTCTGCTCGGTTGAAGTAGAACCATCTCCGAAGTCCCAGTTCCAGGAAACTGGAGCCCCGGTACTGGTGTCGCAAAACTGAACCTTTAAGGGGGCATTTCCTGATTTTACATCAGAGTAGAAATCAGCCGAGGGAGGCTGGGGAAGTACTGTAATATAATTTTCTTTTCGAGTCTGGTTTGATCCTTCTTCGTTTGACACGGTCAGCGTGACAGAATAACTTCCCACAGCAGAATATTCATGTTCCGGATTCTGGAGTTTTGAGGTATTTCCGTCTCCAAAGTCCCACACCCAGGATGTTCTAACTCCGGTTGACGTGTCCGTGAATGCTACACTCAGCGGCTGATGTCCCTTTGTGCAATTACTGGTGAAATTGGCAATCGGAGTTGCCGGCTCAACAACAGTGATTGTCTGAAGCATCGAATCGCTGGAAACGTCATTTGTTACCGTCAGATTAGCCGCATAAGTTCCTGGAGTTGTATACACATGAGTAACATTTGCAGTAGTGCTAACAGGTGAACCGTCTCCAAAGTCAAGCAGCTCGACGGTCTGGTTGGAGCTGTAATCCGTAAAGGTCACATTTTTCCCGGCAAATATATTATTTGCAGAAACTGTGTAATTTGCAGTCACATTAGAGAACCTGGCAGGCCGCACCCAGGACGAATTTCCCAGATCTCCCATGCGATAAAATACTCCACCATGCTGGCTGGTATAGTTTAGAATTTCATCCAGTCTTGCTGTTGATACTTGATATCTGTCAGTAACGTTTGGAGTAATTGTATGCCCGTATAACACCAGCACTTTGTCTGTTGCTATTGCATAGTCAATTCCAGATTCGATAGACTGCAGGCTGGTATCAGTATGTTCATCTATTTCAACACCATACAGAAGTCGGTCATTATCCCAATCGTAATAAGCCAGTGGCGTTTCATTTACATTATTATTTATAACATCGGGTACCCCTGTTCTAAGCGTCCGGAAATAAGGGGCAGCTATATTATCACTGTCTGTAGTCCTGTCCGAATAGGGGTATGCCAGAGTATAAACAGGATAACCATAACAGGTAATTTCCACGATGTTCGGGTAGATTTCCTGGTCCAGCCATTCTGCAGAAGTATTATTTATTAGAAACAATCTTGAGTTGGTGTGATTATACCCGTGAGCAGCTATTTCCCACCCGGCGGAATGAAGTGCATTCAGTTCGTCTACTAAAGTCTGCGTGGGTATCTCTCTATTGCTTATTTTATTTACGTTAATAGTGCATGCAGCATTATACTTCTGAAATATTGACAGATATTTATAACATGTATCGATATGTCCTGTATCATCCCAGGATAGAGCAATGCCCCCCGGTCTATTTGAGTCCCTTATACTGTGGATATCGTTTACATACAAATCCAGGATTTCAGATGAATTCAGTGTCCTGTTGTACGCATAAAAAGCATATATTGTCCCGTCCAGCCCGTATGAAGAATCAGAGGACGATCCTATTGTCCAGCTGTTTGTGTCATAGCTGGAACCTAAAACAGTTGCTGTATAATCTACGCCTTTTCCGCTGGCAATTCCATTGATATATAATTGGGCGTGAGAACCGTCATATGTTACAATAGCTTCATAATCCTCATAAGGTTCTATCTGGCATTCACTGTAACCAGAAATAGTATGACCATCTGCATAAATTTCATATATTATCGTCGAATTCGTATGGTCAATGAGAATACTGCATGTGTTATTGCCTTTAGAAACCAGATATGTACAATTGGTCGGATTGCTGCAATTATAACTGAAAAAGACCCCGAATGTTATATGCGGATCGGTAAATGTCAGCTGCTCATTTTCAGGTATTGTTATTCTGTTCTGGCCGTTAAAATGTCTTGCCGTCTGTCCGGTTGGCAGAATAAAGGCTGTACTGCCGTAATTTATGCCGTTGTTTCCATGTCCCGAATTGTCAATTATGGTATTTCCAGTATCTTCACACCAGTTATAATATACAAGCTGGTTTGCATCTGCATACGCAGTACCAGCCAGACTTAATACAAATAGTAGAAATAGTCCATATTTTACATATGGTTTTAACTTACTAAATTTCATTGTGATCAGACCTCTTTAATGAAAAAACCGTTTTTAACTTACATAGCGATTAAGAGCCTCCTTTTTTGAATTGAAATGAAACTTTTTGATAACTTGAGAGGGGGGTATTCTCCCTGAAATCCGCTGTAATTCTATTGCTGTCCTGGAAGTGTAGTCCTGTATGGATCTGTGTGTTTTGTTGGATCTTTTTTAGACTATAATATGTTCAAAAGCACTTCTTTACCAGAAATTTCAACATTAAAATAAAAATTCAGTCTGGTTTTGAACAATAATCCGTACACTAAATAAAATAAAGAAAACAGTCATAATACGACATTGTAATATTTATAACTAAGTGTTGTGCCCTATAATGAATTCAATAATTATTGAATTTAAAAAGATAGAGATAGTAGTAACTCAAGCATTCAAATTTAAGTTGCTTGGTTGCGTATAGATTGATTGTGTAATATGTGAAACATAATTAATGAGAAGGCATCTGAAAGAAATGAAAATAGAAAAAATTAAAATGAAGTTGAGAAAAAATTAGACTAAAGTTGAGAAAAAAATTAAGAAATGTATGTGTAAGACCACTCCGGCCTCTCAGGCGGTTTTTCCTCCAGCATTTCTCTCCATTTCTCATCAGTCAGGCGTTCGTCCATGGGCTGTTTGAACTCGTAATAACTCATCACGGGTCCGGCCCCTATAAGGATTCTGCCGTCAGGAAGCTTATACGCAACTATGATCATATCCACATATCCAACTCCCTCTTCGAGGACGGCTTCCGTATTTGCGTCTGTATGGACATCAGCCACCACTGTGGTTTTTCTGGCTTTCTCATCGACATCGGCTATGACGCCTTCAAGCTGGCTTCCAAAGTTCTTGATAAACTCGTAATCTTCTTCTGTCAACTCTTCATTTTCGAGTTCCTTTTCTGAAATTGCCTGAAGCCTTGAAAGAATGCTTTCAAGCTCAGCAAGCCTTGATTTCGAAACCGGGTCAAGCACGCCCATTTCGTCCAGACCCCGATTTGTCATTTTCGTCAGGGCAAGAAGCCTGGCGTAAAAGTCCGGAACTGGCTCTACATATCCCACAAAAGGCTTTTCTTCAGGCGGTTCCATTGCAGACTCCTCAAGTACTGTATAACTCTGTTTGGCATAGAGAATAGTATCGTGCCTCAGTTCTGTCCAGGACGCCAGTGAAGTGCTCAGTTCCTTATCCTGCCATGCAGTGGTTTGCATGAATGTCGGATATCCGTTTTCATATTCCTTCAGGAGGGGCTGGAGAGAATAAAGCCAGGACCAGTAAAGGTTTCTATTCCAGTCAGCTGTGCTAAAGTTTGAAAACTCCGAATCAAGTTCTCCATACTTTACACTGTAATTTTCGTAACTGGAATCATTCAATTCGTCAAGCCAGTAAACAGCCCTTTCCGAACCCAGGAGAGCCATTGTGTCAAGCCCGCGCGGGAAACCGCGGATAGGTCTTCCTGCCCCCGAGATGACTAAAGTGAAAGGCTCTTCCTTTTCTCCCTGGTATTCACCCGTATAGGCTCCCACCATATTTGAGAAAACATAAGAGTCAGGGATGAAGCGCTGCCCCATGAACCTGAAACCTTTGGTATTTTCCAGGCATTCGTCAGCCTGTTCAGGCGTGAAAGGCGGTTCCAGAACACAGTTCCCTGTGCCGCCGTAAATCTGCGGGCTCTGGTATTCGGCAAGCACAGTTTTCATTTCTTCTATTGCCGTTTCATTAAATTCCCTGTCTTCACTTCCGAAGACCAAGTCCATGGCTTCCATATATTCATAAGGCCCGAGATCGTCGGAAAAGCCCACATAAAAAGCCGTTACCCCATAGATCCTGTCCCAGTTTTCAAGAAGCTCAGGCTCTTTTTCTAGCTGGGAAGAGATCAGGCTTGCCTGAATTGTCTGGATCCGTGCATCCTTTGCAGGGTCTTCGGATTTTATCAGTTCGCCTTTCAGAAGCATGCTCATTCTGCCGTGCCACATGAAGGCTTTGAAGTAATTCTGCAGTTTTTCGGAACGGGTGTAATGACCTCTCGGTATGTACTGGGAATAATCTTCCTCATACAGGAAAATCGGAGAAACGGCAAAGCCTTCGTGTGATTCTATCAGGGCAAGTTCTGCTTCAACATCTTCCTTTACAAATGAAGGAATCTCAAACTGGTATTTTTCTGCCGAACCTGCAGGGAAAAGACCCTCATCAACAAAGTCGTAGGATTCTTCTGCCGCCTGTACCTGTGAGGGTTTCGGCTGGAGCAGGCTCAGTGCAACTGCAAAGTAAGCTGCATTTCTCCTTGCGGCTTCCTTTTCTTCCCCTGAAGAGCTGTTGTATTCTTCGACCGAGGCATTCATCAGAGCAAGGTCGGTCTCCCATATAGCATCATAAAACTCGTTTTCTTCTATCTGACGCAGGGTCTCATCAAACTGGATATGATATAGGTGCAGAAGGGAATCCGTGGTAATAAAAACAGGAATTTCATCTTCTTTGAGGGTCACATACATTGAGGTTATATCCTCTTCTGCAGGGTTGTAGGGGTTTTCTACTACCACAAAACCGTTATTTTGCAGAACTTCAAGATCAGACCCTTTAAGAGGAACTTTACCGGAAAAGGTTTCATAATTTGATATTTCATCCTCTTCCAGGGGCAGCTCATAAGAAGGCACTTTTAACTCGACATCCAGGGCTTCCAGGCTGTAGTTTATCGGCAGGGAGGCGCCCTGACCCAGAAACCCAGAGTAAGTTAAGGCTTCTGTTTTGAGTATATCTGCGGCGTAGCCGCCTGCGTCCTGCTCTGAATTCTGATCAGAACAGCCCGCAAAAAAAACAAAGAGCAAAACCATCAGGTAAACTGATGCCAATCTGATTCTTCGGTCCATTACTATACCTCGGGCAAAACCAGTAAAAAAGAAGTCAACGTAAAAATAATTGATTTTTTACATATAAAAAAAGAGACGCCCTTTTTCCTGTTATTCGTGAGGGCTAAACGGGTCGATCTTGAATAACAAAATCATGAATATTGCAGTTACAGCTCCTGAACTTAATAGAAGCGGATCTCTGGTTATGCAAAGAACTGCGCCTGCGATGAGCAAGAAAAACCCTGATATCAGTAAAATCTTAAATATTCTGTCCAAATTTTTTCGCCCCTTTACTTCCCATTTTTGGTATCTAAAGTTATTTTAGTTAAAGGTTAAAAGACACTGAAATGTACCCTAATTCCCCATCATTAATTGTTTCTCTTTGGTTATTTATTTTTCCACAAACCATTTATTCTTTTGTTAAACTTCGAACCATTTTGAAGTTATTCTCTGAAAACTAAGGCTACTGCTTGCGGAAAATTTAAATAAACTCAGATTTCAAAAACTCGAGAACCAAACATTCTTACAAAAGAGAGGATAAAGATTTTCAGTTTTAGTAAGAAAAATTCAGGAATATTTAAAAATTGAAGTTGACAGTCTTTTCATTAAAAAACAAAACTGTAGTTACATAGCATTATTTTTATTTTTTGAATGCCACAATTTCACTTTATCACTCGAATTGCGCTTCCAGAGTGCCGGATCCTTTTTCAAATTTCTTCTGTAATCTCAATATTTTCTGCACGTACCTTTTATAAAAATAACCGAAATGCCTGGAAGAGCAAGTTTTTCTGTGATAAGGTCAAAAAGTTCTGAGCCAGAAGTCTGTTGATTCGCTTCATTATCCATATCGTAGACCGAAACATCAGAGACTACCGCTTCTACCACTTTTCTGAGGTCAGAAACTTTCTGCCCTCCTGTCATGGCTGCGACTTCGTTCTGGAGTACGAGCACAAGCACCTCGTAACCTTCGTTTACAGCATTTAAGAGTCCGAGGATGCCGGAATGGGCAAGTGCAAAATCCCCTATTACGGCTATGCCTTTTTTCTCAAAGCCGCATGCAACCGAGATTGCCGAACCAAGGGCAAAACTGACATCAACAGCAGCAAGAGGTTCAGGTGCGCTCCGGACAGAGCAGCCCATGTCTCCTGCAATCCGAACTTCGGGTTTGCGGAGAAAATTGTAGAGCGGGAGATAGGGACAGTCCTCGCAGATTGTAGCCCTGCCTTTCTTTCCTGATATGATAAGCACGGAGTCTGCAGGTATTGATGCTTTTTCTTCTTCAATATGTTCAAGGGCAAACTCAATGTCCTCAGAGGTTATTTGCCCGTACGGCAAATGTCCTGTCTTTTTGCCGTAAACTTTTCCAGCAATACGGATCTGCTCTTCTATGAAAGGCTCAGACTCTTCAACCACCAGTACCCATTGTTTATCTTTCAGAAAAGCTCCTATCTTCTTCATGGGAAGGGGATTTACAAGGTTCAGAACAAGGCGAGAAATCTCCTGATATTTGCCTGATTTTTTCAATAAAGCTTCAACAACTGAAGATGCATAACCCGAAGAGATGATGCCTATCCTTCCGGCTCCTTCAATCCGCCCATCCTCTTCCTTTATTTCGTTCAGATCGGTATTTTCGGCTTCGTCTTCAAGCATCGGGTAAACTTTAGAGTGAAAATACTGGTGTTTTTCACCCATTCTGAGCTTCCATATGGAGCGGTCGAATTCGGGGTGTGGGGCTGAAGCTTCAGGAAGGCGCTCTATTTTTCCTTCACTTTTCTCAAGACCTGCAGTTACCCTTATTATGACAGGAATCCGGCTTTCTTCCGAAAGCTCATAAGCCCTTCTTAGAGTTCGGTATGCAGCTTCAGGGCTGCTCGGATCAAATACAGCGACTTCGGCTATTCTGCCGTACCAGCGGGAGTCCTGCTCATTCTGAGAGCCTTTTACACCAGGATCGTCTCCTGCGATGATTACCAGCCCTGCCCCTGTAGTATGCGTAACCGAGGTTATGAGCGGGTCGGAAAGGAGATTCATGCCAACATGCTTTACAAGCACAAGAGCCCTTCTGCCCGAAACCGAAGCTCCAAGGGCAACTTCCAGGGCAACTTTCTCATTTGTAAGCCAGCTGGCTCTGTAAGTTAAACTATTTGTTTTAACTGAGCCGCTAATTTCAGTCGAACTCTCTGTTTTAGTTGATATGTATGTTTTCAAGAAAAGTTCCATCAGGGAGGTAACAGGGTACCCGGGGACTCCTGTTATAAGTTTGACATCACTGTCAAGAGCTGCAAAATAAAGAGCTTCAAATCCATTGCACACGGTTTCATAAACTGCTTCTCTGTTCAAGCTGACCCCGTCCGGGAGTTATAGGAATTTGAATTGATAATGTGGTGGATTCTGTTATCTTTCAAATGGTTTTTTCCATAGTTATCGGCTTTATTTCTGTGCCTGGAATAATGGATTCTTCGGGTCTCCCGAACCAGGGCAGGGAGGCAAGAGCACCTATTACTCCGTTGCCGTTAAGCAGGACTTCCACGTTGTTTTCTCTGGCACAGCGCAGGGCATCTTCTTTTGAGACTCTTTCTGTCCGGCAGAGGTTGCTGTATGAGTAAAGCCCTTTTGCATAAAAATCAGATAAAACTACAAGCCCTGTTTCTTTCGATGCGCTGTATTTTTCAAGGGCTTTTTTAAACGAACTGACCAGCCTTGACTTTGCTTTTTCGTCCACACAGCCGAACTCCAGGACTGTTGACATGCAGTTCTGGGTCTTTTCAGGGACAGGGAAAAGCTGGACAAGGGAATGAGATAGATAAACGGCTTCCTGGCAGTCGATCTGCCTTGCGATATTGTGAGTCAGGGTCCATGTGGCTCCCACATCCTTTGAGTCCGTATCATCTATCCCAATAAGGACGCGGTCCCTTCGCGGAACCACAACAGTGCCCTTTGCACAGCGCTCTCCTCCGGACTCAGAAATCCTGTAGCGCAGAACTCCGTCAGCAAATGCCCTGCAACGGGTTGCACCAACGCCTCCGCCTCCCAGCCCTGCATAGGTGATCTCCACTTCGTCCCCCTGCACGATCACGGATTCTATGCCTGCGGCTGCAACCGAGGGTTTGAGTTCAAGCTTTGAGGTCCCGGTTTTCATGAAATAGCGAATCATGTTTCCCGTTGAACGGGCTTTGAGGATAAGGGGAGCCTTTGCATAATGGTAAAGGGACCAGGCTGCCCCGCTGTAGCAGTTGGAGTGTTCGATAATCTCCGCATATTCGTTTTTCGCGTCACAGACTGCATAAATGCCCCTGTAAGGCACGGTGTAAGGATCATCAAGATTTACTTCCTCAGTCTGTCTGTTGTCCAGTGCACAGGCGTTTATATGTTTTGTAATGCCGAAGACCTCCTTTTTAAGAGGATAGAAAGTGGGAGGAGAAATTGTTTGAAAGCCCATTTCCTGTAAATATAAATATGTATCGCAGATTTCTCAGGTTGAATATGAAGTTGAATCAGATAGGGGTTTGCCGGGTAAACCGGGGTCGAGTATAAGCATGTAACAGTACAAGTATCTAACTGTATTAATCTCAACTATCAATCTCAACTATCTGGCTATACAATCTTAATTAGCTGATTTTTAGATCTTAATTAGATGATTCTTAAATCTTAACTATTATAAATTTTTTTCAATATCCATGCCATATTTTGTCCGAGGTTTTTCATGTTTTCAATGCCTTCCTTGTCCTGTTCAACCTCTCCTATGGCATTTCCGTATACCATGTTCCAGTAACTTGAACCTGCAAGAATCATTTCTTTACTGTACAGAAAGTTGTTCAGGGTATCAAAAGCGCTGATCGCACCACCACGGCGGGCAGCTATAACTGATGCTCCCACTTTATATTTTAACAATCCTTTATTTCCCGCCAGTACCATACTCGCCCTGTCAATCAGGGCTTTCATCTGAGATGTCACACCGGCAGAATATACGGGAGAACCAAGAATAATCCCGTCCGAAGCTAACATTTTTGCAAGGCATTCATTGAAAAAGTCATCTGTAATTACACACTGCTTATTCCTGTTTTTGTGGCAGGCCCTGCAGGCTTTACAACCTTCTACCTTGTTTTCCGAAAGCTGTATAAGCTCGGTTTCAATTCCTTCTTTAATGAGTTCGTTGAATACGGTTTGAATCAGGATTGAGGTATTGCCATCTTTTCTCGGGCTTCCGTTAATACCTAAAACTTTCATGAATTTCAACTCATACTTTATAAACCATATTTTATTATCTACCTTTTATTTATCTGCCGTTTCAATATCTTAAATTGACTATAGAAGCCGTATACTGCAGGCAAATGTTTACAAAATATTTCTTCTGTGTGTCTGGCATAGTAATTAAAGGTAAGAATCGGGTTAAATCAAAGGCTTATTGAGAGAACGAGAGTATTTGTAATTCTTTTGCAGTCCTTTCATTAAGGTTTGTTATTTTACAAATCCTTCATCCTTAAGGCTCACGTACCTGCCGTCGCCTATTATTATGTGGTCAAGGATATCTATCCCAAGGAGCTTTCCTCCCTCAACCAGTTTTTCAGTAACCATTATATCTTCCCTGCTCGGGCTCGGGTCTCCTGAGGGATGGTTATGGACCATGATTACGGACGCCGAGGATTCCATAAGTGCAGATTTAAAAACCTCACGCGGATGAACGATGCTCGCATTCAGGCTGCCTATGGATACCACTTCTTCTTTTAGGATCTGGTTTTTTGTATCAAGGTAGAGCGTTATAAATCTTTCTTTTTTTTGTTCGCGCATTTTAGGATACATCAGGGTATAAACATCTTTTGGGGAACAGATTTTTCTTTTTGGCTCTTCCACAAAAGTCTCAAGCCGCCTTGCAAGTTCAAAAACTGCAGCTATCTGGGCAGCTTTGGCTTTCCCTACACCATGAACCTGCATGAGCCTTGAAACGTTTGCAAGGCTGAGCTGCTTGATATTATACTCCATGAGTATCCGGCTGCATAGACTGATAACGTTCTCTTCTTTTGAGCCTGTCCTCAGGATTATCCCGAGCAGTTCAGCGTTTGAAAGGGACTCCGGTCCGTTCTTAATAAGCCGTTCCCTGGGACGTTCCTCTTCAGGAAGGTCATGAATCCTGATTTTGTTTACTTCCATATTCCATCCCCCATTTTCAAGCTGATAATTTTCCAAAAAACATTATGTGACCGTCACGTCGGATGTCACAGGTCAAACCTTGCTGGGTAAACCTTGTTTATACTCTTGACTTCATTTTTGGCAACTTTATCTAGTAATATTAAGAGTTTCAATATTTCAACTTTTCCAAAAAATATTCTAATTCGACAAATATTTAGAACTAAATGATCTTATTTTGGCATACTTTTAATGATATCTCACCCCTCAAAAAGTTCGATTAAAAGAGACCACAAAAGGTGCCGACCCTTACTTATACCGGGAAATCCATAAGGCTCTTTGATGAAAGTCATTTCCGTTGTCGGGTATAAAAAATCGGGCAAAACAGCCCTTGTTTCAGCCCTTGTCAGGCAGCTTTCCGGATTCGGGACAGTGGGTACTGTAAAACATATGGGGGAACAGCGCCTCAATCCTGAAGAAACGGATACTGGCAGGCATTTTGATGCAGGGGCAGATATGGTTGTAGGGATAACAGGCACCGAACTTGTCAGCTTTGCCCGCGACTCTGACCTTGAAGACGCTCTTGATATGCTCTGCGACCGGGGAATTGATTTTGCTGTCGTTGAAGGGTTTAAGAATAGCAACCTTCCAAAAATAGCACTCGGAGACGTTGAAGGAGTTTCCAATGTGCTTATCCGGATTCAGGAAAACGTTGACCCTCATGAGGAACTTACAGCTACCCTTGTAGGAATAGCCCTTGCCCAGCCGGACCGCTACACCCTGGAAGCCCTTATCAAAAAAGCTCGGAAAAATCCGAACATAAGAAAATCTGGAGCAATCGGGACTTTTACCGGTATTGTCCGCGAGCTTGCCGGAGAGGAAAAAACCTCCAGGCTTGAATTCGAAAAGTACGAACCTGAAGCCTCAAAAGTCCTCGACAAAATAAGGGATGAAATAAAGCAAAAAGAAGGAATCCTTGAAGTCCTCATCCACCACAAAACAGGCATTATCGAAGCCGGAGAGGATATTGTTTACATTGTTATCGCATCCGCACATAGAACCGAACTCTTCCCAGCTCTCAGTGAAGCTATTGAAAGGATAAAAGCCGAAGCCCCGATCTGGAAAAAGGAATTCACAGAAAAAGAGCAGTTCTGGGTCCACGATAGGGAGCACTCCTGAGTACAAAAATGCAATCTGAAGAAAAAATGAAAAAGGAACCCTCAGTAAAAAAGAAACAGTGAGAGAAGAAACATTGAGAGCAGCAAAAACAGGGATGAGAATTGATGAGCGGAAAAACAGAACCTGAACAGGAGAGGACAAACACCAGAAGCGCGATTATCCTGGCAGGCGGGAGAGGCCGCAGGATGGGCATGGTTGAAAAAGCCCTTCTGGAATTTGAAGGAAAAACAATCCTCGAGCGCCTGCTTGAAAACCTGTTCCAGGTAGTGGACGAGGTTATCCTTTCGGTCCGCGACACTTCGCAGAAAGAAAAACTCATGCCTGTGCGTGAAAAATTTCCGGACCGGAAAATAAATTTCTGTTTTGATACTCTGGAAGACGCCGGCCCCCTTGAAGGCATCCGGGCGGGGCTGCTTGAATCCGGATCAGAATACTCTTTTGTGTGTGCCGGGGATATGCCTTTTGTAAATACCGAAGTTGTTGACCTTCTGTTCAGGAAAGCAAGAGGGCACGATGCTGCTCTCCCAAAGTGGGACGAGAGAATGTTTGAGCCTCTGCACGCGGTATATTCCAGAAAGATGATTCCTGAAATTGAAAAGGCTTTCGGGAGAGGAAAACATTCGGTGCTTGCGCCTGTTTTCCAGATGCAGGATATCGTTTTTGTTGATGTTTCGGAAATTCGGAAAATTGATCCTGAACTGCGGACTTTTGCGAATATCAATACTGTTGAAGATTTTGAGTGTATGATTGAGTCTACGGTGAAAAAAGTGGAGTTGTAAAAAGCCTTGAATTTTTACTGCTTTTCATCTACTGACGGGATCCCAGCCCAGCGCAGAGAAAAAAGACTGAATAAGTCCTGCTCTGCCGAAGAAAGCAACAAAATAATCAAATTATACTGTAGAGCCGGAATAATTGTTAAATAAAAATGAAAAAGAAAAGTGAAAAGAGGAAAATTTACCTTCTAAGGATCATGGATCTCAGGCGGTCAGCAGCACTTGCAGACTTATCTGCAATGCCTCCTATTCTTTCGACAAGCCCCATCAGGTGGCAGACTCCTGCTCCTCCAATGGCAGACTCATGTTCGAAGATCTTTTTTAATAGGGCGGTCTCAAGAACATCCACATCATGTTCAAGCTTTTCGACTTCAGGGACGATTTGCAGTGTCTCTCTGATTTCTTCTTTGCTGAAAGAAGTGGCAAGAAGCTTGTAAAGTTCACCCACAAGCTGGTCATACATCCGGGCTGCTTTCAAGGAAGCTGCCATTAGCTCCAGAAATCCTTCCTTGATTTCATCAGGGAGGTCTTTGCAGGGGCGAAGGGTCATCCAGTAGGCTGAAGCCTGGGCGAAGTCGGCAATGGAGTCCTGCTGCTTAAGGAAAGAAAGGAGATCTTTTTTGTTCACGGGCAATCTGACGGAGGAGGGTATGCTTGCTCTGATTTTCTGTTTTATTTTATCGGCTTCATGTTCCAAAACATCGATTTCATCAGTACGCTCATCAAGAAGTGCCTGGTTCCCTGAGCAGTAGGCTTCCATTGCTTCAGCAAGCTTTTCAACTGCAAGCACTCCTTTTCTGGCATGCTTTTCCAGGGGGACGAAAGGAGATTCTGCGACCACGTCGAGTACGGAACGGATGTAGTCTTTCATCAAAAGATCACCTCGAGCCCCACAAAAATTATTGCCGATGTAAGGGCAGCTATGGGGACTGTTGCTATCCAGGAAGAAATAATCCTCCAGATCACGCCCAGGTCAACTGCTGCAAGCCCGCCTGCAAGCCCTACACCAATAACCGAGCCTACGAGTGTGTGGGTAGTCGAAATAGGGAGAGAACTGTAGCTGTGCAGCAGAACAACCGATGCAGTTGCAAACTGTGCGGAAAAGCCACGCGTCGGGGTAAGCTCCGTAATCTTTGACCCTATGGTCTCAACCACTTTATATCCCCAGGTTGCCATTCCTATAACCATGCCGAGACCTCCCATTACAAGAATCCAGAGAGGAACTTCAGTTCCTGTTACTCCCAGTACATTAAGTGCGGCAGAGAGAGGACCTACAGCGTTTGCTACATCGTTTGATCCGTGCGCAAATGCGATATAACAGCCTGTTATGAGTTGTAAGAATAAGAATTTTTTCTCAACAGCAGGCATATCTGAAGCCCTGTGAAGGTAAAGTCTCCTGATTATAGAGAAAATCAGAAATGCAAGAATTGCTCCAAGAGCTGGAGATACAAACCAGCTGGCAACAATTGTTATAAGTGCTCCCCAGTGAATATCAGAAAAAGAGATAGTACCATTAAAAGCTGCGATCAGTCCAAAGCCAAGCACAGAACCGACGATAGAATGGCTGGTCGAAACAGGGAGGTTGTAAAAAGTTGCTAGAGTTACCCAGAAACTTGCGGCAAGAATTGCAGCCAGCATTCCCAGCACCACGATATCCGGATGAATGCTGCTGATCATATCAATGGGAACAATTCCCTTTGCAATTGTTGAGGTAACCCGTTTTCCGAAGAACACGGCACCCAGAAATTCGAACACTGCGGCAATGATAATGACCTGCTTAATCGTCAGGGCGCCCGTTCCTACCGAAGTCCCCATAGCATTTGCGAGGTCGTTTGCCCCTATGTTCCAGGCCATATATAAGCCTGCAAGGATAATTGCTATGACAAGTAAATCCATTTTTGTCCTTACTCCAGAGATTTTAAATAAACTCCAAAAATGCTATAAGTGCTATGATACCTTAGATCTCTGCCATTTATGCATGATTTGTGGAGTCTGCACATGTTTTTCATAAACCAACGAATCTTATGATATTCCAGACCATTTCATTATATTTTAGATTTTCCATATATTTCAGGCGACTCTATATAATCTATAGATCTATATATGCCTATTTTTAATATATTCTAATTTCTCCTTTTGATTGCAGAGATCCTTCTAGAAAACCTTTGACCTTCAACAAACCTATTTAGAATGTTTGACCCTGGTATGATTTAACCAAATTGACCTTACAGGACGAAGCTTTGTGAAAGATCATTTTTATAATAAGTATGACGTTCAGACGGTTTTAAAACCGAAATTTCCTGTAACTCTGTATATAATTGCAGTTTTCTGTCGATTTCCTCGTATGAACTTGAATTCTCCATAATAGAATACTTACCGGTATTCAGAAATAACAAAAAGTTTTTATTTTAATGGGCTATTTCCCTGAATTTAAGATAAACGAAAGAAATTAATGAAAAATTGGTATGATTTCCTGTGAATCCATAAGGCTACAGGTTACTCAGCCTGAGTTAGATAATAAAAAGCATGGAAAAAATGATAAAATGATAAAATTGGAAAAAAGGTCGAAAAATCCCCTTAATTTCTGTACATTCCCGAGATAAATCCTGAACTTTTAAATTCCACTCTTTGTTTGGCTTTTGTCATGTCCCCGGTTCGGAGAGTTCAAAATCATGATCTTTTGTCTCTTTCTCCCTGATCCTTTCCCTGAGAAGGTCAAGCACCTCTTCATCCGAGACATCATACCAGTTTTCATAAGCCTGAGCAACAGCCCTGAAATGAGAAGGGATCCTGAGAACAACAAGTTCATCAGCTTCTTTTGCAATCGCATCTGCCACATCTTTTCCTGCTACAGGTACTGCAACCACAACCTTTCCTGCTTTTCTGTTTCTGCAGAGTTCGATGGCTACCCTCATAGTAGATCCCATGGCAATCCCGTCATCAATAAGAATCACTGTTCTTCCTGCGATATCGGGAAGGGGTTTCCCCCCTCTAAGAGCATTGATGCGCCGTTCTATTTCCGCAATCTGGTCCTTTTTTATCCTATCAATGGTTTCCCCGGCCAGCCAGTAACCGGCATTTTCTAAAAGAACAGTGCTTCCGTTCTCGGCAATTGCTCCGAACCCGGCTTCAGGATTGTCAGGAAAAGGAAGTTTCCTTGCAATTACAAGGGAAAAGTCAGCTTCCAGCCTCTTTGAGACCTGCAGTCCCACTTCCACTCCCCCGCGCGGAATTGCAAGAATAACAGGATTTTCCGCCCTGTAACTTTCAAGAGCCTGAGCCAGTTTCTCTCCTGCATCTCTACGGTTTTTGAACATAATTCCACCCTAAATTCAAAGCCTGTCTATTTTTTATCTCTTTTCAACACATAAAAATAGAATTCCAATGAAGTAATATCTGAGAACAAATCGGAATTAAATGATGTAAATTAAAGATATGAGAATTAAACAACCCTCACAGGAGACCTGTAAACTCCAGCCGAAGAGCCTGAAGGAGGAGTTGTTTCCGGTAAACAGAGATCTAAAACCTTTCCATGCAGATTAGTATCCATAATAACCCCGTATCCTTCTCCTGACATTCCACCATGCAATTAGTAAAATCAGGAAGGTGTATCGCCGCAACCCGGATATTTGAATGAATATTTAATAATATAAATTGCGACCTATATAAACAATAATAGACAAAAAATTATGATTAAGTCGTGGATACCCAGGTCTGGCAGTACATGACCACTCTCGAAACACAGTCAGGAAGGCTGCTTGAGCCGTCTGATAAATACGTGGCAGTTATAGGAAGCGGTGTTGATACTGAAACTTATGACCAGGAGATTGGAATCAACCAGCTAGAATTGTAATTGGTTCAGTATCAGGAGTGGTTCACTGCATATAGAGCCTCAAAACTGAAGCCAGTAGATGCATTAAGAGTAAACAGAGTAAGGAAGGGTTAATTCCTTTCCTTGATTTCCTTTTTAATTGGGGAGTAATAGATAGAGAATAGATAGAAAAAAATCTGAGAAAAAAATCCTCAATTTATACAGTTTTTCTCCCAAACATCACTGCAAACTGGTAATACTTATATATACAGCTGACATCACAGAAACCTGCTTCTTTAAGCCAATCAAGCTGCAGATCCAGTTTTGAATCTTTATCGAGCCTTGTTCTTTCATAACCAGCCTTTATCTCATCCTCAGCCAGGCCGCTGTTTTCGACATACTGCCGCCATGTCGCCTTATTCAGGTTTTCTATGAAAGGGGTTTCTCCATGTACCTGGTCCGCATTGATAAAAATCCCGTTATCTTTAAGAATGGAATAACTTTTTTTGTAAAGCTCCCTTTTCTCTTCATCTTCCAGGTGGTGGATAGACAGGGCCGAAACTACCATATCGTGTTTTTCCGTGAAATTGTATTGTGAATAGTCTGCCACAACATATTTTACGTTAGAGTTGCCTCTGAATCTTTCTTTTGCCATGTCAAGCATCTTTTCAGAGATATCAATAAGAGTAAATGATGCTGCTGGATACCTTCCCATCAGAAATGCTGATAAAAGTCCTGTGCCGGCGCCTATGTCCAGTATATTTGGGGTTTCCGTATCTACTGATGCTATGGATACAGATGCTCCATAGAAGTCATCGAAGCACGGTATAAACTTCTTTCTCTGTTCGTCGTATTTTCTTGAAACAGCATCAAACTTTCTTTTGATTTCACTCATGTCTTTCTCCGGTTTTTGCACTAATGACTGCGCTTTATTTTTTTCTTACTGAATTATGTTGTACTGCATACCATAAATTCTTTTTAACCTCTCAACCTATTAGAGATTCTATTCAACCTCTCAATCTATTAGAGATTCTATTCAATCTCTTAAAATCGAATATTATATGTCCTTTACGGGCTTAAAAAATAATTTATTCCCTTTATAATACTCCATTTGCCTGCAGCAGGATGCGCCAGCGCAACTCTGATGTAGACATGATCTGTGCGGCATTCCAGATGGCGGGAAAGATGTAACTATTGTAGTTTATGGAGATGAAACCGGATGAATGAAGACCTGGATAAAATCGCGTTAGAAGGCCAGATAAAAAATACTCAAACGTTAATTGAGCTTGACGAAGAAGACATTAAAAACTTTACAGAAAATCTGGCGAACCACAGTGTGCCGGAAGGACCTTATTATGATCACTTAATAGAAACCATAAGTGAAAAAAGAATCCATGTAGGGAAATTATATCAGAAACTCGAAATTTTGAAAGACGAGACCCTATCATGCAGAGAACGGATGCTACGTGCCTCATGGATAGATTAATTCTTTTTAATTCTGGTACTCCCTGAAAAAAGCATTTAAACATTATTTATGGTCGGATGCCAAATTGCTTGGCATATTCGAGAGCAAGATCACTAAATGAAATAATGCAAAATACAGGCTCCGGGAAGAAGTAGTCAAGATCAGGAAACGAGTCCAATAATTAAATGGAAAATTACTTCAAATATCGTACTGAATGACCTGCTCACTGATTTTATAAATTAAGGTAGTTATCGGCGAGGTCAAAAAATAATTTATTTATATTTTGCAGCATTGTTACAGTCATGTACTGCGAAGATAAAGGGGCAGACAGTGCCGATAAAAGCCGTGAGTTTGGAGTAATGGGAAATATCCTGCGTGAACTTCAAAGGGAAGAACTTGAGGAAATCGGGACATGCCTTGAGGATATCCGGGAAACCAGTATTATGCAGAATACCATGGATATAATGACAGAGATCAATGCAACATTAAAAGAGATTGCAGAAACGCAGAAGAAAATATTGGAAGAGATTCAAAAAGAGATTCAAAAAAGCAGGATTCGGTAAACTCCATTTCACTTTTTCTTTAGCATGTTAAGAACGGCTTTTTATTTCATGTTTTAATTTTATGAAATCTTGCTGATCAAAAAAGGCTTCAGTATCCTTCCTGGAAAGATTCAGGAATTTTCCAGAAAAGTAATTTTGGGAGTGGGGTAAATGAAAGAGGTTTTGTCCAACATAGAGAGATTTTTACATACGATTGCTCCCCACAACCCAGTAAATATAATGATTCAGTTGTATTTAAACTTCACTTATGAGACGAGCAGTTACATTAAAACATGCCGACCAGTTTATCTCTCTAAACTCGTCTTTCTTAATAAACAGACCAGCGGATGCAAAAGATCCATAAAGCCGCACAGCAGTACGCCCATTAACCTTGCCCGATTGATAACGGCAGCTTTAGACGCAGAATTTTACAAGCAGAAAAGGACGTTTAATGCTCCCCTAATTTAAAATTAATTCAACATATTCCTTCAAGCCTAATTACAAATCACATAGTTCTCATATGAATTGACATTTCTGCGTAATAATTATATACAACACGCTCTTTTATTTTAGTGAGTGATGTTATATGGGACTTGAAAAACTTAACGAACACCACAAGAAAAACAAGCATAGTACGTGTAAAATGTCTAAAGATGATGTTTTGCTCAGGCTTTTCAATGAAAATAAAATGCTGACCACAAAAATGATATATAAACTTGTAGAGGGTAGCGATGCTGAAATTGCAGCTGCGATCTCAAGCCTCGAAAAACAGGGACTGATAAAAGATGTGGCTGGCGGTGCCTGGGTTCGCACTGATAAGGAGAATAAACAACCTGCTTTGATATAATCCCGAAGCCTGATGGCTTCAATTTATTTTTTAAGAGTGCGTTTGGTTTGTCTGTCGCTTATGACCAGATGCTTATTGCTTTTTTAATCTCATCTAAGTAAATAAAACCATTAATATTAACATTAATACTCCAGATTTTGCATTAAGCAGAGAATTATCTCTTTTTATAACCTAAGTTTACAAATATATCGAAAATGATAAATATATTTGTCACATTTATTTTAGTGGGAGATCATATGGTATGTAAAAATAATTATGGTATGTAAAAATAATACAAAATCCTGCGAAAAGATAGATACCGCAAGCGCAGCCCGCATTTTTAAAGTCCTTACAAGCTGGCAGCCAAACTCGTAATTGAAAGATCTACAAAAGATGTCCTGTTTTTATGGCGATACAGAGTGAAGGAGCGCATCTGCTGTCCTGAATTCCATTAGCAGCCGCGAAACTCACACGATGAAAACTTTTTCCGTGAGATAACTCCTCAGCATAAAGGGGAAGTAAAGAACGGTCAGAGGATGTGTTAAAGTTGATATGTTGGCGGGCTTTATGGATATATTATATCATAAATATGAAGTCATAAATATTATATCATAAATATGAATTCTTAAGTATAACATCCTAAGGATAATATTTTGATTGTTTATAATCCTGATCTTGTGTTAATAATCTAGAAAGGATTATAAATTCACATCCTGGATATTTTCTTATCATATGTGTTTAAATTTCGTTTCCACAGGATTATGTTTTTGAACTGATCGAACCTATAAATACGCAAATCATTTTATATATTAAGAAATTCTAACTGTTGTATAGCATGCCGAAAGATCTAAAACACGATAGGCCAGTTTTCCAGACGGGGTATCTGGACGGTGTGAGTCAGCTTATTGCCAGTCGCTGGAAAATAGGAGCAGCTATTGTATTAGCTGTACTTTTATTCTTTGCTTTCCTTATACTGCTGCCACTGGCAGATGGAATAGTTCTCGGGATAGTCTTTGCTTATATTGCCAGGCCTATCCAGGTAAAGTTTGGGAAGTACCGAAAAATAGGAGCTCTGTTTGCCAGTCTCTGTATTTTTATACCTATAGTATTCATTGTAGGAGTAGGAGTTGTCGAGATTCTTAATCAGGTTTCCTGGTTCATCGAACACCAGGCTTCAGTTATGAGCGGAATTCTGGAGTTTATACATTCACTGGAAATTCCGGAGGAATATGTCGAGAGGATAAATAATACGATCTGGAACCTTTTTAGCTCCCTTTTACCTGCAGTCGGCAGTATAGGACTGATCTCATATGCCCGGAACATAGGACTTTTCGTAATTAACTTCATAATCTCTATTTTCTTCTGTTATTTTCTGCTTGCCGATGGGGACAGGCTTTACTGCGCTTTTCTTGGCGTAATCCCAGGGGATTATCAGGCCATTGTAAACCGTTATGCGGCTCACCTTGACCTAATCCTGAAAGGAGTTTTCATAGGCAATGCCTATTCCGCCCTGATAGTAAGCGTGACTTCGGTTTTTGTCTTTTACGCTTTCGGATTTACCCATGTGCTTGCCCTTGCAACCCTGGTTTTTATTGCCTCAGTTATCCCTCTTTTTGCCGGATATATGGTACTCGTGCCTCTGGCTATAGTACGTTATTTTGATCAGGGACTTGAAAGTGCATCTCTTTTCTTTATTGTTTCTTCCCTTGTAATCTACGGTCCCCCTGAACTGATTCTCAGGCCTTACCTGACAGGTTTGAAGTCAAAGATTCATCCTATGCTGCTTATGCTCGCCTTCCTTGGAGGAGCTTTTGTGGGAGGAATTGCAGGTTTTTTTGCAGCCCCGATTCTTCTTGGAGCGCTTGTTGCAGCTTACAGGGTTTATCAGGAGCAGATCAATCCTGAAGTGGCGGCACAGGCTGACCTGGACCTTATAAATCCGGTAAACTCATGCCAGGATTGATTGAAAAAATTGTCTTCAATGAAGCGAAAGGGATTGATTTATATCATTGCAGGATGTTAGGACTTTCATATATTCTTCCTTACTTCCTTTAATCAGGATCTACTGACGGATACAGACCACAAACAGTCTTAAAATCAGGTCGTAGTATTAAGTCATTTAAGTCATAATACTAAGTCATAATACTGTTTGATTCTCTGTTTGACCAGGAACCGAAGCTAATTCGGAATCCATATTCGGTTTAGAAAACACAGGTGATAGAATGCAGTTATTGCTCATTCACTCTGATTATATTGAATACGAAACCAAAAAACAAACTCCAGTTGCTGAAAAAATTGAAGAGTCTCTAAAGTCGGGCAGGCTTGAGGAAGCTCTCACGGCTTTTACGGCTGTGGAAAGTGTAGACGAAGCCAATCCAGAAGAAGCTATAGAAAAGGCTGTTTCTGAAATCGAAAAAGTTGCAGCCCAGGTCAAAACAAACCGCATAATGCTTTACCCTTACGCTCACCTGAGTTCTGACCTTTCCTCTCCGAAAGTTGCAGTTCAGGTTTTGAAAGGTATGGAAACAGCTCTCTCGTCTAAATACGAGGTCAAAAGAGCTCCTTTCGGGTGGTACAAGGCTTTTACCGTAAGCTGCAAAGGGCATCCCCTTTCAGAACTTTCCAGAAGCATCCGCCCTGAAGGGGCAGCAAAACCGTCATGTGGAGCCGTGGCAGTCGAGAAAGAAGAAGTCGTTTCCGAAGCCCTGAAAGCTGAGGGTACTGCAAGGTCTTACTGGCGCATCCTGACCCCGGACGGAGAACTTCACGAAGTCGAAGGCTTTGATCTGACACCCTATCCAAAACTTCAGCATTTTGTGAATTATGAAATTTCCAAGAGCAGGGCAGTTGAGCGTGCTCCTCCTCACGTAGAACTCATGCGCAGGCTCGAGCTTGCAGACTACGAACCAGGGTCAGATTCAGGGAACATGCGCTATTACCCTAAAGGAAGGCTTGTCAAATCCCTCATTGAAAACTACGTGCTTGATGTCGCAACCGATTTCGGGGCAATGGAAGTCGAGACTCCCCTGATGTACGACATGAACCACCCGACCCTCAAGAAATACCTTGACAGGTTCCCTGCAAGGCAGTACTCTATCGAGTCGGACAAGAGGCAGATGTTCCTTAGATTTGCAGCCTGCTTCGGGCAGTTCCTTATGAACCACGACATGACGATCTCCTACAAGAACCTTCCTCTCAGGATGATCGAAATGACCCGCTACAGTTTTAGAAAAGAACAGCGCGGGGAACTTGTGGGCTTGAGGAGGCTCAGGGCTTTTACCATGCCGGATATGCACACCCTCTGCGAGGACATGAACCAGGCTGTAAACCAGTTCAAGGAACAGTATGACCTCTGCATCAATGTGCTTGAAAACGTGGGAATCCATATTAATGATTATGAAGTTGCCATCCGCTTTACCAGAGATTTCTATGAGTCGAACAAAGACCTGGTAGTCAGTATGGCACAGACCGTCAACAAGCCCGTGCTTGTGGAGATGTGGGACACCCGTTTCTTCTACTTCGTGCTCAAATTCGAATTTAACTTCGTAGACGCCCTTGCCAAGGCAAGTGCACTTTCGACTGTTCAGATTGATGTGGAAAATGCCGAAAGATATGATATTTCCTATGTGAATGCCGACGGCAAACTGGAGAGACCTACTGTGCTCCACTGCTCTCCGAGCGGTGCAATCGAACGCTGCATTTATGCTCTCCTTGAAAAGGCTGCAATGGAAACCGAAGAAGGAAAGGTCCCGATGCTGCCTGTCTGGCTTTCCCCAACTCAGGTCAGGATCGTGCCGGTTTCGGAAAAGCACATAGCTTTTGCCGAAGAGGTTTCAAAGAAACTGGACTGCAGAGTCGATATTGATGACCGCGACCTGTCAATAGGAAAGAAAGTAAGAGAAGCTGGCAGGGAATGGGTGCCTTATGTTGTGGTCATTGGAGACAAAGAGGTCGAAGAAGGTTCAATTAATGTAACCATCCGTGCAGAATCCGAACAGGATAAGCCTAAAAAAGTCCAGATTACGCCCGAAGAACTCAGTGCCCGCATAAAAGAAGAAACCGCTGGCAAACCCTACAGGAAGCTGCCGCTTGCAAAATACCTTTCTGTAAGGCCAAAGTTCTTCTAAGCAATTTGAATTTAAGCGATTGAAATTTAGTTCAGGGTTCCTTTCAGGAAAACAGGAAACTTCAAAGGAAGTCTGCTCTTCAATGAGCTTTTCCTTTGATTTTTCCTTTTTATCCTTACCCATTACTCTCAAAATAGTTATATTTTTATAGATAATATATAATGTATCATTATATATATCTGAAAATTTACATTAAAGTAACTCTTATACCGCCGTAATTCTTATATTGCGGTAGTTATTATTATTGAAAAGGGATTCCTTTTAACTAAAAAAACTTCAGACATACTCTTTCCGATTTTAAAAGAAAAGAGATAGTCCAGATTAAGTCCAGTTTTCTTGACTGAGGATTTTTATTTGTTATTTTGCAGTGAGGGGAATTAATTCTTATAATCTTTCCAGTTACATGCACTGTTTCCTGTGCATGGAGCATGCAGTTTTCCGGAAAACTCTTTGAAAGAATTCTTTGAAAGGCAGCTTTCTGGTTTTAGGATATATACAAAATTTCATAATGTTAAAATCATAAGGACCGCGTACTGATGACAATTTCAAATGAAGCCGCAGCCGGCATGGAAACAGTCGAGCTCGAGCCCTTGAGAGAAGATAAGAAAAGAATCTTTAAAGATATTCTGGGGTATTTTGAAACCCATCAGAGAGGCTATATTAAAGTTCCAACGGGCTGGGGTAAGACATTTCTTGCAAAACATATAATGAAAGAATACTACGAAGATGGAAAACTTGTACTTTTCCTGATTTCCAAAAACAATCCTCTCTTAAGCCAGACATACTACGACAGGAAAAGAGACAGACCACTTTTTCCCAATAGTGCCATCCTCTCTTCCGAACATAAGGTTTCGAGAAAAGAGATTGCAGAAGCACTCAGAAAATCAGGGCAGGAAAAAGATAAAGGTTTTGTGCTTTTTGCCTCTCTCCAGACACTGCTTGGGAAGCAGGCTTCCGAAATCAAAGAATTAGTTCTTGAGTATACCGACCTTGCAATAGTTGACGAGATCCATAACTTCATAAATAACAGGGGAAATGATTTTCTCAATGAGTTCGGAGAAAGGACCAAAATCATGGGGATGACTGCAACTCCTTTCCAGGGTGTTGTCGGAAATGTCAAGTTCGTGGACGAGATTGCCGGAGACATGCGAGAAATTTATGCAAAGACCCTGCCTGAATGTATCCTTGACAACGAGCTCGCGCCCCTTAAGTATACGATTGCAGAAAGTTCTGAAGATATCTTTGAAATCTTCGACTTTGAAAAAGGGCTGGATGAACTTGACAAACAGGACCTTTTCCTTGACTGCAGCACAGCCGACAAATTGAAAAAAGTAGTAAAAAGGACACAGCTTGCAAAAGACGTATACGACTCGATGATAAAGCAAAGGAATGCAAAGACCCTTGTCTTCTGTGCCCCTGTCCGGAAAAGAGTTTACGGAGCCGGGGCAGAAGGGGAGGAAATCAATGCTTTTCATGCAAAACTTACTGCTTCGGTTTTTAACGGAGAAATCTCGGCTTCTAAACTAGAAAAAGATCCTGACCCTGTTTTACCTCTCGACTTTGATAATTATACTCCCGAAGGGGAATTCAAAAATACAGCTTTTATAACCTCGGAACTGCCCAAAGATGAACAGAGCGCCCTCCTCGCAGCTTTCAGGGACACAGGAAAACCGCCCTATATCCTCTGTACGGTCGGCATGCTGATAGAAGGCTTTGATTTTCCGGGACTCGAATCCCTTATCCTTCTGCGCCCCACCCTGAGCATGCGGCTCTTTGAGCAGCAGGTGGGAAGGGTTACAAGGCTTTCCCCTGTTTCCGGGAAGGCTAAAGGGAACATCTTTGAGATCTCGGACAGCATCGATTCCCTGTACCAGCGTTTTGGAGAAGGGGTTTTTAATGGAGAAAAGGTTGACCAGGTTCAGATGCTTCAGCCAGAAATCCGCCTTGAAGAGCTTTTCTCTGAAGGGGATGCAGCCCGTGCAATAGAAGAAGGGAAAATAGAGATTAAAAAGGTAGAGCTCAGAGCTATCGGAAAAGGCAGAGGAAAAGGTTCCCAGATCAGGGAAGTTCCTGTCAGGCTTCCCCCAACTGCCATAAGGTCAAAGTATTTTTCACGCCTGCTCGCTCTGACCGAAGAAAAAGACATAGGAGCTTTTGAGCGCGAAAAGCGGGAACTTATGCGGGCTGCCCTGCGGTTCAGGGTAAGGGAAGTGGTGGACGCAGAAGAGCTTTTTGAGCTTTCAGCCAGGATTAATAAGCTCAAGCGGGAAGCGTATGAAGACCGCAGGCTGGGAGATGTCGCAAGGCAGCACAAACCCAGGGTTTTCGGGGAAGTCGAATGGCTCCTGAAACTTCAGGCTTTAAATTCCCTTAAGTACGAAGGCGGGCGCATCTCCATGCCCGAGAAAAACAAAATTCTAAGGACTCTGGGATTTGAACCTGATATGAGGAAAATAGATAGCTACAGACTTAAATGCCTTAAACTCGGTTCTGCTCAGAAGACCATTCCCGACCTTATCAAAGTGCTCGGTTTCGTGAGCCGACTTTCGTCTTCGGAAACCTATCAGTTCCTTGATAAAAAGAAAAAAGAGCAGTGGAAACGTGAGTTTTTGCCGGCAGTTTACTGGGGCTTCTGCTTTATTGAAGATTCTCCGGAACTTAAAGAGCTTTTCGAGTCCACAGAATGGGACAGACGGGTCAAAAATATTATAAGGCAGAAGTAATCTGACAGTGCCTGATCGATCGGTTGATATTATTAAAAGCAGCCGGTCCGGAATTTTTTTGTTTTTTCTGCTGCGGTTGCAGGATTGAAACGGCTCGCCAGTCAGATAAACACTTAATTTGTCCCCAGAAGTCGCTTTTTAATTCTCATGGTGTCGAAAACCTCCGCCAGCCTGTCTGTCGGCTCTGCCCAAAAAGCAGAAAGAAGCAGTAGCAGTAGGATGAAGAAAAAAGACTTGAAATGTGTAAAATAAATGAAACAAATATGGGAAACGTATTTTGCAGTATTTGTTTCGGTTTTCTGCATTTTCATGAGCTTTTGACATTACTTTTACATTGCGATTTTTATTTATTGGCTTTTTTCTTTTTCTGCTCACTTTTCACTGTATCTTTAACGTATTCAAAATTCCAGAACGGAATTCCTTTTATTTCTCCTTTCTCCAGATGCTCGATTTCATGAGCTGCGCTGTATGCCGGAGTACCTTTTAGCTGTATGCGCTTTTTTTTCAGCTCTCGGACCGTTATTTTCCTGAGTTCCGGGTTTACCTCTGCAAATATAATCTTCTTCGCCTGCAGGGTTATTAAATAAGGTCTTTCAACCAGTTCCCTTTCTTCTTTTGTCCCACACTTTTCCAGCCTGCGGACTATCCCTTCTTCATCTATGATTTCCGGGTCGATAAAAAAGTAGATCTTTTCCAGAGTATAGCCAGTTTTGCGGTCTTCATCGTAGCAGGTAATTACATCTTTTACTGCAATGCTCTTTGCTTCTTCGGTGGCATAGCTCCATGAGCCTCCCGATTTCAACGAAAGCAAGAAAGGAAGAAACAGATCCCCCTGAATTCCAAAACTGGAAATCATATTTTTTTCCCTGGCTGAAAACCTGAATATTGCTCTAATTTCTTCGGCATCCATATTCATGTTCCTTCCTAAAGAGTTTGAATCTCGAAGCCTATTTAATTTTTCTTTTTACTGAAAATGTTAAAATTTCATACCAGAGTTTCTGCGTTTTGGCAGTAAACTTTACCATCTCGGTAGGAATTACCTATGAACTCTTTTCTTTACATCTATACTGATAATAGGATTCTCGCTTTTTGAATACTCTTCTTTTAACTCGTTAATCCTTTCAAATTGCTCATTTCTGTCTTTACAGTCTTTCATTGTGACAGCTTTTTGACATTTTTTCTGGTATCATCTTTGATACTGATACCTACTTCGAAACTGTCTGCTATATATGATCTGGTATCACATTAAAAATGACATCAATAGTGGTATCAAAAAGATACCCTGCTTAATGAAGGCAACCGGAAATCTCTAAAATGTAGTGAACATTAAATAAGCAAGGGAAAAATGGGAATTTCGTGTCAACAGATATGAGGTGAAAATGGTATGTTCTGTAACCAATGCCAGGAAGCGCTTAACGTAAAAGGCTGTACTAAAAATGGGGTATGCGGCAAAAAAGGGGAAGTTGCAGACCTCCAGGACAGGCTGATCTACGTCCTTAAAAGCATATCTTTCTATAACCAGAAAGCAAGAGAAGCCGGCCTTAACGAAGAAGCAACAGACAGGTTTATACTCGACGGTTTCTTTGCCACCCTTACGAATACCAACTTTGACAAACAGGCGATTGAATCCTATATAAAGAAAGGATTTGAGATCCGCGATGCTATTAAGGCAAAACTTCCTGCTGGTTCTCTGCCTGCTGAAGAATCCCTGCCTGCAGTAGCCAGGGTCACCCCGGAAAACATATCCGAAATGGATGTTGCTGTTCACTCCACGCAAAACGAAGATGTCCGGTCTCTCCGGGAAATGCTGACGTTTGGAATGAAAGGGCTGGCAGCTTATGCACACCATGCTTATATTCTCGGGTATAAAGACGAAGAAATTTTTAAATTCATAGAAAAAGGGCTGGTTGCCACAACAGATGACAGCCTGAGTATGGAAGACCTTATAGGCCTGGTTCTTGAATGCGGGCAAAAAGGTGTTTCTGTACTTGCCCTGCTAGATAAAGCAAACACAGAAACTTACGGAAACCCCGAGCCGACAGCAGTCAATATAGGGGTCAGGAATAATCCGGGAATCCTTATCAGCGGGCATGACCTGCGGGACCTCGAACAGCTCCTTGAGCAGACAAAAGGAACAGGAATTGATGTCTACACTCACGGAGAGATGCTGCCTGCAAACTCATACCCTGCCTTTAAGAAGTACGATAACTTTGCAGGCAACTACGGTAACTCCTGGTGGAAACAGAATGAGGAGTTCGAAAAGTTTAACGGCCCTATCCTGATGACCACAAACTGCATAATCCCACCTAGAGAATCGTATAAAAACAGGATCTATACTACAGGGGTTGTGGGCTTCGAAGGGCTTCCGCACATCTATGAAAAAGAAGACGGCACAAAAGACTTCACTCCGCTTATAGAACAGGCGAAAAAGAGCAGACCGCCTGAGCAACTGGAAAGCGGAACAATCACCGGAGGCTTTGCGCACGAAGCAGTCCTCTCGGTTGCGGATAAGATCATAGATGCCGTAAAAACCGGAAAGATCAGCAGGTTTATGGTCATGGCAGGCTGCGACGGCAGGCAGAAGGAAAGGGCGTACTATACCGAGTTTGCAAAAGCCCTTCCGAAAGACACTGTAATTCTAACAGCAGGCTGTGCCAAATACCGCTATAATAAACTGGATCTTGGCGACATCGGAGGAATCCCGAGAGTTATCGATGCCGGACAGTGCAATGATTCTTACTCGCTTGTGGTAATAGCCCAGAAGCTTGCTGAAGCCATCGGCCTCAAGGACATAAATGAACTGCCTGTCTCTTACAACATCGCTTGGTACGAGCAGAAAGCCGTACTTGTCCTGCTCGCCCTTTTGAGCCTTGGCGTAAAGAATATCACCCTCGGCCCTACACTTCCGGCTTTTGTCTCTCCAAATGTGCTCAAGGTGCTGGTTGATAACTTCAATATCAGACCCAACACAACGGTAGAAGAAGACATGAAAGTCCTGATGGGACAGAAGTGATTTTAAGTTAAAGACAAAAATTAAATCTGGAGAAAAAAGCTCTCAATGGGATTTTCTGGCTTTTAATTCTCCAGCTTCCTTTTTCTTGAATTCTGGCTTCAGGCATCAGGTCTCTCCAGTTTTTCCAGTATATCTGGATACTCTTTTTGTTTCATTTCAGTTTGTTCTTCAAGCCGTTTTTCAGGAGCCTTCGAATGCTCCACATATTCTATCACTGACCCGTCAGGATGTTTTACAGTCATATTCCTGCCGGTCGGAACTTTCGCAGGTCCCCGGATGATTTCTGCTCCTTTTTCTTCCAGAAAAGCCCTGTACTCATCGAGAGAATCAACAAGAAATGTAGCCTGCGTGTTTCTGAAAGGCTTCAGGGCTTCTTCAGAGCCGGCTATGAGTAAAATATTACTTATCTGAGCCAGTTCCACACCGATTTGAGGAATTTCAAAACGCATGGCTGCGTGTGTACCTGAGAGTTCTTCGTAGAGTTCGAGGGCTTGATCGAGGTCGGGAACGTAGAGGCGGGAGAGGGTTTGAAGGATTTTCATTTTCTTGCACCTGGGCCAATATACAAAAAACTTGACTTCAAATTTACAGCAAATTAGGCACACTGCCAACAAATTGAATCTTAATTATTATATAAATTGAAGGCAATAAATAGAATTGGGATTTACTCAATTGGGCTGGGAACTTAAAGCTGAAAACATCTTATTTTTTAATCTTGCTGGTTTTGGCGAGAATGTATATTATTTGATTCCACTCCTCATATGCGTAAGCCCTGATTAGAATTTCAAAAAGGGAATTTTGAATTATAGATAAAGAGCATCTTTTCATAAGAGGTGGAAAATGAATTCTATTGATCCAGTTATTCGGTGGGGATGGCTGAAGTTCATGTACCTTTATACAATTATTGGTGCTGGTCTTCTTGGACTGGGAGTGGTTATAGCTCCCGAATCCATAATAACCATGATGGGATGGCCTTTGCAGGACCCAGTTATTTTTGGAGTTTTCGGCAGTGTTTTTGTTGCTTTCGGTCTCGTATCCTTGTTTGGCTTGAGGTCTCCCCTCAAGTTTGTTCCAGTCCTGCTTTTACAGTTATCTTATAAGATAATCTGGTTTGCAGGGGTTGCCCTGCCTCTTATATTGAAAGGGCAGTTCCCAGCACATGGATATGTTTTCGCTGTGATATTCCTCAGCTATATTATAGGAGACTTCATAGCCATACCCTTCGGCTACTTATTCGGGAAGGGTGAAGCTGGAAAAAATGTAGCTACTACTTAAAGATATCAATGTTGTAGAGATCTTTATAATCCAGAGTTTTCAAAAATCTTTGTCCTGGAGCTTAAACCGGACCTGAAAAGATCCGGATCCAGATATTTTCAATATTTTTGGGGCGGGAAAGCAAAAATGATTAGAAAAGAATTAGATTCTCTTAAAAGGTTCCTGCCCGGAAAATTTCGTTTTTTTAAATACTCACAGCTCAGACTATCTCTGCTACCTTCTTTTTCGAAGCTTTAAACGCTTCCTTTGCCCCTGACTCAGTAAGCCCGGCTCCCATTGCGATTTTCAGAGCGGTCTCATCGGTTATCAGGTTCTCAGGTGCATGGGTATCGGTATTCACAACAAGCGTTGCTCCGAATTCGAGGGCGAGCCTTGCAACGTGCCCGTTAGTCCTGTTGTGCCCGTTCCTGGAAGTGATTTCAAGTAATACATTATTCTCTACAGCAGTCCGGACATCTTCCTCAGAGATCAAACCCGGGTGAGCCAGAATGTCAACATACTCACAGGCAGCAGACGCTGCATTTGTGCCGGGGGCGACAGGCTCGGTGATAGTTTCCCCATGCACGACCACGATTTCTGCGCCCAGCTCTTTTGCCTTCTTTGCCATGGGAGCAATTTTTCTTGGAGGGACGTGCGTCAGCTCAACTCCGGTCAGGACGCGAATATCCCATTCTTTTTCAAGGTATTTTGCTTTCTTTGCGGCATCAAGAAGCTGTTCGAGATTTGTATAGTCTGCGTGGTCGGTAAGTGCGATAGCCTCGTAGCCGTGGATCACGGCACGCCGGACGAGTTCACTGGGGAGCAGTTCCCCGTCGCTGAAAATAGTGTGAGTATGAAGGTCAATCAACTGGGATCACCGTGTTTTAAACTCGTTTTATTTTTACACCTTATTCTTTTCACTCTGAGGTATGCTTAATTATGTTGAGTTATGCTTAATTATGCTGAATTATACAAATCATTTTATTAACTCACTTTATTAACATAACTTCATGATAAAATTAATCCGAGCTCTCGAACTTTTCAGGATTTTCAGATTTTCCAAGCCTTTCTTCAACATCTGCAAAAGCAAAGTTCGGTTTGACATCCGTTATTTTGATCTGGACCTTTTCTCCGACTTCAACTTCCTTTACGAAGACCACAAAGCCTTCAATGAGAACAGCTCCGTCTCCGCTTGAGCCGAGCTTTTCTATATCCACAACGAATTTGTCTCCTTTCCTCAGGGGAGCCGTGAGGAACTTCTTTCCGATGATGTAGATCTCCGCACTCTGCGACCTGGAAGCTTTCGGGGAATAAGCCATGGTGCGGACAAAGTTTTCCCTGACTTTGTCAAGGTAATCGTTGAACATGTCTCCCTGAAAGACCTTGACCACAAAATTTCCTTTTGGCTTGAGAATCTTCTTTGCGCACTCAAGTGCCGAGGTTGAAAGCTCAATTGACCGTGCGTGGTCATAGGACCAGTTTCCTGAAAGGTTGGGGGCTGCATCACAGAGAACCACATCTGCTCCTTTTTCCCCCACGATTTTGATGATTTTCTTTATCGTGGAATCCGCATTAATGTCTCCCTGAATGGTCTCGACTCCTTCAATAGGGTCGATCCTCTGCAGATCGACACCAAGGATCTTTCCTCCTGAAAGCTGTTTTGCGACCTGAAGCCATCCGCCGGGAGCCGCACCCAGGTCCACAACCGAGTCTCCCCGCTTGATAACCTTATGCTTCTCATTGATCTGTTTTAGCTTGAAGGAAGCCCTGGACCGGTACCCTTCCTCTTTTGCCTGATGATAATAATAATCTCTTCTATCTCTTGCCATTGCTTACCTTCCCTGCACTTAAAGCTCATATAGCTTGCGCAGAAGTCATATCCGGAGTTCACTAATCTTTTGTCAGATAGCCCTGAATCTTTATACTCCAACACCAGCGTTCTTATTCTTGCTTTCCTTACTTTTACTTTCGCCTGCATTGAAAAGAATTGCGGAGCATATTAGCACAATTACAGCAGCCCAAACTGCTTTAGCTCCGATAAACGATGTAAGCAGCCCTCCAATAATTGCTCCTGCAAGGAACGAGAGGTTAATCGTAGAGAATCGGACGGCTCTCAGAGACGATTCCCGGTCTTTTTTTGCGAAAGCAAGATAAGCGTCCTGTGTAGCCGAGCGTAAATTTCCAGTAATCATTGTTGTGTTATATGCAGAGCCAACCAGTTTGCGAAATGAAGATATCTGAACCGAAGAGACGAAAGAGACTGCAACAGTTACAATGATATCCGGGCTTGTATAGGGTATGAAGCCTATGATAAAAAGGACTGCAATTTCAAGAATTAGGACTGCCCTTTCTGCATCCGGCACAAACAGGCGCATTGAAGGTTTTTTAATGATCTCGGCAACCACCACTCCGAGAATGAATGCCAGAATAGGAACTGCGTGAAGAACTGCCTTCCCCCATTCTCCTGTTGCAGCTTCTATGCCCATGAGAACGACGTTTCCGGTCTGTGCATTGGCAAAAACACCGCCTCTCCCTATGAATGTATAAGCATCAAGGAATCCTCCCACCAGTGCAAGAAGTATTCCAAGCTCCACAGATTCAGAAGTAAAATTGTTCAAACGTATTTTTCGTTCATTTTTTAGCATTTTGTACCTTTATCACCCAGAATTCGAAAGCCCTATTTAATAGTAACGAGCATGCCCAATAAGTATATATTCTCAATATATAAAAATGAGAAGATATATTTAAAGATTACTTTTCAATGTAGAAAGTTCTATTCCGGAATTATTGCAGCCGATTAATTTTTGCGTAGCTATAACTGTTTTTGGGCAAAAAAATGCTTCACAGCAAATATCTTCTGGAGCTTAAAACAGTTCTTATAATCTCCTCGCCACCCGTTTTTTCTACCTTAATATCAGCCGCTTTTTCAATAATCTCAGGGCTCAGAGGAAGGCGCTTCTCAGCTTCCCTTATAAGCGGGGTATCTCCGTTCAGAATAACGCAGTCAACAGGCGAATTTTCTTCGAGCACCCTGTCCAGAGCTTCAAAAACTTTGTCCATATGATGTGCAATATCTTCTTCCCTGAGGCGTTCGAAACGGCGCTGGGAGAAGCCTCCCTTGCTGTGTTTTTCTTTTACGCTGCTTTTGATAAACTCTTCCGTATCAAAGACGCGGGCATCAGGAGCAAAGCCTATAAAAGACTCGCCTGCATGCAGGACAAGAACGAGCAGGCGGCAGGAGGAATTAAGGATTTCTTCAAGCGGGGCGGTCTCAAAGTTATTCTGGAGATACCAGGCAGCGGAGGCGACAGGGAAAGGAGGGACTAATGCTTCGGAAATCATGCGGTGAAGGTCGTAAAAAAATACCATGCCTGTTTCGGTGTCAAGCCTGTCAAGGAGGGAGCGAGTCTCTTCTTCGACCATCTCAAGGTTTTTTTCGGGAAGTACATCTGAAAGGCGAGTTCCGGAGGGGAGATATACAGTTAACAGGTCCTCGGAAGGGGAGTGGAAGGAATTGAGTCTGGAAAGGTAAGCCTGAACAGCAGCAGGGCTCAGGTTTTCAATTCCGCGAAACTCGAGCCGGTTCTGGGATTCAGTCCGAAGTGATTCAAGTTCATGCGAAAGGGTCTGCATCCGAACAAGCTCCTGATTTAAACGGGCTTCAGCTTCCTGCCTGTCCGAAACTGCCTGCCTTGCAAGGGCTTCCTTCTTTTCAAGCTGGTTTTTTGCACCCTGAAGAGCAAGTTCAAGCTCAGCTATCCTTGAGGAAAGCCTGTCAACTTCAGTTTCCAGCCTGCCTTTTCCGGAGATTTTCCCAAAAATGGTGCCAAGACCTTTTTTTTCATCTGCCGTAACTTCTGTTTTTGAAGCCTTTTTGTCGGTCATCTGCCTACCGCCTTTCTCATAATAGATCATAAAATCAATATGTATTTCCTGAAATCAATACCCAATACAATGCAGAAATCTCCAGTAAGTAACCTGACTGTATAATATAGCAATACCTTATTTAACTGTACTAATTATAAATGGCGACATAAGCCAGTTAGAGACAAATGAAGACAATATTATGAATATAATATTGTTATTGCATCATCTACGATACGTGACAACCACAAAACTTCCAATTGTATATGATACTGGAAGACACGGTCCTGCTGGACTTAATAATAAAATATACTCTCTATCAGATTTAAGCGCCCCTTATATTTCGAAAGTTTTAAGAATATTATATTTAATGTCACTGTGATTTTTCAGGATTTTTTCAGAAAAGTGAGCTCATTTACATAATTAATTCTTATCGATTACTTCGGTGCCTGAATGAAAAAACCATTGAAAGAGTCTCAAAATAAAAAGGATCAAATGAATCCTGACCAGCAAATCCCTGTCCGGAATAAGGCTGAAAAAATTCATCCTACTCTCTGGATCCAGGGGCACAGGAGTTCCTCTCTTGCCGGAAAAACCATCGTCCTTGGCGTTACCGGAAGTATTGGAGCTGTCAGGGTAGTTGAACTTGCAAGGGAACTGATTCGAAACGGGGCAGAAGTCCATGCGGTCATGACTGAAGCTGCAAAGCATATCCTGCACCCTGACGCCCTGCATTATGCCACAGGAAACCCTGTAATTACCGAACTCGGGGGCAGGGTGGAGCACGTGGAATTCTGCGGGTTCAAAGGCAGGGCAGACCTCCTTCTTATAGCGCCGGCAACAGCGAATACCATAGGAAAAATAGCGTGCGGGATAGACGATACCACAGTTACCTCTTTTGCAACAACAGCTCTTGGTTCAGATCTTCCTGTTATGCTTGTCCCTGCAATGCACGAGTCCATGTACAGACACCCTGCTGTAGTTGAAAATGTGGCTAAGCTGAAGATCTGGGGGATTTCCATGGTGGGTCCCAGGTTTGAAGAGGGCGTTGCAAAAATTGCCTCAAACGAAGAAATAGTGCTCGAAGTAGAGCGGGCTCTTGGAGACCGGAGCCTGGAGAACCGGAAGATAATAATCACAGGCGGTTCAACTGCTGAAAGCCTTGACCCTATCCGGATCCTTACAAACCGGGCTTCAGGGAAGACAGGCAGGGAACTTGCCCTTGAAGCTTACCGCAGGGGGGCTGATGTAACCCTTGTGCACAGGGACAGGCTCGGGTTTGCAGGGATCAGGGAGATTTTTGCCGAAAGTGCTGCGGAAATGACTGAAGCTGTGCTTTCTGAACTGGAAACGGGGTATGATGTCCTTATAAGCTCTGCAGCAATCGCAGACTATACAGCCGAACCTTCTCCTGAGAAAATAAAATCAGGGGGAGAGTTTGTGCTGAAACTGAAACCCACCCGGAAATTGATAAAGGAATGCAGGGAAAAACACCCTGAACTTGTGATAATAGGTTTTAAAGCCGAAACAGGCACAGGTCGAGAAGAACTCCTTAAAAGGGCTGCTGCAACCCTTGAAGGAACAAAACTCGATATGATTGCAGCAAACGATGTAGGAAAAGGCGGAATGGGTACTGAAGAAAATGAACTTTACCTGCTGAGGCGGGGAAAAGCCGAACCCTGGCACGTAAGCGGGAACAAGCGGAAACTTGCAGCCAGCATCCTTGAAGAGGTAGCCGGGATTTTAAATTCACAACAGAAATTTTACAGGACAAAAATTGACCTTGAAAAAATAGCTTAAGGAATAAAAAAGGCGTTTTCTATGTATACATACGAGAGTGAAGGGGCAGACTTTTTCGCAAAAGCATATGCTCCAGGGCATATAACAGGTTTTTTTCAGATCCATGAGCATAACGACCCTCACCAGAAAGGATCTACCGGCTGCGGAATCGTTCTTAACGGAGGAGTCACGACCGAGGTAAAGGTCGGGAAATCCGTGGAAAATACCGAGATTTTCCTCAATGGAAAAAAAGTTGAAGGCAAAACCACCCGCACGGTTGTGGAGATGATGACCGATAAGCCTGTAAGGGTGAAGAGCTGGGCGGAAATCCCTGTTGGGTGCGGGTTTGGAGCGTCCGGGGCAGGAGCTCTCGGGACAGCTTATGCCCTGAACAGGGCTCTATCCTTAAACAGGACCGTAAAAAACCTGACCGAATACGCTCACGTAGCTGAAGTTGTTAACCGCAGCGGGCTTGGAGATGTCGCTGCCCAGTCAAGCGGCGGAGTGGTGATAAGGCTGCATCCCGGAGGGCCTGAATTCGGAAATATAGACAGGATTCCCGCTCCTGAAGCAAGGGTTTTCTGTATCGTACTCGGTGAGATTTCTACGGACTCTGTCCTGGCAGATGAAGCTGCAGCAGGAAGGATTAACGCCGCAGGAAAAGCTGCTATGCTTGAACTGCTTAAAAAGCCAACTCTTGAGAACTTTATGTATCAGGCAAAAGACTTTGCCAGCAAGACAGGCCTTATGAGCAGTACTGCACGGGATGTTATTGAGGCTGCAAATGCAAGTGGAGGTATGGCTTCCCAGGCAATGCTTGGAGATACAGTCTTTGCAATTGCCCCCCACAATCAGGAATTTGCTCTTTACGAAGCACTTCAGGATTTCGGGCAGGTTCTGGAATACGGGATCAGTACCTGTGTACCCCGATTACTTTATGACTGAGCCTTATTCTGGCTCTGTTTCCAGATTCCTCGTTTCCGGGCAGAATATTTCATAACTATATCTGAAGAAATATACTGTGAATAAAGAAATATATTGAGAACGTGGGAAATTCAGCTAGAAAGAAAAACTGGTTTTTGCAAATAGAGAGTTTGAATGATTAAATTCGGGAAAAAAACGTCGTATACTACTTTGTTAATTAAAAATGAGTGACTAAAGGCTCTCTGTGGAAGAAAGCACCCACAACTTAAATACTATTGAAATAAAAAAATACTGAACCGCATAAATTGCCCGCAGATCAGGGCAGAGTCCTTAAAGTTTCAAACGAAAAGAAAAAAAGTAAATTGACAAGCATAAAGGTAAGCGACCTATATGACAGATATACCGCAAGACCACCCGAGGTACGAATCCCTGCTCGCCCGTGAAAAGGTTGCAGCCGGGGTAAAAATGGGAATTACAAGTATCCAGGGACTTATCGCCCAGGGGAGAGGAGAGAGCTTTGATTATCTTATAGGCGAAAGAAGCACAGAATCTGCCCTGTATGCAGAGAGAGCTGCAGTTGCTGCACTTCTCCTCGCTGAGAACCCTGTTATTTCAGTAAACGGCAACGTTGCAGCTCTGGCTCCTGATAAAGTTGTCTCGCTGGCAGACATTACCGGAGCCAAAATTGAAGTAAACCTTTTCCACAGGACTGACACCCGGGTACACCTTATAATAGAACATCTGAAAGCAAACGGAGCTTCCGAAGTGCTTGGAAAGAACCCGGACGCAAGCCTTGAGCTCTCCCACGACAGAAGGCTTGTGAGCAGCAAAGGGATCTATACTGCAGATGTTGTGCTCGTTCCCCTTGAGGACGGGGACCGCTGCGAGAAACTTGTACAGATGGGAAAGACTGTCATAACAATCGACCTGAACCCTCTCTCACGGACTTCCAGAACCGCCACAATATCAATCGTTGACAACCTTACGCGAGCTCTGGAAAACATGACAAAATTCGCGCGGGAAATGAAAAAGGAAAGGAAAGATGAACTTGTGAAATTGATAACCACTTACGATAATAAAAGGACTCTTTCCGAAGCGATTTCCGAAATTCAGGAACACCTTAAAAACATGGTTGCAGAAATGGAATACTGAAATCTGGATATTGCCTGAAGCAGGATATTTATGGACCTGATTGAAAAAACAAGGGAATTTGCGGCTACTTTTCATGAAGGGGAGCCCAGTTCCCATGATATGTCTCACATAAACCGCGTAGAAGCCCTCTGCATGGAGATTCAGAAAGAAGAAGGAGGAGATCTTCTTATTCTCAGGCTCGCAGCTCTCCTGCATGATGTGGGGGTTATCAAAGAACACGAAGAGGGAGGAGACCATGCCCTCTACAGTGCCGAGATAGCCGCCGAGTTCCTGAGCAGGGCAGGCCTTGAGAAAAAAATTATTGAAGCTGTAACGTACTGCATCCTGACCCACAGGTTCAGCGGGGGAAAAAGCCCGGAAACGATAGAAGCCAGGATCCTTCAGGATGCAGACAGGCTTGATGCCCTGGGAGCGATTGGCATTTTCAGGTCTATCCTGTCAATGGGGGCTCTCAGGATGCTGAAGCACACAACAGGGCTTGATAAAGGAAGCTCAAAAAAGACTGTCTACATAGACGATCCTGTAGAGGGTTTTAACGAATACATGCGCTATAAACCTTTTACAATTCCCGAAAGGTTGAATACCGATACGGCAAAGAGGATTGCAGGAGAAAGGCTGAAGATAATGCACCTCTACCTTGAGGCTCTTAACCTTGAAAACGAAAACGGCAAGCTGAAACCCTGAACTATAATTTACTTTTTAGAAATCGGGGGCAGGGGTTTGAAGCAAAACTCTGGGGAGAA
>Ga0208825_1000453_pt1 | contig 40011 bp, 29 predicted proteins | sample AD_UKC113_MetaG_FD_184450 | JGI IMG/M metagenome (GOLD analysis project Ga0208825, IMG submission 184450) | Active sludge microbial communities of municipal wastewater-treating anaerobic digesters from Hong Kong - AD_UKC113_MetaG (SPAdes)... | ecosystem: Engineered > Bioreactor > Anaerobic >... | reverse complement strand
GTAAGGGCCAAAAACTCTTTAGGTTTCTCAGCATAGGTCTGATAGGGACTCATCATATCCTCCTGGTAGCGCAATTGGAGTTGAGTATACCATAGTTTCTGTTTGTTTTCTAATCGATATAATGTCTATTATCTTCCCGCTGATCCTGTGCACCCTGGGGATCATTTCCTCGCTCCTGGGGATTCAGCTCGTCCGGGTCAAGCCTGATGGGAAGCCCGGCGTGGCGCTCAACAGCGGCACCATCTTCACGTGTGGAATCTTTGCAGTCCTCGTGACGGTGTTTGTGCTGGTCTTCAAGTACAACCTTGGCGTCCTGTGGGCGACGCTGGCGGGATTGATCACCGGCGTGATCATCGGCTTCACCTCCGATTTCTTCACCGGGGACGGTCGTCCGCCGGTGGTGGAGACTGCGAAGGTTTCCGGTTCGGGCGCGGCGATCACCATCATCACCGGCTACAGCTACGGCCTGATCAGCATCGTGCCTTCCATCATCGGGATCGTGATCGCGACGTTGGCCTCCTATTTCCTCGCCCAGAACGCAGGGTTGAGCGGCGTTTACGGCGTCGGCATCAGCGCCGTTGGGATGCTGGCGGTGACGGGGATGATCGTCTCGGCGGATGCCTACGGCCCCATTGTGGACAATGCGCGCGGTATCGCTGAGATGGCGGGCATGTCTGAGAAGGTGGTCGAGACGGCGGATATTCTCGATGCGGCCGGCAACACCGCCAAGGCCATCACCAAGGGCTTTGCCATCGGCGCTGCGGCGCTGACGGTGCTGGCACTCTTCGCCGCTTTCGCCTCGGAAATGGCAGCAGAAGGCGTCGAAATTCAGCTGAGCCTGCTCAACCCCATGGTGATTGCGGGCGTCTTTTTGGGCGCGATGACGCCGCCGTTGTTCAGCGCGTTGACGATGCTCTCGGTGACGCACAACGCCTTCGACATGATCGAGGAGATCCGCGATCAATTCCACAAGAATCCGGGGATTCTGGCCGGCACGGTGGAGCCGGATTACAATCGTTGCGTCTCGCTGGCGGCGGAGGGCGCCCTCACCTCGCTGATTTTGCCGGCCTTCCTGGCGATTCTCCTGCCCCTCATCGTCGGTTTCGTGATGGGGCCTGAGGCGCTGGGGGCCTTCCTCGGCGGCTCGATCTTCACGGGCATCATCTTCGCCCTGCTCATGGCGAACGCGGGCGGCCTGTGGGACAACGCCAAGAAGTACATCGAGTCGGGTTTCTTCGGCGGCAAGGGCTCCGAGGCGCACAAGGCCGGCGTCGTCGGTGACACGGTTGGCGATCCCTTCAAGGACACGGCCGGCCCCTCGCTGAACACCCTCATCACGGTGATGTCGCTGGTCTCTTCGTTGTTTGCCCCCATCATCGCGGCGTTCCATCTGTTTTAGCCTTTCGGTTGATGCGAGGCCGCCCGCAATTCAAAGGATTGCGGGCGGCGTTGTTTGGGGCGCAGCGGGCCTGATCTCCCGACCGCGCAGCCCTTCCTGCTGGAGCTATGAAATCTCACGTCCGTCCTGAAATGTCCCCGCCGTCGCACTTGCCCTTCTGCGAAAATGCGTGTATCCTTAGGCCAGGGAACGTCACCCGACGCATCCCGTGTAGTTTCTGCTTATCGGGGAGGATCTATGGCTTTGCACGACAAGGTTTTACCTGAAGATAGAGGTGTCGCTTCCGAGCTGGCGGAAGCGTTGCGAGGCGCGCTCGTGCAAGACACTCTGCCCTGCGCGGCGGCGTTTCGCCTCGCTGAAGAAGGGAATCTCCCGCCGCTCGCCGTTGGGCAGGCCGCCGACGCTCTGGGAATCCGCCTGAGCGCTTGCCAGCTGGGGCTGTTCGGCTATCCGGGGCACGCCAAAGGGTGGGCGGCTGTCGCAGAGCGCCCGGTTTCCCCGGCGTTGAAGGCGGCATTGCTGGCCGCGGCGGGCGAGAACCGCCGGCTGACGTGCCCCCAGCTGTGGGAGTTCGCGGCGCAATGGGAGCTCCCGCGCCTGCAGCTGGGCCATGTCGCCGATCAGCTGGGCATCAAAATTGAGGGGTGCCAGCTGGGAGCGTTTTGAGCGGCGCTTGTGAAGTGCTGTGGCGTCGGACTTCTTAAAATCAACACCAGGAGGTTAGTTCTATGTCCGTTGTCAAAGTCAAACCTGTTCCTTCGGATTTGGAAATTGCGCAGGCCGCGGTGCTGCGTCCTATCGTGGAGATCGCGCGCTCTGCGGGCCTCGAAGAGGACGACCTGGAGGTCTATGGCAAGCTCAAGGCGAAAGTGCATCTGGACGTGCGGGAGCGTCTGGCGGCGCGGCCCAACGCCAAATACGTTGACGTGACCGCCATCACCCCCACACCGCTCGGCGAGGGGAAGACGACGACCACCATCGGCCTGACGCAGGCGCTCGGAGCGCTGGGTTACAGGGCCACAGCGGCCATCCGGCAGCCCTCGATGGGGCCGACTTTCGGCATCAAGGGCGGCGCCGCCGGCGGCGGGTACAGTCAGATCGTGCCGATGGAGGACTTCAACCTGCATCTGACCGGCGACATCCATGCAGTGAGCGCCGCCCACAACCTCTGCGCGGCGGCGATTGACGCGCGCCTCTATCACGAGAGCCGCTGGAGCGAGACGTATTTCGAGAAGATCGGCCTGCGGAAGCTCAACATTGATCCCTACAGCATCACCTGGAACCGCGTCGTGGACATGAACGACCGCGCGCTCCGCCACATCATCAGCGGTTTGGGTGACCTGGATGACGGCCCCATTCGGCAGGCCGGCTTCGACATTGCCGTTGCCAGCGAGCTGATGGCGATTCTGGCGCTTTCCACGAGCCTTGCCGACATGCGCGCGCGCATCGGGCGGATCGTCATCGGCACCGACACGAAGAAGAATCCCATCACCACCGAGGATTTGGGCGTCGCCGGCGCGATGACGGTGTTGATGAAGGATGCGCTCATGCCCAACCTGCTCCAAACGCTGGAAGAACAGCCCGCCTTCGTCCATGCCGGGCCCTTCGCCAACATCGCGCACGGAAATTCCTCGGTCGTCGCCGATCAGATTGGCATCAAGCTGGGCGATTTCCTCCTCACAGAATCGGGGTTCGGCTCGGACATGGGGATGGAGAAGTTCTTCGACATCAAGTGCCGCGCTTCCGGGTTGATTCCCAACGTCGTCGTTATTGTGGCGACCGTGCGCGCGCTCAAGATGCACGGCGGCGGGCCGAAGGTGGTCGCCGGCCGGGCGCTGGACAAGGCCTATACTGAGGAAAACCTGCCGTTGGTGGAGCGGGGAGCTGCCAACCTCGAGACGCACGTGCGTATCGCGCGCAAGTTCGGCATTCCCGTCGTCGTGGCGATCAACTCCTTCCCCACCGACACCCCCGCCGAATGGACGGCGGTGCGTGAGGCGGCATTGCGCGCTGGCGCTTTCGACGCCGTCGTCGCCCATCACTGGGCGGAGGGCGGCGCGGGCGCGCAGGCGTTGGCGGAAGCGGTGGTCAGGGCCGCTGAGGAGCCTGCCGACTTCCACTTCCTTTATGATGTGGAGCAGCCCATCAAGGAGAAGATCGAGATCCTGGCCCGCGAGGTTTATGGAGCTGAGGGCGTGGATTACAGCGCCGAGGCGGAAGAGAAGCTCAAGCTCTACACCGATCTGGGCTATGACAGAACGCCCATCTGCATGGCGAAGACGCACCTCTCGTTGAGCCATGAGCCCTCGTGGAAGGGGGTCCCGCACGGTTATCGCTTCCCCATCCGCGACATTCGCGCGAGCATGGGAGCGGGATTCCTTTATCCGCTGGCGGGCGAGATGAGCACCATGCCGGGCCTTTCCAGCAAGCCCTCGTTTATGAACATTGACATTGTGGACGGCAAGGTGGTGGGGCTGTCGTAGGCTGGATGCTGGCTCCATCACCCATTACCCCTCCCCATTACCCATTACCCATCACCCATTACCTTTTATTGAGCAAAGGAGTGACTATGACGGCAAACATGATTGATGGCACTGCCATCGCGGCTTCGATTCAGGCGGAGCTCACCGCCGAAGTGGCGGAGCTCAAGGAAAAACACGGCATCGTCCCTGGATTGGCGACCGTGCTGGTGGGCGACAACCCCGCTTCGCAGACTTACGTCAAGATGAAGCGCAAGCGCTGCGCCGAGGTTGGCATTTATTCGGTGGGACGTGAATTGCCCGCCGACGCGCCGCAGGAACAGGTGGAAGCGCTGGTGCGGGAGCTCAACGCCGATCCTGCCATCCATGGGATTCTGGTGCAGCTGCCGCTGCCGGGACACCTCGATGAGGAAGCGGTGCTCAACACCATCAGCCTGCACAAGGACGTGGACGGCTTCCATCCGGTCAACATCGGGCGGCTGGCGATGAAGGGGCGCGAGGCGCTGTTTGCGCCCTGCACGCCCGCCGGCTGCATCGAGCTGCTCGACCGCATCGGCGTCGAGATTCGCGGTAAGGAGGCGGTGGTGCTGGGACGCAGCAACATCGTGGGCCTACCCGTCTCCATGCTGCTGCTCAAGCGTGACGCGACGGTCACCATCTGCCATTCGCGCAGCCGGGATTTGCCCGCCATCTGCCGCCGCGCTGACATTCTCGTGGCGGCGGTCGGACGCGCGGAGATGGTCAGAGCGGAGTGGGTCAAGCCGGGCGCGGTCGTGATTGATGTGGGCATCAACCGCGTGGAGGATCCAACCGCGAAGCGCGGCTATCGGCTGGTGGGCGATGTGGCTTTCGAGGAAGTCCAAGAGGTCGCCGGGTGGATCACGCCGGTGCCGGGCGGCGTCGGCCCGATGACGATTGCGATGCTGCTGCAAAACACCGTCAAGGGCGCCAAACGTGCGGCGGGATTGCTTTAGGTGCCGGGCGCAGTTGCCAAAATGGTCAACCTGCGCCATAATGTGGCTGTGAGTGACAAATCAGAAATCCCCTGAGTGAGGAGGGAGACCTATGTTAGTGAAAGACCGCATGACCTCTAAGCCCTTCATTATTGCTCCGGACACCTCGGTGTCCGAGGCGCTGGGGCTGATGCGCCAGAACAGTGTGCGCCGTTTGCCGGTGGTGGATAAAAAGGGCAACCTGGTGGGTATCGTCTCGGAGAAAGACTTGCTGTATGCGTCGCCTTCTCCAGCCACAAGCCTCAGCGTGTATGAAATCGGCTATCTGCTTTCCAAGCTCAAGGTAGAAGAGGTCATGACCCGCAACGTGATCACGGTGGCACCTTCAGCGCCCATCGAAGAAGCCGCGCGCATCATGGTGGATAACAAAATCGGCGGCCTGCCGGTGGTCGAAAACGACCGGTTGGTGGGCATCATCACGGAGACGGACATCTTCAAGACCACGTTGGAGATGCTCGGCGCGCGGGAACCCGGCGTGCGGTTGACGATCAGCGTGCGGGATAAGCCGGGGACGCTGAGCAGCATCACCGGCGCGATCGCCTCCAATGGCGGCGACATCATCGCCTTGGGCACGTTCTACGGCGAAAATCGCGGCGATGGGATCCTGATGCTCCGGGTGTGCGGCATCGAGGAGGCACGCCTGTCGGCGATGATGCAAGAGCTCGGGGTGGTCGTGCGCGACATTCGCACCATCGGCAATTCGGCTGCCTGCGCTTGCTAGCGAGATGCTGCGGCTGGGCCTGATTGCGGATACCCACAATCATCAACAGCACGTGCTGCGCGCCGTGGAGCATTTTCGGGCGGAGGGAATCAGCACCGTCCTGCACGCCGGGGACGTGACCGGCCTGGAGGTGTTGGAGCTGCTGACGCCCTTTGAGCTGTGGGTGGCGTGGGGCAATGTGGACCGTGATGAGCGCTTGCCGGGCCGCGTCGCTCTGGTGGGGACGCCGGGGACGGTGCACGGCGCGTATGTGCACTCGTTGACGTTCGATGGACGGAAGCTGGCGTTGGTGCACGGGGATAATGTCCCGCAGCTGACGTATCTCATCGAGTCCGGGGAGTATGATTACGTGATTCACGGACATACCCATCGGTTGCGCGACGAGTGCAGCGGTCGCACGCGCGTTATCAACCCCGGCGCGTTGGGGGGCAGCGGCCTGCCTCCGAAGACTTTTGCCATTCTGGAGCCGGCAACGGGTCAATTGCAAATTCTGGAAGTGTGATGGAATGGAGGGGGCCCTATGCATCTGGAGAAGTGCAAGGACGTATTACGCAGCAGCACGCTGTTCAGGGATCTCAACGAGATTTATTTGGACCTGGTGCTGATGGTCTGCGAGGAAGTGACATATCCTGCCGGCGAGATCATTTTCCGGCAGGGAGATCCCGGCGATGCGCTCTATATCATCGCCAGCGGCGCGGTGGACATCTTGCTTGAGCCCGATCAGGCGGCAGACCCGCCGCTGGTGATTGCCTCGCTGGAGCAATATGCCACCTTCGGCGAGACGATTCTGATAGAAGAAGGGCATCGCACGGCGACGGCGCGTTGCCGCGTGCCCACGACGTTGCTTCGGGTGCCAGGGGAGCGGATGGTGCAGCTGACCAACGACTATCCGGAGATCGGTTTTCGTATCATGCGGAGCATGGCGGCGGAGCTTACCCAGAAACTCAACCTCGCCAATATGAATCTGCGCGCGCGCATGTCTGCGGCGGCCTCTCCTGCCGCTGAGTGACGCGCGGCGCGGTGATTTTGGGATCACGGGGCCTTCGGTGAGCGCCAGGCGCTTGCCGGGGGCCCCGTGGCGTTGGGCGCAGCCCTCCTGCCGCCGCGAGCGTCACCACGGCTGGAATTGCCGGCAGGTAAAGGCGGTCGTGAGCGATCGGTCCCGCCAGGAGCAGCCCATATGCGGCGATTCCCCCCAATAGGAGCGCGGCGCCTGGAACGCGCCGCAAGCGCCAGCAGCCCCGCAGCGCGCTCCACCAGAGCGCTCCCCGCAACAGCAGCAATCCCCACCAGATCAGCGCCGCGTCGAGGGGCGCGCGGACGACCCGTTCCAGCCACAGGGCGTGCAGGGCGTCCCCCACAGCGCCGCTGGTGAGCGATTCCCCCATCCGCCGCCAGATGTTATCCAGCACGCCGGTTTGCTCCCACGCTTTGCCGGTGAGCGCGCGGTACCAGCTTCGATGCCCCGGGTCGAGCAGCGAGTTCCCCACGCCGCGGAGATGGCTGCGGATCCAGGCGCCGGGATGCGCGCGCACGATTTCGCTGGCGATGGCGGTGACGTCACGGTGGCGCTGTTCGCGTTCCGCGCAGGGAAGGGCGGCTTCGGGGAGGGCGCTCCAGGCGTAGCGGCGCGCGGCTTCCCCGACGATTTCGCTGTAGAGCGCTTCCCAGGTGGGCGTCCACGGCTCGGCGGGCACGGCTTGCACTTCCGCCAGTGTGGCGACGGCGCTCACCCGCGCCAGGTTTTCCTCGTAGGCGGTGGAGAGCAGCCAGCGGTCGAAGAGGACGCGATTGCGGAGGAGCCACGGCAGCAGGGTCATTCCCAGGGCGAGGCAGAAGCAGGCGACGGGGGCGAGTTTCCGACGCCGCACGCCGGGAAGCAGGAACACGCCGCCTGCGGCCACGGCGAGGAACTGCAGGTTGGGCTTGATGAGAAGCGTCAGGCCCCAGAGGACGCCGCTGAGCGCGCTTCGGCGTGGTGTGGGGCGCCTCAGCGCCGAGAGCGTGGCGCACATCGCCGCTGCCACGGCCGTCAGCAGCAGCGTCTCGGCGAAGAGCACGCCGGTGTAGCGTTGGGTCGAGCCGTTGAGGGCGTAGAGCGTTCCCGCCAGCAGTCCCATCCGCGCCCCGCCGAGCATTTTGCCCGCGCGAAGGATCAGCGCCGTCGTCAACACCTCCAGGAGCAAGTGGAACAGCACCGCGCGCGCCGGTTCCATGCCGAGGAGACGATACGTCCCGGCGAGAAAGAGGGGGTAGAGCGGCGTGCGCAGCGCGGTCGGGCAGAAGGGGGCCTCCCAGCTCAGCGCCAGGCCGTTGCCGGCGAGGAGATTGCGCGCCAGCAGGTAGTAGCCTTCCGCATCCACCGCTCCGATGGGATTGGCCGGGAAGTGCGCCATCCAGGCGGCGCGGACGGCGAGCGCCAGCAGAAGCACCCAGATGGAGGGTTGCAGGCGGCGGGGTGAAGAGCGAATCGGAAGCCCGCGCATCTCCCGCTGTCGCCTCACGCATGTCTCGCGGCGCGCCCTTGGTGGCTCATGCTTTACGCTTCTTGACCTGCCACACCACCCAGCCGCCCAACGCCAGCAGTGAGAGGAGGGAAATCCCCGCGCCCAGGCGGAAGGACCAGGGCTCGTAGCGGATGACGACGTCGTGTTCGCCGGCCGGGATCTGGAGGGCGCGGAGCGTGGTATAAGCGCGGAACATGGGGGTGCGTTCCCCGTCCACACGGGCACTCCACCCGGGATACCAGAGGTCGCCGATGACGAGGTAGCCCGCCTGAGCGCTCTGGACCGTGAGGCGGGTCTCCTCTGGGTGCCAGGAAGTCAGCGTCACCGTAGGGGAAATCGGTGGCGTCCCGGCGGTCATCTCGGGCGCGCCGCTTTCCAGGAGCACGGCGCGGGTGAGGTCGTAGCGGGGGTCTTGCAGGACGCCCAACGTGATGCCATCCTCGAGCGCCGCCGCCTCGTAGACGACCCGGTAGCGGGGGAAGGGGTGCTCCAGGCAGAGCAGGCGCAATGTGTCCCCCTTGTAGGGGAATTCCGCCACTAGCCGGACGGCGAAAGGTGGGGAGGGTTCCCCGGCGCTCCAGAGGCCGCAGCCGACCCCCATCAACGCCCAGACGCGATCGCCGGGAATCTCCCGCCGGAAGCGCATCCAATAGCTGTTCTCGAAGGTGAGGTTCCCGTGCAAATCCTCGAGGTTGAGCGTCGCGGGCCAGTTGCCGGTGAGATGACCCCGGGTGTCCAGCCGATGGGCCTGCGCATTGGCCGGCAGCGTGATGTCGGCGAGGGGGATGGCCGCGACGCGGACCGGGTCCTCCTGGATGAGATGTCCATTTTGGGCCGTGCGCCAGGCAGCGCCCCCGAGGTCAATGACGAGCAGGGCCACCAGCGCCCACTGGCTTTTGGGCCAACGCTTCAGCAGGAGCCAGCTGCCGCCGAGCATCACCCAGGATCCCAGGGCCAGAGTCCACCACGATGGCAGCGAGGCCGTCCCCTGCAGGCGCGTCCCCAGGATCAAGCCGAGCAGCGCCAGCCCTCCCAGGCCCCACAGGCTTCCCAGCGCTCGTCCGTACCAGCGAGGCAGGGGCGTTTGCCATCCCAGCGCCGCCAGCACCGTCAAGGCCCAGGCGGTGATGACCGCAGCGCGTTCGGGATTGCGGAACATGCCCAACAGCGGGATCACGCGCGCGAGCGCGGGCAGAAAGGGGATCGTGTTGCCGAGCGCCAGCAGCAGCCCCAGGAGGGCAAGTCCCAGCCAGAGCGCGGGATGACGTGGATCGAACGGGCGCCGTCGCAGCGCGAGCCCCGCGAGGACGAGGGTGGGGATCCCAACGTACAACGGCGACCACAGGGTGAGGTGCGGCGCTGCCAGGCCCAGCAATTCCCAGAATTTGAAGCCCGCGAGCCGTTCTGCGAGGGGCTGCTCGAAGCGCGCTGCCAGGTCTATGGCCTCGAACGTCGGCAACAGCTGCGCTGCGGCCATGCCGCTGCCGATGGCGACGATCCGCAACAGCGTGAGCAGAGCCGTCCGCTGTTGCTCGCGGGGTCGGCTCAGCGTGAGCATCAGTCCCCACGACAGTGCTATCCCGTAGACGTAGAGCGCGGTTTGGGCGAAGCCGCTCACGAAAACCAACGTCCAGCAGAGGGTGGCCAGGAGGGCGTTGCGGCGTTGATAGCGGTACCCGGCGAGGGCGCGCCCGATGGCCAGCAGCAGCCAGGGCAGCCAGGCGGCGGTCGCCAGAATGGTCGGCGCCTGGATGGGGTAGCCGGTGAGATAGCCGCTCAGACCCCAGGCAACCGCGCCGAACGTGGCAGCGGCGCGGTTGCGCGTCAGCCAGCGGCAGAAGGCGAAGGCGCCCCACGCGGCGAGAATCAAATGCGCGATGGTTTCAGCGGTGAAGGCACGATAGGAGAGGGGCTGCCCGAGGGTGAGCAGAACGGTAAGCCAGCGGACGGGATAGAGCACCTGCGTTTGCATTTCGGCGAGGAAGGGGTGTCCGCCGAGAATGTAAGGGCCCCACAAGGGGAGGCGTCCCGCCTGCAGGCTCTCGACGGTGGCATGGGCGAGAGGGTAGTAGTAGACGGTCATATCGCCGGGGACGAGGGCGGCTTGGGTGGCGGGAGCGGCGCTCCACAGCGGCCCGTACAGGCCGAGGATCAGGGCCGCCAGCGCGGCGAGTAAGAGCCCATCCCAGAGGTCAGCTCGACGGTGTGACATCACCTCACATTCTCCATTTTTCGTCACCAGGTCGCAGATTTTACAGGGCTACACAGAAAAAAAGTGGAAGGGGTCAGGCCCGGTCCTGGCGCTCGAACAGCTGGATGGCGGCGCACACCGCGCTGACCTCATCTTCCTGCAGTTCTGGATACAGCGGCAGCGAAAGGACCTGCGCGGCAGCCAGTTCCGTCTCCGGCAGGGAGTGGGGGCCGTAGCCCAAATCGGCGTAGGCCGGCTGAAGATGGATGGGAACCGGATAGTGGATGAGCGTGCCGATCCCCTGCTCACGCAGAAAGGCGCGCAAAGCCTCCCGCTGGGGCGTGCGGACGACGTAGAGATGGTAGACGTGGCGGCCGTCTGCCGGATCCAGGGGCAGCTGCAGCCCGGAATCGCGCAGCAGAGCTCCATAGTGTTGCGCGAGCGCGCGTCGCCGCGCGTTCCACGCCTCCAGGTGACGCAGTTTGACCCGCAAAATCGCCGCCTGGAGCTCATCCAGACGGCTGTTGAGGCCCTTGATGTGACTGACGTAGCGTTCGGCCCAGCCGTATTCCCGCAGCAGGCGCAGTCGCTCTGCGAGTTCTGGATCGTTGGTGACGATGGCGCCCCCATCGCCATACGCCCCGAGGTTTTTGGTGGGATAGAAACTGAACGCGCCGAGATCGCCCCAGCTGCCCACACGCCGTCCCTCGTATCCGGCGCCATGCGCCTGAGCGCAGTCTTCGATGACCCGCAGCCGATGTCGTCGCGCTATCTCCAGGATTGGCGTCAGCTCGGCCGGACAGCCATAGAGGTGAACAGGGATCACGGCGCGCGTCCGGGGAGTGATGGCGGCTGCGAGCTGGGACGGATCGAGCGTGCCCCGCTGCGGGTCGAGGTCCACAAAAATCGGACGGGCGCCGCTGAGTTCGATGGCGGCGACGGTCGCTACGGCGGTGTGCGCGACGGTGATCACCTCATCGCCTGGCCCAATCTGGCAGGCGCGCAATGCCAGATGCAGGGCGTCGGTGCCTGAACCGACGCCGATGGCGTGAGCGACCCCGCAATAGGCGGCGAACTCGCGCTCGAAGGCGGCGACTTCTGGTCCCAGGATGAAGGTCCCGCGCGCGAGCACCGCCGCGATGGCCGCGTCCACTTCTGTTTTGAGGGCGGCGTATTGGCGTTGGAGATCAAAGGCTGGAATCATGGGGCTCCTTCGAAAATAGAGATCAGCGAGCCAGTAGTCAGCGAAAAGGCGAAAAGGCGAAAAGGCGAAAAAGCGAAAAGGCGAAAAAGCGAAAAGGCGAATCAGCGAAAAGGCGAATCTGTGAACCTCAGCCGCCCTGAGATGAATTCCGGGGTCGCCATGTCAAGTTCGCTGAAGCGAGATCCCCCAACCACGCGCTTCAGCGCGGTCGGCGCCTGTCAGGCTGGGGATGGAATCTCCAGCCAACCCGTGAGCTGACGCAGTCTCTGCTCACGACTCTCCGCTCTCTCCTCACTATTTTACCAGTAATGCGCTTTGTGGGCGCGATAGAAGTTCACGGTGCAGCTGAGGCCCTCGCGCAGGGAAACTTTCGGCTCCCAGCCCAGCTCCGCGGCGATTTTGCTGTAATCGCCGTAATAGTCGCCGATGTCAATGCGCTTTCTGTCGGACGGAAAGGGTGTCATTTCAAAGGGCTTCGCTTTGGGGTTGATGTCCAGCAGCAGTTGCGCCAGGGCGAGCAGGCTGATCGGCTCAATCCCGCCCAGGTTGTAGATTTGACCTTCAGCCTGGGGAGCGGCGGCGGCCAGCAACAGCGCATCCACCACATCGCTGACGTAGGTGAAGTCGCGGATTTGTTGGCCATCCCCGAAAATTTGCAGCGCTTCGTCGTCCACGATTTGATGAATCCACCAGCCGAGGAAGGTTTGCCGGGCGTCCTTGACGCGCATGTGCGGCCCGTAGGTGTTGGTCATGCGCAGGCTGACCGTGTGCAGGCCATAGACGCGGTGATACACCAGGTGATACCACTCTCCGGCGACTTTGTTGATGCCGTTAATATCAGTCGGTGCGAGCGGATGCAGTTCATCCACGGGCAAATACTGCGGCCGGCCATAAATCTGCCGGGTGCTGGCGAAGACGATTTTCCCATCGGAGTTGAACTGCCGGCAGGCTTCCAGGATTGTGAGCTGGCTGCGGCAATTAATCTCCAAATCGGTGAAGGGATCCTTCATGCTGTCCAAATGGCTCACCTGTCCGGCGAGGTTGAACAGGAAATCCTGGCGTTGGACCAGGTACTTCATGCTGTGGGCATCCCGCACGTCGGCGATGTTGACGCGGACGCGGTCGCGGATCTCCGCGATGTTGAAAAGGTTGCCGCCATATTCCGGGATCAACGAATCCACCAACAGCACGTCGGCGCCCAACTCCACCAGCCGGTACGCCAGATGGCTGCCGATGAACCCCAATCCACCGGTGATCAAGACCCGCTTGCCGGCGAAGGCGCCTTCGAGATCTCTGCCCACGTCTATTTTCATGTCTCCTGTGCCCATTTTCATGGATCCTTCTTATCTGGGTTGAACTGCGCGGTGCGTTTTACGGACGACGAGTTCCCACCACAACGCGCTCAACTGACGGGCCGTACGCAGCAGTCGCCGCCAGTTAAAGAATTGGGAGACGCCGTATTGCCGGTGATAGTGATGGACCGGCACTTGGGCAAAGCGATAGCCGGCATCCTGGAATTTCTTGACCATTTCCAGGCAGATGGTGCCGCTGTCGCTCGTGAGGGTGACCGCGTCGAAGAGCGAGCGACGGATGAGGCGAAAATCACAATCCACGTCGCGCAGTTTGAAGCCGAACATGAATTTGACGAAATGGTGATAGAGCCGCCCAATGATCTTGCGCGAGAGGGGATCGTGCCGGGCAATTTTATAGCCGTTGACGACATCCACTTCCGGCGTGACGGCTTCCACGAGCAGGGAGAGTTCCAGCGGATTGTACTGGGCGTCGCCGTCGGTATAGAAAACCCATTCCCTGGTGGCGGCGGCGAAACCGGTGCGCAGGGCGGCGCCATACCCCCGGTTTTGCGGGTGATGGATCACCCGGAGTTCTGGGATGCGGCTCGCGAGCTCTTCCAACACTGCGGCGGTGTAATCGCCGCTGCCGTCGTTCACCACGATGATCTCGAAATCATCTGTCACCTGGCGCAGGGCGATCAACGCGGTGAGGACCATGCTGGGAATCGTGCCGCCGTCGTTGTAGGCGGGAAAGAAGGCCGAAATGCCGGAGAGTTTTTTCATCTACGCTGGCTCGGGCCTTGCCACGGAGGGCAGGGAGATTTGGAATTCTGTTTCAGGGACAGCTCATTCGGTTCACTGGCGCCCGAGTGAGGCGCATCATTCAACCCCATCACTGTGCGTATCCTCGATTGATGGCCTATCGCCGGGAAAGTTTCACACCGCGTCACCTGCGGCGATGTTGGGGGCGAGTCCCCATGCGCTCTCTACAGGGAAACCCCAGGCCCCAACTCGCGGGTCATTATACGTGTTTTGCCGATTTTGGGTAGTGGGGACTATGGTATAATGCCTGAATATGAACAGAAAACAAGGCCTGCAGATTCTTGTCGCCCTCATTCTGACCGCGTTCAGTCTCTATCTGGCGCTGCGCGGCGTGAAGTTCGCGGAGGTTGGCCAGGCGCTGCAACAGGTGGACGTGCTCTGGCTGGCGATCTCTGCCGCGCTGATTCTGCTCACGCTGGTGATCCGCGCTCAACGCTGGCGGGTGCTCCTCAAGCGGCAGCTCAGCTTCAACGACGCCTTTGGCCTCATCAATATCGGTTACCTGGTCAACGGCGTGCTGCCGGCGCGGGCAGGTGATGCGGCGCGCGGCATCGCCGGCAGCCTGCGCGGCCCGGTGACGATGCTGGCGGCGCTTTCCACGGTGGTAGTGGAGCGGGTGCTCGACATGCTCTTCATCGTGCTGATCCTGGTGGCGACGCTGCCCTTCGTCCCCGGCTTGCGGGAGTATCTGACGACCGGTAGTATCGGCGGGGGCGTCCCGCTGAACCTGGTCGTCGGGATCAGTGGACTGCTGGCGCTGCTGATCGTGGTGATTTTCGTCCTGCTGGCGGCATTTCCCGCCAAAGTCGAGGCCGGCGTGCGGTGGATTCTGAAGAGCCTGCACGTCGCGCACCCCGAGCGGCTGTTGCGGCCGGTGCAGCACGTCCTGGAGGGCCTGAGCGCGTTGGGGTCGGTCCGCGCGGGTCTGGAAATCATGGGCTGGACTGTCGTTTTGTGGGCGGTCTCCGGCCTGTATTTCTTCGCCGTCATGCGCGCCTGCGGCGATTTCATCCCCGACGTCACCCTGCTGAAGAGCTTCGTCGCCATGTGGGCAAGCGCCTTCGGCATGGTCTTCCCGGCGACGGGCGGCATCGGCTCCTTCCATTTCGCCGTGCGTGAGGCGCTGTTCTGGGGATTTGGCCTGGCCCGCGACCTGGGCTTTACGTATGCCGTGTTGGCGCACGCGCTCTCTTACCTCGCCGGGATCATTCTGGGCGCCGGGGCGTTGCTGGCGTGGGGAATCTCCCTCCGCGATGTGATGCGACACGAGCCTGAGGCAGAAGTCGCGGCTCAGGAGTGACCTGCCTCAGACCTGCGACCCCTGAGGGCTGCTCTTTGAGGAGATGTTCATGCGCTATTTGATCACCGGCGGCGCCGGGTTCATCGGGACGAATTACGTGACGCGGTTGCTGGCTCGCGGCGAAACGGTGGCGCTTTTCGATAACCTTTCGCGGCGCGGAGCGGAGCGCAATCTGGCGTGGTTGCGGGACACGTGGGGCCCCAACGCTTTTACCTTCATCCGCGGCGATGTGCGGGACGCGGAGCTCCTCGTCGCTAGCGCGCGTGACGCTGACGTGATCGTGCATCTGGCCTCGCAGGTGGCGGTGACGACCTCGGTGCAGGATCCCCGCACCGATTTTGAGTGCAACGCGCTGGGTACCTTCAACGTCCTCGAAGCGGCGCGGCTTTCCGGGCGCGCCCCTCTCGTGCTGTATGCTTCCACAAACAAAGTCTACGGCGGGATGGCAGAGCTGCACGTGGAGGAGCTGGAGACGCGCTACGCCTACCGCGATTATCCGCACGGCATCCCCGAAACGTATCCCCTGGATTTCCACTCGCCCTACGGGTGTTCAAAGGGCGCGGGCGATCAGTACGTCCGGGATTATGCGCGCATCTACGGCCTGCCGACGGTAGTTTTCCGCCAGAGCTGCATCTACGGCCCGCATCAGTTTGGCATGGAGGATCAGGGCTGGGTGGCGTGGTTCATCATTGCCGCTTTGTTGGGCCGGCCCATCACCATCTACGGGAATGGCAAGCAGGTCCGCGACGTGCTGTTTGTCGAGGACTTGCTGGACGCTTACGATGCGGCGATCGCGCGGAGCGATCGCGCAGCGGGGCAGGTCTACAACGTCGGCGGCGGGCCGGCGCAGCAGCTCGCGGTCTGGAGCGAGTTCAGTCCCCTGCTGGAAGCCCTGTTGGGACGGCGGATCCCCGTCACCTGGGGGGAGTGGCGCCCCGGCGATCAGCGCATTTACGTCTCCGATGTCCGTAAGGCGGCGCAGGACCTGGGCTGGCAGCCGCAAGTGGGAGTGGAGGAGGGCATCACGCGGCTGTTCGCGTGGGTGTCAGCCAACCGCACGTTATTTCAGTGAGGCGTACTGCGTACTACGGAGAGCAGTATCACGCATTACGCATTACGGATTACCCTTCATGCGGGTTCTCATCGTTCTGACTTACTACCGTCCTCATACCAGCGGGTTGACTATCTACGCTGAACGGCTCGCCGGCGCGCTGGTGCAACGCGGGCATCAGGTGACGATTCTGACGTCGCGGTATGATCCGCGCTTGCCGGGCGAAGAGCGGCTCGAGGGGGTACGGGTGGTGCGCGCGCCGGTGCTGTTCCGCATCAGCAAGGGCGTCATCATGCCGACTTTTGGTTTTCTGGCGTGGCAACTCGTCCGCCAGGCGGATGTGCTCAGCCTGCACCTGCCGCAGTTCGACGCGGCGGGGGTGGCGTTGCGCGGACGCCTCCTGCACAAGCCGACCGTGCTCACCTATCATTGCGACCTGCAGTTGCCGCCGGGTGTTTTCAATCGGGCGGTCAATCAGGTCGTCCACCTGATGAACTGGCTGGCAGGGAAATTCGCGCATCGCATCGTCGCCTACACGCAGGATTTTGCCGATCATTCCTCCTATTTGCAGCACTTCACGGAGAAGTTGCACGTGATTCCGCCACCGGTGACGCTCCCCGACGCGGGGCCTTCGGGCATCGCCGCGTTTGCCAGGATGCACAATCCCGCCGGAAATCACCCCGTCATCGGCATGGCGGCGCGACTTGCGGCGGAGAAGGGGGTGGGGGTGCTGCTGGAGGCTTTCCCGCGCATTCTCGAACGCTATCCCGACGCGCGCATCCTCTTCGCCGGGCAGTATCAGCACGTGCTCGGCGAGCAGGCCTACGCCCAACAGCTCGAGCCGCTCATCCGCCGTTATGAACAGACCGGGCAATGGAAATTCCTGGGGGTGCTGAATCCGCTGCAGATGGCGGCTTTTTATCCCAACCTGGATGTGTTGGTGGTGCCAAGCCTCAACTCCACGGAGTCTTTTGGTCTGGTGCAGGTGGAAGCGATGTTGCACGGCGTGCCCTGCGTGGCGAGCGACCTGCCGGGGGTGCGTCAACCGGTGCGGCTGACGGGCATGGGGGAGATTGCGCCCGTGGGAGACGCCGAAGGGCTGGCGACGGCGGTGCTGCAGGTGTTGGAACATCGCGCCGCGTATGTGCGTTCAAAAGAGGAGATTGCCACCATGTTCGCGCCAGAGCAGACGGCGGCCGCGTATGAGCGGCTTTTTGCCGAAATCGGCGCGGCGGACGTGAAAATGTAGGGACGCCGATGAACGCAGCAGGACGCGGATGGGAGAAAAACCTGCGTGTTCTGCGAAAATCAACGTTCTGTGATTCTCCGGCGTTGATTGGACGCCGAAATGTGTGAACGTGTCCACGTGCGCACGTGGACACGTGGGCACGTATTTATTTTTGAAGGAGCCGCCATGCCGAACAATCCCGAATCCCGACACGACGGGCCCGAACCGACGCCCGAGGGCCCCCCGGCCGCCGATCCGACGCGCCGTTTGGTCACGGGCCGCGAGACCAGGCCCTTGCCCGCTGAGTCGGCTTCGCAGGAGGAGCCGCTCCCCGCAGCCGATTCCTGGAAGCCGGCGGAGATGCGTCCCCTCGAACCGCCGGCCGCCGAGCCGACGCGCCGGCTGCCCGAAGCGGCGGCGGCTCCGGCGGCAGATGCGGATCAGGCGCAGTGGATTCGCATTCGGCCTGACGCGCTCAAGCCGCAGACGCCGCAGCCCCAACCGCCGGCCTCTGCCGTCCCTGCGGCCCCGCGCCCCGCGCCAACGCCGCAGCCTCAGACGCCGGCTTCTCGCGTCACCACCGCGCCAGCGCCCGTCTCTCCAAAACCACCGCCGTTCACGTCGCCCAAATCGGTCGCGGCCCCTACGAGTTCCACGCCGCCGGAGCTGACGTCTCCCCATGCGCGGCCCACCGAACGCATGGCGGTAAAGCGTCGCCGCCCGTGGGCTTCGGCGCTGTTAGGCATCACCCTCGCCCTCGTGGGCCTGTTCCTGGTCGGCCTGATCGTGGCGATCGTGGGCTACATCGTGCTCGCGGCGCAGCTGCCGCCGGTGGACGAGCTCCGCGCGCGGGAACCGGATTTCGCCAGCAGCCAGATCTACGCCAGCGATGGCAGTCTGCTGTACGAGATCACCGACCCCAACGCGGGCAAGCGCACTTACGTGCGGATTGACCAGATTGACCGCGACCTGCAGCTGGCGACGGTCGCTACGGAGGATCGCAACTTCTACGTTCATAGCGGCTTCGATCCCTATGCTATCGCGCGCGCCCTCTACTACGCGTTTCAGGAAAAGGGTGTCGTTTCCGGCGCCAGCACGATCACACAGCAGGTGGCGCGGAATATCCTGCTGACACCCGAGGAGCGCGAGGGGCAGAGCTATCTGCGCAAGGTGAAGGAGATCATCCTGGCGGAAGAGTTGACCCGTCGCTATAGCAAGGATGAGATCCTGGAAATCTATCTGAACAACAACAACTACGGGAACATGGCCTACGGCGTGGACGCGGCCGCGCGCACCTATTTCGGCGCTTCGGCGAGCAATCTCACGCTGGGGCAGGCGTCGTTCCTGGCGGGATTGCCCCAGCTGCCGGCGGTCTACGATCCTTTCCATGGTGGGCTGGATGCGGCGCTCAAACGCCACAAGGTCGTGCTGTCGCTCATGGTCGAGGCCGGTTTCATCACCCAGGCGGAGGCCGATGCGGCGGCGGCGGAGATGGAGGCCTATCAGTTCAGCCAGCGGATTCTGGATCGCATTCCGGCGCCGCACTTCGTCTTCTACGTCCGCCAACAGGTGGAGGAGGCGTTGGGGCCGCAGGCCCTGTATCGTGGGACGGGCCTCCGCATCCACACCACGCTCGATCTTCGGTTGCAGCAGATTGCGGAGGAAGAAGTCCGCAAGGGCGTGGCGAATCTGGCGGCGAACAAGGTGAGCAACGGCGCTCTCGTGGCGCTGCAGCCGGCGAGTGGCCACATTTTGGCGATGGTCGGCAGTGTGGATTTCTACAGCGAGGAGATCGGCGGGCAGGTGAACGTGACCACGCGCTGCCGACAGCCCGGCTCCGCCATCAAGCCGCTCACCTATCTGGGCGCGTTGGAGAAGGGCTGGACTCCCGCGACGATCATCTGGGACGTGCCCGTGGTCTATACCGACACGGCGGGCAACGTCTACCGGCCGGTCAACTACACGGGCAAATTCTACGGGCCGACCTCGATGCGGACGGCGCTGGCGAACTCGCTCAACATTCCCGCCGTGAAGACGCTGGATTACCTCACAGTAGAGGGGCTGTTGGATGTCGCCGGGCGATTGGGCGCGACCTCGCTGGTCTCGCCGCAGCTCGAGTGCCCGGACTACCCTTACACGACGCGCCCCACCTACGGCCTGGCGCTGACGCTTGGCGGCGGCGAGATGAAGCCCCTCGAGCTGACCGCCGCTTACGCCACCCTGGCCAACGCGGGCTTGCGGATGGAGCCCACCGGCATCCTGTGGATCGAGGACGCGAATGGGCAGGTCCTCGTGGACAACCGCGAGCGCGAGGGCCAGCAAGTCGTCTCGGCGCAGCTGGCGTACCTCATCACCCACATTCTCTCGGACACGCGCGCTCGCTGCATGGTTTTCGCCTGTCCCAGCGTCCTGGAACTCCCCGGACGTCCGGCGGCGGCGAAGACCGGCACGACCAACGACTACCGCGATTCGTGGACGGTGGGATATACGCCCGATCTGGCGGCCGGCGTGTGGCTGGGCAACAATGACAACTCGGAGATGGACCGCGTCGCCGGCTCCGGCGGTGCGGGGCCGATCTGGAATGCCTTCATGACGCGCGCGCTGGAGGGCGTGCCCGCACGCGATTTCCCACAACCGCAGGGCATGGTCACCCGTGAAGTGTGCGCCCTGTCTGGCGTGCAACCTTCAAGCGCCTGCACCGAGCGCCGCACGGAAATTTTCGCCCAGGACACTCCGCCTCCCGGCCCGGAGCAAGATTGGTTGCAGGTCGTGCCGATTGACCGGGCCAGCGGCTTGCGCGCTAACGAGTTCTGCCAGCTCAATGTCACTGAGAAGGTGATGCTGGTGCTGGATGTCGTCTCCGATCCGGGCGGCAGGAAATGGCTGCAGGAGTGGGCCGCCGCCAACGGGGTCGAGATCGCGCCGACGCAGTACTGTACCACGGGGGAGGGGACGCCGGAAGTCGTGCTGACTTCACCCGCGAACGGCACGGAAGTCATGGGCGTGGTGGATATTTACGGCACCGTGGTCGTCCCCGATTTCAGCCATTACGAGGTGCAATACGGCGTGAGCAACGATCCACAGGCCTGGGCGCCCCTCACGGAGCCGATAGGGATGGAGTTGCGCAATGCGCGGCTGGCGGTGTGGGACACCCGGAATCTGCCCTCGGACGTGTACACCGTGCGGGTCATTGCCTTTAACCGTTTTGGTACGGCTTTCGAGGCGCGCGTCGTCGTCAAAGTGCTGGCCCCTACGGCGACCCCCACATTGACGCCAACGGCGACCGGCACGCCGACTCCGACCGGCACGCCAACCCCAACCGGCACGCCAACCCTCACCCCGACGCCCACGGAGACACCGACACCTACCTTCACGCTGACGCCCACGGTTTCTCCTTCGCCCACAGCGTCGCCCACGCTCGAGCCGACGCCGACGTTCACGCCTGAGCCGACGCCGCCGGAGGAACCTTCACTCACGCCGGAGCCATCTCCTACAGTGGGATCGTCCTCACCGTGAGCCATTTGACATGAGCGTAATTCATGTTATTATTGCGGCGTGCTTGCGCCAGAGGTTAACCATTTAGAGAGAAGGGGATAGCGCCATCAGTAAGACAAAGTATCGCATCAATCAGCAGATTCGCGTTCCAGAAGTGCGGGTCATCGGGGCCGACGGTTCCAACCTGGGGGTTTTGGCGATCGAAGAGGCTCTACGGGCCGCACAAGAGGCCCAGTTAGACCTCGTGGAGGTCGCGCCAAACTCCGAGCCGCCCGTGACGCGGATCATGGACTTCGGGAAGTTTATCTATGAGCAATCGAAGAAAGAACGCGAGGCTCGTAAATCCCAGAAGCAGGTGGAAGTGAAAGAAATCCAGCTGCGCCCGAAAACCAACGAGCATCACCTGGGGTTCAAGACCAAAAATGCGCGCAGTTGGCTTGAAGAGGGCAACAAGGTCAAGGTGCGGGTGCGTTTCCGTGGACGGGAGATCACCTATCCTGAGGTGGCTTTAGAGCAGCTGGAGGAAATTGCGAAAGAGCTGATGGATGTGGCTGTTGTGGAGCAGGCTCCGCAACTTGACGGGCGTACCATGCTCATGGTCCTGGCGCCGAAGAAAAAGTAGGAGGAAAGTCACGTGCCGAAGATTAAGACCCATAAGTCCACCTCCAAGCGCTTCCGGTTGTCGCGTGGAGGCAAGGGCAAGTTGATGCGAACGAAGCAGGGCAAAAGCCATCTTCGACGGAATAAGCCCGCAAACGTGCGTCGTGCGTATGATGAGATGTTCGTGGTTGAGCACAAGGGGACGCTGACCCGCGTCAAGCGGCTGGCGCCCTATCTGCATGAGCAAGAGTAGAGGTGAGGTGTGAGAACTAAGGGAGGCATTGTTACCCGCCGCCGGCATAAGAAGCTGCTGCGGCTCACTAAGGGGTATTACGGCACACGCCGTCGCCTGTTCCGTCGGGCCAATGAGGCCATGTTGAACGCTGGGATGTACGCCTATCGCGATCGCCGCAATCGCAAGCGCGATCTGCGCCGCTTGTGGATCACGCGCATCAACGCGGCGGCGCGTCTGAATGGCGTCTCTTACAGCAAGCTCATGTACGCGCTGCGTGAGGCCAATATTTTACTGGATCGCAAGATGTTGGCTGATCTGGCGGTGAATCATCCCGCGGTTTTCGCGCAGATTGTGGCGACCGCAACCCAAGCTTGAAGCATTTGGCATTGAGCGCAAGGGGCGACGTGATTACGTCGCCCCTTTTTGCTGTGAGATGGCTCCGGCGGTTTAGCGCCGTTTGAGGAGCTTGAACAACCCGATCACGATGCCGGCGACGAGGCCGCAGACCAATCCGGCGCGCAGGTCGAAGAAGACCTTGACGTCGCCGCCGATTTCCCCCGCCAGGGCCACGGCGATGCTGCTGTTGTCGGCCTTCAAGTTTTCGGCCAGAGCAACGCCAATGCCGCCCTCTTTGAGGGTGACGTTCTCGGCGAACGCGATGCCGATGCCGCCTTCGCCGACGTCAATGAACCGCGCCTCCGCCCGTCCGATGCCGCCCTCGCGGAGGCTGATTGTCTCAGCCTGCACCTGTTCCAGGTTCCCCGCGGGTGAGGTGGGGGCTACTGTCACTTCCGCTTCCATTTCCATGTTGCCTCCTGCTGTCGGGATGTGCTTGCAGCATCAGTATAGTCTTTTTGGCGAAACGGGCAATGGGGGGGAAAACCACAACGATGGGGCGCCTGTGGTCAATTGAAGAGGGTACTGCGCTGGATGTGAAGGTTTTCATGGGGAAGGGGTAGTCGGCGATGAGAAGGCCTACAGGGGTACATGCTGTGAGGTCTTCTCGCGCTACATCTTCAACAGCGTAGGGCGCGGCACGATGCTACGGCATCTTCCCCGCTGTACGTGCTCAGTTGTCCAGAAGCTCTGGACTTGCACTAAGCAGGCATTGCAGGTTTGCTAGTCCACGGTTACGCAGATTATAGACAGCCTGCCTGGTTTTGCCCATTTGTGTCGCGATTGCTTCCGCATCCCATCCCAAAATATAGGTCAGGCGTGTGACTTGTCGTTGTTCCTCAGTGGGAAGTTGGGCAAGGAGATCTTCAAACAGGTTGTGCAGCTCCCATGACTCCAAAGGCTGGCAGGGATCCGGGAATTCCCATTCCCATTCCTGTTCCTCGGCGTTGGGACCGCCGGGGGAAAGTGTTTCGGCCATCATATCGGCAAAGGTGATACAATGGCGGACTTTAGCTGCCCGGTAGTGACGCCGAATGAGGTTGTGCAAAATACAGCTGACCCAGGCTTCGAAAATCACATCGTAGGGGAAATATGTGGTGAGGATTGCTTCGCAAGTATCTTGAACCAGCTCTTCAACTTCGTATTGTAGATTTTCCCCCTCCAGATAGAATTGCCGTTGAAGGCGGCTACGCGCGCATTTCTCTAGCCAACAGCGTAAAGTAGTCCAGGCCTTGGCTTCGCCTTGTTGTAGGGGTTCCACGCGGGTGTGTTGTTCTTCGTACCCTGCCGCGACGCGATTTGCATATGCTTGGATAGCAGCATCAAGATCGCGAAAGGGAAATTCTTTCCTCATGACTTGCTGCCACCGTCCTTTAGCGAAGTTGTGCTCGAGGAGCTCCTGGACGATTGCGACATGTTGTGAGCGCTGGGAGCTTGAAAGCTGCAAGGCATGGTCTTTCCAATACGTTTCCAGGCTTTGCTGGCTAAGACAGGCGAGTTGTTCAGGCGGCAGTTGAATGGGCATAATGACAATCTCCAGCAATAGAGTGGCTTAAAATTGTCAGAACATCGCTGAAAGGGAACAGCGATTAGCAATTTACAGAGATGGCCAATTTGCGTGAAAGATCGGGCTGGAGATCGGGCATAAATAAGTAGATGAAGGAATTGACGGCTACCCCCGCTACAGCACGATCATGATGAGCCGCAATAACAGCATATTGGATAAAAACAAATTAATTTTATCATGACTTGAGTTGGCTGTCAATAGGCAAGGAGAAGGGTTGATGGAAATGAGAGATGCTGACAAAATAATGACGGTTGCCGAGGTAGCGGCGTATTTACGTCTTGGCGAGGCTACCGTGTATCGGCTGGCGCAGGAAGGGGAGATCCCCGGTGTGAAAGTAGGCCGTTCATGGCGGTTCAAGAAGGGGATGATTGATGAGTGGTTCAGGCAGCAGGGGAGAGGGGAAAGAGAATTCTCTGGTGGGTTTGGAAGAAGCTGGGGCTAGCTGAGGGTCGGATAGAGATGGGGGTTGGGTTGTCGGGCCCATATTGGTAAATAGACGAAGGCGACTATACTTCACGCGGGCATAAATTGCGCTTTCTCGAAGCGTTGGAAGCGCAGCGTTAAGAGGGAATCCCGGGCGGCTTGATGCGTAGTACTGGTTTGCTCCAGGCAAGTCGTAATCGCCGTCTTGAATGCAGCAAAATCGGCATAGTAGTGGGAATGCAAACACTGCTTTTTGACAAACTTCCACTTGTGCATGATGGCATTTAAGGCGCCCAATACGTTGAAGCGCTGGCGCCCGGCAGGGGCCAGAATGAACACCCGGGCGAAACACCAGAGAAACCCGAGAAACGGCGCAAGCACAAAATGCGCGGCATCCACAAAAAAGACGGCGCGTTGCCCGGCCTGAGCTTTGGCCAGGCGCGGTTCTAATTCGGTATCCAGATAAGTGACCTGCACTTCGGGGTCGGCTTTGGCCGGGAGCATTCTCATCTGGCGACGCTGGAGCCCCAGGGTTTTAAGATAGTGCTGCACTTGCGTCTCACTCCGGCGCATGCCGGTGAGGGTCTCGATTTCACTCTGCGCTGCTTTGATTGTGGCCGGAGGGTCCGCCCGGAAATGCGCCTCCAAACTGACCGTATGCGCGGCCAAGTCGCTGGTAGGGTGATACAAATGCAATTCCTTGAGCCGCGCCATGCCGCCCGCTTGATACAGGCGAAAATACTCGCGCATCGTATGGGGACTAATCTCCGCCAACTGGGCAATTTGCGCCTGCGGCAATCCCTGGCTTTTCAGCCACAGCGTTTCCATGCGCCGCTGGACTATCGAGTGCGGGTGGTGATAGCGTTCGTACTGGAGCTGGGCCTGAATTTCCGGGGTGAACTCTAATTGTATTGTCATGTGGTAAGTATAGCACGAGTTGACAATCTGACATGCAACGCAATATTGTAAAATAATTGCTGTTTTTTAATTTACAAGAAGCGAAAGGAGCATTATGTGCATGTTATGTATTCCAAAACATTTAGTTGTCAGTGTGAGATTATTGCTGTTAATAGGATTGATACTGGCAGGGCTCACAATTAGAAGGGTTGGTTTTGCGCAGACTATAGAACCTCCGAGTCGTGCGGTGGATTTAATGTTGATTATAGATAATTCATGTAGTATGTATGAAATTGGTCATCCTATGTGTGGACCGGGGGACTCTATCGGTAGCGACCCTGATAATTTGCGAGTTACGGGTGCTAATCTCTTTGCTGCGCGTATGGCTTTTTCCGAGACCCTTCAATCTCAGGACAGAATCGGGGTAATTCATATGGGAACACGGGTGGAGGTCGTCTACCCATTATCACCCATTGAACAATCTCGGGAAGCAGTACCTCTGGCAGTGGCGGACCCCAACCCTATGGGCGGCACGCAAGTCATAGGTGCTTTGCAGAAAGCCTATACTATCCTACAAGCAGAGTCAAGTTCGGGCAATCGCCCGGCAATAGTCTTTCTTACGGACGGTGTCCCCTATCCAGCGCAGGGTCAAAGTTTTGCTGAGATTGAAGCTCTTGTAAGAGAGAACTCCAATATTCCCGTATATTTGTTGTTATTGCAAAATTTTGGTACGAATGTCCCTGAAGATGAGATAAGAAATTATAATGAGTACATTGGGAAGTGGCAGCAACTCGCTCAGCGGGTTGAGAATGTGAAAGTTTATGTGATTCCTGATTATGATAATTTGCTGGAGACCTATTATAATATTGTAGCAGATATGACAGCGCGGCCCTATGGGCCCTCCCCTGTAACATTGGAATCGGGACAATCGCTAGATTTTTATGTGGGGCGTTATGCTCGCCGCGTTTATGTAACCGTCATTCAGCTAGATCTAGACAATCGGGGAGAGGTGAAGATCACTGATAAGTCAGGTCGGGTCGTTCAGGAAAGTGAAGACGGCGTGAGGATTTTCAGAAGACCGACTAATGAGGTTGAGGTCTATCTTGCTTATGGGCCGCGTCTGGCAGGACAAACGGATGGAATATGGAATGTGCGGGCTGTTAATGCAAAGCTGTCAGTTTTTATCGATGTGCAAGGCGCGTACGTATTTAACTGGTTAGCTCCAAAGGCTGTACCAAACGATCTTTTGCCTGGTGTATTTATGTTGAACGATCCAGTCAATCCCGCGAGCGATTTGGAGTTCATGTTTAACTTACTGATAGATGAGAATCAAGCTGTACTTGAGCCACAGATGATCTCTGGTGATTTGCTTTTCCCTGATGGTTCGACTTATGCATTGCGCGTCCCGGCTAATTTTTCTCCAGATTCTCAAGGGGTATATCGGCTGCCTTTTCGTTTAGCCGATTACAGTTCGGAGCCACTGGCTGGTCGTTTTGAGATTACATTGCGCAGTGATGATCCAAAGCAAAGTGGTTCTGTGCGACAATCAGTGGCGACAATTAAAATCTGGATGGAAGCAGACCCTGATGCACCTGTGGTCAGCGTGACTCCCACGCTACCCCCAACGGTTGTCATTTCACCGACTATGACGCCGGGTATCACGCCAACGGTTTCTGCACCTGTGACGCCCGTTACGCCGATAACGACGCCAACACCGTGCCCTAATCCCCCATTCTGTAAGAGTACGGTGGAATTAATAGGAATTGGGCTTCTTATTATCTTGGGGGGAATGGTCGTAGTCTATGTGATGTTACGTTTGTTCCGTAAAACGCCTGGCGGTTTTGTTGTGGTATATGAGAATGGTAGTCCGCGCGGAGGAAAAATATCGCTTAAATCTAAAGGTAAACGCAAATTCTGGTCATGGTGGAAGGTGACTGTTGGCCCTAAAGGTGACATTCGCGTGATTCCACAAGAGGCCGTTGCCTCAGCCGATAATTACATGCCATCTTCTGGATCGTCTCACATAAACGTGGGAGGGATGGATATCAGCAAACTGACTCCAGCGCCTCCAACAAGAAGCGGTAGTAAAGAGAAAGCGCATGGGAAACGCAAGAAGCGGGTGAGTGTTTGGGGCGAATTTGTTTACAAAGATGGGCACACTCGATTTGTCAATAAAATGTCCCGGAGTCATCAGAAGCTTGATGATACGGTTACAACTGCAACTTTGGGAACCAATGTGCGGTTGATGATGTGTACAGATGAAAAACAACTTCAGCTATAGGAGGCGAACATGTCACGCGGAATTTGTGTCATCGGAGTTGGTGGAAGCGGTCAAAATGTCTTGATTGCTCTTAAAGAGAGATTGGTTGAGACCTTTGGACAGGTACCAGATTCGGTTACGCTGCTCTCACTGGATACTGCTGCGCCTGAGGCTGCCATGGCGGTGGGGGGAATCAATCTGAATATCCGAAATGTACGTCAGATAAATGTGAATGTCGGCGGAGAAGAGAAGCAGGAACAAATTGAGTCAGTGGAGACTTTTCTAGCGCGTGAACGGGAGGTTGTAGAAGGGGGACGTCCTAATGAGTTTTGCCCAATCATTACAGATGTCACCCAAAGCGTAGATAGCGTAATTCAAGATGTTAAGCGGGGGGTCTCTCCTCATTTTAAGGATTGGGTTGAGGTAGAGGCCATGAGTTCTCTGCCCCAAAACCAGAAAAACATTGCGGCGGGTGCAGGGCAACGCCGCCCTCTGGGTCGGGTGGCGCTTTTCTTGAATTACCCTGAAGTCTATAAAGAGATTAATAAGGCTCTTCAGCGGCTGTCCCATGCCAATGTGATGGCGGGCGACAAATACAATATCTTTGTCGTCGGGTCAGTTGCCGGCGGTACAGGTTCAGGAACGCTGATTGATGTTTTGACCATTGTGCGGAAGATACTCACGGCTAATAGGAGGACCCAAGTCTCGCTGACGGCTTTCGTAGTGCTTCCCAGCGCTTTCCAAAACCAGGCTGCTATTCGAGACAAGAGCAATTTGCAACCCAACTCTTACGCGGCGTTGCGCGAACTGGATCGTTTCCAGTTGACACATGCTTCAACGCGCCCCACGTTGATCCGCTATGGGACCCAGGTCGATGATATTGAGTGGATCACAAAATCTTTAGCTGATTATGTCTATCTGGTAGATACCTCTGTGCCAGGTGCTGGCGGGGGAGAAATTTCTCAAGACCCGCGCTACAGTGTTTTCCCCGCGATTGCCGATTTTATCGCTGCAAAGACTGCAGATGCCCGTGGCCCGGATGGGATGCCGGGCGGCGGCGGCTATATGATCGAAGCTTTGGAGAATAACTTTGATGTCACGCTTCATGATCGTTGGCGGGGACGGCAGTACCTGGGTCTCAATACCTTTACTTACATCGTTCCCATCAACGACATCATTCGCTCTTTGGGGTTTCGGTATCTGCATAGCATGTATGAGCGTCTCTTTGTCGAGCCTGTTGATAAGGCTATCTACAAACGTCAGGCGGCCGAGCAGGTAGAGGCTTTGTTGACGCAAGTCAAGGTCGGTACGCTCAACCGCAATGCTGCGCCAGAAGAAGTGCCGGTTCCTACCATCATTCGAGCCGTGGTAGACGCGACCAAACCTCTAGAGCCACACCCTGTCATGGTAGATTGGGCAAGTCTATTGAACTTGTTAGCTCGAACACCGGATGAGTATCAGGAAGATCATAATGCTTTTGAAGCAGCATTGGAGTATATCGAAAGCGAATTGTTAAACTCAATCCAATATTCGCGGAAGGTGGGGGAGAAAGAATACTTCGATGATGGCGCGGCACGTCTGGTGCGTTTGTCGAACCGCTTGATGGATCAATATATTGGGCCTTTGCGCGATCCGAAAGATCCCCAATCGCGACGTGGCGGGGAATGGGACATTATCCTGGGCAAATATGATGAGCTGCGGGACATGTTTGCCGACATGCTTGATGTAGTGGTACGCGATGAGCTCAATCGCCGCAATGAGGAGGGTAAATTATTGCCTTATCGGTTAGCCGCTGCGCGCTATCTGGTAGAGAATTTGCGCGAGCGACTTAAAACAGTGACCGTCCAGCTTGAGCAAAGCTTAGTTCAAACAGGTGCGCCGGAACGTTATGTCAGCTTGATCACCTCTGAACTCAAAGAGAAGCAAAGCGAGATGGAAGAAACTGCGGAGGATACTTTCATTCCTCTATTTGCGGAACGTCCCCTGCGCCGGCAGAAGGATTATATCGAAGCGGTGATTGAGTATTTGCATCTGGAGCTGTCCTTACGCCTGTTTGCTTGCCTCAAGCGGGTCTTGGATGTGTTTGGCGTTGAGGATAGCTATGAGTGGAAAGATGATGAGGGACGCGCGCATAAAGAGCCAACTGTCATTGCCCGCGCGTTGAAGAGCCTGGATAATTGGCAGACTGCTTTGTACGAGACTGATGAAATTTTGGAGGAAGCACGCAAGCGGCATGAGATCGGGCGGGCTGAAAAGGCGCGCATTCAGGTGCGGCGTTATGTGACCGACGAGGAGTTTGAGAACAAGATTTATGAACGCTGCCGTGTGGAATTGGATCGCGATCTGTTGGGTAAGGGAAAAGATGATGCCACGCTGCAATTACATTGGGCGCGCAAGCGTCTGGCTGAGGATACCGGCGATGAACCGCCTTTGATATTTGAGCTCATCGCGGCGTGGGAATTGCAACGTGCTAAAGACCCGGTCGAGCTGGCGCTAAGTTTCATGCGAGGAGCGCGGCAAACCATCGAGCCGGTTGTACGTAAAGGTGCGACCATCGTCAATCGCCTCCAGGAAATACCGGAATTCCAGAACGATCCGGAAAAGCTCGCCACGGCGCTGGAGCAGCGTGTTCAACGCCCTTTGTTGCGATATCAAGATCGGGCAGCAGCGGATCTGAACCGTTACACGATCCTCTCCTTCCCCAATTGGGGACGCCCCAATTCCCAGAAATTTGCAATAGATGTGGCCCGATATTGGAGTGCCATTGATACACGCCGCAAAGTGGACGCGAGGCCCAGTCTGGAGCCTGGCGAGTGTGCCGCGGCTTTGACCACGATAAGCTTCACGGGCGCCCTGGCGATGTCTGAGGTGCAGCAGTTTGTGACTTCTGAGGCTCCTTACCGCATCAAAACACATACGCGTGAACCCCTTCATGTCTTTCCCGAAGAACAAATGGCCGTACAATATGAAGCCATGACGCCGACAGTTCTCCCACGACAGTCTACGCCGCGCACCTTTTCACCTGAGGTGGTCGTTGCCATGACCGATGAAAATAAACTCCTGGACTTTGCCGCCGCTTGCGCTTATGAGGTGATCACCCGCGAGGTTGCTGATAGGGATGATGCCCTGGCAGTTCATGAGATCTTTATCCATTTGCCAGGTGAACAGGGATATGACCGGCGTCAGTTAAGTCATAGCGCTTTGATCCCGGTCTCCCCTGGACAGGTGCCTACTGAAGGTCGCCTGTATCTTGATGCCTTGCAACAGTTTTGTATTGTCAAGACGGAGCGCCCAGGCATTGGCCCTAAAATTGCGGAGTTGGTGAGACAACAGCTAGAGGGCGCCTTGCTCGAAGACCCTCAGGCTGCCAAACGCCCTAAGGATCAAATCAATCCTTTCTCTTTGCGCATTGCTGTGGTGGAAAGAGCTATTGTGGAAAAGAAAAATCAGCTAGGGCCCCGGCCGGCGGAACAGCCCGATCCCATCAAGCGGCAGCAAGAGAATGCTCAGCGTTGCCTGGAAAGAATTCAAACATACAAACGTCAGGTGGTAGATAAATGGATGGAAAGCGAGGACAAAGCAGTCCAGGATTTGGGGATTTTGATGGCGCTTTTGTTGCAGAAGCTTTCCCAACCCTTACAGGAGATGGCATTACAGGTGATGGCAGCTGACTAGTGATTCTTCACTGTACCGGTTCTGCGTTTGGAGTCTTTCTCCAGACGCAGAACCGATGGGAGAGTTTGATTTTGTTGGGAGGGAGATCCATGCAAGTTTACTGGCACGAAACGGGGCATCGGGACGCCTGTATTGATGCGGCGATGATTTCAGCAGACGGAGGAGTGCTGGGGGCTTTGGTGAATGGCGAACCAGTGTTGCTCGATCAAGATGGGACATTCCTGAGCTTACCCGCTGCTGTTGCCGGCGCCTCCTGGAAAGCGGCCGCCCTTGCTCCCGATGGAGAACGGCTGGCCCTGGCCTCTGCAAATCAACTTCTCTTATTTGATTTAGATACTTATGAGTCGCGAGAGCATGCTGTAGAGGAAGTGCAGCAATTGGTTTGGGACCCTACAGGAAAAAGTTTGGGGATAGGATATAAAATCAGTGCTTTGGGTTTTTGGGATGGAGAACGAGAACAACTGGAGCAACGGGATCTCTCTTTGCGCCGACATCGTGGGTGGCGGGTTGCATTTGCAGGTCATTCTCCCCAGTTGTTTGGCGTATCTTCTTTCCGTTATCCTCAACCTAATTTACTGTGTCGTTTTTCTTCGACAGGGGAATTGTTGCGCTATGATCTTCCTACAGGGCGCTATGTTACTGGTATTGCACCGCGCGGCGATGGGGTTGTGGTAGCATTGAGCGATCATGCCGGGCATTACGAGTTGCTGGCCGTTTCTGGCGAGCTACAACCGGTCAAACAACAAAATTATTCTGCCGATGTAACAGCTATGGCTGCCCTTTCCACACAATCCTGGATGGCTGTAGGGACGGTGGAGGGTGAAGTATGGTTGCTCGATGCCAATACGCTGAACATTGTAAGCCGCCGGATGTTGTGGCCTGCGGCGCCCGTTCGCACGCTAGCGGCTTGCGCGGAAGGGTATATTGTGGCGGGGGCGAGCGACGGGCAATTGGCGTTAGTTGAATTGTCATAGGGAGGCTGTATCTTGAGCGAACTTATTCTCAATGATTATCGTTATCATCTGGTCCGGCCACTAGGCAGTCCCGGTTTTATTGCCCAGGCTCACCTGGCGGAAGCTTTGGACTTTGCACCCCCTGGAACACAAGTGGTGATCAAAGCCCCTTCACCTCTGGCGGTGTCCGCCCAAACAGCGATTGAAGGACTGCATCATGAAGCGGCTGTTTTGAAAATCCTCAATGCGGCTGAAGTGCCACAATGGGCTGAAGCGCACGATGCATCGGCGCGCGCGGCATTGGCGCAGGAAACTGTGCGTCAACGCAATATCATTGCTGGCCTGGATGAGGGGGAAACTTCTTTTGGGGGCTGGGGATATTGTGTGGTGCAGGAACTGGCGCCTGATGAGCTTAAATTGCCTATCACCGGTCTCGATGCTGAATTGCGTGCGTTGACGTTGGCGATCCACCTGGCAACGGCAGTAGATATGGCGCATAAAGCAGAGATTGCGCTGCAAGACTTCGAGCCAAATTCCAAAATAGATCGGCTTCATGCGCAGTGGACGGAAAACCACGAATTGATCCATTTCAAAATAATAGATTGGAACATCAGCGGGGGGCGGCCTGAGATTCCCAATGACGTGATCTTTTTGAATGCACTTATTTTTGCTTTGTTCACGGGTTATTTCCCGATTCTGGTCGAGAAAGCGAACAACCGCGATTTTGCGCCTTTTGAGCCGGCCAAAATAGTTCCGGATACCTGGGCGAAACTATCTCCGGCGACACGCATCTTGCTTGAGCGATTGGTTCATCCTCTCCCAACGGTGCGGCCTGATTCTGCTGCCGCTGTTCTTTACGAACTCACGTGGCTGCGTGATTTGTTGAACAAACAAGCTTCATTGCTGCCTGCAGATTGGGTAGATCTCGCCCGCGCTGAACGGGAGAGAGCCGTGCATGTACTGATGGTGGCTGCGATAGCTCAGCCGAAGATCGGTTTTTCCAGATTCGGGGAGGATCTTGCACGTCTGGGGGAAGAAGCGCAACGTGCGTTGATTGTTGGTGAAGAACGCATCTTGAGCAAAGTTGAAGACAACCTGAAATATGGGGTTTTTCGCGAGGCGCAGCGGCTTTTGGAGGAGTCGCTTCCCAAAATTACCCATGAGGAGATTGCGCATCAGCTGCGCTACCGTCAGCAACAGACCGAATTTGCACTGGCGCAACTGGAGCAAGGAGTCTCCCCGTTAAGCTCGTCGGAATATCAACGTTTGAGTGACGCCGTGACGGCGATGATTGCTGGAGAATGGCAAAAGGCTGATGTCTTACTGGGCGCTCTGCCTCAGAAAGAAGGGCCGGTGCTGGCGCTGCGTGCAGTCGTTGACTGGCATCTCCGATGCGATAGTTTCACCCAACAGATCAATGCGGAGCACATTTATCATGTGGATGAAGACGCGCGTTTTGAACGCGAGCGCTTAGCGTGTTTGGGTGCTGTATTACGCGAGCTGGAGCAGCTGGCGTTCCAGGCATGTCATGTTGAGCCGGCGTTGGATATCCAAGTTGCGCTGTTGCGGCAGCAAATTCATGATCGAGAGTCATTTTTGGAGTTCCTTGCAGCGGCGCCAAAATACCTGGAGAGTGCGCGGGAGGCCGAGGTAGAGGATGTTGCCAGGCAATGGCTGCGTCGCGAACCCGCTGATAAACGCGCTTCCCACTTGATGGCCGAAGCCGGGCTAAGCGCTAAGCTACGTGATTGTGTGGCTAAAGTTCAGACGGATCTAGAGAGCGGTCAGTATCAGGCGGCCTATGACAGGCTGAGAGAGGTGCAAAAACCCCAGGATTTTTCGAGGGCAGCTTTTGAGCGGTTATTGGAGCATTTCAAGATCTCTGGTCTACAAAAAGAAATTCTCGACCTGCGGGATTCGCAGGGGGAAGCACGCCGGAAGCTGGCTGCATTGCAAAAGCGAGCGACGGATCTGGGGAATATTTCCGCGCACTCTATTGGATTGACTTTGCGAGCAGAAGAAAAGAGTGCTCTGGAAGTGTGGAGGGAGATTATCCAAGAGGCCCAACTCTGGCTGGAGCGCCATGAGCATCAAAAGCCAATGTTACCTGAAGAATGCGTCGCAGGCTTCACGCAGCTTCAGCAAAACGCGAAGGCCGAGCGGGCGCAATTTTTGAACGCACGTTTGGAGGCATTGGGGCAGGCATTGGATGCCTTTAGCGAAGCAGTTGAACGGGATGCGGCTCAATTGCTTGAGGCGTTGGAGAATTTTGGGGAAACGCAAGTTTCTGAGCGCTTTGGCCTGGTACAACAGCGCTTCGAGACGTTGAAAACTAAGCATTCGCAGGCACGGGCGGCATTGGAGAGACGGGATCTCGATGCCGCGCTCCAGGCTTTTCATGCCATAGCTGCAGAACCCGCTGTCTCTGCACAACAGCGCCTGAGTGTGCAGCAATTGTTAGCCTGGTGGGATCAAGCCAAAAGTAATGTCGAGGCGCCATATACTGAACACCAACTTGCGACTCCGGTATGGCCTGGCGCGGGAGAGTTATACAAGCTGATGAGAAGCGACATCAGCGAGAAATTGACCCGGAAGGCTGCGGCTGCCTACCAGGAGAAAGACTGGCAGCACGCTGAGCACCTTTATGAGTTAGCGGCAGCTTATGACCGACTGCCCCTGGAACATCAACTTCAGCGCGAGCAGGTGCAACGGACTGTTAAGCTCATCGAAGAAGTAAACAGGCTTACTTCACAGCCAAATTCTATAGATGACTTACTTGCCATATGGAAAATAATCCCCGCTGTCGGGCAGAAAAATCTCGTTGAATCTTTACGAGAGCAAATTGAACGCGCGTTAGAAACGCAATTATGGGCTACTTTGCCGGATGCTCCACAGTTGAAAGATTTACAAGCCTGCAGAGGGGTCTTTGAAAAGGCCTACCATGAGACAGGAATTCAAAGCTGGCGTCAGACAGCAATGAGTTTCAGCATAGCCGGGCAATTTCTGACTGCAAAAAATACCTTGGATTCACAAGTTGCTCGGAATATGGAGGACGAGGAAGCCTATAAGCACGCCTTGGAACAATGGATATCTAGCGCAGAGACAGCACTTGAGTGCTTAAAAAGGCTTGGTGAGGCGTCTACACCCTCTAAACTGCGCAAGCTGGCGCACGATTGGCAGCAGGCGCTTTCGGGGGTTCTCGAGAAGCGCCTTGAAATGGAGCTCGGCACTATAGAAAATCGCCAAGGAAAGCCTGCGCTGGCCCTTCTGGATGAAATTCTTGCGTCATTGCAACGCTTAGTAAGTCTACTGCCCGATTCTGTCACAAAGCCAAAACTCATAGAACGCTTGACGGCTTTGACCAATCAAGTGAACGCGCAGAAAACCACGCAAGATTTGATTGATGGGTTATGGGAACAGGTAATTCAAGGAAAAGCCATCGAGGATGCAGAGTTCAAGGATGCGGAGCGAATTATTGGGCTCGCCTCAACTGAGGACAATCCCCAGTGGGTCAGGTTAGCGCGCTTGCGTTGGGTCAATTCGGCGCGCCGGGTTTTGCAAGAGATGGAGACCGAAGACAACGCTGCTTATGCAAGGCGACTGGTTGCTCTGCAGGCAATGATAGATAGCAGGCCGCAATCGGATAGGACCTGGCTAGTCGAGGATGAAATAGCTAAACTGGAGAAGCCTCTCGGCGAGAGTCTGCAGAGAAAATCAGCAGAGTTATCCAGCAAATTGGAGGAAGAGACGGAGTCAGCTTTTGAGAGCTTGAAGAAGCAAGTGGCTGCAGGCTATCAGGCTATTGAGGATGAAACTGTCGAGAAAGTGGTCAAATTGCTCTGGCAGTATGCCTGGTATGTTGAATTCGCCTCCACGAATATAGCTGCTGGCGAATCTGGAACAGACGAAGGGGGGAGCAATAAAGATGTAGCAGCTCTGGAGCTGACGCAGGAAAATGTTGTGGATGCATCCTTGCCTGCAAAGGAGCAACCGTCAGCTGCGCCCGCCGAAGTTGACGGCGCACCGGTTGCCGGGGTAGCTCCCATGCTGGTGCCAGGGAATGCTGGGGAGGTGGCCTTGCCTTCATCCGGCCGGCCGGCGCCTCTCCCTAAACGGGGTTTCCTGAAGTCCACATTCTCTCGGCGCAGGCCGCAACCCAAAATTGAAGCAGTAGAAACGCCTTCCCCTTTTCCAGCTGCGCCAGAACCTATCGTGCGTGATGAAAGCAAGGTGATGCAGCCATGGCTTGATGAATTCCATCAGGCCATCTATGCGAATAGCACGAAGGTCGCAATGTCTGGAAATCTGGCATCCTGGTGCTATGACCTGGCTGCTGAGATTTATCGCTCCCAGGTCAAGGTGGCAATGGGACGGGAAGCGCAAGCGCTCGAGGAGTTCAAAAAACTACGGGCGGTAGTGAGAATGCTCAAGGGGAAGCCCGCCATCGAGTTACCTAACTTACCCACCACCAGTAGCCCGTGGCGTCCGCGCGAACTGGAAATTTTCGACTCTTCCAGGCTGGAGGGCATCACCAACGAGGACCTGGCGTTGAATTGGACGCAATTGGTGAAATCGTTGCAAATCGGCCTTGATTCTCCCTGGGGGCAAGCTTTGGATAGGTTGACGGAACGCCGACTCTCTCTTGATGCTGTGATTAAGAATTTAGGACTTCGGTATCGGAGCTATTGGGAGCAAAAGCCGGTAGGACTGGAAATTAGTCAAATACGCACGGCGCTGGACCAGCCTTTGGGGATTGCAGGAGAGGCGAACTGCCTGGCGTATGAGTATGAACGCGAGATGGCGCTCTTCGAGGAGGAATTCCTATCGAGCCCTTTGTACAAGACCGATCGCGCACTTACGATGGCACAAGAGGCGATTCGCAGTGCACAAGCTGCGGATGAAAAGGTTAAGGGTGTCGAGAAGTCTGTTGCCTCAAAGGATATCAAGGCCGCGCGCGAAGCTGCTGCGAAACTGCCCCTTCGGTTGAATGAGGATCCTGTTGTGCAATGGTTGCTGGATAGTACCCTGCACTCCTGGTGGGAAGCGCAGCGCCGGAACCTGGAAGAAGCATCGCTAAAAATCCTGGCGCGGGCTGTTTATGACGAATACAAGCTATACAATGATCCTGGCAAGATAAAATCCATCCAGGAATCTCTTCAGCCGGACGATGAAACAGGTAAAAAAGTCTTTGAATCTGCGTTGATTGCCAGTGTTCGAGATGTGCTGCTGGATATAGATGGCATAGTAAAGCAGGCCTTTGATGAGCAAAAAATCTGATCGGTCAACCTCAAAAAAACCACGCAGAAGGAGCCCCGGATATTGGAAGAAGGTGCTGAAGGCTGCTCAAGAAGCGGGCCTTGAAAAACTGGCGCGCGAGGCCGAAGCGCAGCTGGCGCAGATTCGCGAGCGGCGGATGAAAAGGGAAGGTGGTATCGGTTTACTGCTCGTCTGCACATTGATGATTTGGGGTCTGTGCCGTCAACACCCTGAGTGCAGGTTCCCGGCTTGCCTTTTGGGCTGTGGAACCCCCCCACCTACGGCGGCGCCCACTCCCACGCTCACTTCCACGGCCACTTTCACAGCAACGCCTGCCCCTACAGTGACACCGACGCCAACGCCGACGCCAACACCAACACCGGCGCCAACGCTGACCGCGACCCGTGTCGCTTGTAGGCATGAGGACTATGATTTTCAGTTTAAGCAGCTAACGGCAGTGTCCAAATCAATTCCGTCGGATGGGACGAGCGTATCGGGGCTCTCCACTTATTTTGTCATTACCAATACCGGGTCATGCACATTATATGACCCACGGTTTGTTGACTACAATGGCAATCTCAATGAACCGCTTGAAGTCTGGCATGTCAAACCCTCTGGTGAGGTGGAAGAAGGCATGCCCAGGTTCATCAGCCAGGGCGAGGCGGTGAAATTGCGCTACACATGGCCAGCATTGACAGCGGGTGAGCATCGCGTCACATTGGTCTTGCAATTTCTGGACGCCAATGACAAATACTATCAGATTCCCGGGGGCGAGTTCCCGCTTGAGGTCAAACTGACCCTCACTCATCCGACGCCAATGCCGTCGCCGACGCCAACGCTGACGCCCACTCTATGTTGCCACGAGGAGTCGGTTTACTGCACCCGTCAAAACTGCTCTACGGACCCAGTTACTGGCGAGCCAGAATGCACAGAGGAGTCCTATGTTTGCGGCACCCGGCAAGTCTGTGGGTCATGCCCTTAAGGGGAGGAGGGAACTATGCGGCGTAAAGGGACAGGTATACACGCAGGTATTGCAATGGCCGGTGCCGTGTGCCTGACGGGCCTGCTCCTGCTGTGCGGGTTTGAGGCGGGGTTGCTCGCCTGGAGCGCGCCGGCCTGTGATTTCGTGGGCGGCCTTTGCACCCCGACTTCCATGGCCACTTTTACAGCAACGCCTGCCCCTACAGTGACACCGACGCCAACGCCGACGCCAACACCAACACCGACGCCAATGCTGACCGCGACCCGTGTCGCTTGTAGGCATGAGGACTATGATTTTCAGTTTAAGCAGCTAACGGCAGTGTCCAAATCAATTCCGTCGGATGGGACGAGCGTATCGGGGCTCTCCACTTATTTTGTCATTACCAATACCGGGTCATGCACATTATATGACCCACGGTTTGTTGACTACAATGGCAATCTCAATGAACCGCTTGAAGTCTGGCATGTCAAACCCTCTGGTGAGGTGGAAGAAGGCATGCCCAGGTTCATCAGCCAGGGCGAGGCGGTGAAATTGCGCTACACATGGCCAGCATTGACAGCGGGTGAGCATCGCGTCACATTGGTCTTGCAATTCCTGGACGCCAATGACAAATACTATCAGATTCCCGGGGGCGAGTTCCCGCTTGAGGTCAAACTGACCCTCACTCATCCGACGCCAACGCCGGCGCCCGTGCCGACGCCAACGCTGACGCCCACTCCATGTTGCTACGAGGAGTCGGTTTACTGCACCCGTCAAAACTGCTCTACGGACCCAGGTACTGGCGAGCAAAAATGCACAGAGGAGTCCTATGTTTGCGGCACCCGGCAAGTCTGTGGGCCATGCCCCTGAACTTGCGTTGTTTAGAAGGAGGTCGTCATGTTCGTTAAACGCTTGTCCAACCCATCCTTTCCCCTGGCTTTGGGGTTGACGCTCGGCCTGGCGGCGTTTTTGCTCGCGGTTGTTATGCTGACATTAACGCCGCTGCCGCGCGTCGTTAGTGCGCATGGGCCGGGTATCTTCTCCCAACGGGGTTCCGGCGATACGACGGGAATGTTCATCCCCGATATGGAACTAACCGGCAACGCCGCCGCGACGGCCTCGTCATCCCTGGCTATTTCCAAGGATGTGACCCCTACTCACGATGTGGCTTATGGCGGTATGGTCACCTACACAGTCACCCTGCAAAATTCAGATCCCGTCAGCAATACCCCGATCCTGTTTACCGATACCCTTCCCGTCGGGGCAACCTTTGACGGCTGGATTGTACAACCGGCCGGCGTGAGGGTAGCCGACGACGAAATCACCTGGAGTGGCGAGCTGACTGCTTCTACGATGCTCACGTTTACCTTCACTGCCCTGCATACCGGTGATTATGGCGAGGTGCTCACGAATACTGCTGTGTTTAGCGCGGCAACGCAGACGGGCGCAGCAAGTGCCGCCTTTACGGTGGTCGGTGCACCGGCTCTGGGCATGGTCAAGACAGTCACGCCAACCGAATTTGTTGATTTGAGTGACCTCATCACCTACACTTTATCCATCAGTAACAGCGGCGGCAGCCCGGCAGCGGGTATCGGGCTCACGGACACCTTACCGGTGAGCCTCACCTTTGGCGGGTTTGTGGAGAACGCCGTGGGGGCGGGGGAAGCCGGGGGGGTCATCACCTGGAATGCCGAGCGCCTGCCGGCGGGGACGACGGTGGCCCTGGTGTACACGGCGACCGTGAATGCGGACTATGGCCTTTACGGTCAGACGCTCACCAACACAGCGGTATTGACGTCGGCCAACGCGGGGGCAGGGCTGGCGGAGGCCGCCTTCACGCTGATGGCGAGGCCGGAACTGGCCCTGGCCAAGAGCGTGACGCCCACTTCCGGCGTGGACGTGGGGGAGGCGGTGACGTACACCCTGACGCTCACCCACACGGGCGGCGGCGTGGCGCGGGGTATCGGGCTCACGGACACCTTACCGGTGAGCCTCACCTTTGGCGGGTTTGTGGAGAACGCCGTGGGGGCGGGGGAAGCCGGGGGGGTCATCACCTGGAATGCCGAGCGCCTGCCGGCGGGGACG
>Ga0208825_1000451_pt1 | contig 40119 bp, 30 predicted proteins | sample AD_UKC113_MetaG_FD_184450 | JGI IMG/M metagenome (GOLD analysis project Ga0208825, IMG submission 184450) | Active sludge microbial communities of municipal wastewater-treating anaerobic digesters from Hong Kong - AD_UKC113_MetaG (SPAdes)... | ecosystem: Engineered > Bioreactor > Anaerobic >... | reverse complement strand
CATGAATTGGCTGCTGGATTTACTCTTAAGTATGAAAATATGAGTAATTTCAGGGATTCCTTAATAGATTATGCAAACGGCAAGATTACAGATCAAATGTTAGAGGAGAATGCTTTGAAACCAGATGTGCTTGTTAGTACAGATGAAATAGGAGTCTTACTGCTAGACTCTCTGTCTAAGCTTGAGCCATTTGGATATGGAAATCCTAAGCCTGTCATAGCCTTGACAGAATTGATTGTAATTAAAAAGCAGGTCATAGGAGCAGGAAAGAACCATATGAAATTAGTTGTAAAGGGTGATGGTATCGATCTATTAACATTAACTTTTTTTAATTGTGAGGAAGATATTTCTAAAATTAATGAAAATTCTGTAATAGATGTAGTAGGATACACAAGTGCCAATGTTTGGAATGGGAGAGAAAATGTAGAATTTAATGTCAGAGAGTGGAAATTTCATTAACAAATTGATAGAATCGACACATTAAGTTTCAATAAATATCTATATGGAGATGAAGAGAATCTATGTTAAAAAAACTCCTGAATTTGTTGGCAGTAAAGTTCGAGTATGTGGTTGGGCTTCAAAGGTTAGAGATCATGGCTCCTTAGTATTTATTGATATTCGTGATTGGAGTGGAAAGTTACAATTAGTACTAGATTCTTCAAAAATAAAGCTTAGTGAAAAGGTTGGTCTTGAGTACGTTATTGATGTCATTGGGACTGTAAAAAAGAGAGAGGCATCTATGGTAAATAAAAATATGGAACTTGGAGATATAGAAATAGAAGTAGAAGAAATAAAAATACTTAATGCTTCTAAAACTCCTCCATTTCCTCTGGACTCAGATGGTGAAGATATTGATGAAAGCATGAGATTAAAGTATCGATATATAGATATAAGAAGAAAGAGAATCAGAGACCTAATAGAGCTAAGGCATAAAATGGCTATGGCTACAAGGCAGTGGTTTACAGAAGCTGAGTTTACTGAAGTTCAAACACCTCTTCTAACGGTTAGTTCTCCAGAGGGTGCAAGAGACTACCTTGTTCCAAGTAGAATCTACCCAGGTAAATTCTATGCTCTTCCTCAAGCTCCACAGCAGTACAAACAATTGCTTATGGTCGGTGGTGTTGATAGATATTTTCAAATAGCCCCATGTTTTAGAGATGAGGATCCTAGAGCAGACAGACATTCTGGTGACTTCTATCAGGTTGATGTCGAAACTTCATTCTTAACTCAACAAGAATTTTTTGAGACAATGGAACCTTATTTCTCGTATCTAACTGAAAAATTAACGACAAAGAAGGTTCAATCTAAAGTATTTCCACAGATTCCGTACAATGAAGCGATAGATAAATATGGAACTGATAAACCTGATCTTAGGTTTGATATGTATCTAATTGACCTAACTGATGAATTCAAAAAATCTGGTGCAGACATATTTAAAGGTATAGATTGTGTTAAGGGTATTTTAGTTGATCAAGAATTCAGTAAAAAAGAAATAGATAAACTTACAGATGAGATGAAGTTGGAAGGAGCTAAAGGAATGGTCTGGTTAGCTTTGGAAAATGATGTATTGTCAGGGACAATGGCAAAGCTGTTTCCTAAGAAAGTCCAAGAAGAGATAATTAAGAAATGTAAAGCTGCAGGATATAAAAAAGGAAAACAATATATCTTTGCGTTTGGAGATGAATATGTGAAGGCATGTAAATTTGCAGGTATTCTAAGGAATAGAATGGGAGAGCAGTTGAATCTAAAGGATCCTAATGTATTAGCTTTTGCATGGATAGTTGATTTTCCTATGTTTGAATGGGATGAAAAGAATAAAAAATGGGATTTCGGACATAATCCTTTCTCTATGCCAAGAGGTGGTCTAGAAGCATTAAGAAACGAAAAGCCTGAAGATATATTTGCTCAGCAATACGATGTCGCATGTAATGGTTATGAGTTAGCAAGTGGGTCTGTTCGAAATTATCATCCAGAGTCATTCATAGAGGCGTTTAAGATATGTGGATACACTGAAGAGGAAACTAGGGCTAAATTTGGTCATATGATTTCAGCATTTGAATATGGTGCTCCACCTCATTGTGGGTTTGCAGTTGGTTTTGATAGATTTATGATGATCCTTTCGGATGAGAAAAATATCAAGGAAGTTTATGCTTTCCCCAAGAGTAATGCTCAAGAATTGATGACAGGTGCTCCAAGGGAAGTGGATAAATCTGATTTAGATGTACTTGGGATAGAGTTAAAGAAACCTGTAAAAAAATAGCTAGGGATTATTAAAAAAGACTTGTACCTTTTGTCTCTAGCTCGGGTTCTGGGAGATCTATTTTATCTTGTACAATATCATAATTGATTGCTGGATAGTAGAATTCAAACTCTCCTTTGGTATCATCAGTAAAAACAGCCTCTCCTGATATTAAATAAACGGGTACCATATAGTCCATTTCTGTATAATTTTCATAATAAACAACAAAAATCTCCTTGTTTACTATAAACTTCTTAACACTTTTTGGTTGATATTCAGAAATATAGTCTCCATCTTTCTCATATAAATATACAAGACTTCCTTTACCAGATTGGACCATCTCCAAAGCATATTGTGGGGATACAAGCTCGTATGTTCCACAGGCTTCTACATCAACAGGCCAATATGTATAATCAATCTGATATATATTTGGCATGGTTTCAATCTCCTTCCTTTCAACTCCAACATATACAGATATATTAGAATCCTGTGAATGTGGTAACGCAACGGGAGTATCAAATGTGTAGATTTGTAACTTTTCATCATTTATTATTTGACTCGTCTTAGTGGGTTGTATTGATAATCTTGCAGTCAATGTCTTTACCATATCATCGGCTCCTACAATGTTTGAAGGTATTGTAACCAGTGATTTTTGTCTAGTGAAATCAACTTTAATTAGATGGGCCTCTGAAGCAGACCCTGCTTTTGTAAAAGAACCATCAGCAGCTACCCTTATATATGTAGTTCTTACAGTTCCAGAGCTATAGTCCGATGTATACTTGTCGAGAGTTCTAAGTGCACTGGCAGCCAAAGTTCTAGCTTCCTGCTCGGTCGGTACAGAGCTATCCATAGTCTCCTTCCTTATGACTTCTGGTGAAGTCTTTAATGTGAAATTAAGATTCTTTGCCTGAATATCCAATGACCTCCCTGTAGTACTATCCTCCCACACATAGCTTTTTGTTCCATTCTTTTGAATTTTGTCTGGATCAAACCCCATTTTGTTGGCTAATGCCTTTGCTTGTCCAATTGAATTGATGGACTGTGTAGGATTATTAAATCTATATACATTTACAACTCTTTGAAATGAATCTATTTTCCCAGTATCTGTACTAATCTCGAAGACCATTTCTGAACCAGAGGCAAGTGGAAGACTTGGAATATCAATTTTTGCCTTTTCTAAAAACTCTTCTTTACTTTCCGTACATGCGAAATTTGCAGTAAGATACTTCGGTGGAAGTTGATTCCTAGGACGAAGAGTCACAAATAGAACAATTATGGTAAATATTACAAATCCAATCCCAGCAACAACACCAAATCTTTTTGTCCAAAACGCGGCTTCTGTTAATGTCATGGTATAATCTTAGCAATACTTTAGATGACTATCAATTATATTATACAATTAACTAAATGAGAACAGATGAAGAGAATAAAAAATTATCAGAAATACTGTTTAGTAATGTAAAGAAATCTCCTGATGATATTTTTAAACAATATCCAAAAAGAAAGCTAAAGGACGGAGCTATGGTTTTAAGATTTGCTCCAAGTCCAACTGGTTTTCTACACGTAGGTGGCGTATTTAGTGCACTAATATCTTCTTGGATGAGTAGACAAAGTGGTGGAATTTCAATTTTAAGAATAGAAGATACTGACAAAACAAGAGAAATTGAGCATGGAGTAAGAACAATTGTTGATGGATTAAGTGACTTTAATATTCATTTTGATGAAGGTGTACTCGCCGATGGTTCTGATTTAGGGAAATATGGCCCATATATGCAGAGTAAAAGATTGGATATTTACAAAGTATTTGCAAAAGAAATGGTAAAAAATGGTTTCGCTTACCCATGTTTTTTGACTGAAGAGGAGTTAGAAGAAATTCGAACAAAACAAGTTGAACTTGGAGTGAGAACTGGATGCTATGGCGATTGGGCCAAATGGAGAAATGCATCTTTTAGCGAAATAACGCAGGAATTAGAAAAAGGGAAAAAGTATGTAATTAGACTTGCTTCTACTGGAAGGTTTGAGAAAACATTTGATTTTGTTGATTTAATAAAGGGAAGAAGTACTATACATGAGAATGATATGGATGTTGTTCTTCTAAAGTCAGATGGGTATCCAACATATCATTTTGCTCATCCAATAGATGATACATTGATGGGAATAACCCATGTCATAAGGGGAGACGAGTGGTTCTCATCGGTACCTTTACATGTAGAACTTTTTGAGAAGTTAGGTTTTACTAGAATCCCATATGCTCATATTCCTACCTTGATGAAAATGGATAATGGAGGAAAAAGGAAATTAAGTAAAAGAAAAGACCCAGAAGCAGATGTGGAATACTACACTAAGCATGGATATCCACCAGAAGGAATAACAGAGTATCTTTTGAATTTAGCTAATTCTAATTTCTATGATTGGAGGAAACAAAATCCAAGTGCATATTTAACAGAGTTTAGGATTTCTTTTGAGAAGTTTAATAAGGCAGGAGCTTTGTTTGACATGGATAAGCTGAATGATATTTGTAAAGAATTCATAGCTAGTTTAAGTGGTGAGGAACTTTACGAAAGAGTATATGATTGGTCAAAAAAATATAACTCTGAGTTGTATGAATTACTATCGAAAAATAGGGAGTACAGTATTAAAGTGCTAAATATTGAAAGAACAGGGGAGAAGATTAGAAAGGATTTTGTTAAGTATGAAGATGTCTATGAACAAATTAAAATACTCACTATAGGAATTAATGAGTTTGATGATATCTCTGACAAGATTAGTAAAGATGAGCAAGTTAGGATTTTGAAAAAATATCTTGAGAATTATACACAAAGAAAAGATGCCAATGCATGGTTTGAAAATCTAAAATTAATTGCTAATGACTTAGGTTATTGTACTGACAGAAAAGAATTTGAAAACAATGTAGGTAAATACAAAGGTATGGTTGGAGATGTAGCTATGGTCATAAGGGTTGCGATTACAGGAAAGACTAAGAGCCCTGATTTATATCAGATAATGAATGTCTTAGGAGAAGATGAAGTACGAAAAAGGATAGAGGGATATATTGATAAAATGGTATAATGTCTGCCGATACTGCTGGATCGTCTAATGGTAGGACGACGGTCTCTGGAACCGTTAATCCTAGTTCGAATCTAGGTCCAGCAAGTCTTGCTCTATTTCTCTAATTCCTTTCATCCAAAACTCCCTATTAGTTATATCTATTCCCATATTTGCAAATATTTCCTTAGGAGATTTTGTACTTCCAGAGCTTAAAAATTGCTTCAAAAGTTCTACATTCTTTTTATCTTCCTTTATCAAACTATTTAAGGCTTTTGAAATGAGAAGTCCACATGCATATGAATATACATAGAAAAATTTTCTAAAATGTCCGACATAAATCCACCCATACTTCATAGAATCATCTGCTTCTACAGAATCACCCATATATGACTTCATATGCTTAATATAGAGATCTGAAATATATTCTTTGTTAAGGTATCCTTTACTTCTGAATTGAGAATGTAATTCTTTTTCAAAGTTTAGAAAAGCTATTTGCCTAAATATTGAAGAAATATCATTCATAACTTTCTGATTGAGAATTGCAATTTTGTCTTTTTCATTCGCATTCATTAGTATCTGTTCAAGTGTAAAATTCTCAAAAAATGTACTTGCAACTTCAGCTAGAGATGTAGGATATCCATTATTAAGTTCACTTTGTACAGAAGAAAGCTTAGAGTGAATTCCATGACCGCTCTCATGAGCAATGGTAAGGACATCGTTTAGTCTATTGGTATGATTCAAAAGAATATATATCGGATAATTTTTCCCTACACTAATACAGAAAGCACCTCCTGTTTTTCCACTCTTTGGCATAACATCATATTGAGAATTTTTGTCAAATGAATCCACTATGCTGGAAAAAAGAGGGTCTATTTTTTCAAAAGAATTTTTAACTAAATTCATTGATTCTTCATATGTATATTCAAGATTTATAGGGCCTAATGGAACGTTTCTCTCATAATATTTAATGCTCTTTTGCCCTAATGTCTTTGCTTTGTATGTGTAATATCTTTTTGAAATATCAAAGTGTTCTGTAACAACAGAAGCTAATGTATCGACAATATCTACATCTATATCATCAGCTATATATCTGCTTAAATCAGGTCTTGGTATTTTTCTGTATTCATCAGAAATTTTTTTGTATCCTAATATTGAATTGATTTCAAATTCAGCAATTTCAAAATATTTTTTGTTTATTCTATTAAATTGCTTAGAAGCGTAATCTCTAATTTCTTTTTTTGGTGAATTAAGATATTTTCCAATTTCATTGTACGATATAGTTTTTGTTGTAAATTCGTCATCTTTTACAATTAATTTTTGTTTGTCTAGAAGTTCTGATAGCATGTCAGCCCAGTTAGAATATGATGTTTTTGATGTGATATTAAAGACTTTCTCCTCTTTATCTGATAATAAATACTTTGATGCTAAAAAGAGGGTTTCTAAATAGTGTTTGTAATTTTTCAGAATGGGTGAATTGAGGAATAACTTTTGACGTGATTGTGGAATTTTAGATATGCTTAATTCAAAGAATTGAACTTCATTTTCAAGTTTTGTAGATATTTCATAGATATTATTAAGTTTAGCTTTTACCTCTGTATCTGTTTGATTGAGCGAGTTTAAAAGAGAGAGGTAATATGATGGTTTTGTACATTGCCCATATTTTTGTTGTAATTGCTCATATTCTGTTATTGCATTGAAAAGAACATTTGGATCTTTAAGATAGTTTTTGTTTTTCTTCCACTTCGTAGCGAATTTCTTATTTTCTTTGATTGAAATTTCTATGTCTTTTTGAATTTCGGTATCTGAGATATCTTTGTAAAGTTTGGTTAAATCCCATTGGATATTCATAGAGTGTTTTTTGATGTTATGTTTGAGTATTATTCGCTTTGATTATATCTTTTTTTTGATATTGCTTGCAATTTATATATTAAATATGTTTGTGATATAATCGGAGAACACTTTGACCCAGTATCGCTGGATAGTGGCGGAAAGAAAGCCTTTAGGCAAGTAGAATCCGACGGAAGGTCTCCGAAATCATAGACTAAGCCGTATTAATGCGGTTACAAAGGAAGTTCTAGTAATAGAACTTCAAAATAGGGTGGTAACGCGGTGTACATTCGCCCCTTGATGCATTTTGATATTTGTTTATCAATGTGCATTAAGGGGTTTTTTGTTAAATTTAGTATGTTTTGAGATAGTATGAATAAATCAGAGAAATTAAAACAGGTTGAACCAAATGTAGATATAGTAAGAATGGAAGAGGAGATTGCTAGATTTTGGGAAGAGAGTGGTATTTTGAAGAAGTATCTTGACAGAAATAAGGGTGCTAAAGAACATTTTTCTTTTATTGATGGTCCAATAACTGCGAATAATCCTATGGGTGTACATCATGCATGGGGAAGAACATACAAGGATATCGTGCAAAGATATAAGAATATGCTTGGATTTGAGCAAAGATTTCAGAATGGTTTTGATTGTCAGGGTTTGTGGGTTGAGGTAGGAGTAGAAAAGGATCTAGGTTTTAATAGTAAGAAGGATATTTTGGAGTATGGTTTGGATAATTTTACAAAGAAGTGTGTTGAAAGGGTTAAGAAGTTTTCAGCTATTCAGACTGAGCAGTCTAAGAGACTTGGTATGTTTATGGATTGGGATAATAGCTACTATACTATGTCAAAGGAGAACAATCTTTACATTTGGCATTTTCTAAAGGTTTGCCAAGAGAAAGGGTTGTTGTACAAAAGCAAGTCTGCTACTACATGGTGTCCAAGGTGTGAGACTGGATTATCTCAACATGAGCAGGCAGATAGTTATAAGGTGGTGAAGGATACAGCTTTGTATGTGTTTTTTAAGCTTCTAGAAGGTGATAATAGGTATGTTTTGGCGTGGACTACTACTCCATGGACTTTGAGTGCAAATGTGTTGCTTGCTGTTAATCCTGATCTTGAGTATGTTAAAGCGGATATTGATGGTAAGGTTGTTTTTTTAGGTCTTGATGCAGCTAAGAGGTTGAATATTTCAAAGTATGAGAAGATTGATGTTAAAAAGGATCTTGTTGGGAAGGAGTATGAATCTTTGTTTGATATTCCTGCCCAAAAAGGTGTTAAGCATTATATTGTAGAGTGGGATTTAGTTGAATCTGATAGTGGCTCTGAGGTTGTACATATTGCTCCTGGGTGTGGAGAGGAAGATTTTGAGTTGGGATTGAAACTTAATGTGGATATGATTTCTCCACTTGATACTGCTGGAAGATTTTTGAGTGGATATGGGGATTTAGATGGTCTTTATGCTCATGATGTTGCTAATATTGTAATTAATGATCTTAAACAGAAAGGTTTGTTATACAAAACTGAAGAGTATGAGCATACATATCCTCATTGTTGGAGGTGTCAGACAAAATGTCTTTTTAGGTTGGAGGATAATTGGTTTATAAATGTACAAAGTATTAAAGAAGATTTGAAGAAAGCATCTATGGATGTTAAGTGGAATCCTCCTTTTGTTGGTAAGAGAATGCTTAGTTGGCTTGATTCTATGGGTAATTGGATGATTAGTAGAAAAAGGTTCTATGGATTAGCACTTCCATTTTATGAATGTCCAGAGTGTGGTAATTTTCATGTTGTAGGAAGTCTAGATGAGTTGAAGGATTTGGCTGTAGATCCAAAGAGGGTTGATAATCTGGAGAGTATCCATAGACCATGGATAGATGAAATTGAGATAAGGTGTCCGAAGTGTGGATGTCATGTAAAAAGGGTTCCTGATGTAGGAGATTGTTGGCTGGATGCGGGAGTTGTTCCATTCTCAACTTTGAAGTATTTGGAAGATAGAGAATATTGGGAGAAATGGTATCCTGCTGACTTTATAACTGAAATGATAGAGCAGGTTAGACTTTGGTTTTACTCCATGCTTGTATTCGGAGTAGTGCTTGAGAACAAGGCGCCATATAAAGAGGTTTTGGGATCAGCTGAATTGCGCGATGAGAATAATGAGAGGATGAGTAAGACTAAACCAAATTATATAAAATTCGATGATGCTGCTAATAAGGTTGGAGCTGATTTGATAAGGTGGAATTTTGCTGGTGCTTCTGTTGGTGCAAATATGAGGTTTGGGTGGACAATAGTAGAGGATGTGAGAAGGAGATTCTATCTTCCTTTGTGGAATTCATATAATTATTTTGTAACTTATGCAAGGCTTCATAATTTTGACTTAGATAGTTATAGTATTAAAAGTGTCAGTAATCCTATGGATTTGTGGATTATTGAAAGAACTAAGGAACTAATAGTGTCTGTTAGGAAGTCGTTGGATGTTTATAATATGGCAAGTGCCTCTAGAGATATAGAGCAGTATGTTAAGGATTTGTCTCAGTGGTACATAAGGAGGAGCAGAAATAGGTTTAAGAGTGGAGATATTTATGCACTTGGAACATTGCATTTTTGTCTTCTTACTCTTTCACAATTGTTAGCTCCATTCATGCCTTTTGTTTCTGAAGAAATGTATCAAAATCTTTCTGTGAATATGGGGCTTGGTGATTCTAAGGAATCTGTTCATTTAACTGATTATCCTAGTGTAAATGAGAAGGATGTGGATTATTCAATTCTTAAAGAGATGGAGAAGATAAGAATAATATGCTCTAACGGTCTGAAAGCAAGAGAGGGTGCAAAAATAAATTTGAGACAGCCTCTTTCGGTAGCATACATAGGTAGTAAGGATAAGTTAACTCAGGAGATTGTTAAGGAAGAGCTTAATGTGCAAGAAATAGAATATGCACAGAAGCCTGTGGAAGGTGAGAGCAAATTTACTGCAGGGGAGGGAGATATGTTTGTTACAATAAATTGTGATATTTGTGAAGAACTTAGGAAAGTAGGAATGATAAACGATTTCTTAAGGAGATATAAGGATCTTAGAAAGAAAAAAGGGTTGAAGATGTCAGATATGGTTACTGTTAGATTAAATGTGGAGGATGTTGATATGTTATCTGCACTTAAAGAGTATTCTGAAGAGAATTTGGAGGAGTTGCAAGCCAAGGAGATAGTTTTTACTAAGGATAAGCTAGATTCTGAGATAGTGGTAAATGGAAAGAAGATAGGAATCTCTTTGGGTTAGTCGTTTTCTATGTCGTATTTTATGCCAGTAACCTGTGTGAATTTCTTCATGGCAGTTTGAAGGTCCGTACCACTGGAAACAGCCAGTTCTCCGACTATGTTCTTTATAGCAGATTCTAGTTGTTTGTCTATGCTGATTGGTATCAGACGGCCTTCACTTTTCCTGTTCCTTTTAATGAAATTACAGTACTGAATGATTTTTACTGAATCATTTATATCTGCACTGTTTTCTAAGTCTTTAAAGATGGTTAAGATTACATTAAAATCCTTAACTTTGGGATCAACAGATGGTTTTTTCTTTAGAATTTGAATTGCTTTTTTTATGTCATTAGGTGAAAGTACTGGTCTGACCCCTAGGGATTCAACATTTTCTATTGGTGTAGAGATAGTGAGTGGATTTGTTACAAGCTCAAATTCAAAATATATTCTTTTTTGGCCATCAAATTCGATTTCTTTTTTGTCTTTTATTATTCCTGCCCCATGTGATGGATAGAAAACTTTTGATCCAACTTTGAACTCCATATTCATCCTCCAGTATGATATTACTACCTAATTATACCATAAAAAATGGTATAATTTCTGTTATGAATATTACTGTGATAGGAGGAGGAACAGGTACGTCTGTTGTGCTTGAAGGCCTTAAAAAGCATAAGGATTTGAACCTGTCTGTAATTGTTGGGATGATGGATGATGGTGGTAGTAATGCTGTGATACGAGATGAATTTGGTCTTCTCCCACTTAGTGATGTAAGGAAGTCTATAATCGCTATGAGTGAGAATAATGATAATGAGGTTTTGAGAAGGCTTTTTATGTACAGATTTTCAAATGGTGAGGGAATTAAGGGGCATACTCTAGGAAATCTTCTTATGGTTGCAATGGCGGATACTTTAGGATCGGAGATTGATTCTATAGAGATGTTTAAAAGTATGTTTGGTGTAAGGGGAAATATTATTCCAGTTACATTGGATAAGGTTAAATTAGTGGCTCAATATAGTGATGGAAGCAGTATTGTTGGGGAGCATTTGATAGATGAACCACTTGTAGATAAGAATATTACTAACATAGCTCTTGATTCTCCTGCAAAGGCTACAGAGGCTGCAGTAGAAGCCATATTAAAGGCAGATTATATTATCTTGGGTCCTGGTGATCTATATACTACGACTATTCCTAATATCTTAGTTCATGGAATACCAGAAGCGATTAAGAATTCTCACGGCAAAGTTATATATATTGCTAATCTGATGACAAAGATAGGGCAAACAAGAGGGAAGGGACAGACGGAGTGTTTATGGATATTAGAAAAGTATTTGGGAAAGAAGGTTGATTTTGTACTTGTAAATAATGGTCAAATTCCTGAGAGTGCGTACAAGAGGTATTTAGAGGACGGTGAAGATGTTATTAAAGATGATTTGAATGATAATAGTAAAAGGAGAATCATTAGGAGGGATCTTGTGGCTGGAGGTGTTGTAAAGAGGGATAAGGGTGATGTTTTAGTTAGAAGTTTGGTAAGACATGATAGTGAGAAGCTTGCAAATGAATTGATGAACATATTTGATTCAAATAGAAGCAGAGTTTTTTCTATGTTAAGGTCTTTTTTGTCCAAGTATAAGGATTAGTCCTTCTCCCATATTAGTTGTTTTTATTTTGTAATCACTTAGAAATTTGGTAATGATTTTTCCTATTTTGTGTTTTTTGTCAGGATGGTATTCAAAGATTATGTTTTTAACATATTTCATTTTTTTATTTATTCTTAAATCTTCCAGTACTTCTTTTTCAGCCCCTTCTATGTCCATTTTTAATAGGTCTATATTGTGGTTAATATAGTCACTTAGTTTTTCTGTGTTTACCAATATGGGTAGGGTTTGTTGTTTCCCATTCCATGCATTTTTTTTAAAGCTTGCTGTTGAAAAAGCACAAGTTCCAGATGAATCTATGTAAAAGGTTCTTTTTGTGTTTTTCCGTCCAAGAGCTATGTTATGTATTTTTACATTTTTTAATCTATTCTGTTCTATATTTTCTTGGAGTATTGGATATACATTGGGATTTGGCTCAAATGCTTGAATTATTGAATTGGGATAGATTTTCTTGAAATAGAGAATGCTTAATCCTATGTGTGAGCCAATATCAAATATGTGAGGCGAAGATGGTGAGAGGTTAATCTTGTATATTTGTTTTGAAAAGATTTCATTTGAGATTATTTTGTATTCTTCTTTGCATAGGTAAGTAACACTGTATTTTCCTAGTTTTGTGGTTTTAGGAATCATAAATGAGGAGATGGAGCTACATACCAATTTCATTCATGACGAACTGAACCTTTGATGCCCAGTTTTCAGCATTAGGTGGACAATAGTATATGCTGATTAATTTCGGTGTAGTTAGACCATTTTCATAGTATTTAGCAATACCTTTTGATACGGTCCATATTCCATCAGTCCAATTTTGGAAGGTCATTTTTCCCCAGCCCCAAGCATTGTATGGTTTGAAGGAACGATTTCCACCATTAGATTCTATTATTGATATTGCAGCAACGATTCTGTAGTCTATTTGATAGAAATCAGAAGCTTTGACAAATTCTAAAGCATAGTCTGCTAGAGGAGATTTTCTTCCAACGAGGTAATTTCTAATGTTTTCAACCTTTTGTGGATCAGGTATGTATTCTGGTTCTTTTTCTATTTCAGCAAAGGCAATATCTTCGTGTATGTTTACTTCTGTTGCTGAGAGAACAGCCTCAGATATGGTAGTGGTGTTTGGAGTATTTTGTTCTGTTTGGTGAGCTTCTGCAAGCTCCATTGTCATTTTTTCTGAGAATGATCCAACAATAGCAGCAGAAAATAGTATTCCACTTGTTACTGCCAGTATTTTTTTAGTTTTTAACAGCGATGGTCTCATGCCTTTGTTGTTAAAATTATTTAAGCAATACCCACTATTGTATCATATTACCCTATAGTAATCAATGTGCATATAGCTTAAGATAATTTTTAATGTTAACATTGTAGCATGAAAATGAAATTAATACCTAGAAGGGTATGGGTGCTTTTTTCTTTGTTGTTAATTTGTTCCTTTTTTGCTTCTTTCTTAGTGTTTAAGAGTAATCCAATTGTAGTGTTTTCTAGATTGTTTGGATTTGATGATTATTCTGTGGTGTATGATTCATTTAAGTTTCGTTTCGATGAGAGTGTAGGAGGTGTAATGAAGGATGAAATATATGATTCTCTTAAAAAAGTTAATTTTAATGGGAGAGATAGATTTGTATTGTCTGATGATGCTGATGCTGTTTCTATCTCTGTAAATGGTGGAAGTAATGCAGTAGTTGTAGATAGGTATGAGTTAGTTCCTGTGTCTGGCTTGTATTCTGTGAAAAATGGTGTGTCTTTAGAGGATCTTCAGAGTGATACTGTATATATTTTAAATCCTTTTTTTAAGGATTATTTGTATGATGTATATGGGATTGTATGTAGTGTTTTGGATTCGTATTCTTCTTTTGAAGAGAAATTGAATAGTGAAGAGGGAATTATTGGATTGGTTGAGTTTGGAGATATAGGGAGGGAGGTAAAAGTTCTTAGTTTTGATGGGAAGTATTTTTTGGATGATGATGGTGGTAGTTTGTCTGTGGTTTTGTATTGTACAAATGTTGATATGGGTAATGAGTATGTTGTTGAAATTGTGAGGAATAATCTGCCTTTTCGTGGTAGGAATGTAGACAGAGAGTCTTTGCTTAAGGTGAATATGGGTGGGGTTGTAGCGATTGCAAGGGATTTGCTTTCTAGAATGAGATATGTTGGAAGTACAACATATCCAGCGGACTTAATTGGGGATTTTTTGGCAAATGCAGACCTTACGCATGTTTCTAATGAAGTGTCGTTTGTTGATGGGTGCAGTAATAGCGGAGGAATGAGATTTTGTTCTGATGATAGGGATATTGATGTCCTTAAGAAGAGTGGTGTTGATATAGTTGAGCTTACCGGTAATCATAATAATGATTATGGGAGTGAGAATAATTCAAGAACGATAGGGATGTACAAGAGTTTGGGAATAGAATATTTTGGTGGAGGATTAAATGAGGAGGATGCGGGGGAAATTCTTTTTAAGGATATGAAGGGAACTAAGTTAGCTTTTGTTGGGTATAATTATTATGACACCATTTATAATAATCGGTATGTTTTAGCAGGAGATGATAGAGCAGGAGCTAATTCTTATTCTGTTGAGAAATTGGAGCGTGATATTAAGGTTGCTAGAGATAGTGGTGCTGATGTGGTTATAGTTACTTTTCAATTTCAGGAGTGTTATTGTTATCCTGATGGTGATGTTTTGTATCCAATTTGTTATGAACCACTTAGTAATCCAGATCAAAGAGAGGTGTTTAGGAATGCTGTTGATTTAGGTGCTGATATAGTGGTAGGGACACAGGCACATCAACCTCAGATGTTTGAAGAGTATAATGGTGGAATGATTTTTTATGGCCTGGGAAATTTATTTTTTGACCAGATTGAATGGATAGGTACGAGGCAGGGTTTGGTTCTTTCTCATTATTTCTATAGTGGAGAGTATATACAAACTAGGGTTACTCCTACGTATTTGGATAGAAATTTTCAAGTTAGATTGGCAACAGAGAGCGAGAGTGATGCATTGATGATGTCTCTAAATGGTGCTAGATAAAAAAAATACCCTCATATTTGCTATGAGGGTATCGTAGTAATATTGCTAACTAGTTATTTTATTGCTATCTCTTTGGGTTTGACTTCTTCAGCTTTTGGAAGTTTAACTTGTAACACTCCATCTACAAACTGAGCTTCCGCAGCATCAGGGTTTATCTTTGTAGGAAGATTGAATGATTGCTCAAATGAGCTTTCCATTGTGTGTAGGTAGTATTTCTTACCTTTTTCTTCCTTTTCATCAGTTTGTTTTGTATGACCAGATATTGAGATATTGTCCTGATGAATTGTAATTTTGATGTCTTCTTTTTTTACACCAGGTAGAGCCATTTTAACAAATATGTTGTCTTTGTCCTCCCATACATCGGCTGACAAAGAAGCAACACCTTGTTGTGATAATGGTAGTTCGTCCCAGAGTACAGGTGCAAAGAAGTCATCAAAGATTGATCTCACAGGATAATATGGTCTGTTATTGTCATCTCTTTTTACAATTTTCATATTGGTATTTGATAACAATTTATATACTAGCAAAGTATATGATGGAGTGCTAATCTTGTCAATACCCTAGAGTAATCAATTACGAATTAGTTATTCTTGAGTTTTTATAAATACACCTGCTTGGTCTGTAATTGTTAGTGTATCACCATAAAGAGTTCCGTTTATATCTTTTACAGCATATTTGAAATTGGAAGAATCAGAACTCCATTGAGCTATTTGGCGAACATTATCATATTTAGGGTCACTGAATATTTCATCAGATGTCTTTCCTCCAGTTGATGATGCCACAGAAGTAGATGAGAACAAGTTCCAACCAACATAATCATCAAGATTGATTGTTTTTTGTGATACTACAATAGTAGTTGGGATTTTAAGTTCCTCTGTTGCTATAATTAAGTATGATTCATTTGGTAAAAGGTCAAAATCTTCACCACTAATTATTCCGTTTTCTTGGACTACTAATTTTTCCCATTTATCATTTTTGAATATTCCAACAGAGGCTATTTTGTTTTGTGAATACTCAATTAATCCTTTCGCTGTATTGATTGGGGTTTCGGCAGAGAGAATATAGTATGCTTCTATGAAATTAACACCTTTGGATATGACGATATCTTTTGTTTGTGCTTTACAATTTTGTTGTTGTACACCAGATATTGAAACTCCATTTGCAGCTTGACAGTTTGAACTTAACTTGTATTTTAGATTTCCATTTAGTGAACAACATACATATTCCGATTCACACTTTTCCTTTGTTGTATTTTCTAAAATCTGAAAATCAGGTTTCTTCATGCATTCTTTTACTGTAATGTATTCTCTTTTTGTGTTATCTTCGTAAAGACAGCATTCAACTGTATCTTTCTTCTGCCTATCTTTTAAGCATGTTTCTCCTACTGCAACATTTAGATTTGCTTGTCCTTCGTATTGGCATATGCATCCATCAACATCTTTGCAAGGTCTTGTCCAGTTCCATGCTTGCGTTACATTGTTTATGTCTGCAATATTATTGCTATATCGATAGTCTCCAGTTATTAATCGATCAAATAGATCTTCACTGTCATATTTATATCCATCTGAAGGAAACTTTGCATATACATCGCTGTTTGTATTTTGAGTGTCTGTATTTGTTTGTGTATTTGTTGTTTCTGATGAAGATGATGATGTGCATTTGGCTTCCTCTTCATAGACATTTATCGTATTGGAAGATGTTTTCAAACATTCTTTAACACTTATCCACTTAGCTGTTTTTCCATCAGCAGATCTACAGCATCTTATGGAATCTGTGACTTTTTTATCAACTGAGCATGATTCTCCCAAGTTTATATTCATCCTATCTGTAGAGTTTTGGTCACCAAATATGCAGACACAACCATCTACATCAGCACAGTGTCTAATTTTTTGACTATTGTTAACTACCATTCCATCTCTTACACCATCAGATGTTTTGTAGTCTTCGTGTGCGAATATTTTGTTTATGATTCGGTTTTTGAGTAGAGTTAGAGTGTTGTCTTTGTGCGCATATGAAGCATATTTCTGGACGGTATATGGCTTTCCTTGAGAATCGAATGCCCAAGTTCCATGGTGTTGTGTATCTAGGATGTATTTTTCTCCATCTATGTCTAGAAGATAGAGGGACATGGTATCTCCTCTTCCAGTCACTGTGTTTGGAAGTTGTATTTTGTCTCCTATGGGCATTGTCTTGAATGTGTATTTGGTATTCCATATGTTGTCCGAAGAAGAAATTTGGAAATCGTATTGTGTGTTTGGTTGAAGTTTTGAGATATTTACAGCATATATTATTGGATTATTTGTTCCATCTCCGTAGATTTTTACTTCGTCAGTACGACTGTAGGTAGTGTCTTCACTTGATTTTTTGTAATTTAGAGCATATGTTGATTTAATGTTAGATTGCCAGTATATGGTAGCATCAATAGTGGATATGTTTGATGTTATAACCTGATATGGTTTTTCCTGTATTAGTTTTAAAAGGCGATTGTTGTTCTGCATTGTGGTAGTTGTTGAAACGAGTAATGCGGATGAGATTAAGAGCAGAACGAAGAATTTTCCTAAATGTTTATGCATGTCCATCTCTTTTTATTTTAGTTGGCTATATTTTAATATATTTTGATGTTATTTTGTAGATGGTCCGAATATGTCAAAGGCTATCTGAGTTGGTTCTGTTTTTTGATTTTTATTGGTAGAGAATTCAGGAAGTTTGTAGTGTGTTGGTTTTGGTCTAAATATCTTGGAGAATTCATCCTTATTTGAGATGTAGTGTTCAGTTATATTGGATATTTTGTTGAAAGCTTCTTGTATTTCCCATTGGTCTGAGAGGTATATGTCGCTGGGGAGTAGTGATAGTTTTTGTCCTGTGATTGGGTTGTATAGTGTAAGGATGATAGATTGTTGTATGTTGTAAGCATTTGTTTTGTGCTCGAGTGATTGGTTTTGTACATCTTGTATATTTATCTTTTTAACAAATTGATTAGTAAATGCAATGTTTTCTTTTGCGAGCCTAGGGAATGGTATGTGCTCCTTTTTGTGAATACTACTCCATTGAGATATGCTTGTTATTCCATATTGTGAAATTATTTGATCTATTGTCATTTTTACTGCTATTGTCTCTAAGAATAGTTGGAATTTTTGTGATTCTGGCATTTGTTGAGGTGTGTCTGGTAGCCTTTGTGTTCTGTAAATGATTAAGTTCATGGGTTCAGAAGGATACTTTTGTGGTATACGCAGAGAATGTATTAAAGGAGAGGTTTGAAGTCTGTTTTTTCCGAGGTCTATGTTTAGTGTTGTTTGTATGTCGTTGATTAGAATATATTTGTCAACATCAGCATTAATTAATGGTTCTTTTTTATTTATATTTTTCATTATGTCGTCATGGTGTTTTTCTATCATTGGATTGTTGTCCCATATTTGTTGTATTTCTGTCGGTGGAATTATGGTTGTTTTTATTTTTTTAGATGGCTTCGATGGTTTTTGAAAGTTGGTTTTTTCTTTTTGTGGATATACAGCGTGGTTGTCTTTCCATAATTTCCAGAATTGTTCTATTTTTCCATCTAGAGTAGGTTCTTTTTTAATTGTTTCGTTTTGTGAGAGTAGGTAGAGGTTGTGTAGTTTAATTGGGTTTTTTGATGGGTAGGTTGCTGCAAAATCATTGTATGTTGGAAGTCTGTCTAGTTGATTTGCTCTTTTGTATAGTTGTGAGAAATTTACTAGATTTCTCGTTTGTACATCGAATATTTGTTGGGTTAGTTCTTGTTTTATGTGTTCTTTTGATTCGTCTATTTCTATTTTAGTTCCATTTTCTTGAGAGTGTATGATAGTAGATAGTTGGGAAAGACTGAGTCTAGCTCCTTGTTTTTCTTGTTCGGGGTTATTTTCCTCAGCTTCTACTCTTTGCTGATTGATTAGTTCTTCGCCTTCGTAGTAATTTTCTTCTTCCATAGTTTTATTTTACTATTCTGATGAATAATGGATCTTGTGAAGAGATAGTTATTTCTTCTCCATATATTTGGTTGTTTGAGTCTTTTATCGTGTAGAGGAATTTACCAGAGTCTTTTTTCCATTGTGCTATTTGTTGTAGTGATGCTTCTGCGTTGTTTTGTAGTATTTGAGCTGATGTGGTATTGCTGTTTGTAAGTATTGAGGCAGGAATTAGATTCCATCCAATCATGTCAGATAGTTTCGCAGTATTTTGTACATTTGTTCCTTGAGCTGTAACGGAGTAAGGAGAGGATGCTATAACTAGGTATATTTGTCCAGGTTCTAGATTGAAATCTTTTCCATTTATGGTTCCATTTTCATATTTAACGATGTCTTCCCATGTGCTGTTTGCAAATCTTCCTACGGCAATTACTTGGTAGTTGGAGTATTGAATGAGGCCTTTGGCTGTGTTAATAGGAACTTCGTTTGGATTTTGTATGTTGGCTGCTGTTACAAAGTTAATTCCTTCTTCAAATGTGTATGTGATTGTTCCTGTGTTGCATTGTGATTCTGGAATGTCTGTTTTTATTTGTCCTGTGCATTCGTATGGCATTTTCATGGAGAGGGTTGAATCTTTTTGGCAGCATACAGGGATTGTTTTTATTGATTTTTTGTCTGGTGTGCATGTGTATCCTTGGTCTATATTCATACGGTATCCCGCATTTTGTCCACTCATGTCGTAGAGGCATTGGCATCCATCGGCATCTAAGCAATATCTGTTTTTGTTTGACACAATCATTTCGTCTCTACTTCCATCTTTTGTTCCTTGTTGTGTTGTTTGTGTTGGAGTTTGTGTGTTTGTATTGGTGTTAGTATTGGTGTTAGTCTGTGTATTGCTATTATTGGTATTTGTATTTGTGCTTGTATTCGTTCCATTAGAATTTGACTGACTTCCAGGTTGATTTTGATTTTTTGATACAGATGAATCACAGTTGTTGTATTGTGAGTTTGTTACAGCAGATGAGTAGTCACATAGGTTTGTAATGGAAGCAATCTTAAATGGCCATGTGAGTTGTTTACTGCCATTTGTAAACCATGCGTATACTGTTTTTATGGCATCTACATATTTTTTGCCTTCGACGAGTGATTCTTCTGTGGAGCACTTTCCAAGTTTGTATTTTGCTCCCCACTGAGATAGTGGATCTCCTTCATATGTGCATGATTTTATGTATGATTCTTTTGCAACATATTTTAGGAAGTGTTCTATTTGTGCAGTAAAGTCTTCTGGAGGAGCTGTAGAACTTCCATGTATGCCAAAGTCTTCTATTTGTTGGTCGGGGAATCCTGCGTAATTACTTCCTCCAGATTCGTGTGCCCATATTGCCATTGTAAAGGCAGGGTCTATTCCAGCTTCTACTGATTTGCAGTAAACATCTTCGTAGCATTGACTTGCATATGAGCCTCCAGGGCATGATTGTTTGAATCTAGATAGTATATCAACTGTTTGGAGTTTGTTTGGTGGATAGTTACTTGCATCCATAATGATGCCTGTTTTACAATTTGCCCCAGATTCTGCGTATACAGGACCTTTTAGAAGTGTTTTTAGTCTTGCTGTGAGTTGTTCTTGGAAGGTGTAGTCTGCATAATCTTGTATGTTGTATTGTTGTCCATTTGAATCAAAAGCGAATGTTCCATGGTATTGTGTGTCGAGCATGAGAGTTGCATTTTCAATATTTACGAGTATTAGTCTCTGAGGAGATGATTTGCCAGTTACTATGTCTGGAATGTGTATTTCATCGCTTATTTGTTTTGTTGTGAATGTGTATCCTGCCCATGTGTTGTCTTTTGTTTTTATTCTGAAGGTGTATTTTGTATTTGGAGAGAGGTTTTTCAATTCAACTTTGTAGACATTTCGGGAGGAAAGATTGTCTTGATATATGTTAGAATCAGAAGATTCTTTGAATGGTAAGGTACTAGTTTCTTGTTTGTAAGAGAGGGTATATATGTGATCTTTATTTGCTTTCCAATATATTTGTGTAGTTGTTGGTGTGGTATTGGCAACTACTATTTGAATAGGTTGTTGTTTTTGTATGTTTCTTTGTTGTACAACATTTTTTATGAGTAGAAACATTGGTGTTATTATGACCAATGTAAACAGGAAAGGTAGTATGGCCTTTTTGAATTTGTCGGCGTATTTCATTGTTATTATGATACCAAAAATGTTCTCTTTTGTGTATATTTGTCTGTGTCAGTATCTTGTAGTAAAATCTTGTCATTAGTTCCTGCTCATTTTAAAAATCCATAGGAGGAGAGATGATAGAGAATAGAGTAGCTGTGAGAGCCTTAGATATTTTTTTCCCAGATTACGATAGGTATGCTATCCCGTTTCGTCAGAAGTTTAGTTCTGTTATTGGGAAAGAGATATCCGCAATTGATGTAGTTGACATGTTCTTCGAGAACGAGTCTAGTGAGAGTTTGCATCTTTGTGCAATATTCCCGAAATTTATACTTGCCTTAGGGTACAATTCTGAAGATGCTAGTAAAGCATTGAAGTACTTCAACAAGGTTATGCTTGAAATATAGCGGATTAAGTCCAGCAGGAGCTGAAATTGGCATCTTTAATGGTATGTTTTTTCTGAGAGGAGAGACTACATTTTAGAGATGCCAATTCTATGTTATTATTTTCCTATGTATGAATGCATATATTTTGATCTAGATGATACATTAGTTAGAGATAACCCAGATACTGGGGAATCAGAGTTACTCAAAAGTGGGCTAGATGTCTATGAGAAGATGAGTAAAGAGTATCCTTCTGTTCCCAAAATATTATTTACGAATAGGAGAAAGGAAGAGATTAAATATCCAAAGAACTATAGCTTTAACGAAGTTATTGGGAGGGAAGATATGGAGGAGTATATAATAAAGAATATTAACAAGGTTAGATTTTCTACATTGTTGTCATTAAGAAATCTGTATTTATTTATTCGTGGATATGTTCTCTTCAAGAACAAGAGTACACCAAAGTTACTATATGTTTTTCTTAAACATCTGAATAATGGTGAGAGAATATTGGTTTTTGACGATGATAGAAGAGTTTCTGGGATGTTTTCGAAATAAAACTCCTCATACTGAGTATTGTGCGAACTGAAATAATAACATTGTTGTTGCAAGGTATTGATAATAAAGAATTACAGTCATTGGTTAGAAACATACTTATTAAAGAGTCTTAACAGAGCCTTACTTTTTTCAGTTAAAGATCCCTTTATATTAGATAGTATATGGGAATATAACTGTACAGTACCCTACTGCACGGCCACACTTCAAAGATAGGGAGTATATCACCTCGTCCTTCTATGAAGTATGGCTATTACCTTATAACTAGTATTAAAGCTTATTCTAAGAGTTGCATCGTGTTCTAGTGAGTAAGGGTGATATCCCTTAGTTACCTCCCAGAAGAGATGAGTCTTAGACATGCAGTCTCCAAAAGTTTTGTCATCCTATTAGGAATTAAAATTTATGTGACTGCCATGCAGTAAAGATATTATATATCAAAGTAAAAAGTAAAAATAGAATTTTAAGCTCAAGGTGTTTAACTGTTCTTGTGTTATAGAGTATAATAACACAATACTTACACCTAGGAATGTAAAGATATGGCAAAAGAAGCTCAAGCAAGAATTAAAATTAATGAACTATTAACTGCTTCAGGCTGGAGGTTGCTTGATGATCCAATAAAAGGGAAAGCTAATGTATCTTTAGAAAGTAAGGTAAAGATACAAAATAATCCAGGAGATAACTTTGAAAATGTAGAAACTAGAAACGGTTTTGTAGATTACCTTCTCTATGATGCAAACAATTTCCCAATATGTGTATTGGAAGCTAAATCAGAAGACAAGAACCCATTGGATGGGAAGGAACAAGCAAGAGATTATGCTAACTCATTAGGTTCTAATGTAAGATATATAATACTTTCTAATGGGAACTTACACTTCCTTTGGGATATGAAGTTAGGGAATCCAACTTCTATATCTCATTTTCCAACATTAGAGTCTTTAGTATCTTCAAAAGATTTTGTTCCTGATAAAAACAGGCTGGTTAATACTCAAGTTGGAAGTGATTACATAGTCTTAACTCAAGATCCTGATTACAATATGGATCCTAGATGGAAGACAGAAGATGGTAGAAAAGAAATGATTGAAAGGGAGGGATTAAAATTTCTAAGACCATACCAGTTAAATGCCATTGTTTCTGTTCAAAAAGCTGTTGCAGAAGACAAGAATAGATTCTTAATGGAGATGGCAACTGGTACAGGAAAAACCCTATTATCTGCAGCAATTATTAAACTCTTCCTCAAGACTAAAAATGCAAGGAGAGTGCTATTTCTTGTAGATAGGATTGAATTAGAAAATCAAGCAAAGAAAAACTTTGATACATATCTTAAACCTGACTTCACAACAGTTGTTTATAAAGAATCTAGAGATGATTGGAGAAAAGCTGAAATAGTTGTCACAACAATACAGAGTATTTCATCAAATAATAAATATCTTAAACTATTCTCTCCAAATGATTTTGATTTAATAATATCTGATGAAGCTCATAGATCTATCTCTGGAAATAGCAGGGTAATATTTGAGTACTTTATAGGGTATAAGCTTGGATTGACTGCAACTCCTAAGGATTATCTTAAAAAGGTTAATCAAGAAGATTTAGCAGAGCAGGATCCAAGAGAGTTGGAGAGAAGAATCCTTTTGTCTACATATAAAACATTTGGATGTGAAAGTGGAGAACCAACTTTTAGATACAGCCTTGTAGATGGTGTAAAAGATGGATATTTAGTTAATCCTAGGACTATAGATTGTAGAACGGAAATTACTACCCAGTTACTTTCTGAAGAAGGTTTTGTAATGATACAAGATCCTGATTCTGAGGAGGGAGAATATATTAGTACTGATGAACAGGGAAACCAGGTTGTGTATAAAGCTAGGGACTTTGAAAAGAAATTCTTTAGTGAAGAGACTAATAGAAAATTTGTTGAAGCCTTTATGCAGAATGCTCAAAAAGACCCTATATCTGGGGAGATAGGAAAATCAATAATCTTTTGTGTAAGTCAAAAACATGCTTCAAAGATTACTAATCTTCTTAATGAATATGCTATGCAAATGTATCCAGGGAAGTATGAATCAGATTTTGCTTTACAGATAACTTCAAATGTTCAAAATGCACAGCTATACTCAATACAATTTGCTAATAATAACTTAAGAGGTACTACAAAATTTCTTGATGGCTACAAATCAAGTAAGACTAGAGTATGTGTAACTGTTGGGATGATGACAACAGGATATGATTGCCAGGACTTATTAAATATTGCTCTTCTTAGACCAATATTTTCTCCTACAGATTTTGTTCAGATAAAGGGTAGGGGAACAAGAAAGTTTAGGTTTGTATATTCACAGAGAGATGGTACAGTTGTTAATGAAATTGTAAAAGAAAAAGAATATTTTAAGCTCTTTGATTTCTTTGCTAACTGTGAATACTTTGAGGAAGAGTATCCATATGATGAAATACTGCCATTACCAAAGCAGAGAGAAGGTACTACAGTTGTAATTACTGATGTGGATGGTCCATGGAATCCTCCTGTGGGGAAAGATTCTGAAGGTATCTATACAGGTACTGATGTAATAACAGCATTTAATGAAATTGAAATTGATGAGAATGGTATGAGAATTGATAGGGAACTTTACTCTAATAAGTTTGAAGAGAAGCTTAAGGAAGTGTATACAGAGATACCAGAGTTTAAAGAAGCTGTAGATACTAATGATTATGAAAAAGCTCAGTATGTTGTTACTTCACAACTCTTTGATAAGCCAGAGGAGTATTATAATATGGATAGATTAAGAAAGAGTTATAAGAGTGATAGAAGAATATTTTTAGCAGATATTTTAGAGAAAGTATTTAAAGGGAAACCATTTAAAACAAAGAATGATTTAGCTGAAGAAGATTTTCAAAACTATCTTGTTGTAAACAATGTTTCAGCTGAAGATTTTTATGATGTAAAAGAGTTCTTTAAACTCTATGTTGCGGATGAGACTTTTAGAAGAGATATAAATGCTAATGAAGTAACTAGATATGCAGATGATCCAATTCTTTTTAATGTGATAAATAGGCTTGGAAGAGAGAACATACAAGCAGTTACAGAATATGTAAAAGATAATGTACAGATAAATAAATATTACAGTAACTAATTATGTTAAATGGAGAAACAAAAAGAAAAATAAAGAATGCGAGGGATATATTGGTAGGAAAGATTCCTGTGCCTACTACTCAAGTAGAACAGATTACTCTTGCTCTCATGTATAAGTTTATGAGTGATATGGATGAACAAGCTAAGAAGCTAGGAGATAAAACAGGATTCTTTATGGATGAGTTTGAGAAATACTCATGGAAGAACATTACAGATACTAGTTTATCTGCATATGACAGGGTAGCTTTGTATTCTGAGGGATTAGAAAAGATGAATAACAATCCTAATGTTCCACAGCTCTTTAGAGACATATTTAAAGGGGCCTTCTTGCCCTTTAAAGACCCAGAAACATTAAAGCTGTTCTTAGATCAAATAAATGAAATTGAGTACACTCATAGTGAAGATTTGGGAGATGCATATGAGTCTCTACTATCTATCATGGGTTCTCAAGGTGATGCAGGGCAATTCAGGACTCCTAGGCATATTATAGATTTCATAGTTGAAATTGTGGATCCTAAGAAAGAAGATAGGATATTAGATCCTGCTTGTGGTACTGCAGGTTTTCTCATTTCAGCATATAAGCATATTCTTAAGCAGAATACATCTAAAGATTCAAAGATATTGGGAGATACTCTTTCTCCAATGGATAGAAGGAATCTTACAAAGAATTTTGTTGGTTATGATATTTCTCCTGATATGAGGAGACTTTCTTTAGTGAATATGTATCTTCACCAATTTCCAGATCCCCAGGTATATGAGTATGATACTTTAACAAGTACAGACCATTGGGATGAGGATTTTGATTGTATATTGGCTAATCCTCCGTTTATGACTCCTAGGGGAGGTATTAGACCTCATAAAAGATTTGCAATACAGGCTAACAAGTCAGAGATTCTATTTGTAGATTATATAATGAGTCACCTGAGCACTACTGGAAAAGCAGGTATCATTGTTCCAGAGGGAATTATCTCTAATTCCTCTTCTAATGCATATAAGAATTTAAGAAAATTACTTGTAGATGATAATTATCTTTGGGCTGTTATTTCTCTTCCTGCTGGTGTATTTCAACCTTATTCTGGTGTTAAGACTAGTGTATTACTTTTGGACAAGAACATTGCTAAGAAGACAGATGGTATTTTGTTTACTAATGTAAAGAATGACGGATTTGATTTAGGAGCTCAAAGAGAAGAGATTGATAAGAATGATTTGCCTGAGATATTAAATAGTTTAGGAAAATACAAAGAGTTGATATTGAATGATAAGGGGGTTAAAGAAGATGAATTATTTAATACCAATATTATTGGAAAAAGTAGGATTAAAGAAAGTGGTGATTACAACTTAAGTGGGAATAGGTATCAGAGTAGTGAGAGAGATATTTATGTAAAAGGGAAGTGGCCAGAGGTTCAATTGAAAGAGATTTGTGAACTTAAAAAAGGTTCTTCAATAACAAAAAAAGATATCAAAGAAGGGAATGTTCCTGTTATTGCGGGTGGTCAAAATCCTGCTTACTTTCATAATGAGAGTAATAGAGCAGGAGAAACAATTACTGTAAGCTCCTCAGGGGCTTATTCAGGATTTGTAAATTACTTTGATATACCTATTTGGGCTTCTGATTGTACTACTATTAAACCTCTGAGTAACTCCAAAATTTCAACTAAATATCTTTATTATATTTTAAAATTTAAGCAGAGCGATATTTATAATCTTCAGCAAGGTATGGGGCAACCACATGTATATGCTAAAGACCTAGAAAAAATTCAAATCCCCCTTCCCCCAATAGAAGAACAAAAGAAAATAGTAGAAGAACTTGATAGATACCAAAGAATTATAGATGGAGCAAAAATGGTTATAGATAATTGGAGACCTGAGATAGAGATAGATCCAAATTGGAATACTGTAATCTTGGGAAATGAGTTCAAAATTGAATCAGGAGGGACACCAAATACTTCTATTGCAGAGTACTGGGATGGAGACATAAAGTGGGCTACATTGGTTGATATTCCCGAGAGTATAACTGGTATAAGCGAAACTAAAAGAAGAATCACAAGAGAAGGGCTTAAAAATTCATCGGCAAAATTATTACCTAAAGGTACGGTTTTAGTTTCTACTAGGGCTACTATTGGTAGAATAGGTGTCGCAGAAGATGAGATTGCCACTAATCAGGGTTTTAAGAATGTTATTGTTGAGAAAGATAACAATCCTTATTTTGTAGCATATATGCTAAAAACAAAGCTCCCAGAGATGATACTTTTAGCATCTGGTGGGACTTTTAAAGAGATTTCTAAAACTAATTTTGCAACTATTCAAATTCCTTTGCCATCAAAGAATATACAAGATCAAATTATTAATACCATAATGGAAAAATCAAAAATAGTGGATTTGAATAAAAAATTAATAGAAGAGATTTCCAAGATTATTGATGAGAAAATTGCTTCACTATTTTAAGATGTGAAGGAATTTAAAAGAAAATTGGTAAATCTGTTAGATATAAATAATTACTACTATGATACGGATTGTGGCATATTAAATTTTGCTTCTAGAGCGTACAAATTGTATTTGGGTCTTAACTTAATGAAAAAAGAGAAATTTTGAATTTGCTATTTCAGAACCCCTATTTTAAGGATGAAAAGCTAGTCTACAATCTGAATAGACCCTTTGATAGTATACTCGTCTGCAATGATCGTCTTGATTGGCTCCGCGACCAGGACTCGAACCTGGAACCGAACGGTTAACAGCCGTTTGCTCTACCATTGAGCTATCGCGGATTATCAATGTACACTTTGCTATTATATCCACTCACCTATATTTGTGCAACACACAATATTTGTATATTATATACTTAGTATATTTAACTTAATCCTAAGAAATATGCTAGACAACAGAATTAAAATATCCTTCATAGGTATGGAGCCTACAGAGGCTCTTAAGTCATATGTTAAAGAAAAAATATCTAAATATGAGAATCTCCTTGAAGATGCAACTTCAATAGAAGTATTTTTGAAAGAAAGCAAATCCAATAGAGGAGTTAACGAAGATTTTAGAATAGATATAAATGTAAGCCTTCCAGAGACTAGAATACGTGTCGAGCAAAGAGGTGAAAATATGTATGCAAATATAGATGAAGCATCAGACGTACTAAATAGAAGATTAACTAGATACAACGAAATGAAGGACCATTGGAGTGGAAAAAGTCCTTGGAAAGTTGATATGAACATGGAAAATGATGAAGAAGCAGATACTAATGTAATATATATTCCCAAGATATCGAAAAGAAAAACAATGGATGATATGACACCATTAGAAGAAGCAGAGGCCATAGAAAGGATGGAAATGGCGGGCTATGACCAGTATTTATTCAAGAACAAAAGTACAAACAAAATTAGTATGATTTACAGACGAATAGATGGAGGTTATGGTCTTGTAGAACCAAAAGATTAGATTACAACAAAAAACCTCGCATTTAGCGAGGTTTCTGTTCAATAGCGCAGTTAAAATTCCTTACTTCTTGATATTATCAATAAATTCGTTAACCAAGTTAATGGTTGTAGTCAAAAATCCATACTTTGGAGGATTTGACGCATTATCAATAATATTATACTCGCCCTGCTTCTGAGTTAACCAATCCTGTGAACTAGAATCAACTATCTGCCTCTTATACCAATCTGTTGTCTGATCCTTGTATTTCTCAAAATCTAACTTCTCGCCTTCCTCTAATGCAGCAGCATCATTTGGGAAAAGTACATCACTATATTGATTAAAGAAATTCTTTATATCATCATCTGTATATTGCAAAGATGGTTCCAAAATCTTCCTTAAAAGAATATCTGTCTTCAATTGATCCTTCAACTGATCCAAGGTGAAATTGTTTGCAGCCAATGTATTCTGAAGAGCCTCCTCACCACCCATACTCTCTCTGATTCTTTCTAATTCAGTTTCAATATCCTCATCTGTAACTTCCACATTTGCCTTTTTAGCCTCTAGCTCAACTATCTTATCATTAATCATCTTTGAAGCCATTGCCTTACCATAGTACTGCTCGAGTTGCTTTCTCCATTCTCTTCGTGGAATTCTAGAATCATTTACTATTGCTATACTGTAACTATTATTGTAATACTGAACTCCAAGATCAATTAAAGCTAGTGATGCTATTATTATCACAATGTACTTGATTATTCTAAGTACTGATTTAAAACTATATCCTTTAATGGCAGAAACATCAGGTTTATGAAGAGTAACTTTAATTTCTGGTTTCTTAAACCTTTTTGTTTGCTTTTTTTCTTGCTTTGAGGCCTTTTGATTGGCAGTTTCCTCTTTTATTGGGGCTTTAGTTTTCTTATCTTTACTCATTAAGTTAAGTTAATATAAATTTAATAGAGCTAGCTTAGTTTAGCAGAATATTACGAAATATGAAAGAGATAGTAGATTATTGAATTTTTAGATGCAAATATATTGTTCTATAACCATTATTATGGTCAATTATAACATAACCTTGTCCACACTCTGAATATCTATAAAGAGTCCCACTAGCAGCAGCAACCACAGCTGCGCCTCCAGTAGAGTAGTAATCTGCACGAACTAAGTCTGTAGCATGATAATTATATGGATCTCCCTCGTGAACATTTTGTGTTACGACTACAGACCCTGTTAAAGGCATCAAATATGAACCTGATGATGCAGGTTGTGGAGGTGTTGTGCCATCCCAATCATATGCTGTTCCAATTCCATTCCATGTTAAAAATCCATTACTCCATATTGGAACATTAGCATAGAAATATTGTCCAGTTTTTGATGCACTAATCCCAAAATGTAGATGAGGCCCTGATGAGAATCCACAAGTTCCGACTCCCGAATCAAGATAACCTATCAATCCACCTCTTGGAACTGGTCCTTCATTTATCATTTCTCCCATATGCGCATTAATATATTCAAGTATTTTAGCATCTACGGCTGCTTGCTGTGCTCTTTTCTGCACCATCTCAGCGAGTAGTTCTGCCTGCTTAATTTTTGATTGTGCAAGTAAATTTTCTCTCTCACTCTTTTGAGCATCTAATTCTTTCTGATTCTCTGCAAGCTTAATTTTCTCTTCTTCTGTATTATTTCTTTTGATTTGAAGTTTTGCCTTATTCTGTTCTAGTTCCTGCTCCTGTTTCTTTAATTCGGTAGCTTTCTCAGAGTAATTTTGAAGATATTGTTTATCTTTCTCCCTAGTAGCTGCCAAATACTTTGCTTTTCTTAAAGCAGAGGATATATTTTTCATATCAAGCAAAATCTCAAATGTATCAAGGAAGGAATATTTGTAAGATTCTGATATCCTCTTGTTTACAGATTCAGAAAGTACATCCATCTCCTGTTTTAATATCGAAATATTATCCTCCTTCTCCTTAATATCTTTCTCTAGTAATTTTATTTCCTTGTCATTTGCAGTTATTTCTACTTGTAGGGATTGAATCACTTTTTCAGATTGTTCAATTTGGTCTTTTAGGTAAGCTATTTTTTCTTGCAAAGTCAACTGTTGATATTCTTCGTTCTTAAGTTGTTTGCTAATATTATCAACCTCCTGTTTTAGAGATGCAGATTGCTTTCTCAAATATTCTACGCATTCATATGAATCTGGATCTATATTTGAAGGACACAATGTTTGGGTTTCATCAGCAAATACCACTGATGGGGAAGCAAAAATTAAACTCAGAAACAAAATTGTAGATATTATTCTCTTTTTTGTCATATTCTAATCTAAATATTTTCTTACAGCACTAAGACTACTAATTACTCCTATGATACCGCCTACGATTATATGAATTGCATAGTATATTAGTAAGAATAACAAATCAGCTCTCATTAAAAAGTCTAAATCAAAACTTTTAAGAGTTTCGGTTATGAAAACAGCAAAATCTGTCCCTTCTGTGTAGTGCATCAAAATATACCAAGGAATCATTATGAGTGAAGCACCTATTATTCCTCCTACTATTCCGTAGAATAGCCCTTCCAATATGAAAGGAAGTTTGATAAAGCTATTAGAACCTCCAACTAGATTCATTATTCGAATTTCCTCTTTGTGGGAATTTATATTGAAACCAATAGTTATTCTAATAAGGAAGAATGTTATTACAACTAGAACAACTATTAGTACGACTGAGCTAATATTTATTATCTTAGATAGGGATTTCAAATTATCAACAACATCTTCAAAATACATAACTTCATCTATTGCTGGATTAGTTTCCTTTTCCGTATTTATCTTCTCTATTATCTGCAGAAGAGAATCAACAGATTTTGCTCGTATTTCTAAGCTAGGAGGTAACGAATCTGCTGTAACCGTTGACAGTAGGTCTGGATTATCAGCAAAATCCTCTTTATATATTTCTAGTGCCTTTTCTTGAGATATATAGTCTATGCTTTCTACAAGATTTTCATCATATATTTTGTCTCTAAACAGCATGATGTATGATTCTTCAGTGTCTTTCTTGAAGAAAACTATCACTTGAGCTTTCTTTTCATAATACTGGACTCCTTTTTTGGCAATAATGGCCATGCTTATGAAAAGAGATGAAATTGCTATTACGATAGAGGTTACAAGTATAGTAGAAACAGAAAGCCATTTGTTTCTTTTGATATTCTTTTTTGTATTACTAATTATTTTGTTGCTCATTATTGTTTTTTATAGAATTATTTAATAAATAATTTCTTACAAAATCTTCTAGTTTTTTCTCTTCTTTATTATTGAAATTCATATTTTTCAAATCATCTTCTGTGAGTTTTAATATCATGTCTATATTAATAATCCCATTCTGAAGCAATTTTTTTAGAACTTTTCTGTCTAAGTTTTTGATACTATCATCTGGGGTAGGGGGTTCTTTCTCTAGAGTCTTTGGCTTGGGTGTTTTCTGAATATTTTCATCAGTTTTTACTTCGTCATTTGTATGAATTACGGAAGGCTTCTTTGGCTTCTTTATGGTGTCATAATCGCCCTTATTATCTGAAATAACTTTACCATTTTCTATACGTATGACTCTTGTTTTCATAAAATCAACAATTTCTTTATCATGGCTTATGACCATAACTGTAGTTCCACTTTTGTTTATATTTCTTAATATTTCCAGTATTTGAAATGAATTATCTGGATCGAGATTCCCAGTTGGTTCATCTGCAATCAATAAATCAGGATCGCTTGCTAATGCCCTAGCTATGGCTCCTCTTTGTTGTTCCCCTCCTGATAGTTGAACAGGAAAAAGAGATCTTCTGTTTTCTAGCTTAACTAAATTAAGTAAATAGCTTGTAGTTTCCTTTATCTCTTTGTCTGGTTTTCCTAGAATTTCAAGTGCAAAAGCGACATTTTCTTCTAGAGTCTTACTTGGTAATAGCTTTATATCTTGAAATACAACACCTAATCGTTGCCTGTATTTTGGTATTAATGGTTTTGGAAGTTTTGTAATTTCAACATCTTCAAAAAAGATTGATCCAGCTGTAGGAAGTTCTTCCCTTATTAACAGTTTAAGTAATGTAGTTTTTCCTGCCCCTGATGGTCCAACTAAGAAAGAGAATTCCCCAGTATCAATATTGAAAGTTACATCCTCTAGGGCTGTAATATCTGGAGTATATTTTTTTGTAACATTCTCAAATAACAACATGGCAGTTTCAGATAGATTAAGTATACACTTCTTGTTATGTTACTTCATTCTTATTTCTGCTTCAACCAGTTCATCTATATTCCCATTTAAAACACTTTCAGGATCATATATTTCTATTCCTGTTCTAAGATCTTTTACCATTTTATATGGGTGAAGTATATAATTTCTTATTTGGTTTCCCCATCCTGCAATTTTGTACTCTCCCTTAATATCAGATATTTTTGCCAATTTCTCTTCCTCTTTTATGTGCCATAATTTTGCTTTAAGTATTTTCATTGCGTTCTCTCTATTTTGAGCTTGGCTCCTTTCTCCAGAAGATTGAACAGTGATATTGGTAGGAATATGGGTTATTTGTACTGCAGATGATGTCTTATTTACATTTTGTCCTCCAGGACCTCCTGATTTTACAGCTTTGAAGAGAATATCTTTTTCTGGAATCTCAAGTTCGGGATCTTCATCTTCTAACATTGGTAATACTTCTACTCCAGCAAATGTAGTTTGTCTTAAGCCTTGAGAATTAAAAGGAGATATTCTGACTAATCTATGTGTTCCGTGCTCTTTTTTTAGTATTCCATATGCATATGGCTCATTGATATACATGGTTACACTTTGTAACCCAGTTTCATTTCCTTTTGTTATTTCAGATATTGTATATTCCCAATTCTGCTTGTCAAAATACATAGTGTACATTCTAAAGAGCATTTCAACCCAATCATTTGATTCTGTTCCTCCCTGTCCAGCATATATGGAAAGTATTGCATGAGCATTATCATATTGTGCTGAAAGAAATTTTCTTAATTCAAATTTATCTAGTTTTTCTCTTAGAGTAAGGTAATCATCGATAAGGAGGTTTTGTTCTGTTTCTTTAGTTATCGAATTAAATATATCTGCTAATGTGTGTATATCATTTTCTAGAGTCTGTGCTGTTGAAATTTCATATTGTATATCTGCAATTTCAGCCATAATGTGTTTAGCTTCTTTGTTGTTTGACCAGAAATTGGAATCTAATGTTTTGTTTTGTAATTCAGCTAATTTCTGCTTTTTTTGATCAATTTCAAGGCTCTTTATTGTTTTTTCAATATCTGATTGAAGATCTAAGATATCTTTTTTGCGTAAATCGTTCATATGTAATATATTATACACGAGTTTTGTCTGATGAGATTTTAATTCAATATCCTTTAGTATGTTTGATTTCCTAAAAAAAGAAGAAGAGGCGAATAATACACTTGCACATCCTCAGTTTGGGGATAAAGTATTTCAAAATCGTAATTTTGTGACATTAATAGTGCTAGATGGATTTGGAGTATTTCCAGATGCAGAAGGTAATGCTGTTTGGGGAGCAAAAACTCCATTTTTGGATACAGCGTGGACTTTTGGAAGATCTACACTGATTCATGCTGCTGGGACACATGTGGGACTTCCAAATGAGGAAGCAGGGAACTCTGAGGTAGGCCATCTTAATATTGGTGCTGGACAGGTAGTGTATCAGTCTCTTCCTAGAATAAATGATGCCATAAGTGGTAATGAGCTGAGTAATAATCAGGTAATTCGTGAGATATTTGAACATGTTAAGAAGAACAAGAGTGATTTACATTTAACTGGAGTATTGAGTGCAGCTGGAGTTCATGGTCATATCAAGCATCTTTTTTCTTTGATGGAGATATGTAAAGTAAATGGTGTTAACCCATATATACATATTATGCTTGATGGTAGAGATACAGGTCCCATGGATGGATATTTGTATGTAAGTAAATTGAAAGAGAAAATAAATGAGCTTGGGATTGGAAGGATTGCATCTATGATGGGAAGGTTTTACGGAATGGATAGAGATTCTAGATGGGAAAGAACTAAGTTAGCATATGAGGCAATGGTTGGAGTATCAGAAGATACATTTACTGATCCAATTGATGCGATTCAAAAAGCATATAAGGTGGGAGAATATGATCAATTCTTCAAACCAAGAGTATGTGTTGGAGGCGATGGTAAACCTGTTGGAGTTGTAAAAAATGGAGATGCTGTATTGTTTTGGAACTTTCGTGAAGATAGAGCGAGACAATTAACAAAAGTTTTTGTAGTTGATGATTTTACCCCTTTTCAAAGGATTAATTATCCGAAAAATGTGTATTTTGCTACTATGACTGGTTATGAAGAAGGTCTTCCAGCCCATGTTTTATTTCCTCCTTTAGAAGTTAAGCAATCCTTGTCAGAGTATCTTTCTTCAAATGGGAAGAGGCAGATTCATCTATCTGAAACTGAGAAATATATGCATGTTACATACTTTTTTAATGGTGGTATTGAGAATCCTCATCCAGGAGAAATATTTTTTAATATTCCATCTCCAAGAGTTGATGATTATTCATTGACTCCAGCCATGAGTGCAGAGCTTATTCGTGATGAAACGGTCAGAAGGATAAAAGATATTAAGAATAATCCTCTTGAATTTATACTTCTTAATTTTGCTAATCCAGATATGCTTGGACATACCGGAAACTATGCCGCAACAGTAAGAGGAAATGAAATTACTGATGCTTGTTGTTTTGATGTAGCCAAGGCAACTTTAGAGGCTGGTGGAGCTGTAATAATAACAGCAGACCATGGAAATTGCGAAACTATGATTAATAGGGTTACAAAAGAAATAGATATAGCTCATACAAATAATCCAGTGCCAATGACAGTACTTACTAATATTGAAGAAATTAGAGGAAAGGCTGGTATTCCAGTAAGGAAGATAGGTACAGGGGAGAGAGCCAAAACGACTGGTCTTTTAGCGGATGTGGCTCCTACCGTGCTTGGATTACTAAATATGGATATACCAGCAAGTATGACTGGAGTAGATCTTCGTTCGATTATCTAGTGTTTACAAAGCAAAAAGCAAAATAACTACACCGAGTAATATTCTGTAAATACCAAATACGGTAAGCCAATTCTTTTTACTATTTCTATCTATTATTCTCAAGCAAAGGTAGCCAATTGTAAATGTAATTGCTAAAACAAGTATAGAATCCATCGACCCTAATATCGGTTTAGAATCTGAGAAATCAAGAACAGCACCCCCAAGCATAACTGGTAAACCTACCATAAGTGAATATTTTAGTGCGGTATATTTATCTATCCCCAAAAATATCCCTGCAATAGTACAGATGCCAGATCTAGAAGTTCCGGGAATGAGTGCAATAGCCTGTGCGAATCCGATAATAATTGATTGTTTCCATGTAATACCACTAAGATCCTTTACTTGTGAATGAGTGTATTTTTTTTCTGTAAATATCATGACCATTCCCCAGACAATTAAGGAAACAGCAGTAATCCATGATGCACGGAGCTTTTCTGATATGATTGAATCAAATAGAATTCCTAGTACTCCTGCAGGAATTGATGAAATGGCTATTTTAAAAAATAATGACCACTTTTCTTTTGAAAAGAAATTATGAAAAATCTCTTTCGAAAAAAATATTAATATTGCTAAAGTTGTTCCAAGATGAAAAAATATCAAAAGAGATGAAGACATACTAATATCTAAAAGTCTTCCTAGTAGAAGTAGATGTGCAGAGCTTGAGATTGGAAGTAGTTCTGTAATCCCTTGTACTATGCTCATGATGACTAACTTTAAAGTTTCCATATAATCTGGTATTCTGAATTGAATATATTATGGTAATATTAAATAGAATGAGAGTCAAAGATTGTATAAAAATCCTTACTACCTTACTTGTGTGTGTATTTGTACCTGCTGAAAAAGCATTTGCATCTTCTCCGTCTTTTTCATTGTATCCAAATGGAGGAATTGTTGTTAATGGGGCAGATGGATTTGTAGTAGATGTTTTAATTGATACAGGAGGGAAGAAAATAGTTTCTGCAAAGTTTACATTGCTTTTTGATCCTAGTGAGCTTCAATTAACAAAAGTTGAGAGAAATAATTCATTGTTTGCTCAATGGCCTGATGATGAGAGTACAGTAGATAATGATAATGGTGTTGTTATGCTTGATGGATTCAGTCAGAGTGGTAGTGGAGATGAATATATTACAGAAGGAGAGCCTGATATATTTGCAAGACTTCATTTTAAGGCATTAAAAAAAGCTGATGCAGTGCTAGATTGGGAGTACAATACAAATAATGGAATATTTGAGACCGTAATGATTCTCGATGGGAGTCCTGCTAATCAAAATATTTTAACTACAAAACCTAGTAGTGCGATATTTAGAATAGGGACAGTATATACAGGTTCATTATCAAATACTGGTATTCCATTGAATAGGTATGTATTGTTTACAGGTGTAGTCTTAATCCTTTTCGGAGGCTTTATGGTATTTACTAGGCCAAGATCACTAGGTAGGAAAAAAGGAACAGTTGTCATGTATGAAGGAAAGAAAAAATAATAGCGAAAATCTTAAAGTTGCAATTGTTACAGAGCACCTGTGGAAAATGGGAGGAGCGAATAGGGTCTTAAATTGCTTCTGTGAAATGTTTCCTACTGCTGATATATATTGTCTTTTTGGAGAGAAAAATTTTCTAAAACGAAAAGAAGTTCTTTCTGATGAAATTTGTAAGCATAGAGTGTTCTATTCAAAGTTAAACAATCTTCCTTTTGTAAGGAAATACTATCAATATACTTTTAGAAAATGGATAAAAAATGTAGAGAAATTTAATCTCTCTAACTATGATTTAGTAATATCATCATCATCATCTGTTGCTCATGGAGTTATAACTCCATACAATTGTCTTCATATTTCATATATTCATTCCCCTATGAGGTTTATTTGGGATTTGAATAAAACATATTTTGGTGAAAAGAGAGGTTCACATTCCCTACCTGTAGGATTAGCATCAAGGATTCCATTTAATTTTGCCCGTATATGGGATGTTTGTGCTTCAAATAGATCTGAAGTTCTAATTGCAAATTCAAATTGTGTAAGAAATAGAATATCGAAATATTGGAAGAAGGAGAGCAAAGTTATCTATCCTCCTGTGGAGATGTATAAAGGAAAATTAAAGGAAAGGAGAGATGATTATTTTGTTTGTGGAGCACCATTTGAAAAGAATAAAGGAGGAGAATTTCTTCTGGAGAAGGCAAAAAATATGGGGTTTAACTTGAAGGTCATAGGTACAGGATCTATGTTGTCCTCTATGAAGAGAAAATATGGGAAATGTGACAATATTGAAATACTAGGGTGGGTATCAGAAGATGAGAAATGGAATATGCTATGTAGTTGTTCAGGATATATTGTAGCAGGTGAAGAAGATTATGGAATATTTCCTGTGGAGGCTCTTTCGTGTGGTACTCCAGTTTTAGCGTTTAAAGGTGGTGGTAGCCTAGAAACAGTTGTAGAAGGTAAAGGAGGTATGTTTTTTGAATGGAATAATTTTGAGGATGTTTTCGAGAAATTTAGACAGAAGGATTGGGATTGCCGAGATGTTCGTATGAGTCTTAGAAATTTTAATACAAAAGATAGTTTTAAAGAGAAGATAATGGATGTGCTGGTTGATAACGGAATACATATTTGATATGATTTTCGTTGTCTAAATATGCCGAGATAGCTCAGTTGGTAGAGCATCTGTCTGAAGAACAGAGGGTCCCCAGTCCGAATCTGGGTCTCGGCACCACTGCGAGAGTAGTTCAGTTGGCTAGAACGACACATTGCCAATGTGTAGGTCGCGGGTTCGAACCCCGTCTCTCGCTCCAAATATTCATTTTTCATTGTGTTTACATTCTGAGATGGAAGTGTTACATTTTACCGATGTCTTGTGAAGTTAGTCTGACATTTAAAATGTATAGAAGATGATTAAATGAAGATATTATTTACCCCTCTGACCACTAGTTCCATAGCTCACATTATTAGAAGTTTTGCTCTTGCGGAAAGGTTCGTAGAGAATGGAGATGAGGTTTTTTTTACTTCGTGTAGGTTAAAGAAAGATTTCATAGAAAAAGAAGGATACAAAGTTGTTAGGACATACTCTCCATTCAATTTGAATGATGAAAATGATCAGTCTGTAAACTATCTGTCTACCCATAAGAAGGAGATGGTGGAGTGGTTTAAAGCTGATATAGAGGCTGCATCAGAAGTTCATGCTGATGTTGTCATAGGGTGCTCCTGTTTGTTTGGTCCTCATGTTACATATGCTACTGGTATTCCTACAGTAGCCCTTATGAATGGTCAGTATGCTCCAAATACGAAGGGGCTTATGGGTGTATGCTTGTGTGATGATTCATTGAGAAGTATTTTGCTCAGAAATATGCTTCGTCCAATATTTAATAGACAGTTTTTGAATGAATATCTTTCAGAAGTTCTCGATGCGTACAGGATAATAGGGATTGAGCATGGAGATATTAAAAGTAGGGAGGAGATGTACTCTCCAATGCCAATATTGATTCCAGGAGATGAGGAATTTGAACCTCAACTCAAAACTGACGAGAATAGTAAATTCATAGGTCCTTTGTTTTGGGACGGATTTGAGAGAATAAGTGATAATACATTGAGTGAAGAAAGTATTTTAAAATTTAAGGGTAATGATAGATTAGTTTTCATAACCTTCGGAGGTAGTGTTTTTAATAGAAATATTTATGACAGAATTTTAAGGAGTTTAAACAAAATAGATGCAAAGAAAATAGTAGCACTTGGACCTAATTTCAAGAGAGAGGATTTTCCAGAAGATTCAGATGATTTAATTATTAGAAATTTTGTTCCTGGACTTAGATTGTCTAAACTTTCTGATATCATTGTGAATACAGGATCTCAGGGAGCAATAATGCAGGCTTTGACATATGGTAAGCCCGTTGTTGCATTTCCAGTTGGAATAGATCAGGCGTACTTTGCTAATCGTTTGGAGGAGATGAATGTCGGAAGAAATGTTAATAAGACAGGTATCCTTGGTTTTTCTAAAAGAGAAAGTTATCAGTTTGTAGATGATCGTGTACCTGAGAAAATGATTTCAGCTGTTAATGAATTGATGAGTAATGATAAATACGCAAAAAATGCACAATCGTATTCTTTGAGATTGAAGAAAAGATATAATGATCCAGCTGGAGAAGTAGTGAATTTCGTGTATAATAGGTATAAGAAAATATGATTATAGAAGTATCACTGTTAATAATAATTCTCCTTTTGTGTTCATATATATTGTTTAGTGTGCTTGGTACTGATGGAATATCAAACGAAGCTCAAAGAAAAAGTTTTGCTCTTATGGTTTTTTGGATCATCCTTTGGGTTATAACTATCCTACTGACAGATATATTTTATCAGCATTTAGATTTTTCCTTATGGACTTCAAGATTATCATTTTGTACTTCTGCACTAA
>Ga0208825_1000450_pt1 | contig 40148 bp, 35 predicted proteins | sample AD_UKC113_MetaG_FD_184450 | JGI IMG/M metagenome (GOLD analysis project Ga0208825, IMG submission 184450) | Active sludge microbial communities of municipal wastewater-treating anaerobic digesters from Hong Kong - AD_UKC113_MetaG (SPAdes)... | ecosystem: Engineered > Bioreactor > Anaerobic >... | reverse complement strand
ATATGTAGTATTTTTCTACATACAGTATATCGCAAAAACGCCTTGAAGTCCAGTAGTTTCAATAGTTTTGCGAAGTTTTCAAAGATCGATATTACCTGTTTTTAACAGGAGTTATTGCAGTGGAATCAAGATTGAAATACACTCCAGATATATGCAGTACCAAGGCACAACTGAATAGAAATACATGCAATAACTGGTATCCAACGATTATATTTCGTTGAAGCTATTGTAGCACTACTCATAATATAAACTCCTTCTATAAAATTTTAATGTCCGGGTCAGATTTGTACGATCGTATTATCCAACAGATTTTATTTATCCACTTTCCTTCTGGAATATTCCTTTAGGGGGTTACATAACAAAATAATATAATAATTTCGTTCAATATACAACGGATTTGGAAAACAAGAAAAAAAACCGTAAAAAGTATCGGTTTCAAGGTTTAAAAAGCGTAAAAACACTTGTGATTAAAATAATATAGCCGGGCAGTCCTTATTGGAATACCCGGCAAAGTATTAACCTACGGCTACTTTTTTGAACCAAGCAGTTCCTTAGCACCTGCAACAATCGCTTCTTTAGTGAGTCCGTACATTTGAAGCAATGCATCGGGCTTACCGGATTTACCGAACTTGTCGTTAATTCCAATTCTCTTCATCGCTACAGGATAGTTCTCAACTACAACTTCAGCCACAGCACTGCCAAGACCGCCGATAATGCTGTGCTCTTCAACAGTCAGTATTGCACCTGTTTCCTTTGCAGCCTTTATTATTATATCCTTGTCAATCGGCTTTATGGTATGTATGTTTATAACCCTTGCCTTTATTCCTTCACTTTCCAAAATCTTGCCTGCTTCCAAAGAAAGATGAACCATGTATCCTGTGCTTATTATTGTAAGATCATTACCGCTTGCTATTTCTATACCCTTTCCAAGCTCAAACTTGTAATTGCTTTCATCAAATATTACAGGGCATGCAAGCCTGCCTAGCCTTAAATAAAACGGTCCTTTGTTTTCTATTGCTGCCTTTACCGCTGCTCTTGTTTCTACAGCATCTGCAGGATTTATAACAGTCATATTTGGAAGAGCTCTCATAAGAGCAATATCCTCTACAGTTTGGTGGGATGCTCCGTCTTCACCTACTGTGATACCTGCATGGGTAGCACCTATTTTAACATTCAGTGCAGGATAGCATATTGAGTTTCTAACCTGCTCAAACGCCCTTCCTGAAGCGAACATTGCGAATGTGCTGGCAAATACTGTTTTATTGCATGTAGCTATTCCCGCTGCCGTAGCCATCATATTGCCTTCCGCAATACCCATATTTATAAATCTTTCAGGATATTTATTTTTAAACAAATCAGTCTTAGTTGATTTTGATAAATCCGCATCCAAAACTACTATATTGGGATCACTTCCAAATTCTTGCAATGCACTGCCATACGCTTCCCTCGTAGCTATCTTCTTAATCTCCATGGTTATTCTACCTCCAATTTAGCTAAAAATTCATCCAGCTCAGCAATTGCCGCATCTCTTTGCTCTTTATTCGGAGCCGAGCCATGCCAGCCAGCTTTATCTTCCATAAATGATACGCCCTTACCTTTTATAGTTTCAGCAACTACCATAACCGGTTGGCCCTTTGTCTTTTTAGCTTCATCAATTGCCTGGATAATCTGCTCATAATCATGACCGTCAATTACAATTACCTTGAAGCCGAAAGCTTCAAACTTATCCTTCACCGGCTCGGGTGAAAGAACATCTGTAATTTTACCATCTATTTGGAGACCATTATGGTCGAGGAAAACAGTAAGGTTATCCAACTTATAATGTGCTGCACACATTAGAGCTTCCCATACTTGACCTTCTTGAATCTCACCATCTCCTAAAATTGAGTAAACTCTATAGTCTTTATTGTCAAGCTTGCCGGCTAAAGCCATTCCAACCGCAGCAGATATTCCCTGTCCTAATGAACCTGTTGACATATCAACTCCAGGTACGGATTTCATACTGGGGTGCCCTTCAAGATAACTGTCTGCTTTTCTAAAAGTATGTAAGTCTTCTCTGGGGAAAAACCCTTTTTGTGCTAAAGCACCATACAATGCCGGCGAACAATGTCCCTTAGACAAAACAAAACGGTCCCTGTCCTCCCATTGAGGATTTTTAGGATCAACTCTCATTTCATAGAAATAAAGCACTGACAAAATATCAGCACAGGACAATGATCCTCCGGGATGTCCTGATGATGCACAATAAACCTGCTCAATTATATCCTTACGGATTATTGTAGCATTACGTTTTAATTCTTTAATTTTTTGTCTATCCATCACAACAACTCCTTATATTAGAATAAAAACCACAATTAAGCTTTAAATAAATTATTATTAAAAGTATACTATAGCTAATGTAATTAGTCCATAGTATTATAAGCAATGTTCAAAATATTATCTCCTATTTTTTACCTTCATATGTCTTAAATCCTTCTCCTAAAACCTCCCTTATATCGGTAAGAATCATAAAACTATTTCCATCTATTTCCATAACCATTTCCTTTAACTGTTGAAGCTGCCCTCTATGTAAAACACACAGCAGTACATTTTTTTCCTTGCCGGTATACATCCCAATTCCCTTTAGTGCCGTGACTCCTCTATCCATGACATCCATTATCCTTGACGCTATATCATCGGCTCTATCGGAGATTATTAAAACGGATTTTGCATAATTAACGCCTTCCAGCACCGAATCAATTACCTTAGAAGATATATAAAGAGTTATTATTGCATACATCCCCAGATGAAAACTGTTAAATGCGATGGTAGCACATAATATTATAGCGGTATCGATGATCAATATTAGCTGGCCCATAGTGAGGTTTATTATAAAATGGTTTACTATTCTTGCTGCCAGGTCACTTCCACCTGTAGTTGCACCGGCCTTGAAAACCAACCCCAGTCCAAGTCCCATGAGAAAGCCGCCGAATATACTGTATAAAAACAGGTCAGGAACCTCCGGAGGTTCAAACTTAACCATATAATTGTCTACAAAGTAATTGGTATATGGCTCAAGAAAATCTATGAATGCAGAGAGGAGTATTGTGCTTACAGATGTTCTTAATATAAACTTTCTGCCTATGAATCTAAATCCGAGAATAAAAAGAGGTACATTCAAAATAAGCATAATGGTTCCTACCGGAAGCTTCTGATTGCTCAAATAGTATATGACGGTTGCTATACCGCTAACTCCTCCGGGAGCAATCTTATAGGGTACCATGAACACATTGATAGAAACAGCAGTAAGAAAGGAACCAAAAACTATCAAAAAGCTGTTTTTCCAAAAATTATTGTTTTTTATTTTTGCCATTATCTTTTTCATATCAGCACCCATGCTCCATATAATAAAAAACTAGTTTTTTACACAACACAGTATAGCCTCAAGAATTATAATCCAATCTTATTATTTTCAATATACAAAAAATGATACACCAATGATGCTCTTTTGCCAGTAAAGAATTATTGCTATTTTACTATGGTATGCTATAATATACACGGGTTTTAACTCTATGAACGGAGAGATAAAATATGAAAGTGCTTCATTTAATAGGCGGCGGAGATGTTGGTGGTGCAAAAACCCATGTTCTTTCCCTTGTGAAAGAATTGGGCAAGCATATAGATGTAAAGCTTATAAGCTTTAGGAAAGGCGAATTTGCCGATGATGCCAAAGCCATGGGCATAGATGTTGAAGTTATTCAATCGGGAAATATTTTCAAGGATATAAGAAGGGTCATCTCAATTGTAAGGGAAGGAAATTATGACCTGACACACTCCCATGGTGCAAAAGCAAACATGATAGCAGTTATTGCAAGCCGATATACAAAAGTTCCCACTGTTACGACGGTTCACAGCGATTATAGGCTTGATTACCTTCAGAGCTTTATAAAAAGAATAACATTCGGTATTATAAACACAATAGCACTGAGGTTTATAGACTACTATGTGGCTGTTTCGAGAAATTTTAAAGAGATGCTTATAAGCAGGAATTTTTTACCTGATAAAATATTCACTGTTTATAATGGAATAAATTTCGATACAGATGTAGGTACTTACAGCAAAGACGAATTCGTGAAAAAATACAATCTAAACATCAATCAAAACGATGTTCTTATAGGTATATTAGTAAGATTGACACCTGTAAAAGGACTGGGTGTATTTATAAATGCCGCCAAAGAAGTAGTGAAAAAGAATCCGAATGTCAAATTTCTCATTGGCGGTGAAGGTGAAGAAAAAAAATCTCTTGAATCAAAAGTAAACTCATTGGGGTTAACGGATAATGTGTTTTTTTTAGGCTTTGTCAATAACCCGTACGAGTTTATGAGCAATATCGATATAAATGTTTTGACATCCATAAGCGAAAGCTTCCCCTACTCCATTCTTGAAGGGACCAAAGTAAAAAGAGCCACCGTAAGCAGTAATGTAGGAGGACTTCCCGACCTTATCGATCATGGTGTAAACGGTTTTCTTTTTAATTCGGGAGATTATATGAAGCTTTCGGAGTATCTATTAAAACTTGCCAACGACAAAAACTTAAGGGAAGAAATGGGCAACAGAATTTATTTAAAGGCAAGCGAAAAATTTTCCCTTAAAAACATGTGCAAAACACAGTTGGACATTTATGAATCAGTTCTTAAGGCCAAGAAGGAACCAAGCCATTCTGCACCTGATATCATAATTTCAGGTTACTATGGTTTTAAAAATATTGGGGATGATGCCATGCTTATGGCAATTACCCAAAATTTGCTTGTACAAAAAGAAAATGCCAAAATAATGGTATTGTCGAGAGAGCCAAATGAGACAATAGGCCTTTATAACGTTGATTCAATGTTCCGTTTTAATATATTGAGAATACTTAAATCAATGAAACCAGGGAAGCTGTTTATAAACGGCGGAGGTAACCTTATACAGGATAACACCAGTACCAGATCCCTTATGTATTATCTTTTTATGATCTGGATGGCAAAGAAAAGGCATATGAAGGTTATGTTGTATGCAAACGGTATCGGCCCCATAAACAGGAGAATAAACAGAAGAATTACACGTTATGTACTAAATAAAACCGATGTAATAACATTAAGAGAAACTTCTCCATCAAAGCAGGAAATCGACAATCTGCTTGTTACGGCACCTAAAGTTATAATAACTGCCGATCCTGCTACCACAATAAAGCCTTCACCCTCAGAGGATATAGATAGAATCCTTGTTAATGAAGGAATTGAATTAGGCGGCCGCTATATCGGCTTTTCTATAAGAAAGTGGCATAACCAGAGCAGATATGAACGCATTGTGGCCGATACTGCCGATTATATATCAAAGAAACACGGCTTAAAGCCTGTTTTTATACCCATGCATTACCCTTCGGACCTTGCCATATGCGAAAGAATCGTATCTAAAATGAGCGGTGAAGCCAGTATTATAAAAAACAAATACTCGGTTCCAGAGACAATAGGAATAATAAGCCGTATGGATATACTTGTGGGAATGAGGCTTCACGCACTTATTTTTGCCGCATGCCAGGGCATACCGTTGGTGGGCCTGGTATATGAGCCCAAGGTTGAAGGCTTCCTGAAATCCATAAATCAGCCTTCTGCAGGACATGTTAAGGATCTCGATTATGAAAACCTCAAAACAATAATCGAGGACGTGCTTAAAAACAGATCAACTATAAGCAAACAATTGATAGGCATTTCAGAGTCCCTTAAGGAAAAGGCAATGGAAAATGCAAGGATAGCCATAGATTTATTATAACTAAGTAAAGTCCATTATAATAAGCAAAGTCTATAGAAATACTTATTTGAAATACTTATATATAGGAGTAAGATTTTTTTATGAGAAACACTGTTGATATATTAGGTGTTCCTGTTGATAATCTCAATATGAGACAAGCAGTCGACACTGTAAAATCATTTTTATCTGAAGATAAAATTCATGCTGTATATACACCCAATGCAGAAATCATGATGGAAGCCCATAGAAATCCATACCTTAAAGATATACTTTGTGAGGCTGATTTGTTGGTTGCAGACGGTGCAGGTGTAGTTATGGCCTCAAAGATATTAGGTGTGGGGCTTCCCGAAAGAGTTGCAGGGTTTGATTTGATAAAAAATCTGTTTGCCGAAACGGAAAACACACCAATGAGGTTCTTCCTTTTCGGGGGCAAGCCCGGCATAGCGGAACAAGCAAGGGATAATTTGTTGAAAGAATATAAAAATATTGAAGTTGTAGGCATAAGGAACGGTTACTTCAGCAGTTCCGATGAAAAGGATATTATTGAGGAAATAAATTCGTCAAAAGCGGACATCCTTCTTGTAGCTCTTGGTGCACCGAAGCAGGAGATATGGATTCACGAGCATAAAAGCATTCTCAACGTCAAGGTTTGCATAGGCGTAGGCGGAAGCTTTGATATACTTTCCGGCAATGCAAAAAGGGCACCCGAGTTTTTTCAGAAGCATCACCTTGAATGGTTTTACAGACTATGTAAGGAACCATGGCGATATAAGCGAATGTTGGATCTGCCGAAGTTTATTATGAAGGTGACAAAGGTGAGGCTTTTTAGAGTTGGAAAAAAGCAAGGAGCATAGTGAGCAGTAAAAAACAGTTGCCGGGTATTTAAGATACCATTGGCAACTGTTTTAGAACATCGGAAAAAACGATTAGATATCCACAACGCTTACATATCCATCAGCTTTTTCTTCATGTCCTCATAAACATATTTATACATTTTAAATAATTCATTTGCTGCTGGGTCTTGGGTATTCACATCCGGGTGGTATTTTTCCATGATACCCTTCCAACCCACTTTTAATATCTCTTCTCTCATACTCCTGGCCCTCTCAAGAGCACCGGTTTTTTCATTTAATTTAATAAGCTGATCCCTAAGCTTTGTCAGCTTTTCAAGCATCAAGTTCAATTCTTCATTTCCCATATTAAACTCCCCTATTCACATTACTTATCTCTGTATATATCGCTTTTTATCTGGATAACAATTCATAAAAAATAATATTAAGCTTACAATCAATTAAGTACATGTTAATTATAAATATTCTGTATATAATCTCTATATATTCCCATACCCTGTATAAAAGCCTCTTCTCGCAATTCACCTCCTGTCAAAGAGAACAAACTTAATACAGGACACAATATGGAGTTAGTAATAATTATTCTACATTTATTTGATTTATACACATTCTGCAATAATGTCTATAAAATCAAATATGCAAAATAACTATTTCTAAATCCAAAAAAATTTATATGAATTGAATAGTCATATAAAAACTTATTAATTTTTATACATAATTGCAGTTAATTATTCCTGCAACTAACTATTCAATCATTATCAATTTAATTGTGTTTACAATTGAAATAAGAATATCTTGAAACTGCCTGAAGTACTGCAATAAGAAAGGAATCAACTACTACATCTTACTTACTTCAATATAATTTATCAAAAATATAACCTGTATAAAATGATAAATTAACAAAACTCTTGCTAATTTATATTTTACCACAGGTTTATATTTTTGTGAACATTATTTTATTATTTCTTATTTCTAAGTTTTTTCATTTATTTCTAAGTCTATAATAAGTCGCTATTTATCGGTTATTTTATAAGCTCCCTTAACTATGAGCCAGCATCCTTTTTCCGCAATTATTCCTCTTCCGTCATCTCTTGACGAGAGAAGCAAATGGTTAAGAGCGATTTGTGCACCTGTAGTCAAATCTGCACTTTGTGCAGCCGTTATATCCGAAAGTCCGCCATATGTGCCTGATATGGCCTTTGCACTTCCGGACCTTAAAACTATCTCGGTACTTGCCCCTGTTAACAGCTTTTGCCCTGCTTTAAGCTCCAACGGCTGAAACTTGAATGACTCAGGGTCAAGTTCCTTCAACTGCTTGCTCATTTGCTCATTTTCAGAAGTAAGCTTGCTTATTTTTGTCTCTGCTTCTGAAAGCTTCTTCGTCAAATCGCTTATTGTTGAGTTTGCAGCATCAAGCTTTGCGGTAATTCCGGAAATTTTGGAATCCACATAGCTCTGGGAAACAACCGGATCGCCCTCTGAACCGGGTTCAGGCGAAACAGCCGTCACTGCCCTCACAATATGTACAGTAAAAAAACTTGTTATTATAACAAACGACAATATAGTATATTTATAATTAAATATTTTCGATCTCTTCATCTTTTGTACCCCCTGGAAATTATATATCTTGCAGTCCAAAACTGATGCTGATAGCATCGTTTACTTTTTCCATCAATTCATCGTCTAGTCGTCCTATTTTTTCCCTAATCCGCATTTTATCAATAGTCCTGATCTGTTCTAACAGTATAACAGAGTCCTTCGAAAGACCATACTCCATAGCACTTATTTCTATATGGGTAGGAAGCTTCGCCTTATTAATTTGGGATGTTATGGCTGCTGCTATAACAGTAGGACTATACTTATTGCCAATATCATTTTGAACAATCAAAACGGGTCTTACGCCACCCTGTTCAGATCCGATTACCGGACTCAAATCGGCATAAAAAATATCTCCACGCTTTATTACCACTATATTTCCAACTCCCCGAGACTTTCCTCATATTTTTGCTGCTGCTCATTGTCCGCATCAAAACACATCTCTGCCAGTTTAGCATTAATTTCAGCCATCTCCTGGTAGCCTTTTTTCATTCTATCCCTCATTTCGATTCTTCTCTTCTCTCTTATATAAAGCTTCATTGCTTTCCTGACAAATTCACTCCTGTTTATTTTTTCAACAGCGATTATTTCATCAACCTCTTTTAATAGATTGTCAGGAAGACTCACCAATATTTTCTTTAAATCAGACAAAAATAACCCCCCATTCTTATTTTCGGGTTTCCTATCTTAAAATGACTTACGGGACTCACTGCTGGTAAAGCTATATGCTGATAAAGCTATATGCTGCTATGCAGCGGTATGTACTCTTTAAAGCCATAAATAGAAAGGATACTGCTTTTTGAAATACTGCATTTAATACTATATATATAATTATATATTCCCTAATATTCATGGGTCAAATTAAAATAATATTACTCCTGTCTTAAAATCGCTGTAATTATTGGCAATCAAGCTTTAAGTAAGATACCCCCATAAGAATAAACCGTTTTCTATTTTATTATATATTTTTTGTTCTATTATATTCCTAAATAAGATAATTAAGCACCTTTTGTATTTTGCCTCCCTTCAAATAAACTCTTGGTATTCTTTTACCTATAATGCATACAACTTCATAGTTGATGGTCCCCATAATTGAAGCAATATCCTCAACAGTGATTTCGTTACCTCCCTGCTTGCCGAATATAACCACTTCATCTCCAACCTTAACTTCACTTTTAAAATCTGTAACATCTACAAGACATTGATCCATACAAATTCTTCCGACTACCGGTGCAAACTCTCCATTTATCAAAACCTTTCCTTTGTTACTCATAAGCCTTGTATAGCCGTCTGCATATCCAATAGGTATTGTTGCAATCTTGCTTACCCTGGAAGTCTTAAATGTTCTTCCATAGCTTATATATGTATTATTCTCAACTTCCTTCACAAGTATTACATTTGCTTTTAAAGTCATTGCAGATTTTAAATCAATTTTACTCTTATCAACTTCATCGGACGGATACATCCCGTATTGAATAATACCAGGTCTTACAAGGTTTAAGTGCATGTTGGGGAATTCTATTATGGCTGCACTGTTTGCCACATGCTTAATGGGTATATACACTCCTATCCTGTTAAGCTCATTGCAGATTCCCATAAACCTTTCAAATTGCAAATTGGTATAGCTTTTATCCGCTTCATCCGCTGATGCAAAATGGGTAAAAATACCTTCCACAATGATTCTTGGCAGCTTACATATTTCCAACACATTTTTAACAGCACTGTACCCCGGCATAAAGCCTACCCTTGTCATACCCGTATCTATTTTTATATGAATTTTTACATTCTTCCTTTGCCTTACAGCCTCTTCAGACAATGCTCTTGCAAGATCGTGGCTGAAAACAGCCTGAGTAACATTATATTTTATAATATCGGCAGCCCTTATGGGATCTGTATAGCTTAAAATCAATATGGGTACATCAATATTGTTTTTTCGAAGCTGTATAGCCTCATCAAGCATTGACACGGCAAGGCATGTGGCACCGTTTTCCAATATTGTCCTAACCACTTCCATAACACCGTGTCCATATGCATCTGCCTTTACTACTCCCATTATTTCCGATTTTTTATTTGTTATTCTTCTAATTTCTCTTAAATTGTGAGCAATAGCATCAAGATCAACCTCAGCCCATGCCCTGTTAAATTTATAATCCATTTCTATCCCTTCTTTTGTAAAATCGTGTTTATTGCACAGGGCAGTTCCTCAACCAAATCCCCTGCTATAAGTCCATATTCACCTTTCTTAGAGGCTGCCATGTCCCCTGATAAGCCATGAAGAAAAACACCTGCCGCTGCCGCATCTTCAGGCTTTATGCCCTGACCTAAAAAGCCTGCAATAATACCTGTCAGAACATCACCTGTACCGGCAGTAGACATTCCCGGATTTCCCGTAGGATTAATATAAATTTTCCCGTCAGGAGTAGCAATTATTGTTCTTGCCCCTTTTAATACAGTTATTACATTGTATTTATCAGAAAATTCCTTCGCGTATTTTATCCTGTTCTTTTGAATATCTTCAATGCTCGCTCCTGTGAGCCTTGACATTTCACCGGGGTGTGGCGTAATTATTACAGGTACTTTGGACTTTTTCAATACATCAACATTTTTCGATACCGCATTTAATGCATCCGCATCAAGTACCAACGGTACATCGGCAGCTTCCAGCAGCTCACCCATAATTTTTACAATATCCTCACGGCATGAAATACCGGGTCCAATAGCAACTGCATCCATTTTTTCCATTTTCTCCAAAAATTCATTAATGCACTCTTTTGAAAGATATCCCCTACTCTTATCTTCAAAAGGAACAACTATGGTCTCCACCAATTGAGAACCGTAAATACCGCTTAATGATGAAGGAACTCCAAGATACACAAGTCCGGCTCCCGCTCTTAATGCAGCCTTTGCACAAAGGCAGCCCGAGCCTGTCATACCCGTTGAGCCGCTTACAATTAAAACTCTTCCAAAATCGCCCTTGCTGCTTTCTCTTTGTCTTATCGGAATTATGCCGGATACATGACTCTCATCCAATAATGTTGTTTCCATATTTACGGCATCGCTTACTATTTGTGGGATGCCTATATCGGCAACTACAAGCTCACCTGTATATTCACAGCCGGGATTTATTAAAAGTCCCGTCTTTGGAAAAGCGAATGTTACAGTTTTATGAGCCCTTATGCATTTACCCAAAACCTCTCCGGTTTCACCGTTTACACCGGAGGGAATATCTATTGCAATAACATATTTCGAACAGATATTTACGTGCTCTGCTATTTCACCTATAATGCCGCTTATTTGGCCCTTAAAACCTGTTCCGAAAATACCGTCTATTACAACATCACATGTCGCAAGTTTCTTTTTGAGCCTCAAAACTTCATCCTGACTCATGATCTCTACAGTCTCTATATTAATCTTTTCGATTATTTTCAAGTTTATTTCAGCATCATTCTTTATTTCGGATTTTTTTGATGTAATAAATACTATTACTTGAGTGCCAATATTATGCAAATGCCTTGCAACAGCAAAAGCATCTCCTCCATTGTTCCCCTTGCCTGCCAAAACAACTGCCTTTTTTCCTATTACATTTCCCAAACTCTTTATTATCTCTTGAACCACCTTTAATGCGGCATTTTCCATAAGTACAATTCCCGGTATTCCAATTTGTGTTATAGTCTCATTATCCATTCTGCCGACCTGCTCCGGCGTAGCAACCTTCATACTAAAACCTCCCTGGCACAATTATTAACTACCAAATTTAATTATCATGCATTATTACAATCAATAATTGCCATATAATAATAAATAAGTAAAATATTACTCACCTATAACCATTATTATATATTAAATGCCATTAATCTTTTCATATCTATCGCTATATGTAAGATTAATAATGTATTTAATATAGCTAAGGGGAAGTAATATTTTACTTACTTATCCTAACAATTTAACTTAATCATTTTGACTTAACATTTCTAAATCCAATCCTAAATTCAATGCAAAAAATAATGGGATTCTATCAATACTCTACGCTTTTATGGCTTATTCCTTCCCTTTTTCTCATTGAAATACTCAGTGCCGCCAAAACTATTGCCACAGCTACCCAGAAGATCAACATAACCCTCGGATAGTACCATATATACTCTGCAAATCCCATAACCGAAACGCCTATTACCGAACATATACCGGCAATGAGTATATTGTTTATGTTTGCATCTGTCTTGTTTGATAAATTGAGAATGCACTTTTTAATAAGCCTTCCAATAAACCAAACAAAAGATACTATCCCCATCAATCCCGTTTCAATCCAAACCTGTAAAAACAGGTTGTGTGAATGGGGAGGAACTTTCGATGTATATTGATAGTAGTTTCTGCAAATACCCATAAATACGTCTGTTCCAAGTCCTATTCCGGCTTTCCAATACTCCACAAACATTGGTATAACGGTCTTGTAAATCTTGACCCTGTACTGGGCCGATGTATCGGCTTGTGTCAACGACATGAGCCTTCTGTATATGCTTTGGGGCATAAAAGGCATAAATGCTATTCCAGCCAGTATAAACAACGGCAAAAGCTTTTTATTTTTAAAGTATACAAATATAAGAACAGATCCTGCAAAACAAAGCCATGCAGAACGCGAACTGGTCCATACAAGGGATATTAACGGCGGTACAGCCAGCAATGAATACACTATTTTCTTAATAAGGCTCTTAGAATTCAATACCACTGCAAAATAAAAAGGTATTGTCATAAGAAGTATCTCCGCATAGTTGTTGGGATTTCCCACAGTGGAAAATACACGCCCTTTTGCATCGGAGTTTGTAATTATATCGGTATATGAAGGATCAACAGGAATACCCAATATCTTGGCCTGATATATTCCGTAAAGCCCTGTAATAGTAACCCCAATCAGCAATATTTCTATAAAATTGTTCAATGATCTTTCGGTATTTACAGAGCTTACTATAACTATCACAAATAAAAAGCATGTGGCAAAAAATATCAGAAACCTCATGCTTTCCTTTGGAAAGAATGAATTGCCTGTTGCCAGCAAAACGCAAAGCATGAAAAGAATCAATGCAAAATCAAGAGCTTTAACATTAAAGCTTTCAAACCTGTGAAAAACTATTCTTAGAAACAGCATGGCTGTAAGTGCCAGTGCAATAATTGTTGTGTATAAATTGTTCCAATTTTCATGGGGAACTATTATTATGAACACCAGACTTAATGCCAGTATTATTTCCATTCTCCTAAGTATATTGATAGCAAACCTTACTATAATACTCTCAGAAAATATATTGCCATACTTTGTATAATAAGTGTTTAAAAATCTGGGAATCACATTCATGGCTTTATCGAACAGGCTTATAAAAAAGCTGTGCTCCAATACCCTGGAATAGTAGTCCCTTCTCTTTACAAAGCTTATAATTTTACTATTATCGGTAAGTTCTCTGAATTTTGTTGACAAATAAGCTGCAATTTTAGCTATAAGACTTTCCTTATATGCAACCTGAAGTCTTTGTATAAGGGTAACAATAAAGCCTATTACCAAACTATTTTTCAATATATTAATCAAGAAGCATTACCCCTTTTTCTTTATATCATATATTCTGCACTGGAAAGTTGCATTTCCTACAAGCAGAATAGTAGTCCTTCCTGTATAAAAATCAGCACTGCCAAATGCAACTCCTGAGGAAGATTTGCCGTCTCTAAATACCCCGGTTCCTTCAACAGTCACCTTAATGGATGAAAAACCCTCTTTAGTCGATGTAACAATTTTTCCATTATTATCAGAAGCCCAGCTTTTAGAAGGAGCAACAACTACATCTGTAACATTTCCAAAAACAACATTTCTTTCAAAATCCTTAGCCAAATCTCCTTTGCTCACAGCACTTGTCACAAAATTCGGAACTTCATCGGCATAAAAGCTTATCTCAATCTTATCCTGCTTGGCAAGTGCAACACCAACTCCAACTTCCGACTGTGTAAGCTTATAGCCAACGCCAACAATTGCTCCTATGACAACCAATAAAATCAATACATCCACAATACTAATCTTACCAAAAAGCTTTCCCTTACTATCCAATATCATTTCTACACATCCTCCGCTCAATAAACTTTCTCTTTAATTTCTTATTTTTTCTTATTTTTTCTTATTTTTTTCTTATTTTTTCAAACTTTCCTTGTATAAATTATATGTTTCCATAACCATCTTATCAAGATTAAATTTTTCTCTGATGGTTTTTAACGCATTCTCTCTCAAGGTCTTTTGGAGCTTTTCATCATCCATAACTTTTATTATAGCCTCGGCAAGTCCCTTTGAATCATTATATTTTACCAATATACCACAGTTTGTCTCACTGTTTATTATGTCTCCATTCCCTCCCATATCTGTTGCAATTATTGGCAAGCCACAGGCCAAAACTTCCAGTATGGCAAAGCTCAAAGCCTCATGAGCCGATGAATTTATATAGAGATCGCTGCCGTAAATAAGATTTTTAATATCTTTTCTAAATCCTGTAAATATAATATCCTTTTCCAGCCCTAAATTCAATGCCTGTTTTTTTCTTTCTTCAAAAAACGGCCCGTCATTTGCCAGCACTAAAACAAATTTTTTATCAGTCATCTTTTTAAGTTCTGCGATGGAATCAATAAGAAATTCGTGACCTTTATCATATGCAAACCTTGATGCACACAGCATTACAAAGGTATCGTCATCAATATTAAGCTCCTGCCTCATTGTTGACTCTACCGGGCCTCCCCATTCTTCCGGGTCAACACCGTTAAAAATAACCTTAATTTTCTTGCCGTTGACCCCGTTGCGTATCATCATTTCTTTGCCTTTGTTGCATACAGCCGCAATGTTTGCTTCAAGGGGAGTCAACAGCCTGTTAAAAAATCTCAATATGGCATTGTTCTCAAGTATGAAGTGGTTTGTGTACATGACCTTTGTCCTGGGATTAAACAACCGTGACCACATGGCTACATAATTTTCCCTTAGATACTGGGTATGTATGAGGTCAATTTTAAGCTTCCTGCACAATTTGTTTAAATTGTATGCCGCCTTTAAATCAAAAGGATTTTTCATGTTAATCCTGTGGGATGTAACTCCAAGCTCTGAAAGCTTTTCAACCAACAGTCCTTCCTCATTGTACGCAAGATAAGCCTCTATCTCTTTGCCGTTAAGCCTCTCAACAAGGGATTGTACATACCTTTCGGTACCGGCCTTCCCTGCATGGTTTATCAAGTATAAAACCTTAATCATTTTTATCACCTGTATTTCTATTTTGAATTTGTTCGCTGTTTTGAACCTGATTTCCGTTTCTAAATTTGATTATCCTTGCAGGATTGCCTCCAACGACTGCATACTCGGGAACATCCTTTGTAACCACTGCACCTGCCCCCAAAATAGCTCCTTTGTGCACGGTGACCCCCGGCAATATTATGACCCTGGCCGCTATCCAAACATCATCCTCAATAACCACAGGCTTTTTAGGTGCCGTTTGAAGGTTCATGGGTATATCGATTCGGCTGTTTTCATGGTTCTGTGTAAATATCATAACATCAGGCCCCATCATAACATCCCTGCCTATTTTTAAAGGTCCTGCAATCCTGCAGTTCAGCCCTATCCCTGAATTGTCTCCAACTTCAATATCCCTGCCCGAACCGAAAAATGCCCCATGCTCTACATTTATGTTTTTTCCTGTCTTGTTAAAAATTCTTTTGCACAAAAACCTTCTTATTTTCTTTGTACCAAAACCGTATGGCAGATCAGATCCCGGCAAATGCCTTCCAATGGCATAGTAAAGTATCAGACAAATATAATAGCTTATTTTTTTCATCCGTTACCTCCAAACATGATATTTATTTCTCATCAATGATGTATCCTGCAAATCAACTAATCTTTCTCTTGTCGGGAAGCTTTGATAATACCTTGCCCAACATATCTTTAGCTTCTTCAACCTTTATAAAATAAGTCACTAAAAAATAGCTCAATGCTCCCAAAACAACAGGAATAAACAGCTTAATACATCTATCTATCAAAAACATGCCGAAAGAGAAATTGCTAAGGAACATGCTTATTCCAATAACCAACAAGAACATTACAGTGCTTGCACCAATGACCTTTATTGCATTTATTGCAAAGCTCCTTAAGCCCAGATTTCCAATCTTTTTTCTTACAAGAAAAACAAGGATCAATGACCCGGACAGCGATGATATGGAGTATGCCAGAGGTATTCCGAATACACCTATAAAACGTGCAAAAATAAGGCTTAATGTAATGTTTGTTACCATCATTATCACACCGTTTACAGCAGGCTTTTTAGTGTCCTTGAGGGAGTAAAAAGCCCTGTCCAGCACTTCCTTTAAGCCAAAACCCACAATACCTATACAATAAAGAGCCATGAGCACTGCTGCAAAATTCACATCATCCTGATTTATTTTTCCCCACTTTATCAATAGCTCGATAAGCTGATACCTGACAGCTATAAAGCCTGCAGTGACAGGGATAAGTATATATGTCACCGAGCTTAATATCTTGACAAGGCTTGATTTAAACCCTGCCATGTCATTCTGGGCAGCATGCATGGAAAGTTTTGGAAATATTACAGCCGTGACGGAATATACAAATGCAAGAACCGCATAAAGAACTAAATTCTGTACCCAGTTCATCATAAATACTGTATTTTCTTCAAACCTTGTGCAGAATATGTTATTGAAAAGCATATTCACAGAATAGGCCGATGTACCTATGAGTACCGGAGGCACCAGCTTTGCAGCTGTGATTATATCCTGATCCTTAAATATGAGGGATGGTGAATACCTGTATTCGGTTTTGAAAATAGGCGGAATCAGGATAAGCGCCTGTGTTGTAAGCCCGATAAAGGTAGCTACAACGAGCCCCTTCACCCCAAAACGTTGGCTCAAAAATAAAGAGTATAATATTACAATAAGGCTGCTTGGCAAACTAACCAATGCAGGCATATTGAACTTTCCAAAAGACTGTAAAATCCCCTGTAATATATAGTTAAGTCCATAAAATATCATTATAGGGAACATTACCCTTAATGCAAACACTGTCAATTCATAATTCTGATTCCTGAACTTAGGTATCAGGTAAGTTATGAGCGGTGTTGCCAATATGCATAATACAGAAAAAGCCAATGTAAGGACCACGGTTATGGTAATTATCTTATCTGCAAACCTGTATGCCCTTTCATTTTTACCTGTGGTAATATGCCCTGAAAATATGGGTATCACAACTGTTGCCAGAGCGGTACCCAGGCTGTTAAATATTATAAGCGGCACTTGCAGCGAAAAGGAGTATATCTCCATTTCAATAGTTCTTCCAAACTTTGCTGCATAAACGCTGCTGCTAATTAATGACAAAACTCTTGAAAACAGCATTAGTATAGTAACAATGCCGATAGATTTTGCTACGCTTTTCATGGTATCCAGTAAATTCCTTCCTTAATCACCTTGGCCGGATTTCCGCCTACGAGAGTCTTTGGTGCAACATCCTTTGTAACAACGCTTCCTGCAGCTATAACAGCTCCATCCCCTATTGTTACGCCTTTTAAAATCAATACATTGCAGCCTATCCAAACATCATTGCCAATTTTAACAGGCTTAATCTCCTCAGTAGGACTGTTGAATTTATGATAATCCCTGTCCATTATGCAAACATCCCAGGATATATTGCATCGGTCTCCTATTTCAACCTTTTTTCCTGCATGTATTTCTGTCCTGTCACCTATTGATGTATTATTTCCTATTATTATTTCCGAAAAATTTTCATTTCCAAATGCACTTAGCTTGACGCCTTTATAAAGCTGTACTTTTCTTCCTAGCTTTATGGCTGCATTCTTTTTAATTATGGTAATGCCGCTGCCTGCCCTCAGCAAAGATCCGCTCTCTGTGATTCTGAGCTTCAAAAATAAGCCTCTTATGAGCTTTACAGCCTCGGCAGTTATTTCCGGGATGGTTCTTTTAAACGCTTGTCTGTCAATTTTAAAATCAGCTTGTCCGTTTGCTGGTTCATTCATTTCCTGCACCCCTTTTTTCGGTGGTTTACCGTTTTCCGAAAATTAATTATACCACTAATAAATTTATAATACTATATTAAATTTAGTCCAACAAAAATAGTTCTAATTAATAGATTTATGTGGTAGAATGATTATAACAAGTTTATAAAATGTTTATTTATAGTTTATAAAGTTTTAATATTTCAAACGGGGGTATGCAGATGGCGGTAAAAGAACCAATTAACGTCAATAAGGAAGCGGAAAAAATATCCATAGATGAATTCCGCAGTCTATTCATGCAGAACATGAAAGGCTCATTCTTTAGAAATGATGCTATCAAAAGAAGTTATATTCTTGAGGGTACTATTTGTTCCGATATTGAAAGGCATAAGTACGGTACCAACTTCAAGATACAGAGTGATGAAGGAAGTATTATGAATGTATTCATACCCAAAAAAGCAGGTAACTTTTCGGGAATAGAACCGGGAAACAGGATCAATTTATACGGTATGTTTAACATTTATGACAACAACATCGAAAATCAGTTTAACTTTATTGAGTTTAAAGCATCAAGAGTTATTGATTCAAATGTCGGTAGTAATAAAAAGGAGTCAATTTTGTCCTTGTTGAACGAAAGAGGACTATTAGAGACGTCCAAAAAAACTCTGTCATTTGATAATATGGATTTCTTCAAACTGATGGTTATATCCTCCAAAGACAGCAAAGCATCGGCTGAAATTGACAATTACCTTAAAAGTTCCGGTTTTTTTGAAGTTTCCTCCCATTATATCGATGCATACAAATCCGATGATATAGTAGAGCTTCTCCAGTCATTGGACAAAAATAAATATTACGATGCAATATTGATAACAGATGTGGACTGCTTGGAAAGAAATCTATTTGATGAATTAAATGTATTGGAAACAATATCTCAAATGCAGACACCTGTGATTACTGCAATGGGACGCAGCCTAGCCGATGAAGTGGCCGATATGGTTGAAGACGGACCCTTGACAGCTGCGAGGATGCTCCTATATTCTTATAAGGAGAGCAAGGGCCAAGGCGATGATTCGCCGCTCTTTCCAAACGAACACAACACCAACTTATTTATAACCCTGAACCAGGAAAAAGAAGATCTTGAACGCAAACTCTCATCAGTGATCAGGGACAATACAAACCTTGCATTTAAGATTAGAAAGCAGCAAAGGTTTATGATTATTCTGGCTTTTATAGCCATTATATCCATTATAATCAATTTCATTAAATAGGCGGGTAATATGGTTGAAATCATCGATTTGATAAAATTTGATAAGGATAGCACACTACCGTTATATGTTCAGCTTTATGAAAAGCTTAAAACCCTAATTGCAGACGGAACTCTTGTGTGTGATGTCAAGCTGCCGTCAATAAGGCAACTGTCCAAAGAGCTTGGCATTAACAGGATTACAGTGGTTACAGCCATCAGAGAGCTTGAAAAGGATGGTTATGTTTATACAAAGCCCGGCAGCGGTACATTTGTATCAGATAACTTTTTGATATCCGGTAAAAGCATGCATTTACAAGGCAGCCTTGTATTGGATGAGGTTTATACACAGGAATCCGCATTGATTAACAACGGACAGGTAAGCCTGACAGAAAACAGCATTAACTTTGCCAGTGCTACTCCAACTCCGGATCTTTTTCCTGTTGATGATTTCAAAGTTGTATTAAATGAGGTTCTTGAAAGAGATAAGGGCAATGCCTTCGGCTATCAAGACAGCCAAGGCTATTACCCTTTAAGGGAATCTATATGTAAAGTCCTTGGAAACTCAATGGTTTCATGCAATCCTGACGATATTCAAATAATTTCAGGTGCCCAGCAGGGTATAGATATAATATCAAAAGCTTTATTAAAACAAGGAGAATATATAATAACCGAAAGTCCTACCTATGCCGGTGCTATAGCTGTTTTTAAGTCAAGAGGAGCCAAAATTGCAGATGTTGAGCTTTGTGACGACGGAATGAATCTCAATATTCTGGAGTATACCATTAAAAAATACAAACCCAGGCTTCTTTATTCCATACCTTCATTCCAGAATCCTACGGGTTATTCATGTCCAAACCACAAGCGTGAGCAAATTCTAAAGCTGGCCGACAAATATGACCTATACATAATAGAAGACGATTATGTAAGTGATCTTGATTTTGAAAACAGGAAATACATCACATTAAAATCCATGGATAAAAGCAACAGGGTCATATTTATTAAAAGCTACTCAAAAATATTTATGCCGGGTCTGCGCCTTGGGTTTATGATAGTACCGCCAGGCATTCTCGGAAATGTAATTGAAGCCAAGCATGCTACCGACATTTCCACATCCGGACTTATTCAAAGAGCATTTGATCTATATATCCGAAAAGGCTTCTGGGACAAGCACTCTCGATTCATGTACGATATATACAAGGAGAGATATATAAGGACAATCAATGCTTTAGATGCCAACCTGCCCAAGAGTGTAAATTACAAAAAGCCCGGAGGAGGTTTAAACATTTGGCTTAACCTTTCTCCAGGCTTTCATGTAAATAAGCTCGCCAATCTATGTGCCTTAAATGATATGGTTTTTGCACCGGGCAAAATATTTTACAGCAGCAACTCTTCACAGAAATTGAATAACATCAGGTTAAGCTTTGCGTCAGTCCATGTTGAAAATATTTATAGGGGGGTCGAGACCCTGTGCAAAACCATCGAGCTTATGGAAAAAAGTAACGAATCTTATAGAAATTTACCTATATTGTAGTAGCTTTTCTACTGTATTTCAATTCTGTTGGATTTGTGCTTTCCCTTTTCCTTTGGAAGGGTTATTGTTAAAATACCATTGTTGTACTTAGCTGTTACATCTTCATTTTTCACATTTGGGACGTAGAAGCTTCTTGAGAAAGAACCGACTCTTCTTTCACGCCTTAAGTAATTTTCAGATTTCTCCTCTGTTTCAGCCTTATGTTCTGCCGATATTGTCAATGTATCATTGACTAGTTCAAGCTTGATGTTTTCCTTATCTACTCCGGGTATTTCCGCATCAACTATATATTCTTTGTCGTTTTCACGTATATCGGCCTTTATTGCGTTTACTGCCAAAAAACCTGACTGGAAGAACGGTTCTCTGAAAAACTCTTCAAACACATTATTAATATCCCATATGCTATTGCCTCTTGTTGCAATATTGTTTTGCCTTCTAAAATTTGGTGTTAATCCAAACATAAAACAGCACCTCCATTTTGATTTTGACTTTCTTTGACCTTACATTTATTTTATACCATATTATATGGTCTATAAGCAAAACTTGTTCTTGACTTTCTTTGACCTTCGTTTTGAAAAAATTTTAATTAAATCAAATTATCTCATCATATCATGAATTTTTACGCATTTTCATTGTATTTTGATTTTATTCTATTTTCTTTTAGTTTTATAAAGTCTCTTCATTTCATCCTTATTCAATACGCCTATTACTGCCATCAGCATCAGGCCTATACAAACATCTGCCGCCACAGCAAAAACCGTATTAAATACAAAATTCGTTGTAAATATGCTAAAGAAGCTGTAAATATATTTGCTTATAAAAAACAAAACAGCACAAACTACTCCCGGCTTTATCAGCCAATTGCGAAAATCAATGGTCATCCCTGTCGTATTTATGACTGTAGCGAGATTTAAAACACATACAAAACCTGAGCTTATTATTATTCCTACAATATAGCCCAATATACCGTAGACGGGTATTGCAAAATAAACAAAACCTATCCTAATTGCACTGCCTATAACTGAATTTCTCAGTGATACCGCCTGCTTGCCCATACCGTTTAAAACACCTAAGAGGGTTTGCTGCAGATATGTAAATACACATGTAAATGCCAGCATAAAAAGCAATCCCCCTACCTTTTCCCTTCTATAAAGAATACCGCCTATTTCATGGGGAAATGCAAGAAAAATTGATGTAAAAATAAATCCAAGAATAAATGTAAATTGAATGGATTTTGATATTCTATAATTTACAGATCTGTATTGTTTGGTAGATAAAGCTTCGGATATCGCCGGCACCAATGTTATGGCAAGTGATGAGGTTACAATGCACGGAAAGGATATAAGAGGCATGGCCATACCTGTAAGCTTTCCATACTCCATCATGCTGGCAGAGTAGTTAAGTCCTCCTTCCAAAAGCCTCCTTGGAATAAGAATCAATTCAAAGGCACCCATTACAGATGTAATAAACCTATTTACTGAAACGGGAAAAGCTGTCCTTACAATCTCCTTGATTATATTTCTTTTTCGCATCAAGCCTTTTCTTGAAACATTTTTATAAAATTTATGCTTTTTAAACTTATAGATAAGAATCAGAAGTGAAAGGTTTGCTATTTCGCCGAGGGCCATACCTAATGTGGCCATTGCACAGGCATATTCGAGACCTTTTCCCATCATACGTGATGCTAAAAGCATTACAACCGATATTTTCACTACCTGCTCAAATATCTGTGATATAGCTGTAGGTGTCACCTGCTGTATACCGTAAAAATAGCCCTTTAATGCCGACGAAGCAGCTATTACCGGTATACACGGCACCAGTATGAGAAGTGAAATATATGTCCTTGCATCTTTTAATACTTCACGTGAGAAGAAATCAATAAAGAAAAAAATGCCGCCCGATATAAAAAGCCCTGCAACCAATGAAATTACAAAAGCACAATATGTTATCCTTCTAATATTTATCAGGTTGTTTTTGGCCAGTTCCTCTGCAACCATTTTGGAAACAGCTATGGACACACCTGAAGTCAATGTCAGAATTATAAGAGAGTATACGGGGGATATCAGCTGAAAAAGCCCCATCCCCTCAGAGCCGATTAAATTGGATAAATATATCCTGTATACAAATCCGAATATTTTTACTATAAATCCTGCAATCATCAATATGATTGCACCACTGACAAAAGATTTCTTTGACATAAAGACTCCGAATATAATAATCATAAATATAAATATTATTCTTATCCGGAACTTATGCAGATTAATTGAAACAAATTAACTGTTGTTTCTTCTCTTTAGCCTTTCTTCTCTTCTTTTCTCAGCTTCAATATAATCTTTTTTCTCTTCATCGGTTTCAGGTATAAGAGGCGGAACCAATGTGGGTTTGCAATCATCACCCAAAGCCACGAATGTCAAAAAGGCTTTATTGGTCAATATTACATTACCGGTTTTCAAGTTTTCAGCATATACATTTATGGATACCTCCATGGAGGTCCTTCCCGCCCATGTCATCTTAGCCTTAAGAGTGACAAGTTCACCCACTCTTACAGGATGCCTGAAATCCAAACTGTCAAGTGCAACAGTAGCAACAATTTTGTTGGAATGTCTTGAAGCTACCAGAGCACCTGCAATATCCATCCAATGCATAAGTGTGCCGCCAAGCAAATTCCCTAATAAATTTGTGTCGTTAGGCAGCACCAACTGTGTCATTTCAACCTTTGAAGCATTTGGAGTTTTACCCTCCATGTTGTTTTTATTATTTTCCGGCATAATTGCATTCTCCTTTCCATATTAAAAAAACACCTTAATTAGACTAATAAAATGTTAATCTATAAAGGTGTCATTTACAAAATATTATTATGAATTTTATATATTTTATAATGTTATACCGACTGAATTAATGAGAAAGTTTAACCTGTCTCCATCCAATCCATGGTTTATTTTAACACCGTCAATACTTAACAGTCCAACGGGATATACAGGAACATCCAATGTATCCTCAAGATATTCCCTCAGTCCTTTCAATAATGACCCTCCACCAATAACATAAATTTTTCCTATTTTTGAACCGTAACATCTTTTTTCATAGAACTCAAAACATTGGTGTATCTGTCTTATAACTTTATCAATATTATCCTTCATTATATGCTGTATCTTTATTTGCAATTCACTGGCATTTATGTCAGGCTTTGCAATACCGTACATTTTCTTTAACCTTTCGGCTTCATCCAATCTAATCCCCAGATTACTTGAGACTAATCCTTCAAGGTTACTGCTTCCTGATAAAATTACTTTATTAAATTCCAAAACCCTATCCTTAAGTATGTTTACTATGGTAGTTTCAGATCCAAAGTCGAGAACTGCGAATGTATCTTGATTTACTTTATTAAGCTTCTGCTTCTTATACCAGGACTCACTTTCAATAACCCTTATATCCCTGTTAAAAAACTTTGCAGTACTGTTGGCAGGAATATCTACCGATACAGGCTTTAACCCCAGCTCAAGCAATATGTCTATATAGCTCTTAATAATACTTTTTGCTACGGCTGTTACAAACACCTTTACCTTGGTAATATCATTCTCTTTCAACTGCTGCAACACTTTATAATCAATTTGATGCTCATCGGTATTAATAGGCATATTATTCTTGACAGTATCGCGGACTAACCCGTCAATGTCCTGACCGGGAGCCTTATCAATCATAAAAACACGGGATATAATATTAGTTCCTGACATGACAATCTTGGCATTTTTGGACTTTATACCATTTTCAATTATAACCTTCCTTATCTCGTTTGTTACCTTATAAACATCCTTAATAGCTCCATTTTTTATGCAATCTCTTGGAGTAGAAGCAATACCATAATTCTTTATAAAAATTTCTTTATTTTTCTCAACTATCACTTCAACTACTTTAATGTTTCTAAAACCTATATCTATACTAAGCAAGCTGTTTTTGAAGAAGGGCAGCTTAAACATTTCATCTACTCCTCAGAATATAGTCTTATAAAATATACTACTTAGATTATATTACCACTCGGTAAATTTAAAATCAATACTTCATAATATTATTATTTATCAATACCATAAACTGGTTGTGCGTTTGATTTTGTTTGGTTACTCTTTATGTAATAGATTCCATATACACCCTAAGCATGTCAATTATTTCATCCTTTGATGTTAGCCTAAAGACCTTTTCTTTTACATAGGTAGCATTTCTTAAACCTTTAATATACCAGGATATATGCTTTCTCATTTCACAAATCCCGATATGCATCCCTTTAAGTTCTACAAGCATTTCCATATGCCTTATTATCATTTTAATCTTCTCTTCAGGAGTAGGATCCGGAAGAATATTACCTGTTTTAAAATAATGAAGTATCTTATTGAAAATCCATGGGTTTCCCTGTGCACCTCTTCCGACCATTATAGCATCACAGCCGGTTTCTTCAAACATCCTCTCAGCATCCTCAGGAGTTACTATGTCGCCGTTTCCGATAACAGGAATCCCAACGGACTTCTTTACATTTTTTATTATTTCCCAATCGGCTTTGCCGCTGTAATATTGCTCCCTAGTCCTGCCGTGAACTGCAATTGCCTTAGCACCGTTTTTCTCAGCGATCTCGGCAATTTCAACTGCATTGATAGAGCTATCATCCCAGCCCTTTCTTATTTTTACAGTCACAGGCTTCCTCGATGCTGATGAAACTGCCTTTACAATTTCCCCCACCAGTTCCGGCCTTTTCATCAAGGCACTTCCTTCACCGTTCTTTGTAATTTTAGGTGCGGGGCATCCCATATTAATATCTATTAAACATGCATCGGAATTATTCAATTGCTCTGCTATTCCCGCCAAAATATCCGGGTCGGAGCCGAATATCTGTACTGCTGCCGGTTTTTCCTCTTCTGCTATGGCAGTAAGAGCCTTGCTTTTTATATCATTATAATGCATACCTTTTGCACTTACCATCTCAGTATATACAAGGCCGCAGCCCTGCTCTCTGCAAAGCACCCTAAACGGCATATCGGTGACACCGGCCATGGGTGCTAAAAATACGTTGTTATCAAGATTTATATTGCAAAATTCCATAGTTACCTCCCCATCAGATATTTTACCATAGAAACCGAATAATAAAACTAATTTTTTATATTTCCGGACACAATAAAAGCTCCTATTGAATCATATCAATAAGAGCCATAATTTTCCCTTTTTCAATTTTATTATATCTTCATTCTTCTTCTCATCTTCGAACGAGGGATTAAAAAGAAAGTATAAACTCCCTCTTCATGACTGGGTGCAGGATGGGCTATCTTTGATACTGTTATTCTAGATTCCATAACCTCATCTAACTGAATTTGATTATGTTTATTTACGTTTATGAATTTTACAGCATATGTCTTTTCAATACTGTTTTCTTCCTTCCTGACAATTACTCCCTCAAACTTCATGTTAAACTCTGAAAGCATGTTGTATACCGCAATATCAAAGTGATAGTTTTTATCACTTTCTAAATCTTCAGTAGAAGTAAATTTTAAGCCACCCGCAGAAATGTCAAGTATATTAATTTCTTGCCAGTTCTTATTGTCTTCGCTCATCGTGACTTTGCATATAGCGTTGCCATATCTTCGATACCTTCTTCTTTCAAATACTTGACTCATAAGCATCATCCCCCTCCCATTCTCTCAATCGGTCAATATAGATACACATCTCAAATAATACCTTCAGTATGGTATCTATAAAATATGTACCAACCAAACTAACATATTTACCTTTTGTAACAGAATAGTACTCCAAGATGTTTTCATTATGTAGCTCAATAGCCTAAAAATGAGTCGGTTGTCAATAAAAGCATAACTAAACATTTTCATGCAGTTATGCTTTTAAAACACAAAGATATCAAGATATGCAAATAATATTGTTAATTTTTTTATCTAATTTCATTTTACCACAGGCTTACAACAAAGTCGAGGGTTATCTTTTTAACAAAGTCTATACTCCTTGTCCATATTCCTTAATCAATCAAAACAGATTTCTTCTCTTTTAAATCATTAATATCGTTAGCTTTAATCATGCTGTTTGAAAGAGTGTAGAGAGTGTCACCTATATACAAAATCCTCTGAACGCTTTTGTTTGACTTAAAGCTATATTGACCTGATTTTAGGGCATCCTCATCATTCATGTGAGTTATCTTTCCCTTAAGTGTAAATCCCTTCACAAGGTCGATGTTATAGACATAGGCCCCCTGGAAATATGAATATCCATATTGTGTTACTGCATTCATATTATTATTGTCTTTATTCTGAATCCTCATTTCATCCACGGGAAAGGCCATCAGATTCTTTTCTTTTGAGAAAAGCAATGCCTTGTGATTTCTTAAAAGCTCCGAATCAGTTCCCCTGTCACCTATTATCTCCTGGAATTTCTGAACCGGATTGTTGACATCCGTCACATCAAATAGTGCTATTTTCATCCCCTGATAATATGCAGTATCTTCATAAACCTCAGTGTCTTTTCCAAAGCCTATAATATGATTTTCATCATAAGGATGCAGATAATCACTGTATCCTGGAATTTTTAAAGCACCGAGAATCTTTGGAGAAGCAGGGTCCTTTAAATCAATTACAAATAATGGGTCTACTTTCTTGAATGTTACCATATAACACCTGTCTCCCATAAATCTGGTGGAGTAAATTTTTTCTCCAGGTGCTATATTTTCAATCTTGCCCTTTATATTCAATATGTCATCGAGAATATAAACATTATTTTTTGATGTACCGCTAACCTCACTTCCAACAGTAGTTGCTATACGGAAATATCCATTGTATTCATCCATTGAAAATTGGTTAAGAATCCTTCCCGGTACCGACCCTTCTTTTAAATAAGTTATCTGACCGTTATTTAAAGAAAATTTATATACCTTTGTAATCTCATTAGCTCTATTTGAAATAATTCTGGATTTAGCTTTAGCCAACTCATTGATATCTCCGGAGTAGTCTGTGCCGGTGTAACCTGTGATGGAAACATACAAGTTATCAAGGGAACAATAAATGTTTTGTCCTGCACCAAGGTATGTCTCAACTTTTGCAGGTTCATCCATTTTATCAAGGTTGATACCGCTTATAATCATAAAGTTGTTTCCGGTAGAACCAGGGAAATAACGTATATCGGAATACCCAACTTTAACCTTTTCTTCCTTTATGGCAGTGTCACTGTAACATGGAGTTATTTTTTTATCGTCATTAACTCCATATAAATAGACATCCTTGTTTGAAACCAAATATACAGATGAGCCTATCTTTCGTGAAGAAACATATGAGCCGTCAACTCCAAATTCACGAACCTTTTTAATATTCTTCCTGTCCGATATATCATAAACAATAACTTTTGTACCATCAGAATTCGGACGAAAATCACTATAACTACTATAATCTATATCGTTGTAATTTGAAGCAACAACCGTCATATATTTCTTATCTATGTAAAGCTCAATGGGAGATACCATTTCATCTTTAAAGCTTATGGTGCTTATGACTTTCATCTCTTCTTCCGGATATGCTTTAACCACAACTATATTACCCTTATTGATCTGGTATATGTATTCACCGTCTGTTTTTACAATATCTGCTTCGTCCACACCTTCAACCTGTATATTGGTAGTTGAATAATCGTCATTTGATATATCTTTGACATTTGTCTTAGCAGACTGCTCTGCAAACGGTATAATATTCACATCAGACGAATCTAAAATGGCCTCCAAACCTCTTTTTCTTTTTTCAATATCGTAATTTTCACTGATGTTTAAAATGCTTTTGAGCTTTTCAAAAGAACCGACAACAGGAAGGTTGTTAACTCTTGCTATTATACTGTCTATTTCACTTTTTTCGGTTGAAATATCATACATATTAGCTTTACTGCCTATGATGATCAGTCCTCTGTCATAAAATACTTCCTTCCCGATGGCTTCAGCAAATTTTCTTAGAGGTATGTAAGTCCTTCCCCCTGTTATTTCAGGCGGAACATCTAAGGAAACAGACTTTCCGTCAACTGTCATGGCAGTTTTTCCGATCACCATTTTTATATTTCGCCCATTAACAGATATATTTACTGTTGAAGTTTTTTCATCCCAGTTAACTTTTGCACCAAAGCCCTCTGCAATAAACCTGACGGGTACAAGAGTCCTTTCGTCTTTAATATAGGGCTTTGCATCATCACTATCATTATCCACCTGTTTTTCTACATTGTCTACCAATGCCTGAGTGCTTCCCACGTATAGAACTACTGCACCATTTAAATGATTTTTCAACGGGACAGTACTTCCCGAAGTATTACCGCTGTTTGAAACAAGGACCTTCTGCCCTGAACCGTTAGTAACATTATTTTGAGCATTGATCAATTTTATCGGAGCTATTATTGCTGCTATTGCCAAAGCTATTAGGCCCAGTTTAACACTAATTTTCATTTTATTATCCCTCCAGTCAATTGTTTATATAATAAGACGATATGTTTACCGAAAAAGTTCCAAAAATTAAAAAAACACTTTAGATAGGTAAATCTAGAGTGTTTCTTAATAACACAATTAATATAAATCAAATGGCTGATTTATTTTTCTCATAAATAATTCTAAGGCCTTCAAGAGTAAGATGAGAGTTTACCTCGTCAATTGTTTCGGATTCGGTGGCTATAAGCCTTGCAAGCCCCCCTGTCGCTATCACCTTTATATTATCCTCTTTTATTTCCTTTTTCATCCTTTTGACTATATAATCAACCTGACCGGTATATCCATATATAATACCTGACTGCATATTACCAATGGTTGTTCTTCCGATTACAGTTTCAGGCTTCACAAGATCAATTCTTGGCAGCTTTGCTGCTTTCTGGAATAACGCTTCCAATGACACCTTTATTCCGGGGCATATCACCCCTCCAAGATAATCGGATTTTGAGTTTATTGCACAAAAAGTAGTAGCAGTTCCGAAATCAACAACAATTACAGGACCACCATATAACTCTATGGCAGCAACTGCGTTAACTATCCTGTCCGCTCCGACCTCTCTCGGATTCTCATACTTTATGTTAATACCGGTTTTTATTCCGGGCCCCACTATTACGGGATCCCTTTTGAGATACTTTCTTATTGCATGCTCTAATGTATACATTATCGGCGGTACTACCGAAGCAATGATCACAGCCTCAATATTATTGGTATCAATCTTGTCATTACTGAAAAGACTCATCATAAACATTCCATATTCATCTGCCGTCTTTTCTCTATTGGTTCCCATCCTCCAATGATTCAAAAGCTTTTTTCCATCATACGCACCTAATACTATATTGGTATTTCCAACATCCATAACTAAAATCACTTAATACATCCCCTAACTTATGCCTGTATAATCCTAAATCTATATTCCCAATCTGAGGCTTCTTATTTCTTTTATTTCAAGTTCTATTTCCTTTTCTATTCTGGCAATGTCCGCCCTTATATCCTCAGCAGTTTCCTCCAATTTAACTTTTGATGAAAAGTTGGATGAACCTGAAGATAAACCTCCATGGCTCGTTGAACTATGGCTTGAGGAATGAGAATTACCATAGCTGTTGCCGGTCCTGTTCTGGTAAGAATGTCTTTGGGAATTATCCTTATGATAACCTCTGCTATAGCTGCTGTCTTTATGCACATGTTCTCTCGATTCCCTATGCTCTCTCCTATCCCGCTCTTTTCTTTCACGCTGTTCTCTGTTATCTCTCATTTCCTTAACTTCTTTCTGATCCTTGCGTTCTTTCTGATCCTGCTGTTCTTTCTGCACCTTGTTTAATTGATTCTGATTTCCAGCATTATTATTCCCGTTTTGTTGAAAATCTTGTTTTTTAACCATTTAAAATTGCCTCCTAGACATAATTTAGATTTCTATTATCTATACCCTTAACCCAAGTAGTTTGCATGCATTTCCACCTAAAATAGCATTTTCCACTTCCACACCAAGCTTAAGATTTCTGAGCTTGTTGATTTCTTCCTTTTGATCGGTCCAGGGAGAATCTGTGGCAAAAAGTATCTTTTCATAGCCATGATTTTGTATTATCCTCTTTGCCTGCTCATCACTTATCCAATCAAAACTGTATGATGTATCAAAATATATATCGGTACCCACCAGGTACTTTTCTACCTCTTCCCAACATGAAAAACCTCCCATATGAGCGGCAACAATTTTGGCTCCCCCAAAGTCGCAAACCAGCTTATAAAGCCTGTCCGGCGTGCAATGATAGGGCTCCGGAAGTCCTATATCCCGTCCTGCATGGAATACCAATACAAGATCCAAAGAAAATAAATACTCATAAATAGGGTACATTTTTTTGTCATCTATATAAAAAAGTTGGTAATCGGGATGAAGTTTAATCCCTTTAAGACCCAAATCCTTAACTCGCTTTAACTCATCTTTCCACTCAGCATTATCAGGATGTATGCTTCCAAACGCTATAATTCCATCGCCGCATACAGATGCAGCCCAATTATTGATTACCTCAGTCTGAGAAGGCTTAGTAGCAATAGGCAGTAAAACAGAATAATCCACACCTGAATCCTTCATTGAATCCCTTATTCCTTTAACAGTGCCATCAACCCTCGCAGGTATGCCGGCACGCCGGGATAGAGTATTTAAAGCCTTTTCTGCAAGCTTATCGGTAAAACAATGCACATGAAAATCAACAATCATATTTCAAAACTCCAGTATTTCTATTGATAACCAAGAATTCCTCTGACTGAAACCTCTCCGGAATATACATCACGTGTATGTCCGTCATCGCACTGCACTACAAGGCGGCCATCTTCTCTGATGTCCAATGCAGTTCCTGTGTAAGTGTCGTTTTTATACATTACACGGACCTGTTTGCCCAATGTAGCGGAATATTTTTTCCAGTCGTCTATTATATCTTTGACAGCACCTTTTTTTATTTTATTATAAATTTTTTCTAATTCATATAATAATTTTTTTATTATATCACTTCTTCTGAATAATTTCACATATTTTTTATCTATTTCGTCTGAACAAAGGGATAAAGAAGTCGCAAAATCTCTTATTTCATCCGGAAAATCGGAAGCAATATGATTTACATTGATTCCTATACCAAGAATTAAAAAATTTACCATTTCGACTTCTGAATTCATTTCTGTCAAAATACCGCATAATTTTTTACCCTGATACACAATATCATTTGGCCATTTTATCCCGGTTTTTATGCCTGTCGCTTCATAAATAGCCTTTACCACCGCAACGGAAGCACCTAAAGTGATTATCTGGACCTCTTCTGGACTGATTTGAGGCCTTAGCACTACAGACATCCATATCCCTTTACCGGCCATGGACGCCCAGCTTCTACCAAGCCTCCCTCTTCCAGCAGTCTGAGCATCTGCAATGACGACAGTCCCATCCTCTGCTCCTTCCAATGCAATTTTCCTTGCATAAAAATTGGTGGAATCAACTTCTTTTATGCAAACTATCTTGTTTCCAATCAAGCTGTTGGTTAATCCGTTTGCTACTTCAAACTCATTTAACAAATCTTCTGAATCTATTAACCTATAGCCTTTTCTTGTGACAGATTCAATATTATATCCTGCTTCTTTGAGGGAATTTATATATTTCCATATGGAAGTCCTTGTAACTCCAAGAATCTCACTTAAACTTTCCCCTGAAACATAACTTTCATTATTCTGCTTTAGTATTTCAAGAACTTTGTGTTCAAGCATTCACTAACCCCTTTAATCATTTTGCAAATTTTGTTTATTTTATTTATCCCGTTAATTACACTGATTCAATTAATTTTGTCATTATTTTGTTAATATTTTGTCAATATTTTGTCAAATCGGGTATCTTTATGGAAATACTTTTACCCTTATCCTTATCTATTATAATAATTGCAATTTTATTGTCATTATCAACAATCATGTCAAATTTCTTTTGCTCCGCCAGCTTCGTATAAAAGCTGTAAAGGAGTACATCCTGAAAATCCTCATGTTCTTCCTTATATGACTCGATAATATTATTTATATAAAGCTCTTCAGAATTGTCATATAAAATCGGTGAATCCAGTCTCTTATCCAAAACACTTATCTGTTCAGGCATTACAGTACATGAAACAAGACATTCAGGCAGCCTGAAAGAACCGAATATATAGTCCTTGAGCGGTATAATAGATTTATTGTAAATCTCCATGGCTTCCTTTGAGCCGGCCCCAACAATATACATGTATTTATCTGCTACATAGCACAACCTCGAAGGCAACTCGAACTTAAGGCACTTATACTCCGAAGATCTGTATTTTTCCAAATCATCCTTTGGATTGAGCAATGTTGATATACATTTTTTCTCTTCACCGTTAATAACAACAACCTTTTCATAGTGTTCCGACAGTTTTATGCCGCAGTCTACCGCACTTTCAGCCAATTCAGATTTAATGTAATAATAAACCTCCATTACACACTCACCTTACCTTTATACAGTTATACAACATTTCTATTTCCTTATATGTCGACATTATTTCCCCGGAAATAAGTTATTTTTTCATCCGGTCGAAATTTGTATATTCTATCATTTGTATATTCTATCATTGGTATTATATTATTGGTAATATATACTATTTATTTGAATACTATATACCCATTTACCGATTAATATTTTTGCAATACGTTACCTATCTCCTTAAACTCCTATCCAATATTCCATACATTTCCTCTTCATTCACAGCCCGCAAATTCTTCGCTGTGCTCCTCTGCTTCATAGTCAGGGAGGAATACTTTTTCAATTCTTCCTGTGAAAACTCAACATCATTGCTGATAAGCCTTTTCATAATTTTTTCAAAATCATCTATGCTCATGAGCTTTAATGCCTTTAAAACAGAATCAACCCTGTCCTGTGCCGCTTCATAATTATATTTTAAATATTCCGTGAGCAATAAACCGTTGGCTTTACCATGGGGAATATCCTTAAAATATGTCAATGAATAACCCATACCGTGGGCAATAGTGGTACCTGTCTGAGCAATTGTAATACCTGCAAGCATTGAGGCATATAAAAGCTTTTCCCTTGTATCCTTGTCAAACTTGCCTTCACACAGATTTTCCATGCATGTGCTGAAAATTTTCAGCGATTCTAATGCAAAAATATCACTCATGGGACTTGCAGTTTTATTAAGATAACCTTCTATGGCATGGGACATTGCATCTATAGCAGTGTTCACCGCAACATCCCTTGTCATGCTTTCGGTATATTTTGCATCAAGGAATGCGACCTTAGGAAACACATCCTCATGTACAAAACTCATCTTTGTCTCATACTCGGGAATTGTAAGTATTGAAGCTGCCGTAACTTCGCTTCCTGTCCCTGCAGTGGTGGGTATCGCGGCAATAGGTAAAGGCTTCTTCGTAAATTCATTTTTAAGAAGCTTTATGGGTTCAATATCATTAACAGCCAATATTGCTATGGCCTTTGCCGCATCTAAAGGTGATCCGCCACCAATTCCTATTATAAAATCAGCACCCGACATCCTGCAGGCTGTGCCTCCGTCCTTTACATTTTGCAGTGAAGGATTGTTCTCAATTTTATCAAATATTTCGTATTTTATTCCCGCTTCATCAAGAATTTTGACTATATCCGACAGGGCACCGCTTCTATGACCCGACGTCTTGCCTGTCACTATAAAAGCTTTTTTGCCAAGCTTTAAAATCTCATTTTTATTATCAAACAAACAATCTGAACCTAAAAATACTTTAGTGCCGGATTGAAATTTAAATTTGTTCATGGATTTCATTCCTTTCAATATTTAATCAAAAGTGATTTATCTTATAAATCATTAGCATTATCAATTTATATTAATTTTATATTAAATCCGTATTTATTGGTAATTCTCATATAAAAACATTATATATTTCATGCTTATATTAGACAATGGGGTATTTGCTAATCTTTTTAACAAGTTTTTCCGATTATATATTATATTAAATACGGAATTACAAAGGTGGGAGTCTATAAATGCAAAATCATCCAATTATTAGTCTAATTGAACAATCAGATTATTTACCCAAAATACCCAAGTCATTTGGAGAAACTTTAGATATGCTGTTAGACCCTTGTGAGTTTAACATTAATGATTGCATTGAAAAGTTATCCAATGTTCCTGATATAGAATCAACATTATTGCGAACATTAAACATTAATTCAAAATTAAACCGTGAAATTTTATCTTTAAAAGAAGCAGTTGTATATCTGGGTGCAAAAAATACACGAATGATTGCTATCGCATTTATAACCAGATTATTATTACCAAGTAAAAGCGGACGAGCAAAAATATTCAATAATAAAACGTATTGGAAGCATTGTATCGGCACTTCTATTGCAAGTTCCATGATTGCTGCCGATGAATGTCTATGTGATAAAGAGAAAATCTTTACATATGGATTAATACATGATATTGGCATAACAGTTTTAGATATCTGCTTACCGGACCATTTAGATAAAATTTATGAATTACAGTTAAAAGGATTGCATCAAATAGCCGCAGAAAAGATTATATTAAACGGACTAACACATGCAGATATCGGTATATGGATATGCAATAAGTGGGGATTACCGGAAGAAATTAAAGAAATTGTCGGTTATCATCATACTCCTTTTATAAGCTGTAACTTCAGTAATGAAGTTAAGATTATGTATGTAGGAGATTTTATAAGTACCAAATATTATGAAGGGGTGCTCGGAACTAAAACAACTTTTATTTATTATGATAAAATAAGTAAACTTCTAAATCTTCCGAAAGAACTGTTGGAAAATATAGCCATAAAACTTCCGGAAGAAGTTGAAAAGGTAAGTCGTGTTATAAAATTTGAATTTTGATACTGCCTTGCCTCTTAGTAGATAAGATCCTTAACATTTTGTTGAGTGATTACATCGGTTCTTGTCCAAATAAACTCACTTTCAGGCATTTCTTTTGTTACAAGATAATTGTATAGATAAATAATGGGGTCATGTCCCTGCCCAAAAGGATCCTGTCCAATAGCTGCGTAAATTATGCCTTCTTCTATAAGGGGATAGTATGTTTTATCAAAATCAAAGCATACAATTTTGGTTTTTCCCACCAGATTAAACTCCCTAATGGCATTAGCCACCATAAATACATCCCCGCCGGTTGTGATAATTCCGTCTATGTTTTTATCTTGACTCAATAGTTTTTTAACAGCTTCATAGAGAACCTCGCTTTTGTTGATAAATTCAATTTCATAAGCCAGTTTTACTTTTCGTTTCTTTTTTAAGCCTTCCTTTATTTTTTCTGTTCGTGCTTCATGAACCAGATCAACTAGAGGGCCTCTGAATAGAGCTACATTTCCCTTTCCATTTATTGCCTCGGCCATAAACTCTGCAGCCAAAATTCCTGCCTCATTTACATTTGGCCCAAAGTAGGCTAACTTTTTTGAAGGTAACGATAAGTTACAGTTAAAAATCATTACAGGTATATTTTTTTGATATGCCTTTTCTATTAGAGGTGCAAGACCATCAATGAAACCTGGAACAACGATTCCGTCAACGCCTTTATTTATACTTTCATTAATGGCGTTAACCAACATATCATTATTACTTGGATTAAACCCTATATATTCTACAAACGCATTCCTGTCAGAAAGTTCCTTTCCTGCAAATGTAACACCCCGCTTTACTCCTAACCAAAATTCATGATCCATTGGGCTTATAAAAGCAATATTCAGTGTTTTCTTACTTACTTCATCTACCGGTGTTACTGCAGTTTTAAATCTCTTCATCAGATTTTCAATTCCCTGCAGCATTTTTTTCAAAGACACAATATTGCTATCAATCAACTCCGTGCTGGCAAGCTCTTGCTGCGTTACGGCAGCAACCTCATGAGTTTCAGCAGATATTTTATTGGATGCATCAAGAAGGTTTTGGCCTTTTTGTTTTGCGTCATGAGTCCTGTTTGATATTACACTGGCTTCAGAATAAACCTTTTTTATCTCATAACTTAAAATATCAGCATTATTTTTAATTGTATCAAAGGACTCCTTTATCGATGAAAACAGTTCCCTGCTTACATTATAACTTTCAACACATTTTGAAATACTTGACTTAACATTATCACCACTGTCTGAAACATTTTTTAAAAGACTATTAATTTTAGTTATACTATTTCTTGTTTCTGTAGACATCTTGGTCATTTGAGATGCTACTACCGAAAAACCCCTGCCGCTTTCTCCTGCTTTTGCTGATTCAATAGATGCATTGAATGCAAGCAGCCTAAGCTTATCTGAAATATCTATTATTAATGAACCCAATTGATATATTTCTTTTAATTCATTATTTAAATTGTTTATAAAACTTGTTGTATTAATCAGGTTATCTGTAATTACATTCAACTGTTGGTTATATTCATCCAAATTATTATTACCTTTGCCTGTGGAATCAACAACAAAATTAACTAAATTTTCTATATTTCCAATATTTTGCTCAATGGAACTCAATTTTGAATCAACATTATAGATACTTTCAAGTGTATTATTCAAATTTTTTAATTGCTTCTGAGATTCTTTGGCAATATCCCCCATGCTTGAAGCAATTTGTTCGTTACTTTGGTAGCTTGACTTAACACTTTTAGAAACTGTATCTATTGCGTCGGATATTGTCACAATGTTTAATTTGGTTAATTCGGTAAAGCTTAACAGATTGGTTTTCATATCATTAAATGCTATACATAATGCTTCAAGCCCTTTTGCTTTTTTAACTAAAATATCACTTATATTAAGCTTTCCTTTTGAAAGCAACTGTGCATTTTGATCTACCAAATCAATTACTCTAAAAAACTTTACAATCCGGAATAAAACAGCACTTCCAAATACCAAAGCCATTGACCCGCAAATGATTTGAGTTTTTCTATATGTTTCCCGGCTGCTAATCCAGAAACCGGATGTAACTATTATAAGTATAAGGATAATAATTACCGTTACCATAGAAATAATTATTGTCCTTGTTGAATTATGAATATTAATCTTATCTTTTTTTGCATCTTTCATGAGTAAAGTCCGCCCCCAATAACTATGATTTGGTAAGCAATTAATGCCATTTGTAGTGGATACATGAATATGCTAGATATATCGACAAGATTTGTTATTTAGCTTATATTGCTTTCATTGCTTTTTAACATTTTTTATTTTCAATGCAGAATTGTTATTTTTCTCAAACACATCATAGTCATTTTGAATGTCTTGTACCCCATCAAATACTACATTTTGAGAATTATCAACTTTAATTAAGATATCTCCGGTATTTTTTTCAAAACTAATGTTGTTAAAGTTTATGTTTTTACATTCATCAATAACAACTCCCCCTGCACTGCACTCTTCAATAACGCTATTATTTACATTCATTTGATTTACTCTTTTTGATATTATTCCATGTGTCCCGGGACCATAGAAGGAACAATTTTCAATACTTATTCCGCTACTGTCTTCTATACCGAGTACTTCCTTATCACATTCATCTGTCTCCAATCCATGACCCATCATAATATTTTCAAAGGAGACATTACTTGACCCGAATATTTTCAATACACTTGAATATTTACTCAAATATGCTATTTCAACACGTTCTTCTCCCAATCCGATAATTTTTAAATTCTCAACACCATTAATGCTAAACTCTATATCTTCTTTACTTACATATTTATTCTGTATTGAGTCTGCATGACCAAGGTCATAAATTCCAGGCTTCAAGTATATGGTTCTGTTTGGCCCGATTAATGACAGAAGTTGGTATGGATTTTCTACAGTTACCTCATTATTCTTAATTTCCGGTAGTTTTTTGTCATATTTATATAAGTCCGAGATATCTCCCGTAAAACTTTCCCTTTTTTGTGTCTTATATAATAACCTGTTGTCGGTAAAATGCTCCTCAATTGGTACAAACGACCCACTTTCCCATTTAAATGTATGTCCTCCATATAAGCTACCCGTAATTATGCCGCCCGTAACTCTGCTCCCCATGTAAATTGTGTCATAGCCAACCGATACAAATTGTGCCTGTGGATTTAATCCGATGCTTTCCAGGTCAATCTTATCCAATTTATTATCGTTAAACACGTACATTGAATAAAACGGATATTCCTGCATATGTTTATCCATAACGAAAATCTCTTTTTTCTCATCCGGTATCAAATCTGTTATATCCACAGTGCAGATTACGGGAAGTTCCGTCCTGTCAAGCATATTCAAAGTTCCCGAATCAAAACCATACACACATAAATAGTTGACTTCTTCTCCATATTTATTAGTTGAGTCTAAAAGGTATTCCCATTCATCGACAGCGTTATCATAGGGGTAGGCATATGTAAGTACCAATTCATTCTTATTATCATTGTTCACATCAGCTACTGAAAAAGACGTTATTCTATATCCCGGGTTGGTATATTCATTAATAGTATCTTCTAGATCCTTAGTCATCTTTTCACTAATACTCGAATTGTAGGAGTTTTTAATCAAGCTGCTAAGTTTGCTTATGTCTAATGCTTGAGACGGGGTAGGTGTTAAAACAGCAGCAGTCCCTTCAGTTCCCAACGACGATGGTGAGCTGATAGTGCTGCTTGGATTTAAATCTTGTCCTCGCGGTATCCCTTTATTTTGACTTTTAATTATAATTGTTATGACTGCTACTATTGAAATCACAGCCAATATTATAATCAAGCTGACAAAAAGCTTCTTGTTCTTAAACATTTCACATCCCTGCCGGTTTGTATAAGATTTATGCCTATATTATAACATTTTTGCAGATAATTTCAATGTTTCAAGCTGTTACTTTATGGCAGTCAGTATAGGACCATTTTCCTATAATAACAAATTTAGAATTTTGGAATTCTTTTACATATTGACTTGATGGAAAAATAATGTATAATCGTTTTATTATTATATAGGAGGTGTTTTTTTGAAATTAAAAAGAGTACAAAAGAAATCTAATAATTTGTAGGAGTCCAGTGGTAAAAAGTCAAGAGGTGATTGGAAAAAATTTTTGAAAATTTAATAGTTTTTAAGGGGTTTTTGAGACAAAAAGGCCATCCTCAATAGACTTACCAAATTTAATTTACAAAATTGG
>Ga0208825_1000449_pt1 | contig 40255 bp, 32 predicted proteins | sample AD_UKC113_MetaG_FD_184450 | JGI IMG/M metagenome (GOLD analysis project Ga0208825, IMG submission 184450) | Active sludge microbial communities of municipal wastewater-treating anaerobic digesters from Hong Kong - AD_UKC113_MetaG (SPAdes)... | ecosystem: Engineered > Bioreactor > Anaerobic >... | reverse complement strand
CGCACAAACCCCATTGGTCGACAATGCTGCGGTGGCCGCCGACATTCCCAATACCACGTGGCTGGCACGCGCCTTGTTCACCGAATTCATGCTGCCGTTTGAAGTGGCCGCCGTGATTTTGACCGTGGCGGTCGTGGCTGCGGTGATGCTGACCTTGCGCCGTCGCCCGGGCGCCAAGCATCAGAATCCATCCGAGCAGGTTCGCGTGCGCCCGGCCGATCGCGTGCGCATGGTGAAAATGCAAGCCGTGCAACCAGCCACGCACGTCAAGCCAGAGGAGGGCGCGCTATGACCAATCTCCTCTCGGCCCTGACCTTGGGCCATTACCTGACGCTGGGTGCGGTGCTGTTCTGCATCAGCGTGGCCGGCCTGTTCTTGAACCGCAAGAACGTGATCATGCTGTTGGTGTCACTGGAGCTGATGCTGCTCTCGGTCAACATCAACTTTGTCGCATTTTCGCGATCGCTGGGGGATGCCGCCGGCCAGGTGTTCGTGTTCTTCATCCTGACCGTCGCCGCCGCCGAGGCTGCCATTGGCTTGGCCATCTTGGTCACCTTGTTCCGCAACCGCCGCAGCATTGATGTTGCGGACATTGATAGTTTGAAGGGCTGACCTGATGGATTCGGCAATCCTGATCTCCAAGACCCACCTGTTGCTGGTCGTCTTGCTGCCCTTGATCGGCAGCATCCTGGCCGGCTTGTTTGGTCGCCAAATCGGCCGCGCCGGTGCGCACACCGTCACCATTTTGGGGGTGGCCGGCAGCTGCGCGTTGTCGGCGCATGTGCTGTGGCAGTTGCTGCAAGGTGCCGCGCCATTCAACGAGAATCTGTACACCTGGCTGCAAGCCGGCGACATTCAGGTCAATGTCGGTTTCATGGTCGACAAGCTGACTGCGATGATGATGGTGGTGGTCACCTTCGTGTCGCTGCTGGTGCACATCTACACCATCGGCTACATGGCCGAAGACGACGGCTACCAGCGCTTCTTCAGCTATATCTCGCTGTTCACCTTCAGCATGTTGATGCTGGTGATGAGCAACAACTTCATGCAGCTGTTCTTCGGCTGGGAAGCGGTGGGCCTGGTGTCGTACCTGCTGATTGGTTTCTGGTACAAGAAACCGACCGCCGTGTTTGCCAACCTGAAAGCCTTCTTGGTCAACCGCGTGGGCGACTTCGGCTTTTTGCTGGGGATTTCGGGCGTGCTGTACTGGATTGGCACGCTGGATTACGCCACCGCGTTCGCCAATGCCGGCGCGATCAAGAACATGACCGTGGACATCCTGCCGGGGCATACTTGGATGGTGCCCACCGTCATCTGCATCTGCCTGTTCATCGGCGCGATGGGCAAGTCGGCACAGGTGCCGCTGCATGTGTGGTTGCCCGATTCGATGGAAGGCCCAACCCCCATCTCGGCGCTGATCCACGCCGCCACCATGGTCACCGCCGGCATCTTTATGGTGGCGCGCATGTCGCCGCTGTTTGAGCTGTCGGAAACCGCGCTCAACTTCATCTTGTTCATCGGTGCCACCACCGCGTTCTGGACCGGCTTGATCGGCATGGTGCAAAACGACATCAAACGCGTGGTGGCGTATTCCACCTTGTCGCAGCTGGGTTATATGACGGTGGCGTTGGGCGTGTCGGCGTATTCGGCGGCGGTCTATCACCTGATGACCCACGCCTTCTTCAAGGCGCTGCTGTTCCTGGGCGCAGGCTCGGTGATCATCGGCATGCATCACGAGCAGGACATGCGCAAGATGGGCGGTCTGCGCAAATACATGCCGATCACCCATATCACGATGTGGATCGGCACCTTGGCCTTGGTGGGTACACCGTTCTTCAGCGGTTTCTATTCGAAGGACACCATCATCGAAGCCGCCGCGCACCACGCCGCCGAAAATGCGGGCAGTTTCATCGCCCAATACGCCAACTGGGCAGTGTTGCTGGGTGCGTTCGTCACCAGTTTCTACAGCTTCCGTCTGCTGTATCTGACCTTCTTTGGTGAAGAACGCTTCCGTGACAACCATGCGCACGACGCGCATGGCGGCCATCACGACGCACATCATGATGACCAGCATGCGCATGGCCATCACGGCGTGCATGTGCCGCACGAATCACCGTGGGTGGTCACCGTGCCGCTGGTATTGCTGGCGATCCCCTCCATTCTGGTGGGCTTCTTCACTGTTGGCCCAATGCTGTTTGGTACCGACATGCTGGGCCATGCCAAGCAGTTGCCGTTCTTCCTCGGTGCGATTGAAGTGCTGCAAGAAAACGACGTGATCGCGGCACTGGCGCACGAGTTCCACGGCCCGGTGGCGTTTGCTCTGCATGGCTTCATGGCCCCGGCGTTCATGCTGGCGCTGATGGGCTTCTTCTTGGCCACCTTGCTGTACATGGTCAAGCCGGAATGGCGGGTGGCCATCACCCGTAATCTGGCATTGCCAATCCGGGTGCTGGAGCGCAAATACTGGATGGACGACCTGTGGATTGGCGGGTTTGCCGGTGGCAGCCTGAAGATCGGCAAGGCCTCCAGCGCAATCGATAGTGGTGTGATCGACGGTGCCGTGAACGGCAGCGTCAGCCTTATCGGTATGGTGGCAGCGATGGCTCGCAAGGTGCAGACCGGCTACCTCTACCACTATGCCTTCGCAATGATTCTAGGTTTGGTCGCGCTGTTGGCGATGGCCAAGTACTACTGGCTGTAAGCCGGTATCGATGACTGGATGGAAACCGCAAGCGTGACCCACTGGCCCCTGCTTAGTTTGTTGATTTGGCTGCCGATCCTCGGCGGCGTGTTCACCCTGATGGCCGGCAACACCCGGCCACAACTGGCGCGTTGGATCGCGCTGGGGTTTGCCTTGCTGACCTTCGTGGTGAGCTTGCCGCTGCTGACCGACTTCCAGATGGGGAGCGCGGCGATGCAGTTTGTCGAGCAGCGCGCATGGATTCCAGCGTATGACATCCAATATCACTTGGGTGTGGATGGCCTGTCGGTGCCGCTGATCGTGCTGACCACCTTGGTGGGTGCATTGGTGCTGGTGGGCGCATGGGGTTCGGTGAGCAAGCGTGTGGCGCAGTACTACGCCAGCCTGATGATTCTGGAAGGCGCGATGATCGGCGTGTTCTGCGCGCTGGACTCGATGCTGTTCTACGTATTCTTCGAAGCCATGCTGATCCCGATGTTCATCGTGATCGGCGTGTGGGGTGGCCCGCGACGCATTTATGCGTCGATGAAGTTCTTCCTGTACACCTTCATCGGTTCGGTGTTCATGCTGATTGGCCTGATCTACCTGTACCTGAAGGGCGGTAGCTGGCAGATCGCCGACATGGCCGCGCTGCCGCTCAGCATGACCGAGCAAACCTGGTTGTTCTGGGGCTTCTTCGCCGCGTTCGCGATCAAGGTGCCGATGTTCCCGGTGCACACCTGGTTGCCGGATGCGCACGTGGAAGCGCCCACCGGTGGTTCGGTGGTGCTGGCCGCGATCATGCTGAAAATTGGCGGCTACGGTTTCCTGCGCTTCACCCTGCCGATCGTGCCCGACGCCGGCCACGAATTTGCATGGTTGATGATCGCATTCAGCCTGATCGCCATTGTCTATGTGGGCATGGTGGCGCTGGTGCAGGCCGACATGAAGAAGCTGATCGCGTATTCGTCGGTCGCGCATATGGGCTTTGTGATCTTGGGCACCTTCATCGCGTTTGCGCTGGTGCGTGACCAAAATCTTGGCGATGCCGCGCGTCTGGGCTTGCAAGGCGCGATGGTGCAGATGATTTCGCACGGCTTCATTTCCGGCGCGATGTTCTCCTGCGTGGGCGTGCTGTACGACCGCATGCACACCCGCATGATCAAAGATTACGGCGGGGTGGCCAAGGTGATGCCATGGTTCGCGCTGTTCTGGGTGTTCTTCGCCATGGCCAACTGCGGCCTGCCGGGCACCAGTGGCTTCGTCGGCGAATTCTTGGTGGTGCTGGCCAGCTTCCAGCAGAACCCGCTGATTGGTTTGGGTGCGGCGTTGACCTTGATCATCAGCGCGGCGTACTCGCTGTGGCTGACCAAGCGGATCATCTGGGGCGAGGTGGGCAATGCTCATGTCGCCGAAATGCAGGACATCAACGCGCGCGAATGGATCGTGTTGGGCGTGTTTGCCGTGTTCACCTTGGCGCTGGGCGTGTACCCCAAACCCTTGACCGACCTGATGGAACCGTCCATCGCGCAACTGGCGGGTCAGCTCGCCGCGACCAAACTCTAAGGACATGACGACGATGCAGGCTACTCTCGCCATGCCGGCTACCACCGAATTGCTGCCATTGATTCCCGAACTGGCACTGGTGGCTGCCGCGTTCGCATTGCTGATGCTGGATCTGTTTTTGAAAGACAGCCAGCGCGTGTTGACCCATGTGTTGTCTGTGCTGGCGCTGTTGCTGGTGGCCGGCTTGATTGCGTGCGGTGTGGGTGTGGGCGAGCACACCAGCGTGCTCAACAATATGTTTGTGCGCGACACCATGGCCGATGTGTTGAAGGTCGGCACCTGCCTGATTTCCGCACTGGCGCTGCTGTTTGTATGGCCCTATCTGCGTGATCGCGGCCTGTACAAGGGTGAAGTGTCGGTGCTGGTGTTGTTTGCGGTACTCGGCATGATGCTGTTGATCTCGGCGGGCAGCCTGATCATGGTGTATCTGGGCTTGGAGCTGCTGGCGTTGAGCTCGTATGCACTGGTGGCCGTGGATCGTGACAGCAAGCTGGCCTCGGAAGCGGCGATGAAGTACTTCGTGCTGGGCGCACTGGCCTCGGGCTTGCTGCTGTACGGCATGTCGTTGGTGTACGGTGCCACCGGCAGTTTGGACTTGGCCACCATTCGCGAGGCCGCTCCCGGCGTGGCGCAGCCCATGCTGCTGCTGACTGGCGTGGTGTTCATGATCGCCGGTATCGCCTTCAAGTTTGGCGCCGCGCCGTTCCATATGTGGCTGCCTGACGTTTATCACGGCGCACCCACGCCGATCACCTTGTTCATTGGCTCCGCGCCCAAATTGGCGGCGTTTGCCATGGTGGTGCGCCTGCTGGGCTTTGGTGCTTCGCCGTTGGCCGCGCAGTGGCAGCCGATGCTGGCGGTATTGGCGGCACTGTCGCTGGTGCTGGGCAACGTGATCGCGCTGATGCAGACCAACCTCAAGCGCATGCTGGCGTATTCCACCATCTCCCACGTGGGCTTTTTGTTCCTCGGCTTGGCTGGCGGTAGCGCCGAAGGCTATGCCGCGTCGATGTTCTACGCCCTCAGCTACGCGCTGATGGCCACCGCCGCATTCGGTGTGATCGTGCTGTTGTCGCGCCGTGGGTTTGAAGCCGACAACATCGAGGACTTCAAGGGTCTGAACGCCCGCGACCCGTGGAGTGCTGGCATGGTGCTATGCGTGATGGCCTCGCTGGCCGGCATCCCGCCGTTCTTGGGCTTCTGGGCCAAGCTGGCGGTGCTGCGCGCGGCGATCAACGGCGGCATGCTGTGGCTGGCGATTGTTGGTGTGGTGTTCGCGGTGATCGGCGCGTTCTACTACCTGCGCGTGATCAAGGTGATGTATTTCGATGAACCCGTCGGTGAGCCGGTGCTGCCGCGTGACGACCGCCTGCTGCGTCTGGTCTTTGGCGTCAACGCACTTGGCCTGCTGGTGCTTGGCATGTTCTGGAACCCACTGATGGCGTGGTGTCAGGCTGCGTTTGTGAGCTAAGCCCAACCTTGCGTACCTAGCCGCTAGAAGATAGCCGCTAGAAGGTAGCGGCTAGAACGTGGTGGTTAGACGCGATGATCACCGGTCCAGATAGGCCTTCAATTCGCCGTTGTCCTGTTGCTCAACGGCATCCATGCGTTTATCGAGTGCGGGATGGGTTTTGTAGAGTGTCGCCATCTTGGGCGATGCGGTACCCAATGCCGCCATTTTTTGCAGCACCGCAAGGAAGGCCATTGGGTTGGCACCGGCGCGAGCTGCATAAATCCCCGCAGCATGGTCGGCACGGAATTCTGCGCTGCGATCCAAGCCGGTGAGCATAATTGCTGCGCCGTGCTTTTCGATGTAGTCACGCGCAAGACTGCCACCCAGCCCACCCCCGGTACGGATCTGACTGGAAGCAATGCTGCCGGCCGCAGCTAGTTTTTCCTGCTTGCGAATCACCTCGTAATGGTCACGTTGCACCACATGGCCAATTTCGTGGCCCAGTACGCCGGCCAGCTCGGCATCGCTGTCCAGTAATTGATACAGCCCACGGGTGATCAAGACGTAGCCGCCGGGTGCGGCAAATGCATTGATTTCATTGTCATCCATTACCCCGAATGTCCACGGCAGGTTCGGTCGGCTGGTACGCGAGGCGACCCAGCGGCCCACCAAATTGACGCGCTTCTGCATGGCGGGGTCTTTGACCAAAGCCGCCGCACCCAGCAGACGCCCAGTCAGCAGTGGGCCTAGATCCAGTTCTTCTTGATCCACTTCTTGTTCTGATTTACCAATGAGCTTTTCACCCGGCGCTGCGGTACGGGCTAGGCCGGGTTTGACGATGCCCAGCAGGTTGCGCGCGACATTGAAGGTTTCGCGCTTTTCTGCTTGTGATGCCGCGTTACTGGACGCATCCGATTTTGCCCTGCCAAAAAATCCTTTCTTTTTGGGTTTGCTGCTTTCTGGTTGGTATTCCTCGCTGTAGGCGACCTCGGTGATTTGCCACCCGTTCTTGCTGGCGGCCTGTTCGGCAGCTTCCGGGGTGGCGCGGTAGCTTTCCAGCAGTTGTAGTTGCGCCTGATTGAACGATGCCGCTTTGAGCGTACTTTCGTCCAGGCCTCGCACACTGGCGGTTTCGGTGACCCGGCCCTTGCCGGCGGCACCCGTAAAGAGCGCTTTACCCACGCTCTCGGTACTTTGATTGGTGGCGATCATCCGCACTTCGTTGACCCGCACATAGCCGCTCTTGCCATCGGCGGTGCTGAGCAAAAACCACAAGCCCTCCTGCCCGGTGACCTTGACCTGGGTGTTTTGCGTCAGGCTGGTGACCACCGCAGCGTTGAAATCCGGCTTGCTGTGCAGCTGCACGGTGGGCTTTGTGATCGTGGCTGGGGAAACTACCATCGCCGCTTTGGCCGGCGCTGCGGACTTGGTGGTTTTACTAGACTTGCCGGGATTTGGTTTGCCCGCGATCAATACGCCGCTGGCAAGTAAGCTAAGGATGACGATCGCGTAGCGAATGGTGCCCTTGGTCATGGAAGATCCTGCTCGTGGGTCTCGTCGATAAACAGTGTGTGTGACGGGTTCAGGGTTTCGCAATTGTCTGCGGATAAGGGATATTCGTCGGTGGCATTCAAGTCTTGGCCGAGGAGTTCACGCAGGCGCATGCGTTCGCCACGGTTGCTGCCATCGTGATGATCATCAATTTCAGCAACGGAAATACACAGCATCACCCGGCCATGTTCATCCAGTGGATGCTCACCTTGGTTCAACGAGTGGTACAGCAAATCCAAGTCGGCTTTTACTTGCGCCATCACGCTGGCGCGATCGGTGCCGGCCCAGATCAGCACCATCAAGTCATCTAGGATTTCGTGCAGCCAGCTTTTGCGTTCCACGATGCCCTCGATCATCACCGCGTCGCTGCCGGCATACAGCTGGCGCCGCAGCAGCCGGCGGTATTCACGCTTGCCGCGTACCGCTTCAAATGGGGTCAGGTCACCAAATTTGACGTAGCGCAGCCGCACCATTGCTAACCATGGGTGTTTTTCGGGATCGTATTCCTGCCGAAAATCGTTGTTGCCGATGGCGCGGCCGCGCTGAATGGCGGCGTACATTCGGCATATTCCAAAGCACAAACTGACAAAGCCAATACTGGCAAAAATATCGATGAAGACGCCAAAAAAAGTTAGGCCGATGACGGCGCCGGTCAGCAGCAGACCGTTGACCGCCACGAACACGCCATCCACATCCTCATGCGGTTCGCCGCGCCAGAAAGCATACGTGGTCAACGCCAGCAACAGTGCGGCCAACAGGTATTTGAAGATGCTCGGTGGCATCCACACCGCGCCATCGTGCAGCAGGGCGTCGGTGGCCTCGGCCCAGACTTCCACCCCGGGCATCGCCGCGTTCACCGGCGTGGGTTTGGTATCGCTGATGCCGGCGGCGGTGTAGCCCACCAGCACCACGCTGCCGCGTAAATCGGGCAGTTTGCTGCCAGCAGGCTCGCACACGGGTTTGCCGGCCAGTACATCGGCGGCACTGACATACGGAATCCGGCTGTGGCGACGCCAGTTCACGCGGACGTGGTCGGGGAGCGCCGCCGCAGGCTGTTGGGTGACCTGCGCGATCAAGCGGGCGGGTAGGGTGGGCAGCGCCCAGTCGTCCACTACGTCGCGCAATGGCACGTCGCGCAGGACGCCATCTTGGCCGCGGCTGACATTGGTGATGGCCGAATGCTGTGCCATGGCTGCGCCAAACGGCAAAAACACCGCGACCGGGGGGCCGGGGGGGCGGGTGTCAGGATCCAAGGCGAATGCGCCCGGGATCTGGGCCACGTGCAAGGGAGCGTTGGCATCGAAATCCGCCGCTTGGCGCGATGCCGCAAACACGAATCGTCCATTGCCGCCGGCCGCCACTGCATCCAGCATGGCATCCCCATTCGGGTCGTCCTTGTGCGGGTCGAGGAACATCACATCGATCCCCACTGCGCGCACGCCGGCACGATCCAGCGTGTCCAGCAAATCGGCATGCACGGTGCGCGGCCACGGCCAGCCACCGATGCCCTGTGCGCGCGTCCACTCCAGCGAGCAGTCGTCGATCTCCACGATCACGGTTTTGCCGGAAGCGCGCGGCTCAACGGGACGCCATTGCACGATGGTGTCGAACACGCTGTCTTCGGCCGAATCCAAACTGCGGTCGTGGCTCCAGTCCCAGCCCAGCCAACCCAGCGCGATGCAGGCCAGCAAAGGGTAGAACGCAAACTTCAGACGCAAGGCCACCCACGTCAATGGCCGTCGATAGCCGCGCTCGACTTTGGCCCATTGGTCCATGAACCACACCGCAAGCGTGGCCATGAACGCGTCCAGATGGGTTTGTGCTGCGCGCAGTCGCTTGCGTCCCATTGCCCCGTTGTCCCCTGTTGCCTATCCGAATTTACCAGTGCGTACTGGCAAACATTCGGGTGGCCTATGCGGATAGCGGCCCGAATAGCGGACATCTTGCATGGTTCTGCGGGGTTCGGCCACGTGCGTGATGTGGCCGGGTGGCGGGTACGACTAGACCAGCAGCTTGCGCACCTTGTGCAGGGCCGCGACGAAGGCGTCGATCTCGGCATGCGTGTTGTAAAACGCCAGCGAGGCGCGGCAGGTGGTGCCTACCCCCAGCCATTGCAGCAGCGGGTGTGCGCAGTGCTGGCCACTGCGCACGGCGATGCCTTCCAGGTCTAACAAGGTGGCCAGATCATGCGAATGCACACCGTCGATGGCAAAGCTGACCACTGCCGCTTTGCGCGGGGCGCGGCCATAAATATGCAGGCCGTCGATGCTGTGCAGTGCGTCGGTCAAGTGCGCCAACAGGGCTTGTTCACGGGCTTCGATGTGGGCCATCCCCAGCGAAGATAGATAATCCACCGCTGCGCCTAGGCCAACAAAACCGGCGATATTGGGTGTGCCGGCTTCAAATTTATGCGGGCCTTCGTTGAACACGGTGCCCTCAAAGCGCACTTCTTTGATCATCTCGCCACCGCCCAAGAACGGCGGCATCGCTTGGATGTGTTCGCGCTTGGCCCACAGCACGCCGGTGCCGGTGGGGCCGCTCATTTTGTGGCCGGTCACCGCGTAGAAATCGCAGCCGATCGCAGCGATATCCACCGGCATATGCGGTGCTGCTTGCGAGCCGTCGATGACGGTGACGATGCCGCGTTTGCGCGCTTCTTTGCAGATGTAGGTAACCGGGTTGACGGTGCCCAGCACATTGCTGACGTGGGTCAGCGCCAGCAGTTTTACATCGGCCGTCATCTGCGCATACAGCGCGTTCAAGTCCAGTGCGCCGTCGGGCAATAGCTCGGCCACTTTGATGGTGGCCCCGGTGCGCTGGGCGACCAGCTGCCACGGCACGATATTGGCGTGGTGCTCCATGCGGCTGATCAAGATGACATCGCCCGGTTGGAGCCGTGGCAATGCCCACGAATACGCCACCAGATTGATCGCAAACGTGGTGCCACTGCACAGGATCAGCTCATCACTGCGCACATTGAAAAATCGCGCCAGCTTGCTGCGTGCGCCTTCATAGGCATCGGTGGCTTCGCTGCCCAAGGCATGCACCGCGCGGCTGACATTGGCGTTGTGGCGACGATAAAAATCGTTGGTGGCGTCGATCACGCATTCGGGTTTTTGCCCGGTATTGGCGCTATCGAAATACACCAGCGGCTTGCCATGTACCTGCCGGGTCAGCAGCGGAAAATCGGCGCGCACCTGCGCCCAGTCGATGCCGGTATCGATAGCAGTGTCCATGTTCATGCACCCACGCGCCCCAATGCCGCATCCAATACCGTTTCCAGCTGCCCGCGCAGGGTTGCATCGCCGATTGCCGCCACCACTTCGCGGCAGAATGCGCCGGTCAACAGCCGCCGTGCATCGGCTTCAGGCAGGCCACGTGAGCGCAGGTAAAACAGCGCGATTGGGTCCAATTGGCCCACCGTTGCGCCGTGCGTGGCTTGCACTTCATCAGCATGGATCACAAGCACCGGCTGGGTATCGATTTCAGCATCGGCAGAGAGCAGCAGATTTTTGTTGGATAGATTGGCAGCGCTGCCATCGGCACCGGCATGGATGGTGATACCACCGTGGAACACTGCCTTGCCGCGCTGTGCGGCCAGGCCCCGCCATGTCAGCGCGCATGCGGTGTCGCGGGCCAGATGTTCGATCCCCAAGCGGGTCTCCACATGCCGGCGGCCATCGGCCAACAACACGCCATCAGCGTGTAGAGCGGCACCATCACCTTGCAGGCGCACGTTCAATTCATTGCGGGCTAGTGCTGCGCCCAGCTCCAAATCCACTCGGCGATAGTGGGCCTTGTCTGCCAGCACCGCGTCGGTGCGTGCAAACACATGCGCGCGTGGGGCGGCATCTTGCACCCGCGCGTGGGTTAGTTGCGCAGCGTCGGCCAACTGCGCGTGCAGCCACACATTGCCAAGATGCGCGTGCTCGCCGGCAGCCAGTTCATGTTCGACCAAGCACAGGCGTGCACCCGCAGCCAGTGCAACGACATGGCGCAGATGCCACGCGGCATCGCCGTCTTGGGCAACCCCCACGTTGACCAGATGCAGGGGTGCCTGCGCCTGCACGCCGGCCTCTACCTGCACTAGCGCACCTTCGCGGGCAAGCGCGGCGTTGAGTTGGGCGAACGGCGCATCGTGATGCGCAGGCGTGTCATCAAGACTGCCTGCGAGGAGGGCCTGCGCGCGGGTATCACCTGCGTGCAACAACTGTGACAACGGCTGCACGCGAACCCCGGCATCAAGCGCCGCAAGGTCGCTCAGCGTGGCCGCATATTGGCCGTTGATAAACACCATGCGTGGCGTGGGGATCGCGGCCAGTGCCGTGGCATCGATGGTCACCGGCTGGGCAGCGCCAAACGCACGCCGCTCCAACTGTCGCAGGGAGGTGTACTTCCAGCTTTCCGCACGCTGCGGCAGGCCGTCTTGCAACAGTGCGTCCAGCAACGCGCGCTGGCGGGCATCGCCGTCAAATTGTTTGGCAAGGGAGTCGAGTAGGGCGCTCATACGAAGCTCCGTGAAACGAACCCCTCTCCCGTCGGGAGAGGGGTGGGGGAGAGGGTTCGGGGCCTGCGCGGAAGGTTCTGTCCGCGAGCTACCCTCATCCGCCCTTCGGGCACCTTCTCCCGAGGGGAGAAGGAAAAGAAGGTGTCACTCATCTCAAGCCGCAGCCTCCGGCGTCAGCCGGTTTTTGATCCAGTCGTAGCCGTGCGCTTCCAGTTGCAAGGCGAGTTCCGGGCCACCGGTTTCCACGATGCGGCCATCGGCCAGCACATGCACCACGTCGGGCTTGATGTAGTCCAGCAGGCGTTGGTAATGGGTGATGACGATGAACGAACGCTCCGGCGCGCGCTGCGCGTTGACACCATCGGCCACGGCTTTGAGGGCGTCGATATCGAGGCCGGAATCGGTCTCGTCGAGGATGGCGAGTTTGGGTTCCAGCAGCGCCATCTGAAAAATTTCATTGCGCTTTTTTTCGCCGCCCGAAAATCCTTCATTTACACCACGGTGCAGCAACTCGTCTTTCAAATGCAGCACCGCAAGCTTTTCGCGTACGCGCTTCAAAAACTGCATCGAATCGAGTTCCGGCTCACCACGGGTCTTGCGTTGCGCGTTGTAGGCCGCGCGCAAAAAATAGGTGTTGTTGACACCAGGGATTTCCACCGGGTACTGGAAGGCCAAAAACACACCGGCAGCGGCACGTTCTTCGGGTTCAAGTTCCAGCAGCGGCTTGCCGAAAAACTCAACACTACCGGCGGTGACTTCATAGCCATCGCGGCCAGCCAGAATATTGCCCAGCGTGGATTTGCCAGCCCCGTTGGGGCCCATGATGGCGTGTACTTCGCCAGCGTTCACGTCGAGGCTCAGACCCTTGAGGATTTCCTTGCCGGCAACGGTGGCATGGAGGTTTTCAATTTTCAGCATGGTTGTTTCCAGTGTGTTCTTGTATGCAGATGTCCGAGTCGGCCTGTGGCGGCATCAGCCAACGGCCCCTTCCAAGGTGACGTCGAGTAGTTTTTTGGCTTCCACTGCAAACTCCATCGGCAATTCGCGGAAGACTTGTTTGCAGAAACCATCGACGATCATCGAGACCGCATCTTCTTCGCCAATCCCACGGCTGCGGCAGTAGAACAATTGGTCGTCGGAAATCTTGGATGTGGTGGCCTCGTGCTCGACGGTGGCGCTGGGGTTTTTGACTTCGATATACGGGAAGGTGTGCGCGCCGCATTGTTTGCCGATCAGCAGAGAGTCGCATTGGGTGTGGTTGCGTGCGCCTTCGGCACCCGCTGCCACTTTCACCAGCCCGCGATAGGTGTTTTGCCCGCGCCCGGCGCTGATGCCTTTGCTGACGATCTTGGACTTGGTGCGCTTGCCGATGTGGATCATCTTGGTGCCGGTATCGGCTTGCTGGCGATGGTGGGTCAGCGCGACTGAGTGGAACTCGCCCACGCTGTCATCGCCCACCAACACGCAGCTGGGATATTTCCAGGTGATCGCGCTGCCGGTTTCCACCTGCGTCCACGTCACCTTGCTGCGCGCGCCACGGCATTCGGCGCGCTTGGTGACGAAGTTGTAGATGCCACCCACGCCGTTTTCATCACCGGGGTACCAGTTTTGTACGGTGGAATATTTGATTTCACCATCGTCCAGCACCACCAGCTCCACCACCGCCGCGTGCAATTGGTTTTCATCGCGCATCGGTGCGGTGCAGCCTTCCAGATACGAGACGTGCGCGCCTTCTTCGCAGATGATTAAGGTGCGCTCAAACTGCCCGGTGTGGCCGGCATTGATGCGGAAATAGGTGGATAGCTCCATCGGGCAGCGCACACCCTTGGGGATGAACACGAAGCTGCCGTCGGAAAACACCGCCGAGTTGAGCGCGGCAAAGTAGTTGTCACCCACCGGTACCACGGTACCGAGGTATTTCTGCACCAAGTCTGGGTAGTTGACGATGGCATCGCTCATCGAAGTAAAAATCACCCCGACTGCGGCCAATTCTTTTTTGAAGGTGGTGCCTACGCTGACCGAATCGAACACCGCATCCACCGCCACCCCCGCCAGTTTGGCGCGCTCGTGCAGCGGCACGCCCAGCTTGTCGTAGGTGTCCAACAATTCTTTGGGCACCTCGTCCAGCGACTTGTACTTGGGGCCTTTGGGCGCGCTGTAATACGACAACGCTTGCAGGTCGATGGCCGCGATCTTGAGCTTGGCCCACGCGGGCTGATGCATAGTCAAAAAATGGCGATAGGCAGAGAGCCGCCATTGCAGCATCCATTCGGGCTCGTGCTTTTTGGCCGAGAGCGCGCGGATGATGTCTTCGTTCAGTCCCGGCGGCAGCGAATCGGTTTCGATGTCGGTGATAAAACCGGCTTCGTACTTGCGACCAAGCTGCTCGTGGATCTGGGCGTTTTGTTGTTCGGGGTGTAGTTCGGTCATCAGGGGTCCTTACGCATTCGCCAATTGCATGGCGATGCTCTTGCGCGCGGGGATGTGCGTGGGGTTTTGCAGCTGCGCCAGCGAAACGCCGCGCAGGGCATCGGCCACCACATCATTAATGCGCCGCCAGTTGGCGCGCATTCCGCAGGAATCTTCGAGACTGCATTGGCCTGCATGCAGGCTACATTCGGTCATGCCTAACGGGCCTTCCATTGCTTCCACGATTTCGATCAGGCTGATGGCAGCGGCTGGGCGCGCCAGCCGATAACCGCCATTGGCGCCGCGAAACCCCGCCACTAAACCGGCTGCGGCCAGCGGCTTGAGCACCTTGGCCACGGTGGGCGGCTCCAGGCCGGCGCGTTCGGCCAATTCCGGCGCACTCAAGACTGTTTCTGGCCGCGCGGCAAGCACGGTCAAGATGAGAGTGGCGTAGTCGGTGAGCTTGGTAACGCGCAGCATGGCGGCGGGGCTGAAAGCAATCTGTACCGAAATTGTACGTTTTGTGGCCGCTGCCGCCAAGTTTCAGTGGCTGACGTGCATCAAGCGTTGTGCAATCCAGTCGGCCACGGCACGGGTATAGGCCGTGGGCAGGCCCAGTTGGCTGTTGATTTCGCCGTGCGCCATGGCTTCGGGCAGGGTCTGCATGGGCACACCCAGTACACGTGCGTGCGCGGCAAATTTGTTCGCCTCATCACAAGGCGATGTGGGGAAGTGTCGCGTGCTGGAGCACACCAGCAACATCGGCAGCGCATCGCCTGCAAGTTGCTGCTGCGGTGATGCGGTGGCCCAGCCGGCGGCATCGTGGCCGAAGGCATCGAAATAGAACGAGGGCACGCGCGGCTGCCCCATCAGTGCCGGCACATCCAGCGCACCACTATCTAGCGACACGACCCCCAGCGGGCGGTATGCGCCGGCCTGTGACAGCCATTGCGGCTGACTGCCCAGCAAGGCCACCAGGTGCGCGCCGGCGGAGTGGCCCATCAAGATCAGTTGGCGCGGGTCTGCGCCCCACTGTGCAGCGTGGTGTTGCACCGAGGCCACCGCAGCGGCCACGTCGCGGGCTTGCTCCAGCGGGCCAGCCTCCGGCACCAAGCGGTTGTTGACCGACACAAACACGAAACCTTGGTTGAGCCAATACGCCGCTTTGTTGCCCACCACGCCAGGGCTGGCTTTGTCGCCACGCCGCCAACCCCCGCCATGCACCATCAGCAGAATCGGCGCGCCCGGTTTGGCCTGCGCTGGGCGATACACGTCATAGCGTTGTGCCGCAGTGGGGCCATAGCCAAGATCACGCAGCACCGTGGTGCCGGCGGGCAAGTCGGAGATCGTGGTCGTGGCGCGGCGCTGCTCCAGGCGTTCGCGCAAGCCTTGCTGGGCATGTCCTGGTGCGCTCGTGGTGGCCAGTAATAGGCAGACGAGCGAGGTTGTGATCAAGTCGCGCATGGGGACATCCATCGTTAGGTGTTGATGATCCAAACGCACCCACATTGGCCGGGTTGACAGTGGGGCGATGACGCATGCGTTTGCTTGCGCCAGAATGGCGAACCTCAAACCCGTTGTTGCCCCGATGCCCACAAAAATCGCCACCCGCAAATCTGCCATCCACGGGAATGGCGTGTTCGCCACCACGGCCATTGCAAAGGGCGAGCGTTTGATCGAATACAAGGGCCAGCGGCGCACGCATGACGCGGTGGATGCCGGCGACAGTGGCGACATCGAAAGTGGTCACACCTTCTTGTTCACCTTGAATGAAGATTGGGTGATCGACGCCAATATTGCCGGCAATGCCGCGCGCTGGATTAACCATAGCTGCGTGCCCAATTGCGAGGCGGTACTGGTGGAGGATGCCGATGCACCGGTGAAGTCGCGGGTGTTTATCGAAGCGGTTCGTGCCATCCAGCCCGGCGAAGAATTGACCTATGACTACGGAATTACCTTGGCCGAGCGGCACACCCCGCGCCTGAAAAAAATCTGGGCCTGCCGTTGTGGTGCCAAAACCTGCACCGGGACGATGCTCAAGCCCAAACGCTAGAGGCGTTTTTATTCGCTGTCGTGCGGCCAACTGATGCCCAGTTCGGCCACCACCATGTCCTTGCCAAGCGTGGGCCAGCGCGGATCATCACTGCGAAAACTGCCATCCCCGGTGGGTAGCGCATCGGCATTGACGCCACTGCGTGCAGCCAGCGTCACCCGATGGAACAGCGCGTCACCCACGCCATTGGCTAGCTTGCCGCCGTGCCAGTCCTGCACGCTGCCGCCGTAATCCCAGTTCAAGCCATAAAAACTGATCGGCGCACCATTGCGTTTGACCAACTCCGCCAAACTCATGCCCGGATGCAGGCCGTTGCGGTCGTGCCAGCGTGAATCGGGGTCACTGACGCGCAATTCCTGGATGGGGGCATCTTGATTGTTGGGTTGTTCGGGATCCAAGACCAGCCGCAGGCGCCGCTTGGCATCGTTGGGGAATACGGTCAGTGCGGGTACCTCGCCTTCGCCTTCGGCACCCGGCAAGGTGTCATCGCGCACATTGGCTTTGCCAAAGCGGGCATCCAGTTCGGCGCGAGTAGTGAGGGGGCTCAAGTTTCCGGGCAATTCCCACGTTTCGGCCGATGCCGCTGGCTGCTGCGCGGCTGTGACTGCGGCAGAAACGGGCGGGTTAGCAGGTGCAGCACTCGGCGCGGATGTGGTCGATGTTGGGGCCGGTGGCGCGCTGGGTGAGCAGGCGACAAGGGTGGTGCTGAGCAAGGTCATGCCCACACAAGTGACAAGCGGACGATGGGGTTTCATTTGCCACCCACCGATTCGGTGGCAGCGGCGGATTTGGGCGCTGCGTTCGTCGTGGATGCGCTGGGTTGGGCGGGCACAGCAGCAGGTGAGTTGCTGGCTGGCGTGGTGTCGCTGGCAGTGCCGGTATCCGGTTGTGCGCCGGCATCGGTAACAGCGGTGGAATCTTCCGCTGGCGTATTGGTATCGATGGGTGCAGGTTGCGGCGTGGCGACCCCCGGGTCCGGCATGCCGGTGACCGAGCCGCCCTGGGCCGCAGGTGCCGGTAAGCTGTCCTCGCCCGTGGCCTGTGTGCTGCCGGTGGTTTTCGGATTGTTGCAGGCGGTCAATAACGTACAGCCAAGCAGCAAGCTGCCCAATGAGGTAGCAATACGAAGTGCAAGCATGTTCAGTTCATCCGCAAGGTAATTTGGTCTTGGTCGATATCCACACGTTGGATGCGGCGACTGGCGATGCGGCCATAGGTGCTGTCATCCAGTCGATACACGGGCTCTTCGCGTGCATAGTCCAGTAGCCAGCTATTGAGCATCGCGCGCGCGGAGTCATTCATCATTCCACCTAAGGCCGGCACATCCACCGATACGATGTTGGGGTTGTCCAGGTGCAAACCATGCGTGCCGGCATCAAACCGCAGCCCACTTTCCAACGCGAAGTGGCCGGACGGGGTGCGGCTGGCGGCACCCGGGCCGCCGATGCCGATATCAAAGTCCAATCGCAAGCGGCCACCACTCGGCAGACTTAAGCGCGGGTTGAGCAGGCTTAGATTGAGTAGCCCGCCCAATTTTTTGTAGTCGCGCGGAAATTTGCGATCCAGCTGCGCCTGCAATTGCGGTGCGCTGAAGTGGATGTCGCGGCCCAGCAACAGATCGGTGCCAAGGCTTGAACAGGCGCACAGCAGGCAGCTAAAGGCAAGCAGCAGGACAAGAGCAAACCGGCGCATGGGCATGAGCAGCAAAGTGGAAAGTGCGCACCATAGCGCGCGGCGGTGACTCTGTGTCAAACCGCCGCGCGCGGGTAACCCACGTCAGTCATCTTCCGGGTGCGGCTTGAACGCATCAGCCAACTTCTTTTGTATTGCCATTGGCACCGGTTCGTAGTGGCTGAAATCTAGCGCATAGCGCCCTCGACCAGCGGTGGCCGACTTCAACTCGGCGGCATAACCTTCCAGTTCCGAGAGCGGCACCTGCGCGCGCACCACGATCTCGCCACCACGATGGGCGTCGGTGCCGCTGATGCGTGCGCGCTTGGACGCCAGCCCGCCGCTGATATCGCCCATGTAGTGTTCTGGCGCGCTGACTTCCAGCGCCACGATGGGCTCGAGTATCTGCGGCTGGGCATTGGCAATGGCGGCAAGAAACGCGCGCTTGCCGGCTGCAACAAACGCCACCTCTTTGGAATCCACCGCATGATGCTTGCCGTCATACACGGTCACGCGCAGGTCTTGCATCGGGTAGCCGGCCAGTGCGCCGCCGCCCAACACCTGGCGCACACCTTTTTCCACCGCTGGCAAAAATTGCCCAGGGATAGTGCCGCCTTTGACCGCATCGACAAACTCAAATCCACTGCCACGCGGTAAGGGTTCTATGCGCAAAAACACTTCGCCAAATTGCCCGGCCCCGCCGGTTTGTTTTTTGTGTCGATGATGGCCTTCTGCCGGCACGCTGATAGTTTCGCGATAGGCAATGCGCGGCGGATGCGATGTGACTTCCACCGCAAAACGCTCTTTCAGGCGTTGCAGCATGACGCGCAGATGCAGATCAGACAGGCCACGGATCACGGTCTCGTTGGTTTCGGCAGTGTGCTCTACCGCAAACGACGGGTCTTCCTCGGCCAGTTTGTGCAAGGCGGTGGCCAGTTTTTGTTCTTGGCCTTTGCTGGCAGGTTGTACCGCCAAGCCGAACATCGGTTTCGGGAATGCCATCGGTGCCAAATGAATGTGATCTTCATCGTGCGAGTCATGCAGCACCGCATCGAAATGCAAGTCGTCGATCTTGGCCACAGCGGCGATGTCGCCGGGAATGGCGTGCTGGATTTCGATGTGCTCTTTGCCTTTGAGTTTGAACAGGTGGCCCACTTTGAACGGCTTTTTGCCATCATCCACAAACAACTGTGCGTCTTTTTTTACGGTGCCCTGATAGACCCGGAAGATGCCCAGTTTGCCCACAAATGGGTCGTTGACGATTTTGAACACATCGGCAATCACATGCGCGTTGGGGTCGGGGCGGGCGTCGATGGGCGTGGCATCGGTGCCGCTGCCTTTGATGAAGGCGGGCGGGTTGGCCTCGCCCGGATGCGGAAACAGCGTTTCGGCGATGCCGAGCAACTCTTTCACACCGCTACCACTGCGTGCGGAGACAAAGCACACCGGCACCAAATGGCCTTCGCGCAGGCATTGCTCAAACGCATCGTGCAACTCTGCGCCGGATAGGCCACCTTCGCCCAGGTCCAAATAGTGATCCATCACCGTTTCGTTGATTTCTACCACTTGGTCGATGATTTTTTGATGCCAGTCGGCCACCGCGCCCAGATCACTGTGCCCGCTGCTGCGGGTGTAGCAATCCACCACCCGGCTGCCGCCATCCACGGGCAGATTGAGCGGCAAGACTTCGGGACCAAATTCGGTGCGCAAATTCTCGACCAAAGTGGCGAGATCCTGGCCGGGGTGCTCGATTTTATTGATGACCAGCACCCGGCACAGGCCGCGTTCTTTGGCGTACTCCATCATTCGGCGGGTGCCGTGGGCGATGCCGGTGTCGGCGTCCACCACGACCGCCACAGTTTCAACGGCGGTCAGCGCGGCCAATGCCGGGCCTCGAAAGTCCGGGTAGCCGGGGGTGTCGATGATATTCAGATGGATTAATTGGCCAGACGTGGCGGTGTGATCGGTGCTGGCGATGGCGGCATCTAGCGAGTGGCCGCGTTCTTTTTCGATGGGATCAAAATCAGAAACGGTGTTGCCGCGATCCAGACTGCCTACCGTTTGTAGTGCGCCGCCGGCATGCAGTAGGGCTTCAAATAACGTGGTCTTGCCGGCGCCAGGGTGGCCTGCAAGGGCCACATTGCGGATTTGCTGTGTGCTGTAGGACATGAGCCCGTTCCTCCTCAAAAGTGTGTGGAGAGAGCGTCATGGCTGTCCGCGTCCCACGCCGACGCGTGGGCGTTCGGCGGGCGGTCATGGCAAGCCCACCTTAGCGCAGGTTGGGCGGTTGTGTGCGTGCAATGCAGCATGGGTAGTGTTTGCGGGCGCTTGCTGTCGCCGCGCTAAACGATTTTGCGCAGGCCGGCTCCATTCAGCTTCGCGTCAAGCGTACAGTTGCAGTGTTTGCATACGCCGGCCACCTGACTCCCGGCGACGGGGAAACCACCATGAAGCGCCTTACTACGAAACTGTTTGCCGGGTTGTTTGTATTGGGTATGGCCAGCGCCAGCGGTAGCGCACTGGCGCAATCGGGGTATGACGGTTACCAAAGCGGCGGCGATTACAGCAGTAGCGATAACGGCACGTATTACGACTACGCCCAGGTGGTGCGCGTCGATCCGGTCTTGGACAGCCAGTACTACAGCAGCACATCCTCCAGTGGCCGCCGTTGTTATGACCGCAGCACTGCGGGTTATTACGAAAACGATGGCAACTATCGCGGCAATGGTGCTTACGGCAACGGGTATGGCGGTAATGGTTATTACGGCACTGGTAGTGATAACAACTACAGTGGCCGTGGCCAAGGTAGCGAAGCGGGACGCAACGTAGCCACCATTGCCGGCGGAATTGTGGGTGCGGTGTTGGGCAGCAAGATTGGCGGCGGCAGTGGTACCTATGCGGCCACGGCGGTGGGGTCGATGCTGGGCGGCATGGCCGGGCGTGGAATTGGAATTTACGAACAGAACCAGCGCAACCGCTATGTGCAGGGCGGCAATGTGCGGGTTTGCGAGCCGGAGCCGGTGCGTGATGGGTATTCCAGCAGTTATTCGGGCAACTATGGCAATGCCAGTGCTTACGATGTGACTTACGAATACAACGGCCGCCGCTATACCCGGCGCATGAGCTACAACCCGGGTGACCGCATCCGCGTGCGCGTGGATGTGTCACCGCAATAACCATTAGCAAGCGGTTGCATCACGAAAAAGGGGCCAAGCGGCCCCTTTTTCATTGGCATGTTGGTGTGATTCAGGGCGTTATGGCTGGCTTGGTAGCATCGGCACGCGCACCGTGGCGGCTGACGTGGCGCGGCACGCCGTTTTCATCCAGCACAGAACTAATGCGGCTGAACACTTCCGGGCGCGAGAATGGCTTTTTCATGAAGTCATCGGCACCGATGCGCTGCACGTAGAACTGTTCGGTGGCCTGTGCGTTGCCACTGATCATGATGATGGGCACGTTTTTGGTGGCCGGATCGCGGCGCAGGGTACGCAGGACATTGAATCCATCCACGCCGGGTAGCACGATGTCGAGAAAAATCAAACCCGGCACCTCGCGGCGCGCCACTTCGATACCGGTCTCGCCGTCATAGGCGACGAGGACGTCGTAGTGGTTCTGCTGCAACATGCGTTTGAGCAACGCCACAATGGTGGGGGAGTCGTCGATCACCAGGATCCGGGTGCCGGGTTTGGCATTGCGACGTTCGCCGTCACGCCGCTCGCGGCCCGTGTGTGGCTCGTTTACTTCCGCAGCAAGCGCCTCGGCGTCGGTGTTGCGTGGGCGAGCCGAGGGCGAGCCGATGTGTGGCGTCTCCGCCGGGCGCTTGCGTTTGAATAAATCGAAAATGGCCACGTCCTTGTTCCCCGTATGGACTGCTGCTGCATATTACAGTGAACGGCAGTCGGGTCGATAGGACAACGTGTCCCAAATAGGTCAGCGGCGGTTGTGAGCATCCTCGGCCAAGGCGCGGAACAGGAACAGCCGCGCCACTTTGCCCCATGCCAAAGCAGCGGCAATCGCGCAGCCCAGTAGCAGCCCCAGCGCAAAATTGAAGAAGTTGCCACCTTCCAAATGCTGGCGCAGCGCCAGCAACAACACCGCCGTCAGTAGACTGCACAGGGTCGGGATGAGATACGCGGCCAGTACTGCAACCGGGCGTTTGCACAGCAGCTGCATGCCGCGCCACCACGCCTTGATGGCTGAACGCAAGCGCGCATCGGCAGCCAGCCAACCACGACCGGCTTCCAGCCCAGCGTGCGCCAGTACCAATAATAGCGCCCCAATCCCGAAGACAACGTGATTGCCGGTGTCCAGGTCCGCGGCTAGGATGGCGTGTTCATGCAATTTGTCGTTGATGCCAAAGCCCACGGCCATTGCCGCGACCGCGACACCCAAAGGCAGCACCGACCACAGCAATAGCCGTAGCATCGGGCCGTATTCGCCCATGCTGCCGCGCAGCAGATCGCCAAACCCAAGAGCGCTGCGGCTACGCGCTGCAACCACGGTTGCCGCAGTCAACAGTGGCGAGATCAACACCAGCAAAAAACCGGCCGTGCGCACATTGGCACCCAGCACGTTCAAAGCGGTATCGGGGGTCATCAGGGCATCCAGCAGCAGGGTAGGGGCTTGGCCGCTGGCGATTTCGGTGGCATGCAGTGAATGATCCAGCTGCGCACTCAGCCAGCTCCACATCGGCAGGCTGGCAATCAAGGCGCATAGCAAAGTGAACAGCACCCATAGCAGTAGCAACCGCCATTGCAGGGCGGCGGCCAAGGCGCGGGGTAGGGCGGTACGGGTGCGCAGCGGGCGAGACGTCATGTTCATGGTGGGCTCTCAGACGGTGGCCAGCAGGGCGAAGAAGGCTTGCAGCAGCGCGGTGACGTCGGCAAACCAGCGACGTGAGGCCTGCGGTTTGGTTTCGATGCTGTAGCTATCATTGAGTTTGTTGGCATCCATCCGCAGCAGGTTGTCGGGGTCCAGGTGTGCCGACACCGCCCTGCTGCGGGTGACCAATTCAAAGCGCTGCCAGCTCTGTTGCGAGGTCACCGGATAATCGCGGTGGCTGCCATCGGCAAATTGGATACGCAGGGTTTGTGGCGGCTTCACCACATCACGGCGCACCACCACAACGGTGCGATAGGGAAATGCGCCCTCGCCATGTTGGGCTTTCGGGTGTTTGTCCTTCCATGCCTTGCGGAGTTTTTCGATGGCCTTGTCGATCTGTTGACTGCCCACCAGCACTTGCTTGCCTTGGTAGGCGTGGTAGCCGGGCAAGGGCAGTACTTCGTGGCTGCTCATGCTGCTGATGCGGTCGTCGGTTTTACCGGTGCCATAGATATAGGCATTGAATGCCGTATGCACGATGTCGGGCTTGCCGGTGCCTTCGGCTAGGGCATCGCGCAGGTCGGCAAGACCGGGGTGACGGAATTTCCAACGCTCGTAATACAGCTGCATCGCCCGATCCATTGCGGCGTTGCCCACTTGCGCCTGAATCTGCCGCATCGCCGTGGCGGTGCGCGAATACACCGTGCCGTAGCTGCCGTCGGACAGGCGCACCCACGAGTTCAGGCCCAGTGGGTCGGCGGGGTCGGACAAGTTGGCGCTCATTCGTTCCATCTCGAACGGCGTGATCTGGGTGCCAATACCAAGCGCCTTCAGCCACGGGATGGTCAGCGCGATGTCCTGCTTGCGCACGGTCATCATGCGCTGATCCCAGTACTCATTCATGCCCTCATCGAGCATGGGTTCTTCAAATTCGTTGGAGCCAAGGATGCCGTAGAAATAGCCGTGACCAAACTCGTGCACGGTGACAAAATCCAGCATGAAGCGGTTGATGCTGCCCGGTGTCACCGTCGAGGTGTTGTCGGCGGTAAAAAAGGTGGGGTACTCCATTCCACCGGCTTCTTTGGCGCCATACGGCGGCACCACGGCGGTCACGGTCTTGTATGGGTAGGCACCTAGCGTCTTTGAAAAATACGCCAGCGAGTCAATCGTGGCTTGCGCCACCGGCTCGGCATTGCTGGTGTATTCGGGGTGGTAAAGCACCTTCACTTCCACCGGGCCCAGCGGGCCATGCCAAGTCTTGATCAGCGGCTTGGCGTAGCGTTTGTCGGCGGTCCAGGCAAAATCGTGCACGTCGTCTTGCACATAGCGATGCGTGGTTTTTCCGGCCTTTTCTGTCGGTGAGCCCTGCAACTGGCCGGTAGCACCCACGATGTAATCCTTGGGCACGGTGATGCGCACGTCGTAGCTGCCGTAATCGGCATAGAACTCGCTGTGCAGGTGGAATTCGTGGGCGTTCCAGCGCGGCGCGGTGGCACCGCGTTCGCCGGGGAGTTCTAGCACGCCAATCTTCGGAAACCACTGGCCAACCAAGTGGAAGCTGCCGTAGTAACCGGTGCGCGCCACCACGCGCGGCAGTTGGTCGAAAAAGGCAATGTCCAGCGTGGTGCTGGCACCGGCGGCCACCGGTTGCGGCAAGTCGATACGCACCACACTGCGATCGGTTTTGGGGCCGTTGTCAGGCTGCACAAAGGTCCATGTTGCCGCCGCGCCGCCCTGAACGACTTTATCCAAACGGATATAGCCGTATTCGCCATCGTGGGTGGCAACATTGCTGCGAAACCCGCCGGCACTGGCGCGTTGCTCGGTCATGAAGGTGCTGCCTGGCCCATCGAAACCATTCAAATACATGTGCAAATAAATGCTGCACACCGGCTGATTGCTGCGGTTGCGCCAGGTCAATTGCTGCTTGCCGGTCAGCGTGTGCTTGACTGGGTCAAGCTCGGCGTCGATGGCATAGCGCACCACGCGGTCGGACAAACTGGCTTCGTTGCCGGTGCGGGCACCGCCCCAAGCCTGCGCGGCGCTGGATTCCCGCACGGCACCGGCGTCTCGCCCGGCTAGCGGAATCGTATTGCAACTTCCCGTCGATACCGCAGTTGCCGTGGCTGGCGCGGGGGTTTTAGCCCAAGTGGGTTGCCAGAGCAGGGCCAGCAGCGGGGATAGAACAAGGCAAAGGCGTGAGCTGTGCATGAGAGACGTCGATGGCGGTCACAAGGTCTCTACAGTGTGCGATGCCCGCAGGCGTGGCAACATGCCGATGGTCACGGTAAGGGGAAACAAGGCATGACCACGACCAGTGCCAGCGTGAACGCGGCGTTGGCGCATGCGCTGCAATTGCTGGCAACCCAGCCAGCGTTGGCCGCGCAGCAAGCGCAGGAAATTCTGACCAGTGTGCCCGGGCATCCGGGCGCGCTATTGGTGCAAGGGCTGGCCGCCAATGCGCAGCAGGACTATGCGCAAGCGATAGCCATTTTGCGGCCCTTGGTGCAAGCGCAGCCAGCAGCAATTGGCGCATGGTTAGCACTGGCGGATGCGTATTTTGCGCAGGGTGATGAGGACGCTGCAGACGCTGCGTATCTGCAATCTGTGCGGCACAGCGCGCACAGCACAGAATTGATGCAGGCCGCCGATGCGCTTGCACAAGGACACTTACCCGACGCCGAAACTCGCCTGCGTGCACGTCTGCAGCGCCAGCCTAGCGATGTTGCCGCGCTGCGCATGCTGGCCGAATTGGCCGCGCGCTTGGGCCGCAATGACGAGGCGATTGCCATACTGGAACAGGTCGTGCAGCGCGCACCCAGCTTCGATGCCGCGCGGCAAAATTTGGCAATGCTGCGCAATCGCGGCAATCAACATGCTGAAGCCTTGGCCGACATCGATTATTTATTGGCGCGTGACCCCGACAACCAAGGCCTGCACAACTTGCGCGCGGTGGTGCTAGGGAAATTAGGTGCGTTTGATGATGCCATTGCCGCTTACGAAGGCGTACTCGCGAAATTGCCCGAGCAGTGGCAAGTTTGGTTGGGTTATGGGCATGCGCTGAAAACCGCCAATCGCACCGCCGACGCGGTGGCTGCCTATCGGCGCGCGCTGGCCATCAATCCCGGCTTTGGTGGGGCATGGTGGAGTTTGGCCAACCTCAAAACCGTGCGTTTTGATGCCGATGACATCACGGTAATGCAGGCGCAATTGCAGCGAGATGATCTGGATGATGATGCGCGACTGCATTTCGAATTCGCACTTGGCAAGGCGCAAGAAGATGCCGGTGCCGATGCCGCTGCGTTTGCGCACTATGCGCGCGGCAATGCCCTGCGGCGTCGGCAATTGCCGTATGACGCCGCCTTGAACCATGCCCGCTGCGTACGCGCGATGCAGACCTACACCCCGGAGTTCTTTGCCGCGCGAGCTGGCAGCGGCAGCGCGGCGTGCGACCCGATTTTTGTGGTGGGTATGCCGCGTGCTGGCTCTACGTTGATCGAGCAAATTCTGTCCAGCCACCCGCAGGTTGAAGGCACGATGGAGTTGCCGGCCATCATTGCCATCACCCGCGAGTTGCGTCAGCGCGATGGCAACCCGGAGACCACCGCCTATCACGATGTACTGGCGGGCTTGGATGCGGCGGCATTGACCGCTTTGGGTGAAGACTACCTGCGACGCACGCAGTCACAACGGCATGCAGGCAAACCGTTTTTCATCGACAAGATGCCAAACAATTTTGCGCATGTGGGGCTGATTCAACTGATCTTGCCGAACGCAAAAATCATCGACGCACGCCGGCATCCAATGGCCTGCTGTTTTTCCAATTTCAAACAACACTTTGCCCGCGGGCAAGCGTTCAGTTATGACCTTGCCGACATGGGGCATTACTACGCCGACTACGTGGCATTGATGGCGCATTTTGATGCGGTGCTGCCAGGCCGCATCCATCGCGTCCTCTATGAAGACATGGTGACCGATACCGAGGCCCAGGTGCGGGCGTTGCTGGACTACTGCGGGCTTGCATTTGACCCGCAGTGCCTGCGGTTTTTTGAGAACACCCGCGCCGTGCGTACCGCCAGCTCAGAACAGGTGCGCCGGCCGATCTACCGCGAAGGGTTGCAGCAATGGCAACGGTTTGCGCCGTGGCTGGGGCCGCTGCAGCAGGCCTTGGGGCCGGTTTTGGCGCACGCACAGCTGCCGCAAGCGGGTGGGATTGCCGGTTTTTAGTTAAATATGCGTAAATCAACAATGTTGAACCAATAACAACAACCGTGGTGATTCGGAGGGGAGTCCGTGATGCAAGCAACTAAATACAAGCAGTTACGCAAAATTCCGTTGGCCGCTGCGGTGGCGTTGGTGTTTGCCGCGCCGGTATGGGCGCAAACCGCCAGCCCCGCGCCTGCGGCCAAGCAGGTGAGCAAAGAGGCGGGCAAGGACAAAGACACGCGCACGCTGGGCGCGGTCACGGTGACTGCGCAAAAGCGCGAGGAGAACCTGCAAAAGGTGCCAATCAGCTTGCAGGTATTGGGCAGCGAGCAGCTGGAGCAGCACAACGTCCTGAGCTTCAATGATTACGCCAAGATGATCCCCAGCCTGAGCTACGGCACCGCCGGCGGCGGGGTGTTCTCGGGGCCGGGCTTTGTGCAGGTGTATATGCGCGGCGTGGCCAGTGGTGGCGATGGCAATCACTCCGGTTCGCAGCCCAGCGTGGGCATGTATTTGGACGAGCAGCCCATCACCACCATCCAGGGTGCGCTCGATATCCACATGTATGACATCGACCGCGTCGAGGCGCTGGCCGGCCCGCAAGGGACTTTGTATGGCGCTAGCTCGCAGGCCGGCACGGTGCGCATCATCACCAAAAAGCCCGACCCGTCTGGATTTTCGGCAGGTTTTGCCACCGAGTTGAATGCTATTGATGGTGGCGGCATCGGGCATGTGTTGGAAGGCTTCGTCAACCTGCCCATCAATAGCGGCAGTGCGGTGCGCTTGGTGGGCTGGCAAAAACATGACGCCGGCTATGTGGACAATCTGCACGGCACCCGTACCTATCCCACCTCGCACATCGTGGCCGATAACGCGAATTTGGCCGAAAAAAACTACAACACCGCCGATACCGCCGGTATCCGTGGCGCGCTGCGTTTCGATATCAATGATCGCTGGACCATCACCCCGCAACTGATTGCGCAAAAGCAAAAGGCCTATGGCAGCGCCGGCATCGACCCCATGGTGGGGAGTGCGGCGGCGGGCTACGACGCCTCCCGCAGTGACATGGCGGTCAAGCATTTCCACCCCGAGTCTTCGGATGATCGTTGGTGGCAGGCGGCGATGACGGTAGAGGGCAAGATCGGTAATTTCGATTTGACCTATGTGTTCTCGCATCTCAAGCGCGATGTCGATTCTGAATCCGACTACAGCGATTACGGTTATTGGTATGACGCGCTGGCCGGTTACGGTGCGTATTTCTATGACAACAGCGGCGCGCTGGTCAATCCATCGCAATACATCCAAGCCACCGATGGCTACCGGCGCACCAGTCACGAACTGCGTATCGCGTCGCCGCAGGACAACCGCGTGCGGGTGGTGGCGGGGGTGTTCTGGCAGCAGCAAGAGCACCAAATCCATCAGCGCTACCGCATCGACAATCTGGCCGATGTGCTGTCGGTCAGCGGTTGGCCCAATACCATTTGGCTGACCCAGCAAGAGCGCAAAGATCGCGATCAGGCAGTGTTTGGGCAGGTGAGTTTTGATGCCACCGACAAGCTGGAATTGACCGCCGGTGGCCGCTGGTTCAAGACCAGCAACAGTCTGAAGGGCTACTTCGGGTTTGCCAATGGCTATTCGTCCGGTAGCAGTCTGGATCCGGTGGATCGTTATGGTGAGGCTGGCTGCTATGCGCAATACGGGGCCAAGTCCAACTGGGTGTCGTTTGAAGGTGCGCCGTGCGTGGTGGTGGACAAAGGGGTGAAGGAAAGCGACGCCACGTATCGCCTCAATGCCACGTGGAAAATCGACGATAAAAAATTGGTGTACGCCACGTGGTCACAAGGCTTCCGCCCCGGCGGCATCAATCGTCGCGGCACCTTGCCGCCGTATGTGTCGGACTTCTTGACCAATTATGAGCTGGGTTGGAAAACCTCATGGGCCGGCGATACCCTGACCTTCAACGGTGCGCTGTTTCGTGAAAATTGGAAGGATTTCCAGTTCTCGTATTTGGGGCAGAACGGCCTGACCGAAATCCGCAATGCCAACCAAGCCAAGATTGATGGCTTGGAGTTGGACTTGACCTGGGCGGCCAGCTACAACTTGCAGATCAATGCCGGCTTTGCTTGGTATGACGCCAAATTGACCGAAAACTTCTGCGGTTGGCTGCGGCCAGATGGCAAACCGGAAACCGTGTGCCCTGCCGGCACTTTGGACCCCAAGGGCAATGTGGTAACCGGGCCACAGGCACCGGCGGGCACCCAGCTACCCATCACGCCTCGCTTCAAGGGGAACTTGAATGCCCGCTACACCTTCGATTTAGGTTCGGGCGAAGCGTATTGGCAGGCATCTTTGTCACATGCGGGCAAGCGTCGGGTGGATATGCGTAACGCCGAAACCGGCTTGTTGGGCTATCTGGATGCCTACACCTTGCTGGATCTTTCCGCCGGCTGGCGCAAGGACAGTTGGTCGATTGATGTGTTCTTGAAGAACGCACTCAACGAACGTGCGCAGATGAGCCGCTTCGCCCAATGCGCGGCGCTGACCTGTGGCCACGAGCCGTATACCGTGATCGCACAGCCGCGCACGCTGGGCGTGCGGTTTAGTAAGGATTTTTGACCTAAGGCAACGCTGACCAAGGCCCGAGTGCTTTGTTGTTCGTCATCCCCGGGAAGGCGGGGATGACGGGCAAACGCAGGATGACGGGTGAAGCGCTTGCTGACTCAGGGCTTCGCCGGTACTTCCCGTACCGGCAGGCTGACATTGCACAAGTCAATATGCCCCGGCGGTTGGGTGTAGAAATCATCCTTGCGGTTGCGCCGCACTTCGGTGGCGTCAATAAAGGCTTGGCTATCGGTACGCAATAATTGCAGCCGGGTGCGTTGCGCTTCGGGTACGTCGCTGGCCAGTTTGATGGCAACAATCGGTGTGCGCAGTTTGGGGTCGGTGTAAAAACCCATGGGTGCCGGGCCACGCGGGATCACACTGAGCAGTTCCATGCCTTTCACCACCCGCCCGACCACGGTCAATTGATGGTCCAGCGCACGCGGGGATTGCCCGGTCACCACATAAAGTTCTGCACCGATGCTGCTATCGGGGGCGTTATTACGGCCAGCACCCAGGGCACCATAACAATGCGTCATCCAGACCTTGCCGGTCTTGGGGTTGCGGCCTGCCGGAAAGCCATCGACAAACCCCACTTGCGGTGCCCAACCATCCATATCTTTTAGCCGGTCAAAGCGCACGCCTTTGTCGCTGCGGGTAAATTCTGCGGGTAGATGGGTTTGCGTGCCAGCGGGGTAGGGCTTGGCTTTGCCGGCTTCTTCGCCATCCGGGTCACCAAACTGCACCACAAAATTGTCTTGCGAACGGTAGATGTTCAGGCCATCCCAAAATCCACCCTTGGCCATGGTTTTGATATTGGCCACATGCTGGGGCGCAAAACCGGGGGCCAGCTCGATGATCACGCGACCACTGGCCAACTCCATGTACAGCGTGTTGGCCGGGTCTAAATCACGCCACGCACTGGCGGGCGCGGCGTCGATGATGGCTTGTGCGGTTTTTTGCTTGGGTGGTTGCGCAGGCGTTGCCGCAAGCGCAGGCAGGGTGACGGCGGTGGCAAGCGCAACGACAAGCAATCGATGACGCATAAGGGGAGCTCCGGTGGTCAAACCCGGAGTCTAGCCGGTTGCCGCACCTGTATGCGCCGCAATGAACGCACGCACCTGCGGATACACTTCGGTGCGCCAACGACGACCACTGAAGATGCCGTAATGGCCGGCACCTTGTGCAGTGAGATGTTTGCGATGCCGCGCCGGGATGCCGGTACACACATCATGCGCGGCGCGGGTTTGGCCCTGGCCGGAAATATCATCCAGCTCGCCTTCCACGGTGAGCAGTGCGCAGGTTTGGATTTTCGAGGGGTCCACCCGCTCGCCGGCCACATCCCACAGCCCGCGCGGCAGCAGGTGGTCTTGGAAGACAGTGCGGATAGTGTCGAGGTAATACTCGGCCGGCATGTCCAGCACCGCGTTGTATTCGTCATAAAACTTGCGATGCGACTGCGCCGAGCTGAGATCGCCCTTGAGCAAGTCTTGATAAAAATCCCAATGCGATTGGCCGTGGCGCTCGGGGTTCATCGCCACAAATCCCATGTGCTGCAAGAAGCCCGGATACACGCGGCGGCCAGCACCCGGGTAGTTGGCAGGCACGGTATGGATAACGTTGTTTTCAAACCACCACAGCGGTTGCCGGGTGGCCAAATTGTTGACCGCAGTCGGCGACTGGCGGGTGTCGATGGGGCCGCCCATCATCGTCATCGAGCATGGCAGGGCTTCACCGCGCGCGGCCATCAGTGAAATAGCGGCCAACACCGGCACGGTGGGTTGGCACACGCTGATCACATGCAAATTGTCCGTGCCGATATGACGGATGAAGTCCTGCACATAGGCGATGTAGTCGTCCAGCGTGAACGCGCCTTGCGCCACCGGCACCATGCGTGCGTCGGTCCAATCGGTGATGTAGACCTTGTGGTCGGCCAATAGCGTGCGCACGGTGTCGCGCAACAAGGTGGCGTGATGCCCAGACAACGGCGCAACCACCAGAACTGTGGGGTCATCCTTCATCCGCGCCAAACCGTCGGCTTGATCGTGATAACGCTTGAAGCGCAGCAGCCGACAAAATGGCTTCTCCAGCACCACGCGCTCCACCACCGGAATGGCCAGGCCTTCCACCTCGATCTGGTGGATGCCGAACTCGGGTTTCTCGTAGTCTTTGCCCAACCGATACAGCAATTCATACGCCGCCGCCGTGCGCTGCGCGCCGGGCAGACTTGTCAGCCAGCTTTCGTGACTGGAAAACATCTTGGCACCAGCATCGGCCCAATAGGTACAGGGCGCAAGGCTGGCGCGCCAGAATTCATGCCATTGGTAGAGCATCATGAGGTGGTGAAGTCCCGATTGCGGCGATGCAGCATAACGTAATGTCGGCGTGCTCTTGTGACTCGGCGCACGCTTTGCAAGATTAGCCGGGAAGTTCCAGTGCGGTGGCCAGGGCAACCCGTGACGGCGACAACCAGCAATGCGAACCCAGCGGGTGCAGGCCCAACCCGCGCAGGCGTTCGCGGTAGAACGCCGCATTGCGCTGTTTGAAGGCGTCCTCGTCGCCCACCGCGCCATCACCACGGGTAAAGACTTCAATGAAGGCAACCCCAGCGCAGAGCTCGGCCAAGGCCGGCAGGCCGCGATCGAGTTCGCGGGTGTCCAAGTAATGCAGCACATCGCTACAGATCAGCAGGTCCACCGGCGCGCACGGGCGCAAGTGTTCAAAATCGGCAAACCGTGCCCAATGCAGATTGCGTGCGCGGCCATGGCGGGCGATGGCGTAGTCGCTGCTATCGAAGCCCAGATAGGCAAGCTTTGGACGCAGCTTCAGCAAGGGCGCGCGCCATGCACCTTCACCGCAGCCGATGTCCAGCACGCTGCGGATGGGGCGTTCCAAATGGTATTCGGCGGTGGCTACGGCCAGCGCCACCTTGCGCGCCAGTCGTGCCGCACCGCCGATGCCGCCGGTGCGGTACCACTGGTCGAAATAGGCGCGGTCGTAATGTTTGCTCATCGTATATCTCAACATTTGGTTGGCATGAAAGGCCGGTCACTCCCGTATCGATGGGAGCCCAATGGCGTTGGCCGTTTCTGGTTTGATGATGGCGCATGTCAGAATCAAAGTCTGGATCCCTGTCTGCACGGGGATGACGATCAAGAGCAGCCCGATGGCCTATTTACTTGTCAAAACGTTGCATCTGGTATTTGTAATCGCATGGATGGCGGCGGTGTTCTACCTGCCGCGCATCCTCGTCAATATCGCCGAAGCCGGGGATGCGCCGGCGGTGCGTGAGCGATTGTTCTTGATGGGGCAGCGGTTGTATCGCTTCGGGCATGTGATGTTTGCCATCACGTTGATGTTGGGGTTGCTGCTGTGGCTGCACTTCCATGTGGCCGGTGGCTGGCTGCACGCCAAGTTACTGTTGGTGGTGCTGCTGTTGGCCTACTACATCGTCAGTGGGCGCATGTTGAAACGTGCCGCCACTGGCACGCCACTGCCCTCGGCACGCGCGCTGCGTTGGTTCAATGAATTGCCGTTGCCGCTATTGGTGATGATTGTGTGGTTGGTCTTGGCCAAACCGTTTTGATGGTGCTGTGCAAGCGCATCTGAGATGTGAGTTAAGGCTGGACCACATCCAATGTTGGTAATGTCACCGGCACCCCGTGGGCATCGCACAAACCCTTGCTGCATAGTGCCGCACGCAGGCGTGGGGTGGCCTGCACGATGATGTGGTACAGCGCGTTTTGCTCCAGCGAGCCGCGCACCGCATCGCTGCCGGGGCCGCGTGCCCACACGCCCACATCCTCACCGCCGTGGCTTTCGCTGGACAGCGGTACCAAGGCTTCTTGCATGTACTCAGGGTCGGTGGTGTCGATACCGCTCAGGTCGGGGCGCGCCGTGGCCGGCGCGAGGATTTTTTTCGGCCAATGAGGGTGGTGTTTGGCACCGGCGGGTTGCACGTCGGTGGCACTGGTATTGCCGGGGCCGTTGGCATAACTGAGGGTGGTGTACGGCTGGCCGCCCAGATCTTTGGCAAGGTCGCCGGGCTGCCCATCAAAGCTATTGCGCCCGCGCACCTTGCCCAAGATCGGGTTGCCACGGGTGGGGTAACCAACAAAATTGAGGGTGTGCGAATGGTCAGCGGTGACCACGATCAAGGTGTCATCGGCGGAGGTCGCTTGCATCGCCACCCGCACCGCATCGGAAAACGCAATCGTTTCGTCCAGTGCGCGAAATGCATTGCCTTCGTGGTGGGCCATGTCGATTTTTGCGCCTTCCACCATCAGCACATAGCCCTGCGGGCTGCGTGCAAGATGGGTGATGGCGGTGCGGGTCATCTCGGCCAGGCTCGGTTCGGTTGCGGCGGCGGCCTTGCGATCAAAATCGAACCGCATGTGGTCGTCATTGAATAGCCCCAATACCTGTGCGGCCTTGCTGCTGACGGCCAGTTGCGCAGCAGTTTCGACATACGCACCGTGCGGGTGGGCTTGCTTCCATTCGCTAATTAAATCGCGGCCATCGCGGCGCAGGCCTTTTTTGTCCGGCTGCTGGGGGGCGCTTTCGGCGTTGGTCAAAAACTCTTTGCGCCCACCGCCCAGCACGATGGATGGGCCATGCCCATTGCGGGTGGCCTCGATCAATTGCAGGGCGATGTCCTTGCAGCCATCGGTCACTGCTTGTGCCGGCAGTGCGGCATCGTTTTCCCAGTTGCGGTTGGGGACATGCGCATAGGTGGCAGCCGGGGTGGCATGGGTGATGCGTGCGGTGGTCACCACGCCGGTGGCAAGACCGGCGGTATCGGCCAGTTCCAGCCAGGTTTGTGCGTGCTTGCCCAGGCTGTCTTTGCAATCGTTGCGAGTACCGGCAGTCACACCGATTGCGCCCATATGGGTTTTCACGCCGGTGGTTATGGCGCTCATGGTGCCGGCCGAATCGGGCACTTGTGAGTCGGTGTTATAGGTCTTGCTGAACGCGGTGGCCGGGAAGGTTTCAAAACTCAGCCGGTTCTCTTCGCCACTGCTGCCCTTGCGCTGTCCCTCCAAGATGCGTGCGGCGGCCACCGTGGTCAGGCTCATGCCATCACCCAAAAACACGATGACATTTTTGGCGCGCCCGGCCATGGCACCACGTTGCGCGGCTTGCGCAGCGCCGTCGCGATACCACCACGCGGGGGTTTCACCGGCGGGATGGGCCACGGTAGGCACCGGGGTTTCCACGGCGCGTGCAGATACTGGGTTGACAGGGTTGCTGGCGCAGGCGGCAAGGGCGAAGCACAGGGCCAGCGGCAGGGTGTGGGCAGCGCGTATTGATGATGTCATCCCACCATTATCACCCGGCACTGCGGCCGCAGTGTTGCAGACATGGCGCTAACGCAAGGGGCGGCGCTCGGGTATCGTTTGCGCAGGTTTTTACCGGATGGCCCGCATGTTGGATTGGTGGTTTCGCATCAAGTTTTGGAAGCGCGTGGCCGCAGGCTTCGTGTTGGGCGCACTGGCAGGCTGGGCATTTGGGCCCAATGCCGAGGTCTGGTTCAGCCCCTTGGGGGATCTGTACGTCACCTTGATCAAGATGATCGCGGTGCCATTGGTGTTTTTTGCGGTGATCAATGCCGTGGCCTCACTGAGCGGGCAAAAATCCATCGCCGCCTTGGCTGGGCGCACCTTCTTGTGGTTTGCACTGACCGCCGTATTGGCAGTGGGCGTGGGTCTGGCGTTTGGCTGGTTGTTGCATCCGGGGGCCGGTGTTGGCACCTTGAAAATTGCGTCGGACTACACCCCCAAGGATGTGCCGGGCGCGTTGGATATGTTGATGAATCTGGTGCCGGCCAACCCGTTTCAAGCCTTGGGTGGTGCGGCGCAGGCAGAATTGCACGATGGCACCAAAGTACTGGTGCCGCGCAATGGTACCGTGTTGCAGGTGATCTTTTTCGCGGGCCTGGTGGGCTTTGCGATGGTCAAGCTGGGTGAAAAAGTGGCCGGCGTGCGCAAGCTGGTGGGCGAGGCCAGCGAGGTGATGATTCAGGTCACCCGCTACGTGTTGGAGTTCACCCCATTTGGCACCTTTGGTTTGATTGCGGCCTTGGTGGGCGGCTATGGCTTTGACCAGCTAAGGCCGTTGCTGATGTTTGTGGTGGCGCTGTATGCCGCCTGCGCCTTCCACATCACGGTGGTGTATAGCGGCTTGTTGTTGGCGCATGGGCTGAACCCGTTGAAATTTTTCCGGGGCGCTGCGCCGGCGATGGAAGTGGGCTTTGTGGCCTCCAGCAGTTTTGCCGCACTGCCGGTATCGCTGCGCAGTGCCACCCACAATTTGGGTGTGGATAAAGATTACGCCGCGTTCGCGGTGCCGCTGGGTGCCACCATCAAAATGGATGGGTGCGGTGCCATTTATCCGGCATTGGCAGCGGTGTTTATTTCGCAATATGCCGGGATCGAGTTGTCGCTCTCGCAATATCTGATTATCGCGCTGGCCTCGGTATTGGGCAGTTTTGGTACCGCTGGGGTGCCGGGCACGGCGGTGATCATGGCCACCGTGGTGTTGTCTGCGGCGGGCCTGCCGCTGGAGACCATCGGTTATCTGTACGCCATCGACCGCGTGTTGGACATGATGCGCACGATGACCAATGTCACCGGGCAGGTGTTGGTGCCGGTACTGGTGGCGAAAGAAACCGGCATGCTCGACCACGCCATCTACGACGCTGCGCCCAGCAATGTGGGCATGCGTGAGGGCGATGCCGGCGATCTGGAATAGCGACGGCGATCGGCCCCTGCGGGCAACCGCTTCGATATTTCTGAATGCGAGCATACGGAGGGCGTGCGCTGGCCGAATTTGTGGGGTGTCGATTCAGATTGAACATGCTGAAATCCAAACCGGATCAGGGGATCTCTAGAGGAATCGACAGCATGAAGAACAATACCCTTGCCGTTGCCTTGGCCGCGTTGTTGGTGGGGGGCGTGGCCACCGCCGGTTTCATGAATACACGCAGCCATCAAGCCCCCGCGCCGGTGCCGCAGCCACTGGCTGTCGCGCCCACGCAACAACCCACACAAGCCATCGAGCCGATGCCCGCCAGCAGCGCCATCGCCACGCCGGCAGCGTTGGGCGTGGCCTACGCCGATGTCCTCGATGTCCAGCCGGTGACCCGACGCGAGCCGCTGTATGCCAGCGTGATTGGCAGCGATCCCGTGCGCGAGTCCAGCACCATGGATACCCCCCAGCAAGTGTGCAATGACGTAGTCGTGCAAGAACGCCTGCCCGAGCGCGATGGCAATGTGGGCGGTACCGTGGCCGGTGCGCTGATTGGTGGCTTGGTGGGCAACCAAGTGGGGCGTGGCAACGGTCGCAAGGCAGCAACCCTGGCCGGCGCGGTGGGCGGCGGCTTTATCGGTCATGAAATCGACAAGCGCCATGTGGGCGGCAGAGTGGTGGACCGCACCGAGCGGCAATGCCATACCGTCAACAATACGTCCACCCGTTCGCGCACCGTGGCTTGGAATGTGACCTATCGCAACCCCGATGGCAGCACCGGGCAGATGCGCACCGACAAAAAGCCCGGCAGTCGCATTGCTTTGGGTGATGACAGAAAAATCGTAGGCTACGACGTGACCTACCGGCTAAATGGTCAAAACCATACGCTGCGCATGGATCAAAAGCCGGGCCGCCAGCTACCGGTGATCGATGGCCAAGTGGTTACCCAAACCGCGGCTGTAGACGGCAGGGTGACGCGCTGACGAATTGCGAGGATTTACTCAAAAGGCCGGCTTTTTGCCGGCCTTTTTTACGCATAACGCAGGTATCGGTTGTGCGGCATGCACGCTTACAATGGCGGATCGTCCGAATTTATCCATAACGCCATGGCCTTGCATCCTTATGACTTGTTCGATGTCCGTTCCTTGTTGAGTGAAGAGGAGCGCGCGGTGCAAGACACCGTGGCGCGCTTCACCGACGAACGCGTGATCCCGATCATCGGCGAGGCCTTCGACCAAGGCCGCTTTCCGAAGGAATTGGTGCCGGAAATCGCCGAGCTGGGCCTGCTGGGAAGCTCGCTGCCGGAGAAATACGGTTGCGCGGGTTTGAATGGCGTCAGCTACGGCCTGATTTGTCAGGAATTAGAACGCGGTGATAGCGGCATTCGTAGTTTTGTCAGCGTGCAAAGCTCGCTGTGCATGTATCCCATCTACGCCTACGGTTCCGAAGAGCAGCGCCTGCGCTGGCTGCCGGACATGGCGGCGGGCAAGGTCATCGGCTGCTTCGGCCTGACCGAGCCGCACGGCGGCTCCGACCCGGCCAACATGAAGACCCACGCCAAGCGCGACGGCGATGACTGGGTGATCAATGGCAGCAAGATGTGGATCACCAACGGCAACCTCGCCGACATCGCGATCGTGTGGGCACAGACCGACGACGGTATTCAAGGCTTCCTGCTGGAAAAGGGCATGCCCGGTTTCAGCGCGCAGGAGATCAAGCACAAGATGAGCCTGCGCGCCTCGGTGACGAGCGCGCTGTTCTTCGACAATGTGCGTGTGCCGGACAGCAGCCGCCTGCCCAATGTGAAGGGCTTGAAAGGCCCGCTGGGCTGCCTGACCCAAGCCCGCTACGGCATCACCTGGGGCCCGGTGGGTGCGGCGATTGCCTGCCTGGATGAAGCGCTGAATTATTCGAAAGAACGCATCTTGTTCGACCGCCCGGTGGCCGCCACCCAAAGCGCCCAGCTCAAGCTGGCCGACATGGCCCGCCGCATCACCACAGCGCAACTGCTAGTGCTGCAATTGGGCCGCCTGAAAGACGCCGGCACCATGGTGCCGCAGCAAGTGTCATTGGCGAAGTGGAACAACTGCCGCATGGCGATTGATATCGCCCGCGAGTGCCGCGATTTGCTGGGCGCTGCCGGCATCACCACCGAGCACGCCGCCATTCGCCATGCGCTGAATCTGGAATCGGTGATCACCTATGAGGGTACCGAAACCGTGCATCAGCTGGTGATTGGCCGTGAGCTGACCGGTATCAACGCGTTCTGACCTGAAGGGGAACCGGGGCATGGACTTCGGCCCGACGCTGAAAGGCCCGGGCAAGCTGCTGCCGCCGTTCGAGGACGTAGTGATCGAGGTCTGGGGCCAGACCCGTGTGCAATGGCTGGAACGACGCCAGCCGTCCACCGCGACCTGATCATCACGACACCACGACATCACGGCGGGCCGCGATCCGCCATACCGAGACAAGTGCCATGTTCAACACCGTTCCCAATCCCATTCCCGCCCGCATGAAGGGCTTGAACCGCGCCGAAATCTGCGACGTCAATTTCAGCGAGTTCGTAAAGAATTGGACGGGGTCGCCACTTCCAAAGCCGGCTCCCGGTGAGGCCATTCTCGACGGCAGCGCGCTCAACGCGCAGGGCTTTCGCGAGTTGTTCGAATCGCAGCTGATCTCGCGCCATCTGGACTTGATGGCGCGGGTGTTGCGGGTGCAGAACAAGGTCTTCTACACCATTGGTTCTTCCGGCCACGAAGGCAATGCAATGGTGGCGCGGGCGGCGCGGCATACCGACCCGGCGTTTTTGCACTACCGCAGCGGCGGTTTCATGGCCGAACGCTTCCGCAAGCTGCCGGGCATGGATCCAATCATGGATTCAGCGCTGAGCTTTGCCGCCAGCGCCGAAGACCCGGCCAGCGGTGGCCGCCATAAAGTGTGGGGCAGCAAGCCCTTGTGGGTGCTGCCACAGACTTCGACGATTGCCTCGCACCTGCCCAAGGCATTGGGCACGGCAGTGGCCATCGAGGCCGCCAAGCGGATTGGGCATGCGCTGCCGATTCCCGATGACAGCATCGCCATTTGCAGTTTCGGCGATGCCTCCAGCAATCACGCAACGGCACAGACCGCATTCAATGCCGCCTCGTGGACGGCCTATCAAAAACTGCCCGCGCCGGTGTTGTACGTGTGCGAGGACAACGGCATCGGCATCTCGGTCAAAACGCCGGGCGGTTGGATTGCGGAAAACTTCAAGAACCGCCCCGACCTCGACTACTTCTTTGCCGATGGTTTGGACCTGGCCGCCGGCTATGGCGATGTGCTGCGCGCGGTGGAGCACTGCCGGCAGACGCGTCGTCCGACCTTCCTGCACCTGCGTACCAACCGCATCATGGGTCACGCCGGCACCGATTTCGAAATCGAATGGCGCAGTTTTGAAGAACTGTGCGCGGTGGAAGCCGCCGACCCCTTGCTGCGCAGCGCGGCGATCGCGCTGGAATCGGGCGCGATGAGCAAGGATGACATCCTCGCCTTGTACGAGGACACCCGCCGCAAATGCTTCGCCGCCGCCGAAGACGCCGACCGCCGTCCGCGCATCGAAACACTCGAGCACGTGATGGCGCCACTGGCACCGTACACGCCGGACAAGGTGGCCGCGGAAGCGGTGCGGATGCCGTCGCTGGAGGCGCGCATCAAGGCTTTCGGCAGTGAAGACAAGCTGCCGGAGAAGCAAGTCCCCAAGCATCTGGCCATCCAGATCAATCAAGCGCTGCACGACCTGTTTGCCAAGTATCCCGAGACCTTGCTGTTCGGTGAGGACGTGGCGCAAAAGGGCGGCGTGTACACCGTCACCAAGGGCCTGCACAAGGCCTTTGGCAACAAGCGCGTGTTCAACACCTTGTTGGACGAAACCATGATCCTGGGCATGGCGCAGGGTTTTGCCAATGTGGGCATGCTGCCGATACCGGAAATCCAATATCTGGCGTATCTGCA
>Ga0208825_1000444_pt1 | contig 40474 bp, 34 predicted proteins | sample AD_UKC113_MetaG_FD_184450 | JGI IMG/M metagenome (GOLD analysis project Ga0208825, IMG submission 184450) | Active sludge microbial communities of municipal wastewater-treating anaerobic digesters from Hong Kong - AD_UKC113_MetaG (SPAdes)... | ecosystem: Engineered > Bioreactor > Anaerobic >... | reverse complement strand
AGGTATATTATGAATTTATATATTATGTAAAGAACAATTGCTCCTTACAAATAATAGTTTCTGAGTTTTTAGATACAGAATGTTTCATTAAGAGTCTATTCGAAAAGTAGAATAACTAGATTTTCGGGTAATATTGAGCAGTGACACCACGAAAAAACGGACATGACTACGAGATTTCTGATGAATTCTGGGCTAAAATCAAACCCTTATTACCTCTCCCTAAACCAAAAAAGAAGCCTGGAAGACCTCGAAAAGATGATAAAAGAATACTGAGTGGTATTTTTTATCTCCTTCGTACTGGTTGCTAATGGAAATCTCTGCCACGATTTTATGGAGCTCCAAGCACCGTTCATGATCGATTTCAGGAATGGCAAAGATCAGGCCTATTTGAAAAAATGTGGCAAGCTGGTCTACTGGATTATGATACTATAAAAGGGTTAGAGTGGGAGTGGCAAGCAATTGATGGCGCAATGACAAAAGCACCATTAGGTGGAGCTGGGACTGGAGCTAATCCAACTGATCGTGGCAAAAAAGGTACAAAAAGGAGCATTTTAACAGATGGTAAAGGTATACCACTTTCAGTAACAGTTGATGGAGCAAATCGTCACGACAAAAAGCTTGTAAAAAAGACTTTTGATACCATTATTTTTGAAAGACCGTCTACAGATGCTGTTATTCAGAACATATGTATGGATAAAGGATACGATTTTCCTGATATCAGACAATTGGTTAAACCGGAGTTTATAATATATCAAAAAAGAATGGCTGACGCTTGCGATAATCTGAAGTCCAACAAAAAACTAATTAAGTTCTAAACCTGTTTAGTTCAATTTTGACGCCGCCACATCTTGAGTTCGCCCACCGATTGATACTTATATGATTCTCACCATCTCTATACTAAAGAAACCGTAATAGGGCGTCTTAGTATAGAGGTTTTGTGTTAGACCCTATAAAGTGGGAAATTAACTATTTTTGGCCACGCCAATTTGTTTAATTGGTTCTATATTTATCTGTTTTATATTAAAACGTTTGGAATCATTGCCAACAGAATTAATTTTTGGTTAGACCCTACAAAAGTCATGTCGCTTGACGTGGCTTTATACTATAAAGTATAAACTCCGGTTAAAGAATATGGTATACTTCCCATATCAAAGGTCGCGGAGAGGAAAACATAAGAATACAGATACCAGGTTTTAGGGCAAGAAGATGGATTGTAGAAAGGACAAATTCATGGCTAAACAGATTCAGAAGACTGCTTATAAGATGGGAAAATAAAATTGAGAATTACCTTGCTATGCTTCACTTAGCATGTTCATGGATAACATTCAGAGCATCAGGACTTTTCGGATAGGTTCTTAGTGGGCGCTGTCAAACATAAGCTAAAATGTAAAAAAAGTAATCATTATATATTTCATTTTAAAAGAAAAAGTTGCCTGAGAAACCGGCAACTTTATACATATTATTTCCATTTCTCATCAGATTGTTGCTTAGTTATAAGTAGTAAAACAGTCTAAGGAAAGTTGACTCGTAGGCTAGTTTGACATTCTTATAGATCAGCTCGAAGATCATATCAGTTTCCTCCGCTATTTCCTGTATTTTGTTCTTTTCCCATTATACACCTGCTTTTACAGCTTAATTATAAGCAGTAAAACAGTCTAAGGAAAGTTGACTCGTAGGCTAGTTTGACATTCTTATAGATTAGCTCGAAGATCATATCAGTTTTCTCCATTATTTCCCTGTATTTTGTTCGTTTCCCGTTATACACCTGCTTTTACAGCTTAATTATAAGCAGTAAAGCAGTCTAAGGAAAGTTGATTCGTAGGCGATCTTGACATTCTTATAGATCAGCTCGAAGATCATACCAATCCCCTCCACTCTTTATAAGTTTGAAATTCTCTCTAATAGTGGCTATAATTAGCTATACATATCAGATTATATAAATTGAAGATAATTACATATCCTTACGAATAATAGTTCTCAAAGATTTAACTGAAGTCCCTTTTATAACTTCGCACATGTTTTATATAGCATTATATGTTTGAATGTTCCATTATAGCTTTAGATTCCGTCTAAATTTTTCAATCGCCCCCAGTTTGAAGAATAACTTTTTGAAACTGAATAGTCCAAAGACTGTGTTTTTCTGTCGTGTCTATACAACCTATCTGTAAGAGGCTGTCTTAAAATAACAAAGATAGGTTTCAGGCCTGGAGCATAAATTTTATGAAAATGCCATGCGCTTTCAGAAATAAATTCTGACGGCTTATATTTACTGCTCACGATTATTCCTTTTTTATTCCTGGCAATTTTAAGCAAAAGTAGTATTTGAAGCTCAGCACTCTGTCCAAAAGTCCAAAACAGTGTACGTAGTGCCAGTTTTCAAAGTTCGATTTTAAGTGTCGAGAATGATCTCCATTAATCGATAATCCTTAAGTTTAAAATCTCCTCTTATTCTATAAATTTATAGAGCATAGATTAAAATGGATTTTCTTACATAGAGTAAAAGCACTTAAGATCATTCAATGTAATTTCTTTCTGATCATATCTCAGTAAAATTGGGGAGGGGGATGTGAACATTAATGGGAATAGTTTACCTGATGATAGGTTACCTATTGTCGAGGTTTCCAATGTCAGGAAAAGTTATATGCTTGGGGATATGGAAGTTCCTGTACTTTCAAATATTTCCCTTAAAATCGAAAAAGGAGAATTCCTTGCGATTGTAGGTCCTTCAGGCTCCGGAAAAAGTACTCTTATGAACCTGATAGGTTGCCTGGATAGGCCCACTGAAGGGCAGGTCTTTATAAATGGACGCGACTTGCATGGAATGTCAGATGAAGAGCTTGCTCGTCTCCGGGGACTTGAAATAGGTTTTGTTTTTCAGACTTTCAATTTAGTCCCTCGTCTGACAGCTCTTGAGAATGTTTTGCTTCCAACTTTTGCCAATTCAAGAGGCATAGATCCACAAAAGCGTGCAAAGGAACTACTTAGTCTTATGGGTTTACAGGATCGTATGCATCACAGGCCTGGAGAGCTTTCGGGAGGTCAATCCCAGAGGGTCTCAATTGCAAGGGCACTCATCAATGATCCTTCAATTCTTCTTGCTGATGAACCGACTGGAAACCTGGACTCGAAAACTGGTTTTGAAATCCTTCGCATATTTATGGATTTGAATAAGGAGGGAAGGACGGTCGTAATAGTTACACACGACCCTGAGATCGCAAAATTTGCTGATAGGGTTGTCCTGGTAAAAGATGGAGTAATTCGGTATAATTAATAAGTGAGTATATAAGGTGAGTATATAAGGTGAGTATATAAGGTGGGAATATAAGGTGGGAATATATGGGGTTAATTAAAGAGCGTATTATTGCAACTTTCTTTTCTTTACTTCTAATCGCCTCCGTTTTTGCATTTCCGGCTTCTGCAGCTGTAGGGAGTGCAAACCTTAAAGTAACGATAGTCGAAACAGATCCTTATCCTGCAAAAATAGGAGAATATCTGACCCTAAACATACAGGTGGAAAATGTAGGAGGAGCTCAAGCAGATGACGTTGATATTGAAATAGTTCCTAAATATCCTTTTTCTCTTGACTCAAAGGAAAACGCTATTCAGAACATAGGAGCTCTTAATCCTGGCAGAACCGCTACAAAAGAGTTCTCTCTATATGTTGATAAAAATGCCCAGAAAGGAACTCGTTCCATAGATATTCGCACGAGAACCAGTAAAAGCGGTCCGTGGAGTACGCAATCTTTTGATATCAGGGTGGGCACTGAGACTTTCAACAGCAAAGGAACTGTCGAGCTTGCAGAGATCGTTACTTCTCCTGAAGTCTTTATGCCAGGAGATGAAGGTACCGTCACAGTAACTCTTAAGAACACCGCAACGTCGCCTACAGTTACTATCGGTGGAGAAGACTTTGATACCAATGCGAGAATTCAGGCTGCAGTTTTGAGACCGCTGTCTGATGGAATTACTGTCCAGTATGCTCCTTATTATGAAATGGGGCTTTTGGGTCCTGGAGAAAGTATTAAATTAACTTTTAATGTTGAAGTCGAAGAAGACGCCAAAGAAGGAGTTCACAACCTTGAACTTGAAATCGAAGGAAATTCTTATGACTACAACAGCCGGAAGAACATTCCTCTTAAAGTTGATTCTTCGAATATAAAGGTAATTACCTCAAAACCGCTCGAGCTGGTAGATGGGAAAGCTACTGTAGAGTTTGATGTAGCAAATACCCACCCTAACGAGCTAAACTCTGTCAGCATAAGACCCGAAGCTGAAGGTGTGAAATTTTATCCTGCAGAGTACTTCATAGGACCTATGGATCCTGATGAACTTTTCACAATAAAGTTTGATGCAATAAGGGATAACTCTCAGGATTTCGACAAAGGAGACTCAGAAAGCATGAACATGTCTGTTACTGCGAGCTATAATAACGGGATTAACAGGCACGAAAATGTTGTAAGTAATCTAAAACTTGCAACTGACTTATTGCCTTCTGAAACAAACTCTTCAGTTGCAATTGCGGGTCTCATTGCAGTTGTTTTTATCCCTGCAGCCGTTCTCCTGTACAGAAGAAAAAAGCAATGAACTACCAGAAGTCTTTAAAATGTCATATTTGTGGGGGTAAAATATGATACAATTTGTACAGGCGGCCCATATTGCTTCTGGAAGCATATGCAGCTCCAAGCTTCGGTCTGCACTCACAACACTCGGGATTGTTATAGGTGTCGCAGCAGTAATTATAAATGCATCCCTCGGTGCCAGCTTTAATCAGTTCTTCACTGACGAAGTTAGCTCTGTGGGCTCAAACTTTATAATTGCATATAGCGATCAGCCCAACCTCTTCTATGATAGTGAGCTTGAAATCATTGAAAATACTCCCGGGATTTTAGGAGTTTCTCCCAGAAAAATAGTGTCCGGAGAGATTAGTTACCTTTCGGATACTAAAAGTGTGAGCGTTGTTGGCGTAAACGGAGACTTTCAGGAAATCCAGGGGATCAAAATGGCGGAGGGAAGTTTCCTTACTGATAAGGACATTTACTCTGCCGTACTCGGGTATGACCTTGCAAAAGAGGAATTTGGCAGGAGTATCTCACATAGGAGCAGTGTAGATATTTCATTCAGACAGGAGAACGGTACGCTTGTGACAAAAAAATTCAAAGTAAAAGGAGTTCTGGAGGATTCAAAAGAAACTATTGTGGGTGGAGACAGCAGTACAGACATGATTGTCTATATTCCTATTTCAACCATGAATGAGATGACCGGAGAACAGGACTATGGAGCCTTTTTTGCGATGGCAGAATCTTCTGAAAACATCGGCAATATTTCGGAGGATGTAGATAAAAAACTTGCCAGGAACTTCGGAATTGCTGAAAGGGACATCGATGACGAAGATTCGAAGCCTTATACGGTATTTGATCAGGCAGATATTCTCAAGGAGACTGGCGCACTGGGAGATGCTTTAAGCTCTTTCCTGCTCGTCCTTGCTTTGATTTCACTGTTCGTGGGCTCAATAGGAATAATGAACATCATGCTCGTGACAGTCACGGAACGCACAAGGGAGATCGGTATCATGAAGTCCGTAGGTTACAGCAGTTCCAATATTTTATCCCTTTTTTTACTTGAATCGATAATGGTCAGCTCTCTTGGGGGATTATTGGGTACTGCCATAGGGGGCTTTGGAGCATATATCCTTGAAAGTGCTCTCAAACTTCCTCCGGTGTTTCCTTTCATGTTAATTGAAATCGGAATTCTTATTTCGGTTCTTGTAGGTGTAGGCGCAGGCCTGTATCCTGCAAGAAAGGCTGCGAATATGAATCCTGTGGATGCCCTAAGGTATGAGTGAGGGTTTTTTAGTTTGAAGAAATGACCCTTATTTTTAACATTTTTTACCATTCTTCTTTTTTTCTTTGCTTTTGGCAGTGTTGCAAATTTGCTGTAAATTCAAAGTCAATTTTTTGATCACCGGATGTAAAACCAATCTATTGATTTCGAATTTTTGACTCAACACTCTCTTAAAATTCGTAGTTTTACAGAAAAATTGGCACGCTGCCCAGCTTTTTAGTAATTTCGATTAAAAAGGTAAACTTAGAAAACTGAGCTGATAACGCTTATTTTTTGTAGATCTAATCTTGAAAGTAGACGGATAACAACACTTAAGAGCAAAAAACGTTGATATCGTAAAGCAATTCCATAAATAATTTCTTCAAAGTTTAAACAGCACCGGAGCAGATATGAAGTCTAAAATACTTGATTATGAAGTTTCTTCTCACGGAGTTTCGAAGCTGGAAGCGGGCACAATAAATGAAAATAAAGAAAATATGCTTCCTGCAGAAAGTCTTTTTTTCTCTGATGAAACTTCATATACAGACTCCCTTAAGTGTGAGTTGCCACATTCTGACCTGTCTGGAGGCCGGAAAGTAAAAAATCTATCTGGATCTCCGGTAATAGAAGTTATTAATGTTAAAAAGAGTTATGTCCTGGGGGATATGGAAGTTCCTATTCTCCGCGATATCAATCTGACAGTACATGAAGGGGAATTTCTTGCTATAATGGGCCCTTCAGGTTCAGGAAAAAGCACACTCATGAACCTTATAGGTTTTCTTGACCGACCCACAGAAGGAAAAATCATTATTAAAGGCCTTGATGTCAGCGAATTGTCTGATAAGGAGATTGCCAGGCTCAGGGGACTTGAGATCGGCTTTGTTTTTCAGACCTTTAATCTTATTCCAAGGCTTACAGCTCTTGAGAATGTTGAGTTGCCCACTTATGCTAATTCAAGAGAGGGTGTGGATGCGCATAAAAGGGCAAAAGAACTTCTTAATATGGTAGGGCTTGCGGACCGCATGCATCATAAGCCCGGAGAACTCTCCGGGGGGCAGTCGCAAAGAGTAGCCATTGCCAGAGCTCTTATCAATGATCCGGCAATCATTCTTGCCGACGAGCCCACAGGAAATCTGGACTCCAGAACAGGCTGTGAAATTCTTGGCATGTTTACTAAACTTAACGAAGATGGAAGAACTATTGTAATGATAACCCACGATCCTGAAATTGCGAAGTATGCCGACAGGGTAGTACTTGTAAGAGACGGAATAATACAGCAGTAAGATAAATTAGAATATCTTGAATCTCCGGTTACTCAGAACATCTCTCCTCAACACTAATAATTCTGAGATTCTAAATACCAGAATACACCTGAATAATCCAGATACCCCCGATAATTAATCTCTAAACTCCTCAGTAAATCAGGATGATTTAAAATGAAAGGAATGAAGCCCCCAGTTACCTCTATTATTGTATTTCTTCTTTTAGTTTCATCTATTTTTTCAGCACCTGTATCTGCGTCGACTGCCAGTGCTAACCTGAAAGTTACAATAGTTGAAACAAATCCCTATCCTGCTAAAATAGGAGAATACCTGGACCTGACGGTGCAGGTAGAAAACATAGGAAGAGACAGGGCAGAAAATGTTGATATCGAAATAGTTCCTGAATATCCCTTTTCCCTTGACTCAGAGGAAAATGCCGTGCAGAACATTGGATCACTTGCTCCTGGCAAATTTGCGTCAAGAGAGTTCCACCTTTTTGTGGACAAAAATGCTCAGAAGGGGGTCAGGTCAATTGACGTTCGCGTGAGAACTGACGAGGGCGACCCATGGAGTGAAGAATCTTTTGATATAAGGATAGGTACCGAGACTTTTGACAGCAAAGGCACTGTTGAGCTTGCAGAAATTGTTTCATCCCCTGAAGTTTTTATGCCCGGTGATAGAGGGACTATCACAGTAACCCTGAACAATACCGCAACAGCTCCTACTGTTACTATCGGTGAAGAAGATTATGATACCAATGCGAGGATTCAGTCTGCAGTTTTAAGATCGCTTTCTGATGGAATAATTGTTCTTGATGCCCCCTACGGAGAAATGGGGCTCATTGGTCCAGGGGATAGTATCAAACTGACATTTAATGTTATGGCTTCTGAGGGCGCAAATGAGGGGACACACAATCTTGAACTTGCAATCGAAGGCAATTCTTTTGATTACAATAGCCGGAAAAATATTCCCCTTGAAGTTGACTCCTCGAATGTAAAGGTAATTCCCTCGAAACCTCTCACACTGGTAAATGGTGAAGCTACTTTAGAATTTGATGTAGCTAATACTCATCCAAACAGTTTCAGCTCTGTCAGTATAAGACCCGAAGCTGAAGGTGTAAATTTTTATCCTGTCGAATATTTCATTGGACCCATGGATCCTGATGAACTTTTCACAATAAAGTTTGATGCTATAGCAGATTCGTCTCTGGAAAACAAAAGAAAAACCTCTGAACCAGTAAATCTTAGTCTTTCTGCAAGTTACAGCAACGGCATTAACGAACACGAAAGTTTAGTAAGCAATCTTCATATCAAGCAGATTGAGGAAAATCAAAGAAGTAACTCAGGCCTGATTACAGCCAGCATCCTGCTTGTCGCCCTTGCTGCCGCAGGTGTATTTCTCTACAGAAAAAAACAGCGGAAAAACAAATGATCAAAGCCTGTAGCTATCTCCTGAAATGACTTTTAATAGGATGTAAAGATACAGAAGTTTGCAAACAGGCTTTCCCTGGATTTATTGAATTATAGTAGTATCAACGGCTTGCCGCCTTTACAAATACTGGCTTGATATAGGAATCGCTCCAGTATCCGCAGCTTATTCCTGTAACCAGTTTTGATTATTTTTCACTTTTTTCCTTTCGAAGATGATCTCGTTTTTTTAACTTCGCCCTCCCTGAGGGAGGTATTTTCTAATTTTTCCGGAATGGTAAAGGTAAATGTACTTCCTTTTCCTACTTCGGAGTCCACCCAGATATTCCCTCCGTGAAGGTCTACAAAGTTCTTTACAATAAATAACCCAAGACCTGCTCCTCCATATCCCCTTGCTGCAGTTGAATCCGCCTGTGTAAAAGGCATGAATATCTTTTCGTAGCTCTCTTTAGAAATCCCTATTCCATTATCTGAGACTTTAACCTCGAGAACTCCTTCCTTTTTGCAGGCGCTGATAACGACCTTCCCTTTCGCAGAAGTAAACTTTATGGCATTGCTTACCAGGTTATACAGGATCTGCCTGAGTTTTGTAGTATCAGCCTGAACATTTCCTGCAGAGGGATCGATCTTCAGTTCAATAGTAATCTTCTTGACAGAAGCAGGAGAAAGAAGGCTCATTCTTACCTCTCCGATGAGGCTTGCAACATCTACATCTTCATATTTAAGAGTCTTTTCCCCGGCTTCAAGCCTGGATATATCAAGCAGGTTGTTAATGATTTCGAGCAGACTTTTCCCGCTTATCAGTATATTATTTACGTACTTTGATTGTTTTGTGTTCAGGGGACCAAAAGCCCCTTCCAGCAGCAGATCCGAAAAACCTATAACTGAGTTGAGTGGAGTCCGAAGCTCATGGCTCATATTCATTATGAAACTGTTCTTTGCCCTGTTTGTGGCCTCAGCGTCTTTTTTTGCTTTGAGAAGGGTTGTTTCAAGCTCTCTTTGCCCGTTTACATTGCATGTGTGTACTAGATATTCCCATTTCTCTCCTCTTTTAACGAGAACGCCCTTTTCTTCTACCAGCTCAAGAAGTTCACTGCCTGATAATTCTTTCAGAGGATAATTGCAGAGATATGTAAGTTTTCTTCTGTTATCCGGGTTAATTTCTTTAAGGCTTTCTTCTAAAACTTCAGGGTCGGGCTTGAAGAAGCCTTCTGTTCTGGTAATATCCACATTCATTCTGAAACCAGGAAATCCTTCAGAAAAGGCTTTTTCACTCTTTCCTTCCACAAGTTCTTTTACTGCTGATTCAGGCAGCGGGAGTTCTTTAGAAAGCGATTCGGCTGTAATAATTTCTAATTGGGATGAAGTTAAACACTTCTCTACATCCATTCCTGCTTTCTCAAGTTCTTTTTTTGCCTTTTCTACTTCCAGTTCATCATTGACGGTCCAGAGACAGTACTCTCCCCTCTCAATTCCCTGTTTAAAATAGGCAATAAGTAGTTCAGTAAGTTCTTCAATATCGCTATATACAGCAGAGAGCTGTGAGCTCTGTGGGATGCTTGAAAAAAGTTCGGGGCATTTGTCAGTATTTTTTATCAGAATCTTTCCCCCTCCATGTGTTTACAATAAGTGCATCTTCATTGCACAATCAGGGTTTGAGCGGGGCATGAAACAGAGGCGGTGGAGATATTATATCAACTTTCCGCGCTCTAAATCTGGTTTAAGTTTTTAAGGGAATAGCTCTAAAATTTACAGGATAATATCTGATTTCAAACATTTATTTCTTCTTAACTTTGAATATTTAATACATATGCTTATATTTTTCTATCATATAACATCAGCATATATAAGAAATGTGCGGATTCTCAATGTTGTAAAGTTCTCTCAGTTTTCAATGCCCTCATTACAGCAGAATTTCTAAAGGGACCTTCTCATTTTTTTCATATCCCCCTATATTATATATTTGTAGATTAATATCTACTGGAGGTTTCTGAATAGTTAACCCGGACTAAGAGTCTATCCGAAAAGTAGAATAACTACATTTTCAGGTAATATTGGAAAGTAATTTTTTTCTCAAATTCTTTTTGTTCTCATCCTGTGAGCGTTTATAAGGATCAACTGCTTGCCCGGTCATATCCTGTTCTGTTGAATCTTATTCTGCTCCGTACGAAAACCGGAATGCTAATTACATATCTGGAGAATACATATACAAAAATACATTTTTAGGTATTACTCTTCAGGTTCGTGGAAAGTATATTCGAGAACCTGGATTTTTGTTTGTGCAGCTTTGTGGAGGATGAAAGGGTGGAAATCGGAGAGAAGAAAGCTATTGGAGCCAGAAATTTCCTTTATCCTATGCCCACTATCCTTGTGGGTGCTGATGTTAACGGAAAGCCAAACTACCTTACTGTTGTTTTTTGCGGAATAGTTCAGGCAGGTCCCCCGATGATTGCGGTTACTCTGGGAAAAATGCACTATACAAATGAAGGGATCAGGGAAAACAGGTGCTTCAGCGTGAATATTCCTTCCAGGTACATGCTTGAAGCTACGGATTACTGCGGCATCGTTTCCGGGAAAAAGATCGATAAATCCGGTATTTTCGAAACTTTTTACGGAAAGCTCGAAAAAGCTCCGATGATCCGCGAATGCCCTGTAAACCTTGAATGCAGGCTGGTGGATACACTGGATTTCGGCGGGTCCAATGAGGTTTTTATTGGTGAAATTGTGGAAAGCTATGCAGAAGAAAAATACCTCTGCAATGGGATTCCAGATATCGAAAAGATAGAACCCATCGTTTTTTCCATGTATGATAACAATTACTGGGGAATCGGCGAGCGTCTCGGTAAAGCCTGGAATGCTGGAAAAAAGTTCAGTCAGAATATTAATGAGGACAGAAATGAAAGTAATATGTAGAGAGAAAGTTCTCTTTGAAGATGGCTCTTTTTGCAGGTGCAAATAAAGAGTTTTGAGAACGATTTTGGGAATTACGTGCCGAGAAAACGGCTCGCACCAGTTTCGGTTTTTATGGGAAAGCAGGGGGTTATTATATGAAAATAACTGTATTCAGCGGGAGCCATAAGGGCAGAGAAGGAAATACTCTTATTATGGTTGAAGAGTTCCTGAAAGGGGCAGAAGAAGCCGGGGCAGAAACTGAGAATATTATTCTTGCAGAAAAAAAGATCAGGTACTGCAGGGGAAAATTTGAGTGCTGGCTTAAGACGCCGGGCAGCTGTACAATTCGCGATGACATGGATGATTTGCTTCCACGGTTCATGGATTCGGATATTGTGGTCTTTGCATGCCCTGTATACTTCGATAACGTTCCTTCCATAATGAAAAATTTCATAGATAGGCTTTCTCCTGTGCTTTTACCTCATTTTGAGGAGGATGAGAAGGGTGAGTACAGGCATGCCAAGCGTTACGAAAAGTATCCGAAATTCGTCGTAATCTCGAACGCAGGGCTGCCAGAACAAACCAATTTTGAAGTCGAGAGCCTTTTCTTCAGGAGGCTGGCAAGAACTTTTCATACCGAACTGATTGCAGAAATCTATAGGGGAGAAGGAGAAATTTTCAGAGGACAGAAAAATCTCATGCTGAAACCTCTAATAGGAAAATACAAAAAACTTCTCAGGTCTGCCGGAAAAGAAATTGTTGCAACTCAGTCTCTTTCGGAAAAAACAATTAAAGACCTTGAGAAACCAATCGTACCCCAGAACCTGTACATAACATTCGGAAACGAGGAATGGGATCGGCTTATAAAAGAATCTCTGAATGATGAAAAATAATCTCTAATTATTTTCGTTTTCTATCCGCTGCTGTTTTTCAAAATAATCTGCAAAAACTTTATTTAACTGGTAATATTGAAATAAAAACGGAAAAAAGAGTCTGGAGCAGACTCTCAGATTGTTAATTTTCAGGTTAATTACTGTTTTTCCATCTAGCCTTCAATAAGATCTTCCAGGCTGTGCTCCATGTAAGGAGCATTACTCCTGTTGATCAGCTCCTGGCAGACTTCAATCGGCGTTCCGTCCATTACAAGAGCTCCGTTTTCTATTAATACAGCCCTGTGGGCAACTTCCCTGACAAAGTCCATATGGTGGCTTACGAGTACGATGGTCGTGCCGAAGCGCTTGTTAATCCTTTTTAATGAATTTGTTACATCTCTCAGGGTTACCGGGTCAAGGTCTCCGAAAGGCTCGTCAAGCATAAGGTACTCGGGAGAGGTTGCAAGGCTCAGGGCAATAAAAGCTCTGACGTGTTCTCCTCCGCTTATCTGGTAAGGAGTTTTGTCAAGGACTTCCATTGACAGGTCAAGGGCTTCAAAGACTGGCTTTGAATATGTATCAACATCTGTTACTGGAATGGTTGGGAAGAGTTCGGAGTAAATCGTGTCATTGAGGTTCAGTTCCCTTAGCACGTCGGTCTTTTCCTCTTCAGGCATATCAGGCAGGCGGTAAATAGTATCCAGGGTCTCATCCGAAAGTCCCATTTCTCTGGCTTTATTTCTTGCGTATTCGATTGCACCCTGTTTTTTCATGCTCAGTCTGAAGCGGATCTGGTCTCTTACAGTTGAGTTTACGGACATTGAGAACTCCTGGTTCATAATGCTCATTATCCGCCTGAGTTCCATGCGCTTCTTGCTGTATTCAGTGACATCCACCCATTCACCCTTGCAGAGATACTCAACTGACCCGCTTTTCGGTTTGATCAGTCCTTCCATCAGCTTCATTATGGTTGTTTTTCCGGCTCCAGAAGGTCCTATAAATGCCAGAATTTCTCCTCTATGAACATCCAGAGAGAAGTTTATGATATTGAGGACTTCTCCCATCCGGATAAGAGAATAACGTTTTGAGATATCTCTTACTTTAATGCAGACCTCATTATTCCTGGGTTCTGAGAGTTCTTCCCTTGGTTTCATATCTCTCAGGAAATTTTTAAGTACCCAGGCAGGTTCTCCGTCGGCTGCTATTTTACCGTTTTCCAGGAAAATAAGCCTGTCTGCGAGATACGCGTGAATCTCAGGAAGATGAGAGACTACTATTATAGGGATATTCAGTTTCTCTTTCAGGCTCTTTATCACATCAAGAATTTCCTGCTTTGTATCCGGGCCTGTCATTGTTACGGGTTCGTCCAGGAGAAGCACTCTAGGGTTTGCGGCAAGCTGTCTTGCCATTACAACTCTTTGCTTTTCCCCACCGCTCAGGAGATTGGTGGAATGAAGGGCTTTACTTTCCAGACCCACGAGTTTCATGTACGGCATAGCTTTTTCTAAGAGCTCCTCATACTCTTCACTTCCAGTGCTCGGAATGGCTTCATGCCCTATTTTGAGATAATTCAGTTTTCTCATTATATTTTCTATTGCAGGCCCGTTCCAGAGCCCAAAATTCCGCTGGAGGTGTATTGCGGTGACACTTTTCAGGAATTTTTCTCCTTCAAATCCTGAACTCGGGGTTACAGTTTCTCCATCAACTTCCACAGTCCCTTCATCAAAGGGTTCAACTCCACGGATTATCCGCAGAAGGGTAGATTTTCCGCTTCCGCTTCGACCTGTAATTCCGAGGATCTCTCCATCCTCCACCGTGAGGTCGATATGGTCCAATACTCTTATTTTTTCGGAGCGTACCTCATAATCTTTTACCAGGTTGGAAATTCTGATCATAATCATACCTCTTAGTGTTGATTGCAAGTTAGGGTCCCATAGGGGGATTGCATACTTTACTGCAAGAGCTTATTTGCTCTTGCCTGTTTTTTTGGATCATATAATGATAGCAAAGATCTTATTTTAATAAAACATATTAATAAAATAAATATATGTGTTACTTCTATGTCTATTTATTGTAATAGGTTACTTGTAGCTATCTATACATGGTGACATTACATGTTTCGGAACGTTAAGCATCAGGATAGTTTCCAAGTATAAAAAAGGTTTAAGAAATAAAATGTTTCGGTATAAGTAAGGTTATAATAAATCAAACTCTGCAATTCAGCATTTTTTCCTGATTTAGAGCTCTGCTCTTTCAACCAGGAGATCTGCCACTTTTTTTGCATCTTTAAGGATTTCGATGATTTGTTCGTAAACGTCCTCTCTGACGTTCATCTTTCCTACCTATTCTACATTTTTTACTGGTTCTGAGCTTTTTTGAGGGTCCATGTCCTTAATATTTATTGACAGGCGGCTGTTTTATATTTAATCTACAAAAATATTTAATCTACAAAACGACAGAAACCATATGTCACTTCTTTATCAGACCTGAAGGCAGGAAATCGAAATAACTAAAGCTCTATAAAAACCGAAACTCAAAAAAATAGTATTTAAAATTGGTTAAGTGTAGCAAATCTTTTTTGACTGTCAAAAAGCAGGTAGCACACCTTGAATTTATCCTTAAAAAGAAACTCATCTTTTTATGGCTGACACAATCTCAGCCACCTTTGCAGCGACGTCTTTTACTTCTTCGACAATTGTGCCGGTAACGATCATGTCCGCACCTGCAGAGGTACAGAGCTTTGCCGTATTTGCATCTCTGATTCCACCGCCAACAATAAGTTTGTTTTCTCCAAGTACCTGTTTGACAGCCCCTATCATTTCGGGGGCGACTGGTGCATCAGCTCCAGATCCAGCTTCAAGGTAGGTATAATGCATCCCAAGGTATTTGCCTGCAAGGGCATAGACTGCAGCAATTTCAGGCTTTTTCCGGGGAATCAGTTTCGCGTCCCCTACCCAGCCAACAGTGCCTCCGGGTTCAATTATAAGATATGCCATGGAGATTGGCTCAATCTGACTCCTGTATACAAGCGGAGCTCCAAGCACCTGGTTTGTAATTACATACCCCAGATCCCTTGAGTTCAAAAGGCTCATGAAAAATACCGCATCTGCGTACTTGCTGAGCCCGGCTGAACTTCCCGGGAAAAGGATGGTAGGGACATTTACGTTCTCTTTGATTTTTATTACCGTTTCATCTAACAGGGTTCCCGACGCTCCGGTTGAACCCCCTATCATGATGGCATCAGTGCCTCCTTCAACTGCTGCGCGAGCAATTTCGGCGGCTCGCTCAGGCGTCTGGGACGCCGGATCGATAAGGGTAAGATGAACTTTTCCGTCCTTTTCAATAATCTTCTGGAGGTGTGCTTCCACCTGCAAAAAAGATCATGCTCCCTTGGATTCCTTGGATTTAACACGAAGAGCACTGGAACCGCATTTTCTGCAGCGGGTTGCCCTTGTGGCGTTTCTTGCATTACACTTCATGCAAATTTTTTTGTTTAATATTCTTTCTTCTGCTTCTGGAAAACGACCCATTTTTTGTCACCTGCTATTATTTTTTATTCTCAATACGGTATATAGCCCGCTTAATGGATGTTAATACATATAATGTTTTTCATCAAAAATTTCCACCGCTAACTGGGATTTTAACTCTTTTTTTCTGTTTTTTCCAATTTCAGTTTTTCTTTCTAACATTCGGACTCGAAGCTTATTTATCTGTCCTGTTGTTTATCCCGTAGCCTGCAGGCTGAAGTTTTAAGGCTGAGTAAAAAACCTTATTTGGCACAATAATATTACGACTAATACGGTTAATTCTGGCAGTAAGCGGGCTATTAAATATAATTTCACTGATTATTTCACTGCCAGTTGCAAGCAATATCTAAAATTAAAAAGTTACTCTCAAACCCCCAGGGTCATTCAGGCTAAGGGTAATTTAGTCTAAGGACTATCTTAGGCTAGGAATAATTTACGTAAATTTAATTCAGACTATTATAACCAGGATTGATTTAAGGTTTAATCTAGACCCGGGATGATATTTAATTCCCGATTCCAGTAAGGTGATTGATGTGGCTATCCATCCTATAGAATACCGATACGGTACAGCGGAAATGAAATTTGTGTGGAGTCAGGAAAACCGACTTGCTAAGATCTTACAGACCGAGGCAGCCCTTGCCCGGGCAGAAGCAGATATGGGGCTTATCCCCGCAGAAGCGGCAGAAATTATATCCGAATGCATTACTTCTGTAAAAGCCGAGAGGGTCGATGAAATCGAAGCTGAGATTCACCATGACATGATGGCTGTTGTTGTTGCGATTTCTGAAAAGTGCAGGGATGACGCAGGAAAGTGGGTTCACTTTGGAGCCACTTCAAATGATATTCTTGATACTGCAACGGCTCTCCAGATTAAGGACGCAATTGATATTCTGGAAGACAAACTCAAAACTCTTCTCAGGGTTCTGGTAAACCAGGCTGAAACCCATAAGAATACGGTTTGCTGCGGAAGAACGCACGGGCAGATTGGTGTCCCAACAACTTACGGCCTCCGTTTTGCAATCTGGGCTTCTGAGATTTCAAGGCATCTTGACCGCCTTTATGAATTAACCCCAAGAGTTACCGTTGGGCAGATGACCGGGGCTGTCGGAACCCAGGCGGCTTTTGGAAAATCCGGGATCCTGATTCAGAAACTTACAATGCAACACCTTGGAATTGGATCTGTGGATGTCTCAAACCAGATTATTCAGAGGGACAGGCATGCAGAGTTCGTTATGTGGATGGCAAACGTGGTAACAACTCTGGATAAGATAGGGATTGAAATCCGGACGCTTCAGCGCAGTGAGATTGCCGAGATAGAGGAAAGCTTCGGGAAAAAACAGGTAGGTTCATCTACCATGCCTCACAAGCGCAACCCTATAAAGTCCGAACAGATCTGCGGGCTTGCCCGGATTGTCAGGGCAATGGTTGAACCTGAGCTCCTCAACAACACTCTCTGGGATGAGCGAGACCTTACTAATTCTTCATGTGAGAGGGTTGTCTTCCCTGAAGCCTGTGTGCTTACGGACCACATCATCAAGCTCGGAATCAGTGTACTTGAAAACCTCAGGTTCTATCCCGAAAACATTCGCCGTAACCTTGATCTTCTGAGGGGTCTGAATATGGGCGAGGCTGTAATGATAGAACTTGCAAAAAGAGGGGTGGGCAGGCAGGAAGCTCATGAACTCGTACGGACTGCAGCGATGAAAGCCCATGATACAGGGCAGCATTTCAGACAGGTTCTTCTGGATACTCCTTCTGTTTCAAGGTACCTGAGTGCCGGAGATATTGAGAACCTTGTGAACCCTGATAAATATATAGGAACGGCAGTGGAACAGGTAGAAGGGCTTGTGATTAAGCTTCGTGAAGCCTACTCCCTCTGAACTTTTCTTTGGCATGAAAGTACATGAGGATATCTTCCTCACGTACTCTCTCTGTCCTCTTTTCCCATAATTGCGAATATTCCGCTAATTATTGATATCCGTTCATCAACCGAGAATATCTCGGTTTCCACAATCTTCCTCTTTTGAACTTCTCCTTTTTCATATCCTGTTTCATCTTCGTACATCTCATCCTTTGTAATAAGATGCCATATTATCGTTGCAATCTTCCTTGCCAGAGCAATAATCGCCTTTGCATGTCCAATTGACTTCTTTTTCCTGTTAAAAAACTCTTTTAACTTGCTCCCATTTTTTTCTTGCTGCAGCCTGAGCAACCTGAATTAAAATCCATCTTGCAACTTTTGACCCTCTCCTTGTGATCCTCCCATTGTGGTATTTATCGGCAGATTGGTACACATTAGGTACCAGTCCAAGCCATGAAGCAAGTTTATCACCAGATGAAAAGTCATTGAAATCACCTATTTCGGCGAATATAGTTGCGGCACTGATCTCAACGACACCTGGAGATGATATTAAAAGTTTCATTTCACGGTTATTCTAAAGGTTCTGTTGCAAAAATTCATAAGCAGCATGCAGTAGAATAAAGAGGAAATCAAAAGAATGGTAATATGCTATCTAATTCCTTTAATTTAAGTGGAAAAATTACGAAGAGCCAATTATCCTGCTTAATAATAGAGCAAATCACAAAACTCAAAAACTACTTACTTAGTTCTCAATTTTGAAGTAATCAATCGAACTACTAACCAGGAGTGGTAATGAAACCAATGATAAATGCATAAAAAAATAGCTCTTTTGGGATAGGCTCATACAGTGGGGTTAAGAACACTAAAACTTAAAAAATAAACTGCAAATATTCATTTTTACAGAAACATCTAAAAAAGGTGGAAAATGTATAAAAAAGTATAATATGGGATAGCGCGGATTTGAACCGCGGTCCAAGCGTCCCAAACGCTCGAGGATGGACCAAGCTACCCTACTATCCCATAAGGATATGCCATAAGGGCGTCCCTTCAAAAGGATATTATCCTTTATATAGCTTTCGTTAGAACATACGGCTGTACTCTGACCTCGCACATCAAAATGAGAATTTTTTCATTCCCAGCGCTGATAAATGTCATTTTCTATTCCCAGAAGGTCAAGAGCCCTGCCAGCCATGGTGTCTATAAGGTCTTCAATGGTTTTCGGTCTGGAATAAAAGCCCGGGCATGCCGGAAGGATGCTTGCTCCTGCCCGTTTAGCTTTCAGCATATTCTCGAGCTGTATCAGGTTCAGGGGAGTTTCTCTTGTCATAAGGATAAGTTTTCTCTCCTCTTTCAGGCAGACATCTGCAGCCCTTGTTATCAGGGTATCGGATATGCCATTTGCAACAGCTCCCAGGGTTTTCATGCTGCATGGGGCAATAATCATTCCTGAAGTTTTATAAGAGCCGCTGGCAATGGGCGCTGAAAAATCTTTCTGGGAATAAGTCCAGGTAGCCAGCTTTTCAACTTCCACAGGTAAGTAATCAGTCTCGATTTCGATTATCTGTTTTGCAGCTTCGGTCAGTACAAGATGGGTTTTAATCCCTTTTTTTGCCAGCACTTCAAGAAGGCGGATTCCATACTGAACCCCTGAAGCCCCGCTGATACCTACAATTATTTCCATTATTCGCTTCTCCTTGCTGTTTAGTCACTTTTTTCGCAGGAAGCAATGAAGTTTCCAAGCATTTCCTCTGCGGCTGAGACTATTTCTTTTATTTCTTCCAGGCTGATATTATCAACGTGAATTCCGGCAACAACGACCGCCGTTTTTCCTGTTGCTTTGCTTACCCGCTTTGCACTGTCAAGGGCAAGCTGCTCTTCCCTGTGCCCGGGCAGTGAGATCACGGAGGAACTGGCCCTTCCACTTTTTTCATCAAACAGCCCTACTGCAACCGCACCAGCATGTTCTTTTCCACCAGTAAGGGTCAGCAGGTAGTCCTCTCCCAGTTTTTTTGCTTCAAGAGTGATTTCTATCCTGCTGACTTTCCTTGTGATTTTAAACAAAGATTTTACTCCTTTACTTCAGTTCCTTTCAGGTCGCTCAGCTTGAATTGTTTTGTAACTTTCTTTACGTTAAAGTATTCCTTTGCAGCTTTTCCCACAGCTTCACAGTGTTCTTTCGGGCAGTATACCCCCATTCTCCAGTTATCCATGTGAGCTTCCTGGAGGATCGATACGAAGTGTGAAGCTTCATTCAGGGGAACCAGCTTGTGGTCTGTTTTTATCATTGCTTTCATTTCAAGCATTTCAGGAGTCTTCGGGATGTCTACGAGCACGCACTGCTGGTCCACTCCGGCAAGTTCTGCAATCTCCTTCTCAGCCCTTTCAATTTTATCCCGGTGCTTGAGCACGCCTTTTCCTGCATCCTCAAGACCTATATAAAGCGCCCTCTTATAGAGTTTGCGTGCATCAAGTTTTCTTGCAAGTTCTCCTCCATGCCCCTTTGAATTTCTCATGGCTGAAACAAGGTCTGTATCATCCATCTGCCTTAGCCGGAACGGGTCAAGCTCTCCGTCTTCTATCATGTGCTCAACAGCTTTTGAGCACATAGCTTCCGAGATTCTGGTCACATGGTGGTAATAAACCGAGCTGTTCATCCAGAAGCGGGAGACCAGAAGAGATTCTGCTGCTTTAAGCCCTCCGTGATCGATCACAAGCCTGTCTTCATGAAAACGCATCTGGTTAATCAGGCGGTTGTAGTCCACGACCCCGAAAGCGACACCTGTATAATGAGCATCCCGGACAAGGTAGTCCATCCTGTCCACATCGATTTCACTGCTGAGGATCTGCCCTAAAGAGGTCTCCCCCTCAACATGTTTTGCAAGTTCTCCGGGGTAAATCCCGTGCTTGCTCAGGACTTCTTTTACTTCTCCTTTTCCTACAATTTCCTTTATCTCGTCATGCCTGCGCCTGGTGTATTTGTAAATCACGTTCTCTGTTACGTGGGAAAAAGGACCATGTCCTATATCATGCAAAAGGGAAGCTACCCTGATCTCCAGCTTTTTGTCTTCATCAATCGAGTCGAGGTTTTTCATAAGCATGGAGGCAAGGTGCATGGTTCCGAGGGAGTGTTCAAAACGGGTATGGTTTGCTCCTGGATATACAAGGTTTGAAAATCCAAGCTGTCTTACTCTTCTGAGGCGCTGCATCTGGGGGGTAGCCAGAAGTTCCTGGACAACTTCATCCAGTTCAATGTAACCGTGTACAGGATCAAGGACTACTTTCATTAATCTTTAGACAGATGTCATTATATATTGCTGTATCTATTACTTTGATTATTACTTTGATACGCAAATTAAAGGATACCTGCTGCCCGAATGTTGAAATAAATTCGGAAACAGGTATTAGAAACAGGTAATATCATGATTATATTTTCAGGCGGCACCGGAACTCCAAAACTCCTTGACGGGCTCAAAGAAATTCTCCCGCCGGAGGAACTGACTGTTGTTGTAAACACTGCCGAAGACCTCTGGGTTTCTGGGAACCTGATCTCTCCAGACCTTGATACTGTGCTCTATCTTTTCTCAGACCAGATTGACCGGAAGAAGTGGTGGGGCATAGAAAATGATACCTTCAGGACTTATGAGCGTATGAAGGAACTCGGGGTCGAAGAAGGAATGAAGCTCGGGGACAGGGACAGGGCAACCCATATTATCCGTTCTAACTTCATCCGGGAGGGGGCATCTCTTACGGATGCAACAGTGAAACTTGCGTCTCTTTTCGGGATCAAGGCAAATATCCTGCCCATGTCCGATGACCCTGTTTCCACTTACATAGAAACTCTTCACGGAGTCATGCATTTTCAGGACTTCTGGGTTGGAAAACATGGAGAACCAGATGTGCTTGGGGTTGATATTAAAGGAGTTTCCGAAGCTTCGATTTCTCCAAAAGTGCTCGAAGCCCTTGAAAATGACGATAATGTTCTCATTGGCCCAAGCAACCCTATCACGAGTATAGGTCCGATTATTTCCCTTCCAGGAATGAAGGAGATACTGAAAAAGAAAAAAGTCGTGGCAGTCAGCCCGATTATCGGGAATTCCCCTGTCAGCGGGCCTGCTGGAAAACTGATGCCTGCCTGCGGGCTTGAAGTCTCTTCCATGGGTGTTGCTGAATACTATCAGGATTTCCTTGATGTCTTCGTTTTCGATGAAAGGGACCGTGCAGATGAGTTCGCATTTGAGAAGCTCGGATGCCGTGCTTCCAGGGTAGACACCCTTATGACTTCTACCGAGAAGAGCAAAGAACTGGCAGAATTTGTAGTCGGACTATTTGACACTATTGTCTGCCGTTGATTTTTGATTTTTACTTCTTTTTCTCTTTTCTTTTCATATTTGTTACTTTTTCTCTACGTTTTTTGTTTCCCTGTCTCTTTCTTTTCCGTAAATTTTCGTTATCTTCCTTTCTGCCTGCTTGAGTCTTCAACGTCAACAAAATTCGAAAGTTTTATGTATCATTTTTTCAATAATTTGTAACACTAAAAAACATAAAATTATTTTTTTCTCCTACTTGTTATTCCATGGTTGTTGAATAATGCTACGTTTGAGAATACTACCTGCATGCAGGGTAAAAAAAGTGACTTATGGGCAGTAGAGGTAAGAGTATGATTAGAAGAAGTGTGTTCACGAACAGGAAAATAAAAGCAAAAATCACAGACTTTATTTTCCTGACAATACTTGTTTTTTCCCTTGTATCAATTCCAGGAATGGCATCTGAGGCTGATAATCCCGAACTGATGAATCAGGTTTTTGCCGCAGCCGAAAGTAATCTTGGGAACGTCGGACCTGAAGACAGTCTTGTTATTACAGATCTCGGTTCTCCTGCAGAATCTTATATTTTTCTGGATAGTTTTTACTCGGAGTTTTATGGAAGGGACCTGAAATATACGGGAAATCTCCTTGTTGTCCAGAATGCAAGGAATGCTCCTCTCTGGTTTGCTTTTTTTGACAAATCAAGCGGGAACTGTACTTATATTGAGGTTTCATACGGAGACGAGGATAAGATCAGCTATCAGGTAACAGAAAATATAAACTTTGATGAGCTTTCTAAAAATAAGAAGTCTATAGCAGCCTGGAATGAAAAAGTTAACTCAACGGTTTTTAATGGGCATGAATTTGCCATCCTTACAATTGCCAATGGCTGGGCTACAGGAAATCTTGATTATGAACTTATGCAGTGCCTGCAGTTGCACAACCACTTCTGCCCGGGAGTTTCTAGCGGCTTTGTGCTTGCAGACTGGATGGAAGAAAATTACCCGCTTAACAAAGGGGTAAGTTATACGGTTTTCTCCTGCCCCAACTGGTGCAAAGAAGATGTCTTTGTAACGCGCTGGGATGCCACCCTTGGAAAAGGAGGAATCTTTGTCTCTGCGCTTACAGATGAGGAAATAGAGGAGATTGGTAACTCTCCTGCCGGGATCTTCGTAGTTACAAACAAAACTGCCGGAACAATGCAGGCAGTGGTTCTCGGATTTGACTTTGATGTTTTGAATGCGAAGTGCGGGGCAAAAGAAGACGACCCTGCGTGGATTTCAAAATACCTGGCGGACCTCTGGCTTATGGACAGAGATAACTGGGACGAAGAAGGGCTTGTTACGGAAATCGCAGTCATCGATATCAATGAGGATATTCTGAGAGAAATGAAACAGGCAGGTAACAATCCCTATGAGGTCCTCGGGCTTCTCAATCAGGAGGGAAATGTCAGTTGCTCAAAATATGGAATTTCTGGAATTGGAAGTCTGATAGGTAACTCTAAAACTTGAATAGGATCTTATGAAGGCAACTGGAATCTTTAACGGGCTCCTTTTTGCCTTATTTTTCATCTTTTTTGTGTTTTGCTTTCTCATTCTTTACTTTTCATTTTCTTCCATTCTCACATCTTTTATATGAGTATCCTTAAACTTATTAACACTGAGATAACTATTTATTATAAATTTCCTGCATCCTGAACACAAACGGACTGGAACCGGAAAACCAAAGCTATATCAAGTACTTTGATGTTTTCCTGAAATCGACCTATCTTTCCCGTCAGCTTGTTTGCTTATCTCCATAAACAGCTTCGGGAAACAATATACTTGAGGGAGCAGGCTTAATTTCAGGTTTTTACTTCCCGGAATATCAAGACAGCCAGAAAAAGGTTAAAACCATGCTTGAAAGACTGAAAGATTCACTGATCAGGTCCCCTGTGATCAAGCGAGGGGAGTATAACTATTTCATCCATCCCATTTCTGATGGCGTGCCTTCTATCGATCCCCACCTGGTTGAGGAGATCGCTGAATATATTCTGCAGATTACCGATATTAAAAAAATTGATACCATTCTTACGATTGAGGCTATGGGCATTCCGGTAGCAAATGCTCTTTCCCTGAAAACAGGAATACCTCTTACCATTGTACGGAAGCGGCCTTACTTCCTTGAAGGGGAAGTTGAACTCTCGCAGAGCACAGGGTATTCTAAGGGTGCCCTCTACATAAACGGGCTCAAAAAAGGGGACAGAGTAATTATTGTAGACGACGTAATCAGTACAGGGGGCACGCTCCTTGCCCTTGTGAATGCGTTGCAAAAAATGGGCGTCGTGATTATGGATGTAATTTCCGTTATAGGGCGTGGAGATGGTTACCTGAAGCTGAAGGAGCTCGGAGTTGACCCAAAGATTCTCGTTACAATTGATGTGAGCGAGAAAGGTGTGGCGATCAAGGATGTCTTTAGGAATCAGTGAAGCATTCGATTTGAGGCCTGACTACATAATCAGCGTTATAAAGGATACGAAAGCAAGGCTTGTAGGTTTTCAGTTTCCTGAAGGGTTAAAGCGCAAAGGTCCAGAGCTTGCAAAAAAGGTCGAAGAAGCTACAGGGGCTGAAATCATTATCTCAGGGGATCCGTGTTTCGGAGCCTGCGACCTGGACAGGACTCTCCTTGACCACGTTGATATTCTTTTCCATTTCGGGCATGCGGAACTGGAAGATATAAAACTTTCAGATAAAGTATATTTCATCGAAACACGCTCCTCAGTTGATGTCCGTCCTGTAGTTGAAAAGGCTGTCTCTGAGCTTAAAGGGCAGAAAATAGGGCTGATTACCACTGTACAGCACGTCCACAAACTCCCTGATGTATGCAGTGTGCTCGAGAGCAAGGGAAAAACCTGCGTTATCGGGCATGGTGACTCCCGAATAGCTTACGCTGGACAGGTTCTAGGATGCAATTTTTCGGCAGCCCGCGATGAAGACTGTGACGAATATCTTTACATCGGAAGCGGGGATTTTCATCCCCTTGGTGTCTCTCTTTCCACAAAGAAACGCGTCCATGCAGCCGATCCTTTTTCTGGAGAAGTCCGTGAGGTTGACCCTTCGAGGATCCTGCGCCAGAGGAGTGCTGTGATTGCAAAATCTCTGGATGCACAGACTTTCGGGATCATTGTCTCAAGCAAAAACGGGCAGAAGAGGATGGAACTTGCTTCTTCCTTGAAAAAACTCGCAAAAAAGCATGGAAAAGAAGCACATCTGATCCTTATCGATCTGGTTACTCCGGATCAGCTGCTTCAGTTCAAGGTGGACGCTTTCGTAAATACCGCATGTCCCAGGCTTGCTGTTGATGAAGTGGGGCGTTTTCCTGCCCCTATGCTGACGCCTCAGGAATTTGAGATTGTGCTTGGAGAGCGTGAATGGGAAAAGCTTGTGCTGGATGAGATTACCGAAGAACCTGTATGATTTTTACCGGATGTAAATGGCTGTGCAATCTTTTATCAGATATAAATGACTGCACAATCTTTTATCAGATATATATGGTTGGTTGATGTAATCAGATAATTAAGAAAAATCAAAGGATATGAAACAGAGAAAACTTGAAATGCTGCTTGAAGAGATTGAAGGTTTTTCCAGTCCCGAACTTGAACTGGAACAGTACCAGACGCCTTCTCTTCTTGCTGCGGAAATACTCCATTTCGCTTACATGCAGGGAGATCTTGATGACTCAGTCCAGGACCTGGGCTGCGGTACAGGCATTCTTGCAATAGGGGCAAAACTTCTGGGAGCAAAGAGAGTTGTAGGATATGATACTGACCCAAAAGCTCTTGAGGTCGCAAGAAAAAATGCTGAAAAGCTTGGGGTTGAGGTTGAATTCATCTGTTCCGACATCTCGGAAGTCTCGGAAAGGGTAAAAACCACAATCATGAACCCTCCTTTCGGGGCAAGAGTCAAAGGCAGGGACAGGCCCTTTCTTTCGTCAGCATTAAGAACAAGTGAAGTGATATATTCCATCCACAACCGCGGAAGCCTTGCTTTTATCCAAAAGTTCATTAAGCCTGCGGTCATTACTCACTCGTACGTTGCGAAGTTCCCTCTAAAGAGGACTTTCGATTTTCATCAAAAAGAAAGAGAAGTGATTGAGGTAGAGATTTACAGAATTGCTGTTCACGAATAAAACCTGGTTCTGGAGCCATTTCAGGCATCATGTTTTACAGCTTATGTCTTCATTCTCCATTCTTAAAGGCGGAATTAATAAGCTATTGAACAAGGAAAAGATCATAAGATAGAGAATAAATCCATATTGCAGAAGATTTTCCGCCAGAATTTCCATGATGGTTAGAAAAATTGTTACAACGATTACCTATATCACTAATAGCGATAATTCGAATGAGGGATCATGATTAGAATTCGAAAAAATAAGACTACTAGGAAAAAATTAACGGGTCCTGGTGATGCAAAGCCTGGAATTGAAAAACCGGTTCCAGTGAGTGAAGAAAGCAGGGACCAATTTAAGAGTCAGCAGAGGGATCAGCCCAGGTCTCAGTTTAAAGGCCAGTCAAGAGACCAGCCTAAAGGCCAGCACAGGTCTCAGTTTAAATCTCAACCCAGAGACCAGTCAAGAGATCAGTCCCGAGGACAACCCAGAGGCCAGTCAAAAGACCAGTTCAGAGGAGACTCTGACAAAAAGAGAAAATTCTCCTATCCCAAGAAAGGCGGCGGCCCCAGAGATCGGAGGGAAGCCCCGGGTTTCAGACCGCCTGCAGAAGCCGTAACAGCCGAAGAAGACCTTGAAAAAGGAGGCTTTGTTCTTCCTGGGGAGCTTGTCGGTACTACAGAGGAGTTCAAACCAGGAGATGGAACTGCAGTAATTGCAGGAGATATCTATTCTACTGCTACGGGTAATGTACTCATTGACAGAAAAGCCAGAATAGTCTCGGTAAAGCCAAACACTGTTACTCCAAATGTCCTGAAAGCAGGAGATATTGTATACGGCAGGATCACCGATGTACGTGAATCCGGGGCAATGGTGGAAATTGCAGGAATTGAAGGAAAAGAAAACAGGGAAATCGTCAATGTAAGACCCGGAGATATTCATGTCTCAAGTGTAAGGGATTCCTACGTTAAGTGGCTTGGAGATGAGTTCAGGTCTTCTGATATCGTAAGAGCCAGGGTTGTTGATGTTGAGAGAATGCGACTTACTACAGCTGAAGATTCTCTTGGAGTTGTAAAAGCTTACTGCTCAAAATGCAGAGGAGATCTTGAGCTGGAAGGGAAAAAGCTTAAATGTCCGGTCTGCAATATGACTGAAACCCGTAAGATCTCAACTGAGTATGGGAAAGGAATCAGGTAATTTCTCTTCCCCACTTTACTTATGGCGTACCATGCACTTCAAGGCAGCTATTCATAACCGGTTATATTATTCACCATTTACAGGTGGTCACCAGTGGAACTGAACATTCTTAATAAAACAAATAATGAGCTTGAAGTCGAGCTCAGAGGCGAAACCCATACCCTTCTTAATCTTCTTAAGGACCTCCTGATTAAAGATGAAAGGGTTGAAACAGCTTTTTACGATATGAAATATGTGAGCATCAGTGAACCTGTCCTTTATATCAAGACCAATGGTGCGGATCCGATTCAGGTTTTAAAGGAAACGGCAGCAATCATTGTTTCTCAATGCGACGAATTCATCGATGTCTTCAGCAGGGCAGCAAACGCCTGAAGCTGGGAAGCGCAGGACGTCTTTTTAAGGCGTTTTGCTCATTTTCTCTTTTCATCGGCGGCTTTAGAGAATAAAGAGAAAGCGCTGATCTTCTGCCTTACTCTGATTCTTTTATGATTGTTTCAATTGTTCTGGAATACTTTTTTATGAGTTCTCGGCATATCAGTGGTTGTTCAGAGCCTTAAGCAGTTTTAGTTTACGTAAAAAAATATCGAACCTATCGGTAAATAATTTTTATAATAAGGTAAAATTCACACTTTAAATCAGGAATTTACAGTTCTTATGAGGTATAAAGAAAATGAAACTTGATGACTCATCCTTACAGAAGTTTTGTTTCATAAAGAGAGAGACCCTTGGCAGCATAAATATCGACCCTCTTCAGACAGGAGGGCTTTTGACCGAGGCTGCCAAACAGGCACTTGTCGAATGGGGAGACGGCTACTCTGTCTGTGACTTCTGTGGCGGAGTTCTCGATCTGATCAAAAAGCCTCCGATCCATGATTTCGTACACCAGGCCCTTCCTGAGTTTCTGGGCTGTGATGAAGCAAGGGTTACAAACGGGGCAAGAGAATCAAAGTTTGCTGTTATGCATTCCATTGGAAAGCCCGGAGACTGGATCGTACTTGACGGGCTTGCTCACTATTCTTCTTACGTTGCAGCCGAGAGAGCAGGATTGAATATCAAAGTGGTGCCGCATGCGGGCAGCCCTGAATATTACCTTGACCCGGAAGGGTATGGCAGGGCAATCGAAGAAGTCATCAGGGAAAGCGGAAAACCTCCAGCTCTGGCACTTGTTACTTATCCTGACGGAAGCTACGGAAACATTCCTGACGCTAAAAAGATTGCATCCGTCTGCCACGAGTATGATGTACCCCTTCTTCTGAACGGTGCATACTGCGTGGGAAGAATGCCGGTTTCTGCAAAAGAGATCGGGGCTGACTTTATCGTGGGCAGCGGTCATAAGTCCATGGCAGCTTCAGGCCCTGTCGGAGTACTGGGTGTAAGCAAGGAATATGCTCCGGTTGTCTTCAGGAAATCCACACACAACAAGGTAAAAGAAGTCGAACTTCTCGGGTGCACTGCTCGTGGAGCGACGGTTATGACCCTTATGGCTTCTTTCCCCGAAGTTGTAAAGCGAACACGTAACTGGGACCAGGAGGTTGAAAATGCCCGCTGGTTCTCTTCAAAGCTTGAAGGCCTGGGCTTTATCCAGCGCGGGCAGAAACCCCATTCTCACGACCTTATGTTCTTCGAAGCTCCGGGATTCTACGAAATCTCGGAAAAAGTTAAGAACGGAAGGTACTTCCTTTACAAGGAGCTCAAAGAGCGCAATATTCACGGCATCAAGTCCGGGCTTACCAAATATTTCAAGCTCAGCACCTTCGGGCTCGGAAAGGAAAAGCTCGGTATTGTTGCGGATTCCTTTGAGGACATTCTGAAAAAGTACGAAGGCGTTTAAGCCTTCCAAAATTCTCTTTTTTGATGTCCGGGTCTATTTTTTCCTTTTGTCTCTTTTTCAGTTGAAGTTTTAAGTTCCGGGCTATTAAGTTCCGGGCTATTCCATTTCTTGACTTCAGGTTACTTTACTTTTCATTCTTTATCTGCTTCCTGTTGTTTTCGCCAAGCTTTTCCTTCCAGTTTCTGTTCTCTCAGAGATGATGGAAAGTTATTTCATTCAGGATGAGCTTATATATACCAAAAGTCTCATTCTAAATGAGACTTTATAAGGATAGATCTTCATTTTAATTGAGGATATTATGGATCTACAGGTATTGAAAGAAATCATACGCGAGCAAAAGGCAGTTTTTGAGGCAGAAGGACCTGAAGGGCTTATTGAAAGGGAAGCCCTTAAAAAAGTTTCTGAATTCTTGAAACTCCCTCACGTGCTTGTGATTTCTGGTTTGAGGCGTTCTGGAAAGAGTACTCTCCTGAAGCAGATCCATAAAAATTTCTACGGGGAAGAGCTGGTTTACTACCTGAATTTCGAGGATGAACGCCTGATTGGTTTTGAAGCAGGGGACTTTAATCTCCTGTATGAGACGTTTATTGAGCTGTTCGGAAAAAGCCAGGTTTTTTTCTTTGATGAAATCCAGAACGTTGAAGGCTGGGAGCTCTTCGTCCGGAGGATGTATGAAAGAGGGTTCAAGTTCATCATTACAGGTTCCAATTCCTCTTTTCTTAGCCGGGAACTCGGAACCAGATTAACCGGGCGTTATGTGGGGCTGGAGCTTTATCCCTTTTCTTTCCTGGAGTTCCTTAAATTCAAAGGCATACCTTCTCCAAAAGAACCTTTAACTGAAGAGCGGGGTCTTATCAAGGGTGCTTTCAATGAATATCTGGAAAAAGGGGGTATCCCAGAGTACCTGCGTTTTGAGAACGCCGAACTCCTGAAGACCCTTTATGAAAATATCCTTTACAAAGACATTCTGGTCCGTTATGGGCTCGGCGATGAAAAAGCCCTGAGGGAGCTTGCTCTTTACCTTTTTTCAAATTACTCAAGCGAGATCAATTACAGCAAACTGCAGAAAATGCTGGGTCTGGGAAGTGCAAATACAGTCAAGAATTACATAGGTTATCTGGAAAACTCCTATATGGTATTCACTATCCCGAAATATGACTTTTCCCTCAAAAAACAGATTTATGCCCCTAAAAAGGTTTATGCAATTGATTCAGCCTTCATAAACCTCATATCCTTCAAGTTTTCCCGGGACCGGGGGAGAATGCTGGAAAACCTTGTTTTCCTTGAACTTAAAAGGAGGAATATGGAGCTTTACTACCACAGAGCTCGTAAGGAATGTGATTTCATTGTTACTGAAAACGAAAAGCCTGTGGAAGCTATACAGGTAACTATGGCTTTGACCGGCAACAGGGAGCGTGAATACGGCGTGCTTCTTGAAGCCCTGGAAGCTTATGGGCTCGAAAAAGGGCTGATCCTTACAGAAACCGAAGAGTTCGAAGAGACTATTCGGGGTAAAAAAATTATAGTTAAACCCATCTGGAAATGGCTTCTGGAATAAATATAAAGGCAGAGTAATAAAGGCAGAGCACTATTACTCTTACTTCTTCAGCTCCACGTTTTCCACATACCCTTCTCCTCTCGGGGTCAGGATGTAATACTGAACCCCCTCGTGGTTCTCTTTTTCGATACAGAGAGTACTTTCCAGAGTACTCAGATTATAGTTTGCCTGGGAATCAGTGAGCTTGAACTCAGCTTTAATTTCTTCAAAGGTCATCCTGCGCCCGTCAAGGGCTTTAAGGATTTTTCTTCTGGTGGGGTTCTGGAGGGCATTCAGACAGGCTTTGTGGTCTTCGGTCATATCTTCTTTCATCCTGCCTTCGCGTTTCATCCTTGAGACCCATTCTTCTTTCCTTTTTGCAGCTTCTTCGGGAGTCATATCTGATCATTAATATATTGGCATAAGTCTCCATATAGGTTTGTGAGTAAAGCTAAAATTACAGCATATTTCTCAGCTCCGCGGCATAAATAAGATCAAATAAGATTATTCCCAATTTCTTCTCATGAAACTGAACCCCGAACTCGAATCTATTGAAACGCTTGCAAAAATTATCCTTACTGCAGCCCGTACAGCTCCGAAGGGCAAAGGTATTGACGATATCATAACCTGTCTACTTTCTCCTGAAGAAAAAACCGAACTTGCCGGCAGGATGGAAGAACTCAGTGAGATTAAGGACCTTAAGTTTCTCATCAGGGATGCAAAGAACGTAAGGGACGCGGATGCAATTGTCCTTATCGGTCTCAAAGCCTCCGGAGCAGCTGGTCTTGACTGCGGAGCCTGCGGTTTTGATACCTGCAAAAAGATGCTTGAAAAGGAGAAGGTTCAGAAAGAATTCTTCGGTCCCCAGTGCATGATCAAATACGTCGACCTCGGAATTGCTGTCGGCTCTGCTACTGCAAAAGCAAAGGATCTCTGTATTGACAACAGGGTCATGTATTCTGCCGGAGCGGCTGCCTGCTATTTTGAAATGATCGATGCAGACGTTGCAATGGGAATTCCGCTCAGCATCAAAGGGAAAAATATCTTTTTTGACAGGGAATCGACAAGAAAGCCCTGAATAAAAAATCAAGTAAAGATCAGAAATTAAGTAAAGATTAGATTTTGGATATTTGTTAAATAACAATTTGAATAATAAATCCAATAAAGCGCAAAAAATTAAGAATAATTCAACCTTCAAAAGGAAAAGGCGGATTTAGAAAACCCGGATTTTTTCCGCCCGTTACTTTTTAACTCTAATTCTTCTGAAAAATCGTTTACCTGAAACTTTTCAACTGCTCGAAATCGAGGGTTGCAAAGTAATCTTCAATGGTTTCTGCCCTGCGGATCTGTACTACACTTCTGTCTTCTCTAAGCAGGAGTTCTGCAGAGCGGAGTTTCCCATTATAATTGAAACCCATCGCATGCCCGTGCGCACCCGTATCGTGAATTGCCAGAATGTCTCCTATTTCTATTTCAGGAAGCATTCTGTCGATTGCAAACTTATCATTGTTTTCACAGAGCGAGCCGGTTACATCATATTTGTGGGTTGGCGCCTTCTTTTCTTTCCCGAGCACGGTAATGTGGTGGTAGGCTCCATACATCCCGGGCCGCATCAGGTTTGCCATGCAGGAGTCCAGGCCCACATAGTCTTTGTATGTGCTTTTCAAGTGCCTGACCTGTGAGATTAGATATCCGTAGGGACCTGTGATAACTCTGCCGCACTCGAGATATACTTTGAGAGGAGCAAGCCCGTTAGCTGTAATCGTGGCATCATAGGCTTCTTTTACACCTTTAGCCACAGCTTCAAGGGAGACAGGCTCCTGTTCCGGCCTGTAGGGGATACCTATTCCTCCTCCGAGGTTCACGAACTCGAAATGGATTCCCAGTTCCTTTGAGATCTCAACTATGAGTTCGAAGAGAATCCTTGCGGTTTCGACGAAGTAATCGGGATTAAGCTCGTTAGAGGCAACCATTGTGTGCATTCCAAAACGCTTTACGCCTTTGTCCCTGAGGATTCTGTACCCTTCAAACATCTGCTCCCGTGTAAAGCCATATTTTGCCTCTTCCGGTTTTCCTATAATCGCATTTCCTTCTTTCAGGGGTCCAGGGTTGTACCTGAAGCAAACAATCTCAGGGAGCCCTGCGTACTTTTCCAGGTAGGGAATGTGGCTGATGTCGTCAAGGTTGATAAAGCCGCCAAGCTCCTTTGCTTTTACAAACTCTTCAGCTGGCGTATCATTGGAACTGAACATAATGTCATCACCGGTCATCCCTGCTTTTTCCGCAAGGATCAGTTCCGGCAGGGAACTGCAGTCTGCCCCAAAACCTTCTTCTTTCAGGATTTTAAGGATAAAGGGGTTGGGGAGAGCTTTTACTGCAAAAAACTCCTTAAAGCCCGGGACATCTTTAAAGGCGGATTTCATTCTTCTGGCATTTTCCCGAATGGCTTTCTCATCGTAAATATGAAACGGAGTGGGGTATTTTTCCATTATTTTCAGGATATCTTCTTTTGTGAAAGGTAGGTCCTTTGAAACCATTATCTTAACCTTTTGCCTGATTTTAGTTTAATCGATTTTATATCAATTTGAACTTTTATTCCTTTATTAGTTTTTCCACTATCTCAATCGGTATCTGAGAAAGTAACTTTGCTTTCTGCGACGTGATCTTTTCAAGCTCCTCAAAAGCTCTGCAAACTCTTTAAACCGCGCCAATTCCCTTCTCCTAAAAGCAGTTTGAAATTTTCTACAATAACTGTTCGCTTCCCTGTCTTATCGCTTTGCGCCCTCAAGTTTCCAAAAAAGATATTTTCTTCCTTCAAGATGTAAATCAGTGTTCTCCTGCATCTTATTCCTCTTACCGAAAACTTTAATATCTAACAGATGCATGAGAAGAATACACAGCAGTTACTTAAAGCAGTTTGCGACTGTGGTTTAGTGGCTATGACCTGAGCTTCCCAAGCTTAGAACCCGGGTTCGAATCCCGGCAGTCGCATCGAAAAATAATTAAATTAACTCTTTTTTAACTCCTATTTTGTATTAAATTGCTGTATTTTTATCTTTATTATTATCACTTATCATATAAAAATAAAAAAGCTTTAGTAGAAATCCTTCTGGAGATTCCTTTTCTTCAGCCAGATTTCTACTGTGGTTCATTTTCTATCTACCAGCAAGAGTAGATCAATGCCTGACTTACTGCTGCAGGGATGATTCCGAAGAGTTTACAAGAGGCAGGTAATCCGAATAGTTGCTGCCTGCTATCTGATATGCGGAGTCAGCAATGCCATCCCCGTCTTTATCCACTGCGGTTTGGGAAAATCCAGTGCCGTCGGGTCTTCCCCAGAAGTTACCTGCTATATACGATCCGCCTAAAATGTTAGTGCCTGCGGTTTTCGTAGTGCTATAGGAGTTTCCTTCTCCGTTTTTAATGGTCATATTGGTGTTGTTGAAGTAGTTGTTGTAAATAAGGTTCCTGTCGCTTCGAGGGCAGATATAAAAACCGTATACGCTATTGTTTTGAACAATGTTGCCTGAGAATGTGTTGCCATCAGAGTTGCCAAAATGGATTCCTCTGGTATTGTCAGAAGCCGTATTTCCTGAGAGGGTATTGTTTTCAGAACTTTGAATAGCAATCCCATACTCTTCATTATTCGTAACTGTATTGTTTGAAACTATGTTTTCTCTGGAATACAGGGTATAGATTCCAAGCCCGTTATTCAAAAATTTGTTGTTATCAATAGTACAGTTCCTGCATGAAGACAGATATATTCCTGAGTGGGCGGGGTCTGTAGCTCCAAGAATCTTAAGCCCGCTAATTGTTATATTATTTGCTTTCAGGAGGAGCACGTTAGCATCTGGATTTCCGGCTTGAATTATTGTATCATCAGGGTTTCCTGATTCTGACCTGATTGTGATATTATCCCTGGTTATTTTGATATTTTCGGTATAGGTCCCGGGGCTTACGGTAATTACATCGCCTGAGGTTGAATTGTTCACAGCGCTTTGAATTGAATTTCCTGGCTGGACTGAAATCTCAGACGCGGCTCCGATCCCAGATATCATTGTCAAAATAAGAAGAACTGCTAATAAAGTAGTTAATTTGCTTATTTTTGATGCCTCCGTTTATTTAGGAAAGTTCCGGTGGAACTTTTAATAAGTGAATACCTACGCCCCAACACCATGCCAATTCACATATGTAAACCTGTTGTCTGAATTAAAAAAATAGAACTTTTATATAAATTCTTTAACTCAGTTTTTAAAACGAAGTGTCATGACAAAAAAGAGTTACAGGCTACGTGCCCATGTCTGGACCTGAATTCCCTAACTTTTCTCATGTTATTATGGCATCCTTACGTGAGTTCGAGTTCTCAAAACTATAATTCTTTCCTGAGTATACATTTACTTTAAATTCGTGTTACTTTTCTCCCTGCTGATTTGTTGGGATACGCCCTTCTTATTAAATGCAGGAAAGTTCATCAAGTGAAATCTTTTAATGGCTTAAAAATAATCCTTTCTTGGGTAGGTATGGTAGAAAATAATGCAGTATTCTGGAAGGTATTTTTCAGGCGAGCATTACAGGTTCTCGTGGGTTTATTATTGTTTATGGTAGTGTTTTTTCTTTCAGCCGGCAGGGTTGACCTGCCCAGGGCATGGTTTTTCTTTGGCCTTTATGTAATCTCGCTGCTCTTCAATATGGTTATTTTACTCAGGTTCAATCCTGAGATCATAAGATCACGGAGCGAAATGAAATGGGGAGAAATGAAGTGGTGGGATAAACTGTTTGCAGTGCTTTATTTCGTATTTCTTTTCCTGATTTTTATTGTTTGCGGGCTCGATGCAGGGAGATTACATCTTTCCAGCACCGGAATGGGATTTTTAGCAGTCGGCGTGATGATGTTCTTTGTAGGCTGGGTGTTTGTAGTGTGGGCAATGGTTGAAAACAGGTTTTTTGAAACCGCAGCCAGGGTCCAGATGGAAAGGGATCACAGGGTTGTTTCAACGGGACCGTATGCGATTATCCGGCATCCGGGTTATGCTGGAATGATTCTGTTTTACGGTTGTGCTCCGTTTATTATCGGTTCTCTTTATGGGCTGATCCCTGCAGTATTGCTTGCTTTTGCCTTTGTTTTTCGCACATACTTTGAAGACAGGATGCTCTACGAGGAACTTTCAGGATATAAGGAATATACAAAAAAGGTAAGGTACCGCCTTGTGCCATTTGTCTGGTGAGGGCGTTGCAGGAAAAAAGCTCTGTTCTGGATTTTGAGGGGGTCTGTATTTGAAGAGTGTCAGATTCGGGCTGAAAGTAAGAAATTTCCCACGGTACTTATTTCCAGCAGAATCCTGAGATTTATGGATTTAAACATCCGAAAAATCAATTGTAAATTTTTTCCTGTAAACCATTCCCATAAATATTGCTACAAGGTCTCCTTCATCATCGGTGATATTCACGGTGTATGTAGCAATTTTGGGGTTTATTGAAGTTTCCTTTGCTTCGGCTGTGAGGGTTCCTTTTGTTGCAGCTTTTACAAAAGAGATGTTTGAATTGATCCCGACTGCAGCAATTCCGTATGCGTTTGAGGCTGCGGCAAAAGCAAGGTCTGCAAGGGTAAATATCGCGCCTCCCTGCACTGCTTTTAATGCATTGAGGTGATTTTCTTCTATCTTCATCCTGGCTTTTGCATATCCCGGGGCAGCTTCCAGCAGTTCTATTCCTGAATGTACAGCGAACTTATCTTTTTTAAAAAAACGTATTAGATCTTCCATTATAATAACTCCTGTAATTGCCAGTAAAGTTACGTCAGTAAAACCACTTTCCATTTGCCATATTTTTAATTAAAGTTATGCCTTTCGGATTGAACCTGAGAACGTATTTTGTCCTTTGCTTTTGAAGCCCACTTAAAGCCTGTTTAACGATTTGTTTCCAAAAACCTGTTTTTCATCTAATTTCTTTACATCGTTTTCACGGTTTGTTTTTCCATATCAGTTGCCTGGGGATACAATATGGGTTTTTGCGTGAGTTTCGGTATTGATTTCTATCCTTTGAAAATTTATGGTGTCTTTTAAAATAACTGTGTCGAAATACTTATATTGTTTAATCGTCATTGTCTAAATTACTTTTAAATGTCAGGGCGTTATTTCTATGGCTACTTTGGCGCTATGATCAGGCAGATATGAGTTTGTGAAAAACTTACATTTGTGTACCCATTTCCAGGCCTTTTTAACTGATTTCTTGGTGTTTCGTGGTTAACCCAGTAAGCCCTGAATTTTATTTTTATGTTGGAGGATTTAAATGAAGAGATTAATAACCACTATGCTAATCGCTTTAACCATATTCACCTTATGTTCTGGAATCGGAGCAGCGGCTGAGATAACTGTCGAGCAGGGGAATTCGATACAGGACGCTGTGAACAGGGCAGACTCAGGTGATATAATCATCGTAAAACCGGGGACCTATTCAGGCATTATTGAGATTAATACAGAGAATCTCACAATCAGGTCAGAGTCCGGAAATCCTGAAGATACAATAATTCAGGCGAATAGTGACAATCAATATCTATTTTGGGTGAGAGCAAACAACACAACAATCAGCGGGTTTAAAGTTACAGCAGATAGATATACTGGTGTGACAGGGATCCGTCTATCTACATGCAGTAACTGCACTATTACTGATAACAGGGCAGATTCAAACAGACATGGTATTGTTCTTGAGAATAAATGCTGCAATAATAACCTGACCAGTAACCATGTAAACTCAAACACAGAGAATGGTTTTTACCTGACATCCTTTAGCAGCAACAACTCTTTAATTAATAACACGGCGCAGTACAACCGTTTTGGTTTTTACCTGATAAACTCAAGCATGAATATAATATCAGGCAACGATGTTTCGAATAATACTGAGCACGGGATGTGGATATCGCTTTCAAACAATAACACAATTTCAGGAAACACAGCTAACGAAACCATTCACGGTATCAGTCTGGATTCCTCAGATGGAAATATAGTCTTCGGGAATATTGTTTCTTTGAATAACGTTTCAGGCTTATACATGTGTAAAGGCAGCGACAACAACACTGTTTTTAATAACTATCTAAATAACACCTTTAATACAGATATCCAGAATTACAATAATACATGGAATACTACGAAAACCGAAGGTAAAAATATTATAGGCGGTCCCTATATTGCGGGTAATTTCTGGGCAAAACCAGATGGATCAGGTTTTTCGGAAAATGCTAAAGATTCAGATCTGGATGGAATTGCTGATACAAAGTATGAAGGGACTAATTTTACAGACTACCTGCCTCTTGTATTGACGTCCACACCTGAACCCGTTCTTCCTGTTGCAAAATTCAACAGCAATGTAAGCAGTGGTTATGCTCCTCTTGATGTTGAGTTTACCGACAGTTCGGAAAATGCAGATGAATGGTTCTGGGACTTTGAAAACGACGGTTCTGTGGATTCAACTGACCGGAACACTACTCACACTTACTCTTCTGCAGGAACTTATACAGTTAACCTGACAGTAAGGAATGGAAACGGTACCAATTCGACTTTTGGTACAATAACTGCTTTATCCACACCTGAACCAGTACTTCCTGTTGCAAAATTCAACAGCAATGTAAGCAGTGGTTATGCACCTCTTGATGTTGAGTTTACCGACAGTTCGGAAAATGCAGATGAATGGTACTGGGACTTTGAAAACGACGGAACTGTGGATTCAACTGACCGGAACACTACTCACACTTACTCTTCTGCAGGAACTTATACAGTTAACCTGACAGTAAGGAACGGAAACGGTACCAATTCTACTTTTGGTACAATAACTGCTTTATCCACACCTGAACCAGTACTTCCTGTTGCAAACTTCAGTAGCAATGTAAGCAGTGGTTATGCACCTCTCTCGGTTCAGTTTACCGACAGTTCGAAAAACGCAACCTCATGGAATTGGGACTTTAACGATGGTTCCAGTTCAACTAAGAAGAATCCATTGCATACTTTCTATAAATCTGGAACTTATACGGTTAACCTGACAGTAAGAAATGTAAATGGTACAGATTACAAGTTAGCTACAATATATGTTTTAGTCAAACCTCAACCCGTTCTTCCTACCGCAAACTTCAGCAGTAACGTTAGCAGTGGTTATGCTCCTCTGGACGTTCAGTTTAACGACAGTTCGAAAAATGCAACCAGATGGAACTGGGACTTTGAAAACGACGGAAAAATTGACTCTACAGACAGAAATCCAATGCATACTTACTCTTCTGCAGGAACTTATACCGTTAATCTGACAGCAATAAATTCAAATGGTACAGATTCAACCTTCGGTACAATAACTGTTTTAGTTAAACCTGAACTCGTTCTTCCTGTAGCGGATTTCAGCAGTAATGTTTCTGAAGGTTATGCTCCTCTGTCCGTTCAGTTTAATGACAGTTCTAAAAATGCAACTAGGTGGAACTGGGACTTTGGCGATGGTTCTAATTCAACTGAACAGAATCCGATGCATACTTACTCTTCTGCAGGAACTTATACAGTTAACCTGACAGCAGGTAATGAAAACGGTACAAATTCAAAGTTAGCTGCGATAACTGTTTTAGTTAAACCTGAACTTGTTCTTCCTGTAGCTGATTTCAGTACCAGTGTAACAGGCGGTTATGCCCCGCTTTCAGTGACATTTACTGACCGTTCGCAAAATGCAACATCCAGAAGCTGGGATGTTAATGGTGATGGAATCGAAGATTCAAACGATTCAAGCTTTATTTACGAGTATGTTTCTCCAGGAACTTACACCGCTAAACTGACTGCCATCAATGCAAAAGGCAAGAATGAAAAAACTGCTGCAATAATTGTAGATAGGAAGAGCATTGGAGGAAGCAGCGGCGGAAGCAGTGGAGGAGGCGGTGGAGGCGGATCTCCTGAACCTGCAAAGAATGTTGAAGTTAAGGAGCTTTCCCAGGTTTTCATTACAAGCGGAAACCATGTAAAGTTTAATTTCCCGAAGAATGTCACTGCTGTTGTTTATTTAAGCTTTGACCCCAGGAAGACCGCTGGAAAAACAACAGCCATTGTTGAAATGCTGAAAAATCAGTCCACTCTTACCCCGGATGCACCCCAGGGAGAGGTTTACAGTTACCTGAATATCTGGGTTGGAAACGGAGGATATGCAAATGAAAAGAATATAGAAAATGCAACTGTATGCTTCAGGGTAAAAAAATCCTGGCTAGAGGATAAAGATATTAATTGGTCTTCGATTCTCCTGAACAGGTACAGTGACAAAAAATGGAATGAACTTCCGACCACTCTGCTCAGAGAAGATAACAGATATCTGTATTTTGTATCGGAAACTCCGGGATTCTCGCCGTTTGCAATTACGGCAGAAAAGGCTGTGATTGAAACGTTGCCTGAAACTGAAAGTTCCGAACAAAACGAAAATATTGAATTAGATATTGAAAAGAATACTGAAAAGGCAGAAAACACAGGCGTTTCCCAGATAGAAAACTCAAGCACTTCTGGTTCCGGAATGATTTACTTCATTATCGGGCTGCTTGTAGTACTCCTGCTTGGAGGATTCCTGTATAGAAAAGATAAACTAAAATAAACTAAAATAATCTAAAATAATCTAAAATAATTGCAGTTGGATGGCAGGGATAACTGACCCTGCTATCTAATTTCTTAGATCTTTTTTGTTCTTATTTCAGGCTTGCTCCTGGACTTTAAACAGCCTGACCAGACCTATAAAAGCTACGAGCGCCCATGTTCCTTCAAGAATCACGAAAGGCATGTAGTCAATAAGTATGGA
>Ga0208825_1000442_pt1 | contig 40556 bp, 31 predicted proteins | sample AD_UKC113_MetaG_FD_184450 | JGI IMG/M metagenome (GOLD analysis project Ga0208825, IMG submission 184450) | Active sludge microbial communities of municipal wastewater-treating anaerobic digesters from Hong Kong - AD_UKC113_MetaG (SPAdes)... | ecosystem: Engineered > Bioreactor > Anaerobic >... | reverse complement strand
CTCTCCTGCATATTTAAACCTGTTATGCACTCTTTCCCATGCCTCAAGTATATTCCCAAAGGCGTCGTACCTGTATCTGTTAACCACCGCACCACTTGGGTCTGCCAGTGCTTCAACATCGCCATGGGCATTGTTGATGTAATAATACTCATTACCTCCTCCGTCTTTCTGCATCAGCAGCTCATGGCCCCGGATACTTGCAGCCCTCAGCTTCTCTCCGTCAAGCTCTGCCACAATGTCCCTGCCGTCATATATAAACCATGCTCCTTTGCCGTTCTCCTCTATCTTGAACCTTAACCCTTCAGGATCATAGAAGTTCCTGATATATTCACCATTTGACTTCCTTACTCTCTCAGTCCTGTTGAAACAGTCATATGTATAGCTTATTGTTCCCTGTTTTCCGGATTCCGATATAAGATTTCCATTTCTGTCATAGCTGTAAAGAGTCTTATCGAAACCTTCCATCCTCTCAATAAGCCTGTTTCTCTTATCATAAGAATAAGTTGTCTCTGTGTTGCCCTTTTTCATGAATGTTCTGTTGCCTGCAAAGTCGTAGGAGAACAATTCTTCTACATCAGGATACACCACTTTTGATAACCTGTTAAGGCTGTCATATATATACTGCGTTACATTTCCATTTTCCTCTTTTTTAATTTGATTTCCGTTATTGTCATATTCATAACTATGCTTTAGTATCTCAACACCTTCGCTGTTTTTTGCTACAATGCCTGCTATATTCTTATCGGAATCATAACTGTATTCTACTGTTACACCATTTCCATACCTAATGCCTGCCGGTAGGCTGTCAGGCTTATATGTATATGCCGCTGCAAGTTTTCCACTGTCCCATATCTCTTCCATCCTGCCTGCTGCATCGTACTTATAAACTGTCTTCCTGCCGGTTAAATCCTTTAGCTCTGTAACATTTCCATTTTTGTCATAGCTATACTCCAGTACAGGTTTACCGTTCATGCTTTTGCTCTTAAGTCTCATGCTAGGAGTATATGCATAGCTGTATACCATACCCATAACAGAAGCTGACATAAGGCTTCCATCCGGATAATAACTAAACTCCTGACTCTTGCCTGTTTCAACATCTTTTATGAGGGTAATGTTGTCATCCTTATTATACATGTATTCAATAATATTATTGTTTCTGTCAATCTTCTTTGCAAGTCTTCCCTGCAAATCATATTTGTACAGTATTTCTCCTCCTAAAGGATCAATAATCCTTGCCAATTGGTTCATACTGTTAAACTCATATTCCGTCCTGTTGCCGTTTCCGTCAACACTTGCCGTAACATTGCCTGCATAATCATATTCATATTTTTCACTGCTGCCGTCAGGCTTCAGCACTTCAGTTATCCTGCCCCATAGATCCAGTGTATTAACAGTAAGATTACCTTCCCCATCCTTGATGCCCGTGATGTTGCCAAGTGCATCATAAGTATACTCCTGACTTGGTCTTCCTTTTTTCTTCGCTCCCGGAGTATATATTTCTTTTACTCTTCCGGTCGAGTAATATGTATATTCTATTGATTTGCCAAGTGCATCTGTCTTTTCAATCAGATCTCCTGCAGGGTTGTATTTATTCTTCTCTACAATAAATCCAAGTGGGTCTCGCACCTCTACAAGCCTATTCATACTGTCATAGCTGTAAAGCGTACCTTTACCGTCATCCTTTCCCCTGTCGTATTCCTCGGGTTTTACAAGTTTAATAATGTTTCCGGCTCCATCGTAGAAAAGTCTTGTTACTTCGCCTTCTTTTCCTATAATTCTGATTCTGCGGTTCATGCTGTCATATTCATACTCAATAGTTTTTCCGTTAGTATCAGTCTCGCTTATAAGATTACCCTGCTTGTCATATTTATAATAGTGTGTTTGTGATGTCTCGCCCTTTTCTCGCCTTATTGTCTGTATAAGCCTATCAGCCGCATCATAAAACATTTCTGTTTCATAGCCCAATGGGCTCAGAACCTTTGTAATATTTCCGTTTTTATCATATTGATATACAGTCTGGGCAAGTGCCTTTCCCTTTGATCCTGCCGTTAGATCTTCCCCATCTATTTCTTCTATCTTCTTGTCAAGCCTCCCAAGGCTGTCGAAACTATATCGAATAGTCCTGTAAGTTTTGTTATTTATACGTATCCTTTCAAGTGTCCTATTACCAAGACAGTCATATCCATACTCCATCTGTGCACCTGTAGAATCGGATATCTTGACAATCCTGCTGTTTTTATCATATTCATAGCGTATCGTATTCCATTTAGCAGGGGTTTCCTTCTCATTCACCTTCTGTATTGAACGCTTCTCTTCTATTCTCCTTCCTGCTCTGTCATAGGAATAACTTTCTACACTGTAAAGCTTTTTGCCTGCATTTTCTTCTACAGCTGTTCTTTTTTCCAACAGCCATCCGGCATCATTGTATTTATACAATGTTTCAAGCTTATTTGCATCAGTTTCCTTAATCACCAGCCCGTCAGAATTATATACATATTCTTTCAAAGTATTTCCTTCAGCATCCTTAATAGAAGTCAGCCTGTTCATCGAATCATATGTATATTCCATTCCGGGGCCATTGTCTTCATCCGGATTGTATTTACCCGGTTCAATTGTTTTGATGATATTGCCGACAGCATCATACTTTGTTCTTGATATGTAGCCCGTAGGTAAAATTGTTTTGATTCTTCTATTGTTCTTGTCATATATGTATTCAATTCCAATACCGTCTTCTTTTTTACTGTCATAGAAATTCGCGTTTATTTCTTTGATAAGATTGCCATTTAAGTCGTATTTCAATGCAAATACATTCTTTAACGGATCGGTTGTCTGAATCAGCCTGTCCATGGCATCATATACAAACTCATAGGCCCTGTCATCGCCCTTGGTTTTACCTGACTCATTAGGCAGCACCTTTTTTATGAGGTTACCCATTCTGTCATAAGACATTAATGTTATTCCACCTAAGGCATCCTTTATAAATGTTTTTTTGTTTATTTCGTTGTAACCGAATTCTACTGTGCCATAGGAAGTAGTGATTGCTTCAAGTCTTCCTGCCATATCGTATCTATACCTGAAGATGTTGCCTTCAGGGTCTTTAACCGTGGTAGGTTTATCAATATGGAGGCAGTCATATTCAAACTCGGTGGTATTACCTTCTGCATCCGTCCTTGACAACATCCGCCCGAAACTGTCATATGTAAATTTGGTTTTTGAGTATTCACCGTCACCTATCTTAACATTCTCTTCAATAAGATTTCCCCACAAATCATACTTATACAGCGTTTCTGCCCCACCTGAAGTTGCTGTCCTTATGAGGCAACCGTTATCGTCATAATCATTCCAAATTGTATGACCGTCAGGGTACTTTTCCTCAAGTAAATTACCTTTGTTGTCATACACACGTAATATTGTTTTGCCATTACGATCAGTCTCGCTGTTCCTGTTGCCGTATTCATCATATGTAAAGTATTCCCTCGTGCCATCCCTGTGAATGGTCTCGATCAAAAGCCCTTGATCATTGTATCTATACCTCTCCATATCTCCTGTCGAACGGTAAATGAAAACAGTCTCATTATTATCGGTATAATACTTGATATCAACTATATCCTGCTCGTTTACACATTGACGGACAACTCTTCCTTTTTCGTCAAATTTATTGGTTACATACTGTCTTCCGTTTGCATCGGTTATTGAAGTAATGAACGAACCCTCATACCCGTATATGAATTCACCTTTATTCGGAAGAACTGCACTAATCAATTTGTCACCATTATAGCGATAGACAATTTTTCTTCCTGTATAATCTTCTATCTCCGATATTTTTCCCTGTTCATACTTAAAAGTAAGGACCTTACCGCCAGGCGAAACGATTTTTTCAATAAGTCCATCCGTTGAATATTTTACAGTTATCGTATTATTATTCCTGTCACTTACAAAAATCAATTTCCCGCTGCCGTCATATGTATAACTTCTTGAGTCTTTCCTAATAAGTGTAAAATATCCTGTAGTCGGATCCTCAGAAAGAGTTTCCGAACAATCCTGAGTATCTTTCTTATGCCACTTGCCTTCTTCTTTTATAAACTTCTCCTCATGCCCGTCAGGGTACATCAACGTAATGCAGTTAATGTCATCCCTTTTTAAACAACTCTCAAATTCAAATGTCCAACCTTCTCCCATGATGCCGTTTCTTAATCCAATTGAGTTATATCTCCTCTTTATTTCAATGTCAATTCCCCTATCTTCAATTTCAAGGTCTGTTACATCAAGGTAAAAGCTTCCATTGGCAACATTTATCGGGTCACCGCAACAAGCTGCCTTATTGGAATTCATAATAGACCTTTGAAACATCATTTCTGCGGCTTCATCACTTTGTCCCGCAAGTTTACGGCTTAAATTTGCAATCCTGTTGGCATTATCGTCAATTGAATTCATTACCTTATTGGCTCCATTTTTAATCCACGGAGCTGCATTGTCTATAGCATTGCCTATTCTCTTAGCTATCTTTGAGTCTACTATCCCTGCAGTAGCAGCACCTATTCCTGCATCCAGCAATACATTCCATGGATTTATTCCGTTGCCTTCCAAAGTCTGCCTTAATATGCTTTCAAAGGCATTGTTTGCCGCTCCGATAGCCATTTTACCACCTAATGAAGCAGCAGGTCCTATTGGTCCAAATACAGCACCCGATATAGCACCTACAACTGTTTCTCTTGCCGCCGCTGCCGCATAGGCACTAAAATCACTAACCTCGCCCCTCATCACATCACTGACAGCCTGACTTACAACAGCTGAAGCTCCTCCTACAACTGCACATGTAGCAACTGCACCAACAACCACCGCACCTGCTCCAAATGTAGCTACAGTAAAAACCGCTGCTGCTGCAACTGCAGCAACTACTGCCAGCCCTCCCAATACATTAAGTGCAAGCTTGCCCCAGTTAAAAGGCGGTTTTGGTGCAACTTTCGGTGCATCATTAAAGGGTGGATATGATTCACGAGCTCTTCCTTCAAGAAATACATAATTTGACAAGTAGTGAAATTCATTTTCAAGTGTAAGTCCACTGTCCAAACTGCTCTTTTTGAGAAGAATAAGATCCCCTGCAATAATTTTTATTTGCTTTGGAGTGGTAATGGACATTTCCTCAAGCGAATTCATGGTAAGCTTTTTATGACTTTCTATGGTAATGCCGTTCTCATCCTCCATGCTTATCTTTATGGGTTCCTCGCTGTCACCAACAATGTTCAAAGCTTTTGGAGACATCTCAAGCTCACTTCCGTGCTCTGTACCAAAGAATCTTGTATTAGGATCGCTTGTCTTCTGACAACTGCCTCCATTTTTTCTTACACAGCCGATGACCTTGGCATTGTTCCCGGTGGCATCCGGAAAATAAAGACTTGCATGTGTTCCCTTTTGCGGCATACAGTACATAATATCCCCTGTAGGAGGTACAAATGGAAACCAATATGCTTTCCCTTTATCCTGGACTTCATCTATGTCAAGATGTAGCTTTACAAGTTCTCCTTTTGTATCAAGCACCTTTCCTTCAATGGATACTCCATTTATTTGACTGTTGTTTATCTGTGAAACATATATGCCTTCCTTCATGGAAATACTGTATCTATAAGTAAGAATTCCATTTTTCATATATATATCTATGCTTGTCACATACATTTTTTTATTTCTGAAAGAAATTTCATCCCCTAATTTATAATGCTCTCTGCTTTCTATAACATAATAGAAAAAGTCATTGGCTTTAACATCGGCTCCGCTTCCCTTTGCTTTCATATAAGCCAACATGTCCTTGTTTGCCGTATAACTTATAATGTCTTCAATTTTGCCGCTTGACCCTTTAGGCAAACCAAAGCATAGTCTTGTACCTGTGTCTAACATATCCGGAGCTATAATTGAATTAAAACGGCTTGCAAGCCTCCTAATCAACTCCCAATCTGTCTCTTTATACTGCAAAATGGGCTCTCCGATTTTCACACCGTCACAAATTGTATTTATAAAATTATTCCTGGGATAATCTTTCAAAATGCCTTTAACAAGGTCCGGATATGTCATGTCAATATCCTGAAATGAACGACTCTTCTTTTTGATATCCAGCCTGAAACTACCTGACATAGCTTGAATTTCTGCATAGTAAACCCCATTTACCTTTTTTGTCTCTATGCTTGTAATAAGGCCTTTAAAAATTGTTTTATTGCTTTCACCTGCTTCGTAAATATGTATCTCATCATCAAATGACGCATTAGTCGCTGAATCAAAATTTACCGACTCATCTACAATACCGCATAAATACATTATTGCATGCTCATTTAGCTTACTCTCAATCTTAATATCATTGATGATTTTAATTCCATATGCCGGTTCTATCTTTATATTATCAAAACTCCTCATTTTTAAGCCCTCCATGTCCTACCCGTCATGCTGACCGTCAGTTTTAAATGTTATCATTCCTCCCAAGCTGCATATAAGTTTGGAATCAGTGGTAAGAGCAGGAAATCCATCCACAATAGTATCCTCCTTGGTATCCATCCAACATGACAATATGGCTGGAACACATGGCTTTCCTGTAACAGTATTACCATCTTCACCCACAAGTGATACAGTTGCACTATTTGGGTTTGATGGACTGCTGCATATTCCAAATTCAGGCACATTTTCTATAGGCATACAGTCCCATTGATTCATCATAGGTTTATTATTTACATATGAACCATGGCTCACAGGAAGGTTTATCTTTCTTCCATGACTTCCACAGCTGCATACCATAGTCGCCCCCCTCACTATATATCTGCTTATTTCCGGCATCAAACCCCCCCTAATCTTCTATTGGTATTCTTTTTAGGCAGACCCCTTTAAAATATCTCCTCAAAATGCTCTCCGCTGCATCAAGCCTTACAATAACAGTCGGTTTAACACCATCCGACACTGAAAATATCTTATGGTCCATAATTCCGTCTTTTTTTAAGATAAGCTTTGTTATTACACTTTTATCCCTCGTAAACTCGCATTTAGGACTTAATGCATCAACCTTTTTAAATACTGGAAGGAAGTATTTTTCCTGCCTCTTGTTTTCTGAATCTATCAGCACTATTGTTTTAAACACAGTATCCGGTTGGTATTTTTCAAGTAATTTTTTCAGTTTTTCAGATACCAAAAAAAGATCTCTGTCCATAATATCCAAATAACTGCTTTCAGGAGTAGCTTTTACATAAAAAATAACCGTATCAGGCACATTATGTATGTCCTCATAATTTAAATTTTTTATATCAATTTTACTTGAAAGCTGCATAATAACAGGTACATCTTTATACCTCTCATCCTGCTTCAACAAAAAATAGTCCATGCTATGTCTTCACCTCATTATCGCTATACAGCACTTCATTAAAATCTCTGTATTCCCCCATCATAATACATATTTCAGGTGCTTTTCCCATTTTAATATATGCAGAACTTTGTAAAAACTTAGGGATAACAGTCCTCGTAAACTCAACTGCTAAAGTGTGATATTTCAATGCCTCGGACATTTTAATATTTTCTATATCCATATCTGTAACAAATCTTCCATATTGTTTCTTTTCATCTTTCAAAAGACTAATTTGTTTAAAAAGTGAAGAAAATATAAATTCTGCATTCCAAATGCTATAGCACTCTGCTGTATCTAAAAACCATCTGCTGTCATAAGCATCAATTCTGTAAAATGATGTATCCTCCATTATGCTTGTACGTAAAAACGAGATGCAAATGTATTTAATATCCTCCTTCACTCCCTGATGCTGAAATACTGCCGCTTTTCTGCATACGTCCTCAAGAGCGGAGATCAGCTGGTTTTCAATACATTCCCTATTGGAAGAATATCTTTGATTAATATTCAGAAGCTCCTGTTCCCAATTATTAGTGATGCATTTTGATATTAGTTCCTCAAGCATCTTATTCTTATCCATCATTCAATATTCACCTTTGCTCCATTCATTGATACATCATCTGCAATAGTAAGATTAGCAGTTGACTGAATTAATTCTATCCCCTCATCACCCTGAACCAGTATCTTTGTACCTGAATTTATTTCTATGTCCTCTTTTGCAGATATAGTTAATTTCTTGTCGGTTGAAATTTCTATTCCCCCATCATCAGTTAATCTCACCAGTTGATTTCCATTACTCATAATTTCTATTGCACCCGGTTTGAATACAATATGCTTTCCATATTTGGTGCTTATGCTTTTAACCGCCGGATCGCTTCTCTTCTGTGGATCTTCTGATGTGAGGTTCACCGAACTTGCCGCAAAAGCTTTTTTTTCGTCTGCATCAGGAAAATACAACCTTACCTTATCACCTTTTTCAGGCATGCAGTACCATCCTGAACCATCGGGAGAAGAGTAAACCGTTGAATAAGGAAACCACATTGCTTCCCCTACAGGCTGCTTTTCATCTATTTCAAGGTGTACCTTTACAGTATCTTTTGCAACATCTATCACCTTTCCGAAAAGTGAAACTCCTACGAGCTGATCATTGTATATCCTGTTATACTTTATTCCTTCTCCGTCTTTTAATATGTACGTATTTAAAATAATGCCATCATGAGCCTCTGTCACAGAACTTAATATATATAGCTTTCTGTTTTTAAAACTTATAGGCCTACCCAACTCCAATATATCCGGGCTGGTTATTTCATAACTTATAAGATTTTTTTCTTGTATTCCATCTATGCCGTTCTGTGATTTTCTTAAATAATCCTTTATATCTTTTTTTATTATATAGTTGTACTCCTTAAGATCATGCTCCGGAGGAACATCAACTTTTCCTATGTAGTACTTAACCCCATTAACATTACATGATGGTATAAGTGCCGCATTAAAATGTGATGCAAGACGCTTTGCAAATTCCCAGTCAGTTTCGAGGTATTGTACAAGAAGTCCTCCTGTTGTTTTACCGTTTGAAGCCTCATCTAAAGCCTGTGAATCAGGATACCCACAAGTTATCTGATCAAAAATCTCCTTATAAGTAGCATTTTCGTTCTGGAAAGAACATTTTTTCTTTTCAATATCCATCAGAAAACTTAAACTCAAAGCCTCAATCTGAATACTCCTGACATTCATCTTTGCATGCAGGGACATAGATGTAACAATTCCGTAAAATAAGACAATATTTTTTTCTTTACATTTTAACGATACCTTTATGATTTCATCTTCACTTGAATTTTCAATATATTGATCCATCTTTTCTTCCGGAACAATACCCTCAATATATAGTCTTGCATGCTCATTCAATTCCCTGACAATTTTAAAATCCAGTATTTTGTTAAATTTATAAGGTTCCACTATTATATCCGCAATTGTAAAAATCGATTGACCCATTCTCATCATCTTCCTTCTATATTCTTTTTGGTCACCCTTAAAGATTTCATTACCTGAAAAGCAACCTCTCTCCAGTCTTTATATTCATCATACCTGCAGCAAAATGTTCCCATAACCGTTTTGCCTTTAAATTCAAAGAAAAACATTAAGTTATATATAAAACCATCCATAGCAGGACTTTTAAATTCAAAATAACCGATATTTTTTTCATCTACTTTTTCTATACCGTCTGTAAAAAATATATTGGCCGGATTGACCTTTTTTAAGATTGCTTTCATCCCGTCGGTAAGTTCCTTGACCTGTTCCTCATTAAGGCTGCTGTCTATTCGATTGAGCATTATATTTATACTGCTGCTTTCATCAGTTAGAATAATTTCCGGTCTCTGGGAGGAAGGATATTTAATCTCCCTCAAGTGCTGAGGCATATCTATGAAATCCTTAGGTATAAGGAGTTTTACATTATCATCATAAAATGATCTTTCCTCAAACTCATAATACCGATTACCTATTTTAACTTGACCGTCATTGATGTTTTGTGATTTTGATTCTTCACTGTTTAAAATTTCCAGAATCTTTTCGTCTATGTTCCCCATTTTACCCTCCTCCTATGAAAAACGAATTAAATAATAAATAATTACACTTTAAGGCAAATCAATATTTTAACATCCTATAACTTAAAAATATTTTAACACATTTATAACATAAATTATATAAAATAAATCGACATTTTATTTTATATATATTTTTTATTATATATATCTGATAAATAGGTCTACTAAAAATGTGATGTATAAACCGTAGTAAAATTAATAAACTTCATAATTAAAACCCGAAACTAAGAAGTCAAAATATTGTCTTAAAATATGACTTCTTAATTCCGGGCTCTGAATTCTTGTGGCTATGCCACAGTATGTAACTTATCAATATTATCGGTTTATATTCTGATCCAAAGTTTTCATCAACTCAGTTAGTTCTTCTATACTTTCTACCATACTGCTAACTCGCTTTTGTTGAACATCTGCATTGGCAAGAACTTCTTGAATCGAGGCAGATGATTTATCTGATATGGCAGCTACAGTACCCATCTCCTCAGCAACATTGTGAGCTGATTGTAAAAGCCGTTCGTTGATACATCTAAGAGACTCTGCTTGATTAAGCACTTCTTCTGAATTAGTTTTAATCTGATCAAACATCTTCTCGGCTATAACGACTGACTCTTTTCCATAAACTACTGTTTGAAGTCCATTTTGCACCAATTCATTAACCTGACGGATTTTCTCCTGTATCAGTTTTATGCTTAAATTAACTTCTTGAGAAGCATTATGGGAGTCTATTGCAAGTTTGCGAATTTCCGAAGCTACAACCGAAAAACCTTTGCCATGCTCGCCAGCCCTTGCAGCCTCTATTGAAGCATTTAACGATAACAGTTTTGTCTGATTGGAAATTTCTTTTATCATAGAAACAATATTATCAATTTTTACACTTTCTTCATTTACTTCACCTATTGCTGCAGATGTGCTATCAACAAACCGATCTATCTCCGACATTTGTTTAGACATCATTTTCATTTTATCCTGGCCTTCTCTGGTTACCTCAGCTGTATCCTTAGACTTTTGGCTCATTTTAGAAGATGAATCTGTTGTCTGTTGAACGGTCATCGTTACATCCTGCATAGCCTGCAAAACATGTGCGAAACTTGCCGCTTGAGTTTCAATCCCAACAGATATATCTTTAAAAGCCGCTACCAGTTCTTTGGATATTGCCCCTGTAGATGTTGCGTTTTCCTGAAGGTTTATAGTGGACTTTCTAAGTATTTCTGCCGAATGTGAAACCTTTTCCAAAAGTTCATCCGTTTTTTCCTTTGATTTTTTGGCTTCCATGGCACTTTCCTTAACCTTTGCCAACATTTGAGTACCAATGTGGCTTTGAGCAATTAAAGCAATCAGACATAATATAAGATATGCATTGGGAGAAAACTTGTCTATCTTAGCATAATCTGCTTTTGTAAAAAGTTCATAATTTAATATAATTATAGAAAAAATACCGTTAAGTAATAAAGGCCGATAATTATGGTAGATAGAAATAATCGCCATGGATAAATATAAAATAAGAGAATTGGAAAAACTGTTTGTGCTATGTATCATAAAAAAAGATATATAGTTAAAAGCAAACGCTATATAGTACATAATAAATTTTATCGTTACCTTTTTCCATACCAAAAAACCAATTAACAGAGCAACCGGTGATGCGTATTTTATAACCAGCATCATTGTAACAGGATATTTATAGGCAGAAGCAGCACCTAAAACGACACAAATACATAGAATTATCGCCATTAATTTATTTCTTTCATGCAGTTCTGACAACTGTTTATTCAAAAAAACTCCTCCTGTCTTAATAAATTTTGTACATATAAAAATGTTATTTACTCCTCTAATATAAAGCAGAAAATAATCTTACCCCCTGTAATTTAATTGTAAAATAGGTAATAAATCACTTAAGACAGAATGTTTTCTTAATTTAAATTCAATACAAAAAATACACATAAACTTATCAATAAAAATTTTTCAGCAATTGGAATGTATTTCTTTTTATCTGATATGTTATTTTCTTTTTTAATTAAACATGGAAATGCAATAATAAATGTAAGCGTTAATACCCCTAACACTTACATTATAAATATTATATCATTATAATGAACAACATGCAATGGCTATACATTACCATAGATTGCCATGTATTAACAACCTATTGCTTTCAACATACCTATGAACTCGTCAAAATTTAATTGCTGTTTGCTGTCAGACAAAGCAAGCTCAGGCTTTGGATGTACTTCTACCATTATTCCATCGGCACCGACAGCTAAAACCGCTTTTGCTATTTGGTTAACAATATCTTTTCTTCCGAGAGAATGGCTAAGATCAACGATTATTGGCAAATTGGTTTCATTTTTTACTATCGGAATGGATGAAATATCCAATGTATTTCTGGTTTTGGTTTCAAAAGTTCTTATACCTCTTTCACAAAGAATTATATTTCTATTTCCCTGCAATGCAATATACTCGGCTGCATAGATAAGTTCATTTATTGATGCACTCATTCCTCTTTTTAATATAATCGGTTTATTTGTTCGTCCTACTTCCTTCAACAATTCAAAATTCTGCATGTTCCTTGCACCAATCTGAAGAACATCTGCATATTTCTGTACTAAATATACGTCTCGAGTATCCACTACCTCTGTGACAGAATATAGCTTATATTTTTTACTTACCTCATTTAATATTTTTAATCCTTCCTCTTTTAATCCCTGGAAATCATAGGGTGATGTTCTCGGTTTATATGCACCTGCACGAATAAACTTTACACCGGCATCTTTAAGCATCTTTGCAACTTGATCCAAATATTCAAAGTTTTCAACTGCACATGGTCCTGCGATAACAATGGGATTTTGAGGATCAATATCAAACATCTCATTTAATTTTGGAAGTTGAACTTCGCTTGAAGCCCCAACGAGAAGTTTTCTTTCACCACTTATTCCCATGTATTGCAATGCAGTATGAAAAATGCTTAAGAACACTTTCTTTACCAGCTCATCAGGCAATGGGCCTTTGTTTTCTTTAAATATTTCACTAAGCATCTCCGCTTCTCTTATGGGATCATAATAATCGGTTCCTTTTTCATCTTTTAGTGTTACAATTTTCTGAACTAAAGTAGCACGTTTATTCAGCAATTTAAGTATTTCATTATTAGTCAAACTAATTTGTTTTCTTAACTCATATAAATCATCCATAAGAGAACATCTCCATTCTTTAGTAATATTTTAAATTCATAACAGCTCTATAAATCTATGCTTATTTTACTACGTCTTATCTCACTTAAAATCCCAAATCTTTCCTTATGGCATTTACTATTTTGCAGTGGTTTATAAGGTCGTCTTCCGATTTAACCTCACTTGTGTAATTAAGTCCGTAAGGCCAAAAATGTTGGCTGTCTCCCTTTAAAACATCCTGAGGGTTGCCTGTAATAGCCCTTAATTGGTTTGTTGCATTTACTCCTGTAAATACACCGTTTACTATTAAGGCCCTATACTGTTGTGTAGTTCCTACACCGGCAGTATGTGCAATTTCATGCATAGCGGTAATGTGGTTCATATATTCTCTTTTGCCAAATCTAATAGTACCGTTAATATTTGCATCAGCTGTTGCAACACTTGGTTCATATAGAACCCTTAAGTTTAGTGTAATGTTTGTATAACGGTTATAATATGATACGGCTTTATCCATTGCTGCCGTTATGGCTTCATATGCAGCAAGTTGGTCAGCAGTAGGAGAACTAGCTCTTACAAGGGTATAGGTTACTTTTCCCGACATAGAAGCTGTGGGTGTAGGAGTTGGTGCTTTTGTAGGTGTATAAGTTGGTGTATGAGTTGGCGTATTAGTTGGTGTATTGCTTATAATAGTGATATTTTGCAAATAATCGTTTGATGTTTTGTTAAAATGCCTAATAACTATCATTACATCGCTCATATTTATTGCTTCATCTTTATTGAGATCAAAAACAGGATTATACTTATCACTAGATGAAGTGAGATTAAATACTTTTGCAAAATCTATTATATCAGCCATGTTTATTGCCGTATCGTCATTAAAGTCCCCAGCCCATATATCAATTGGCAATCCGCTTATTGATAAGGCTGTATCTCCCGAAACGGCTATATTGTGTATAATTCTTGTTAAGTATCCGGGTTTGGATATCTTAATAGTATATCCTGTACCCCTTTGAACGTTATTTAGCTCAAAACGTCCTTCCGAATCTGTCTGGCATGAAGCCTGAGTTCCTTCCACAATAACATTGAAGCCTGCAAGCTGTGAAGTAGCTGCATAATTTAAATTGATAAACTCCGGTTTCACAACTCCTGTTACTTTGTATCCCGCATCAGCACCATTCGCATTGGATTTCATGCAAGTGACAATTAGCATCATAGCAATGATAACTGATGCAACAGTCATAACTTTTTTGTACATCTTCAACCCCCCTCATAAAAATTCAATAGATATGGAGTAATATCGTATCTAATTTAGAAAATCGAATGGGTTTATATATAACATATATGTAAATTAATGAGTATACTATAATACTATAATTTTATTATAATAAAATCAAGTCATATGTCTGCATGGCAGTAATTTGGGCCGAACAAAATATATTACAACTCCCTTTGCATAACAATTTCCGCTGTTGTGGCATTTATCAATTTAATAATGTCTGAAGGAGCCAATTCTATCTGGTATCCTATTTTGCCGGCACTCACAATAATTGTATCCAAACCCTTACAGGAACTATCCAATACTGTCTTATAATTTTTTTTCATTCCTATTGGCGAACACCCACCTCGGATATATCCCGTCACTTTATTGATATCCGCTACTTTAATCATTTCAACGGATTTTTCTCCTACTGCTCTTGCCGCTGCCTTTAAATCAAGTTCTTCGGCAACAGGAATAACAAAAACATAATACTCTCTGCTCGCTCCTTTTGTTACGAGAGTTTTATACACCCGTTCAACCGGAAGTCCCATTTTATTTGCTACTGAAACACCATCAATCAAACCATCACTGTGATCATATGAATATGAATTATACTTTACTTGTGCTTTATCAAGAATTCTCATTGCATTAGTCTTTATCTTTTCCAATGTCATTCCCACCTTCTGTATATTGTTTATTAATAAATCCTTTATTAATAATTCCAAAGCAAATTATAAAAGTCAAATCAACGAATTCAAAAAAAGGAGTTTAGCTACTCCTTTTTTAACGAATAATATATAAATCTTTAAAATATGAATCTTTTATATTTTATTAAAAATGCATTACCTCAAGAATCATCATTTTCGCTGTCTCTATTACTGCATTCTGCACTTATGTAACCATTTGCACAGAGAAAATCCGTTAATCTATCCATTGTCTGAGCACTCACAGCGTGCTCCATAAGGCACGCATCCTTCTCAGCTATATCTGAATCAACACCAAGTACCTCAATCAGGAACTGCCTTAGTTTATTATGTCTTTGCCTAATCCTGTTTGCCATATGCCTGCCTTCATCAGTAAGTTCCACAGGTCCATATGTTTCCTGTCTCACCAACGACATATCCTTGAGCTTTTTTATTGTTTGATTTACACTTGCTTTGGCTATATCAAGCTTATTGGCAATATCTGTAACTCGCACAATACCCTCTTTCTCTTCCAACTCTATTATAGCTTCAAGATAGTCCTGCAAAGAAGCAGACAAAATAATTTCTTTCGACATTTTAGTCTCCTATTTGATTAAGAATATATATTCATAATCGGCATTTATAATCTTTCTTAATAGTATTAATACCCTAGAATTTTATCCAATAATATATCAATTGTCAATATAGCAGGTGTTTGCCGTATTTTTTAATCACATCGTTAGCTAAACCAATAATATGCTCCTTAAGGGCTAATGGTTCCAAAATCTCTACATTGCCGCCAAATCCAAGGACAAAACCATACAGCCAATCACCTAACCCCATCTTGAACCTCACCTTTAATTTGCCATCCTGCATGACTTCGTAGTTATCAATTCCAAAGATATCATCAACAATGTATTTCATTGAATGTTCAAACAACAGCACAATTTCAGAGTCCTTTTCCTGCTCGAAATCTCCCTTCAAGTCAGCACTTTCCAGCTTATAATCTCTCATTACATATTTCTTTTCAGTAATTTCCAGTTCAGAAATCCGCCTCAGCTTAAACAGTCTGAAGTCGTTCCTTAAAAGGCAATAGCCATAAAGGTACCAGTTGGACTCTTTAAATACTATTACGCATGGCTCAACTTCTCTTTTCGTAAGTTTTCCATTTGTATAATATGTAAAATTAATTATGTTTTTCATTCGAATTGCTTTTTTAATTTCATTAATTCTCAAATGCAATCTGTCATTTTTATTCCAGGACGATAAATCAATCATTATCTCATTGCCAGCAGGCATGTAATCCGATTTCTCAGCAACTCCGGAAAGCTTTTCTATCAGCAGCTTGGTCTTTTGGTCCTTGTCTATGCTATGAAGTCCTTTTAATCCCGTTAAAATCGACAGTATTTCTTCGCTTGACAGGACACTTTTATCTATTTTGTAGCATTCTCTCCAATTTCATACATATACCTCATTGCTTTTGTTATTTATCATTATCCTGTATATCGTCCCATAGATATCAATGACTATAGGGTTTGAGGACAGCTTTTGACCGTCCGTCAAACCCCATAGACATAAGTAATTTTAACAAAATAAAAGGATTATTTCTAGATGTAAAACATAAGTACAATGATTTACTTACTATGTTAGGAATACTCCTAACATAGTAAGTTCTCGATACCTAAAATATAAAACATTTAGCTACCAAATTCTACTCGGCCACCAGCATTTTTAATGGAGTCCAAAAGACCGCCAATATCACACTTTGAGTTCTTTCCGAGGAAAGGCAGTCTTAGAATAATACATATTCCGCTAGGAGAGGATAGCTCAATAAGGTTAAGCAGATTAATCACTGCTCCTGCAGGTATAAAAATGCGTAGAATTGTACCCGGTAACTGAGGACAAGGATTTGTGTTGCATTTGTTTTCCATCAATAGACATCTCCTTTTTATTTTGTTATATAATACAATATGAATTTTGCAGCAAGTTGGTTACCATAATATATCAACATATAATTATTCTTTTTTTGTACTTAAAAAATCGATATAATCATTGATATTCATAGTAATAATCGCTTTCATTATTGTCCTCATAAATTTCACTGCAAAATTCATCGGCAAGGTTGGATTCATAATATTCACAATACCCATCAGTGTTTTTTAATTCATAATCCTCGTAGCAGTATTCATCAGCACTCTTATCTTCATAATCTTCACAATAATATTCATCAATACTTTTATCTTCATAATTGTACTCATCGGCACTTTTATCTTCACTATCTTCATAATTGTATTCACCGGTACTTTCGTCTTCACTGTCTTCATAATTGTATTCATCGGCACTTTCATCTTCACTATCTTCATAATTGTATTCATCGACACTTTCATCTTCACTATCTTCACAAATGTTTTCATCGGTTCTCTTAGCTTCATCAATATCTTCTTCTGTTTTCGGGGCTTTAGTAATTTTTATCAAAGAGTCCAGTGAAACTCCGGCATCATTAGTGTTTAACATATTCAAAAAGCTGGTTATAACTTCTGAGGGTATCTCAATAATCTTCGGCTCATTTTCATTTACAGAATTACCATTACATTCGTCATTTCTTGTATTACTGTGTTCCATACAGGACTCACCATCCTCATCACTAGATATTAATACTACCTGAATATATGGGTTTACCGCTTCATCAGGATCACTGGTCTTCAGGCTTTGTGCAATGTCTTCTTTTTTTTCTTCATCCTTTATTATTTTATTTGGGGAACACTGAGAATTTTTTGGCTTTTTTGTGTATATGCCTGCAAGTATACTATTAGGGGACTTTTTACTACAGTCAATATAATTAGTTTTTACAGGTTCAGTCATATGTGTATAAATGTTACTTTTTTCTGATTCTTTCGTTTCTCCAATTTCTTTCTCCCTTTTTATCTCTTCCATTTCTCCTGTCTGCCCAGCCTCAATCTGTGTAAAATTCTCTTCACTCTCCGATGCTGTTGGTTCGGCAATTTTATGCTTTACAGATACACGAGCAATAATGGCCATTGGCGAAATTTTACTTCCGTCAATTCTATTCATTTTCATATGGAAATACCCCCTTTAACGGACATATATGTCTGACAATATTTGCGACATTTAAGTATACATAATCATATTATGAAACGATAAAACCATATGTTCTTATACATCTGCTTTATATGACAAAAGTACAGCATCTATTTATGCATGTTCTTTTATATATTCTTCGCAAAATTTCCTTGTCTCATCTGTGAGGTATTCGTTTAAAGCAATGGTGAACATTTTTATTGCCTGATTTGGACGGTTAAGCTTTAAATATGCCATTCCCGCTGCTGCAATTTTCTCCCCTTCTTCGTCTTTCCAATTACGACAATGGGGTAAACGTGTCCGTTTTAAAATATACAATGCTTTTTCAGGTGATATTTCCAGCAACACTTCTATCCAATTGCGGATACTCCAGTAATTTTCATATATGCTCAATACATGGTTTACAATTTTAGGCAACAGTTTTTGTAGCATATCTGTCATTTCCAGCTCTACAAGTGCTTGCACATAATTATAAAAAGACTCAGATATCAAATTAAGCTTCATAACAAACGGAAACAATACCGTTGCAAACTTATTGCATTTTCTTATTTCAGGCATGGAAATAAAAATAGGTATCGTCCTCTCATTTAAGCCTATAGGTTCAACGGCTTTCTCCATATTAGCCAGTAATTCATCGGCATCCCATTTAAATAAGCTTTTCCTGAACTCCGATCCTTCTTTTGCGAATGGGAATTCCCCAACCAAATCACGTGGTCCGTCGTCATACCATCTTGTTGCTATTAAAGTACTTACTGTTCCTTTTGACATTACTATGGTATTCATTTTTACTGCGAGATCATGCACAAATTCCTTCAAAACATCCTTAAAATTAATATTGTTATCATTGCAGTAAGGATAAAATGTCAATATTCCTCCATCATCATTTAATGCAATAAGTGCACGTGCTCTTACATGCCCGTCACGGGTTCTCCCGTATATTACCTGCTTATTGATATCAACTATATTTGAAAACACCGAGAAAAAATTAATATCTCCGGGAGACAAGCATGTTTTAAAGTATTTTCCCATATTGAATATTTCTATAGGATCCCTTTCAATAGAAAATACTATTTCTTCACCATTATTTAGTTTCTTTATTAATTTATCATCACCGTCAATCCATGAATATACATCTACATTGATTGATTTCATTCTTTCAATAAACTCTATGTTGGCATCTAAATCTCTAAAATCCCAAGGCAAATTGGATGCTCTTCGTTTCAGTATCATAATAACTATCTTGCGAAACTCAACATCTAGCGTGGCAGAACATAAAATTGCCTCCTTAACATCACTTCTTTCAAGCCATTCAGGGATCTCGTCAATGTCCAAATTTGAGGTAAGGCATTTTTTTAACATCAAATTGCTTTCTTCCTTAAATATTTCCAATAGTCCCATCATTGCTGCATGCTTTATCTTTTTTGCCAGATTATTAAGCTTCACTTCACTAAGGTTTGCCGGTTCTTCAGTAAGCTTTCTTTTTAATTTATCAATTCGTAATTTTAAAAACCCTTCCCTATCTTCACCATTATTTATTTTGATAACAAGCTCATCAATCTCATCCTTAAGCAACTCATGATCGGGATAGTATTTAGAAAGCAGCCTGTTAGCAGTTTTTACAGCATTCTTGTCATAGTATGCAAGTCTTATTTCTTCCGATATGTATGTTTTGAAAATTTTATATTTTCTCAACTCAAAAAAGCAGTCCAAAACATGTTCTTCCGGGACGAAAAGGCATAATAAGACAAATGTTCTTGCTTCATTTTCAATAAATTCCCAAACCTTTTATCATAGTACAACTGTCTTAACAAACCGAATATCATTCGAACGGCTTTTTGATCTATATCCTCATCGATAATTTCAGCATCAATGGTATAAAAATAATAATAGGATTCACACGACGTTTGCCATGAATTAATAACCACTTTCCATAGTTTTATTGCACTTTCAAAATCTTTCTGCGATTTAATAAATTTTTTGAATTCATCTATAACACTATCAATTATCTTTTGCTTGGAAATATCCCTTAGTTCTATCATTTTGTCCCAATAAATAAGGAATGCCAATCGATACGGCACATTGTTGTATTCCTTTGGCAATACCTCAAGTGCACTGTATATTTTCTTATACCGACCTATATTATCATTTTGAGACCACTTGACTATACTATTAAACATGTATTTTGATTTTACTACAGGCGGCGTATTGTTTCCAATGCATTTAATTTTCTCTCGAATATTGTTGAGTTTTACGGTTAACGGATTACGCCTGCTCAAACCCCGGGGCATATTCTTAGCCATATTGATGAACTTATCAAGAGAGTGCCACCAATCTTCCCACTTGTCAATAAAGCTTATATCACAAACCAGGTTGAAAAGGTCAATTGAACGCTTGGCTGTTTGGCTGTCTTGAACATAAATACAATTTATCCACTTTCTAAAATCGCTTCCAAACCTAGCCTTAGGAATGCCCGGTATGGGATCTGTTTTTTTCCTGCCAAGTGAGGTCTCAACCAAATTGCTGTATTGATGCCCTTGGTCCATAACAATATCATTAATTCTTGAATGGGAGGCCCATATTAAAATCGTTTTAATTCTCTTTTCTCCTACACTATTAGACAGCCGCCATAATTTCACAATAAACTGCAGTCCTTCTTGATTGGAATAATAGGAGTATATTTTTTCCAAATATTCACTGTAATTATTCAGCCAGACCAATGCATCCTTAAATGTTTCAGGTTTTAGTATAGTTAACCAGGAAATACTGTTAACTACGTTTATCAACGCTTTGTTTTTACTTATCAGCTTCTTATACAGTTTCTTTTCAAAATCACCGAATACCGGGTTAATATTCACAACAGATTCAGGTAATGCTGTTTTGTTATGTATGGAATACTTTAATACCTCCAGCAAATTTTTATAATTCTCACGCCATTTTTCCACATCACCCACTATTTGAGGTAACGCCTTGGGAAAATCCCGAACAAGCTTATTTATTGTAAATGTAGCTTTATGAATATGTTCACGGGTTAGAATTACCTCACTTTCATCTTTACCCTCCGGGCAGGAAATCCATTTTCCGTCTGCATCCGGGTAACCGATAAACAAATCAAGATCCCTTTTTATATACATCCTCGCCCGGCTTATACCTTCTATTGATTTTTTGGGTTTAAGTGGTCTCATATATGGGCAAAGCCTCCTTATGTCAAATAAAATTACCATCAAATATTAAATAAAATATTCATCAAAGCAATATAAAATTATGAGAAAAACGGAAAGATTAGAGTAATATGAAGTATTTCTCTTCTTCACTGCCCATCACATTTTAAGTATACATCGGGGCAAAGTCTACTTAAAGACAAAAAGTTTGCAATGTTTAACAGTTCATATATTTTCTTTTATGGTTTCATTTAAAATTTCTATAAATTTTTCATTACTATCTCTGTCTTTGATTGCAACCCTGATAAACCTGTCATCCAAGAATCTGAAGTTGGCTGCATCCCTTATAAGAACACCCTTGAATGCCATTGACTCTCTTAAGCTGTGTGAGTTGAAATGAATATCATTTATTTTTAATAGGATAAAATTTGTATCAGGCTTAAACACCTGGAATCTTTCCAGATTGCACAAGTCCAAGTCATTATAGAAATGCTCCAGCTCTTCTGAAAGCCATAAAGAAGTCCTGTCAAGATACCCATAATTATTTTTAAGGAGCAAACCGGAAATACCGGCAAAACAATTGACAGACCAAGTGATTTTCCTTTCCCATAGATTAGTTATAAGTTCCTTACTTCCAAGACCATATCCAAGCCTTAAGCCGGGAATTGCAAAAAGCTTGGTAAAAGCCCTTATAATAAAAAGGTTATCAAATTCTGAAAGGTATCCTTTTACTGAGTTAATATTACCTCCTATAGTAAGCTCAATAAATGTTTCATCAACTATTATCCGTACTCCCCTTTGATTGGCTGCCGTTAAAAGACACAGAAGCTCGTCGGGAGGTGTGAGTACTGATGTGGGATTATTGGGATTGCAAAGTATTAATGAATCAATATCATTATCATCCATGCATCTTATTAACTCGTTTATATCCAGCTTGAAATGTCGTTCCTCCCTAATTCTGAAAAAAACCACTTCTGCACCTAATTTTATGGCAGCCCTTTCATATTCGCAAAATGTAGGTGATGGTATCAAAACCTTTTTTGGCTTTTGCTCATCGAAAAGGAGAAAAATTATTTCTGCGGCACCATTACCAATTATTATTCTATCAGACGGTATGTCAAGGTATGATGAAATATCTTTCCTCAAATCATTGCACTCAGGGTCCGGATAACATGAAATTAAATCAATGTTTGATATAATAAGTTCCCTTAGCTCTTGAGGAATCCCTAAAGGATTAACATTGGCACTGTAATCAAGAAAGTCTTCCTTCCTTATACCATACTTATCTTCGGCCTTGTAAATATTTCCTCCGTGTTTATCGGCAATTCCATTTTCAAATGCATCTTTCATCTTATCCATCCTTTTTACACATATAAAACAACCATATAAATTGACGACAATAACATTAAAGTTAAGGCAGCCGAACAATACATAAGTTTTACTGTCCTTTTTATATCCATCGGCTCTAAGTCCCTGTGTGCATCTCCTATTGTGGGCTTTTCCACAACTTTACCAAAATAAACATTGTTTCCTCCCAGCATAACCCCGAGTGCACCGGCAACAGCCGCCTCAGGGTAGGCACAATTCGGGCTCTTATGATTTCTCCTATCCCGAAGCATTGTTTTAAAGCTTTGTAATCCATTCATACCGCAAAGAGCAGCAGATAGCGGTAATAAAAATCCTGATAGCCTTGCGGGAATATAATTTGCCGCATCGTCAGTTTTAGCAGAAAACATCCCAAAATCAATGTATTTTTCATTCATGTATCCCACCATTGAATCAAGTGTACTTATAGCTTTAAACCCATACACAAAAGGTGCTCCCAGCCCGACCAACGAGCCTAACACAGCAAAAAACAAAGGAGAGATAACTCCATCAACTGTATTTTCAGCTGTTGTTTCAACCGCCCCTCGAACAATATCTTTGTCACTCAAGTTATTTGTATCACGTCCTACAAGCATTGCGAGGCTTTTTCTTGCTTTCTCGATATCATTTCTTATTAATTCGTTATACACTTTTTGTGTCTCCACAGCCAGGCACCTTGCTGCAAAGGATGTGTAAATAAAATAAATATTGAGGATATGAAAAAGAACCGGGCTGACAAATATAGCTATCCGTAGAATTGTAAAGACTGTAAGAAACGTTACACCTACAACAAAAAGCGTAAGAAATATTCCCGATCGCCTTTTTGATCTTCGTAGTTTATATTCACCGGTTTCTTTATTTATATAATTCATTAAAACTTTCTCGGTTTTGTTTATGAGCCATCCTATAAATCTTACCGGATGAGGCATCCAGTGAGGATCACCGAAAAAAATATCCAATATAAAAGCCGCAATAACATCTAAAAGCAGCCATAATTCCATTCCTATCTCCCCTTAATTTTTGCACACCACAATTTCCCAGAAATTATAAAATCAGATTATTATTATATACCTACTATTTCATATATTTTTCCAATATCAAGACTGGACCTTAAAATATTGGCTAGCTTATCATACTGCATTTCCTTATACTCTTTAAATTCCATACTTTTGTCATAATTAATTTTATCCAGCCCTTTCCTTTTTCTTATATTGTTTATAAACCCTACAGTAAACTCCATATTGTCAAAAATGCCATGAATATATGTACCAAAGACATTGCCTTCCTTATTCATTACTCCTCCCACATATTTATGAGAGCTTTCCGGCGGATTGTTCACCTCTATAAAAGGTATGCATCCAGATTCGTATTCCGTAGTTCCCATATGGATTTCATAGCCGCTTATTTTAATATCATCTATGTCTTCAAGAAGCTCTCCATTACATGAGATAACTCCCTCAACCTGAGTTGTTATTTTCTTTTGTCCAAATACCGTCCTTGAGTTAAGAAGAGACATTCCCTCAATACTTATAAGCTCCGATTCTGTCTTATGCGGGTCTTCTATCTTCATTCCAAGCATTTGGTAGCCCCCGCATACACCGAATATTACAGCACCTCTTTCATGGAGCTTTTTAATTGCGTCTTCCATTCCTGACTTTTTAAGATGCAGCATATCCTCAATTGTATTTTTTGTCCCTGGAAGAACAATTAAATCAGTTTCTCCCATTTCATGACAACTCTCAACATACCTTACATTTGCCCCCTGGATGTTCTCCAATGAATTAAAGTCAGTAAAATTTGACATGTGGAGTAACTTAATCACAACTATATCAACTTCGCCTTTACTTGCACCTTTTTCCTTCTCAAACCTTTCTGCCAGGCTGTCTTCATCTTCAATATCAATCTTTGTATAAGGAACAACACCCAGTACGGGAACCTTAATTATGTCATAGAGCATATCAAGTCCCGGCTTTAATATCTCAATATCTCCCCTGAACTTATTTATAATAACTCCTTTAACCCTGTCCCTTTCTTCCTCCTTTAGAAGCAGCATTGTACCGGCTAAAGAAGCGAAAACACCGCCCTTATCAATATCACCCACAAGTATGACGGGCGAATCGGCAATTTGGGCCATTCCCATGTTAACTATGTCATTTTCTCTTAAGTTTATTTCCGCCGGACTTCCTGCTCCTTCAATAACAACTATGTCATTTTTGGAAGACAGCTTAAGGAATGTATCTTCAATCATCTTGGCCAATTGAGGTTTAAAAGCATGATACTCTCCGGCAGACATGTTCCCGTATACTTCTCCATTTAAAATAACCTGTGCCTTTTTGTCCGTTGTGGGCTTTAATAAAATCGGATTCATCTCAACAGACGGCTCCTTTCCCGCTGCTTCAGCCTGGACTGCCTGAGCTCTGCCCATTTCCTTGCCTTCCCTGGTTATGTACGAGTTAAGTGCCATGTTCTGAGATTTAAACGGTGCAACATCAAAACCATCCTGTTTAAATATTCTCAAAAGTCCTGCAGTTATTATGCTTTTACCGACAGCTGAGCCTGTTCCCTGAATCATTAATCTTTTACACTCCATCCCTTATTTCCCATCTCCTAGTAGCTTTGTATTCCATCCACTTCCACTCCACCACACCGCACCCTTAATACTGCATTTTAACACTGTATTTTAACACTGCATTTTTAGCTTTCAATCCCTATTCTTGCTCCAATCCCTTTATCCATAGGATGTTTTACAGGATTTATTTCTGACACATAATCGGATATGGCAATTAGTTCTTCTGGAGCAGCTCTTCCGGTCATAACAAGTTCCAACCCATGGGGCTTGTTTTTCACAAATTCGACTACCTTTTTAAGCGAAATAAACTCTCCCTTTATTGCTCCTAACACCTCGTCTAAAATAAGCATATCCCATGCTCCGCTTTCAGCATTCTTTACTGCAGCATCAAAAAGATTATTTACCCCCTCGGTCATCTGCCTTTTTTCCTCTTCATTCATATTCCATGTAAATTTATTAAAAGCCTCGGACCTTTTAACGGTAAAATTCGGCTCAAGATTTTTTAATACATTTAATTCACCTGTGTCGGCAGATTTTAAAAACTGAACCATGTATATCTTAAACCCCCTGCCATAAGCTCTTATGCCAAGACCTACGGCAGAAGTCGTCTTGCCTTTTCCGTTGCCTGTATATATATGCACCAGGCCATTTTTCATCCCAATCACCTTCTCAACTATTGTTTTTAATATTGTTTTCAATATCATATCATCACCATAGCAGCTCCTCACTAAGGTGGCTGTAATCGCTTTCCAAAACAATATTAAATTTATTGTCTTCATAATCTATAACTGAAATTGAGGCATTTCCAATCCATTTGATTTCAGGCTCAACCTCAAGTCCCACATTTCGGAAATAATTCATAAGTGCCCGTATGGCAATGCCATGGGTCACAATGCAAATATTTTTTCCGCAGTCCTTTTTTAAAATAAACTCTATCTCATTCACAATGCGGTCAAAAAACTCCATCATGGACTCGCCATTGGGCATACGGTGAAGATGCGGTGTGTTTGACCATATCTCAAAGTCTTCAGGCCACCTTTTCTTAAGCTCATCCCATGTTATCCCGTCCCAGTCGCCGCCGTTTATCTCCTTAATCCCTTCACTTATTGTTATAGGCACATTTGTCTCTTCGGATATGTACTGTGCCGTCTGTATAGCTCTTTTCAAGGGACTTGAGTAAATCACATCAATATCAAAATCCTTGAGTCTCTGAGCCAAACACTTAGATTGTAAGTGGCCTTTTTGAGTAATATTCCCATCGGTCCACCCGTGAAACTCTCCCCTTATGTTTCCTTCCGCTTGTGCATGCCTTATTAGTATAAGTCTTGTTCTCATACAACCACCTAAATATTGGTAATTTTATGCCATTTATGTCAATTATTATATCAACATCAACCAATATATCAACTCAACCGTTAAATTAACGAGCTAATCTTGAAAAAGCATAATCCACTGCATTAATTGTTTTCGTGATATCCTCTTTTTCATGTGCATTTGAAACAAAAACAGCTTCAAATTGCGATGGAGCAATATATATGCCAGATTGAAGCATATCCTGAAAATAAGCTTGAAACTTACCCAAATCAGATGTCATAGCAGTTTTTAAATCCACCACATCTTCCTCGGTAAAAAATACACTTAAAAGTGAGCCTATCCTATTTACCTTAACGGGAATGCCATACTTACTTGAAGACTCCAAAAATGCTTTTTCAAGCCGTATTGCATTCTCTTCAATCTTTCTATAAATGCACGGGTTATCCCGTAAAATTTCAAGTGTCTTTATCCCCGCCGCCATAGCAACAGGATTGCCCGATAATGTGCCCGCCTGATAAACAGGTCCTATGGGAGAAACCATGCTCATTATATCTTTCCTGCCTCCATAAGCTCCCACAGGCATACCGCCGCCTATTATCTTGCCGAAAACCGTCATATCGGGGGTAATTCCAAAATACCCCTGTGCTCCCCCATATGAGATTCTAAAGCCTGTTATAACTTCGTCGAAAATCAAAACCACTCCATATTTCAAAGTAAGCTCTCTTATTAATTTTAAAAAACCGTCATCCGGCAGCACAACTCCCATATTGCCTGCAACCGGCTCTACAATAACCGCTGCAATTTCATCGCCATGTCTTTTAAATACATTTTCCAGTTCATCCAAATTGTTATATTGCACAATAATTGTGTTTTTTGCATAGTCAGAAGGCACACCTGCACTATCGGGCACTCCTGTAGTAAGTGCCCCGGAGCCTGCCTTTGCCAGGAGTCCGTCGGAATGGCCGTGGTAGCACCCTTCAAACTTAATAATCTTGTCCCTGCCTGTAAAACCCCTTGCAACCCTTACGGCACTCATAACAGCCTCGGTGCCTGAGCTGACCATTCTCACCATCTCCACAGAGGGTACCGCATTTGTTATCATCTCTGCAAGGATCAACTCTCTATGGGTAGGAGCACCATAACTCGTTCCATCCTCACAGGCCTTTTTTATCTCTTCAACAATCTCAGGGTGTGCATGTCCGAGAATCATAGGTCCCCATGAACCCACATAGTCTATATATTCATTTCCATCAGCATCAATTATTTTTGAACCTTTAGCACTCTTTATAAATGGTGGCGTCATACCGACGGATTTATATGCCCTTACGGGACTATTCACTCCTCCCGGTATGAATGCCTTTGATTTTTCAAAAAGCAAACGGGATTTTTCCATGTTCATTTCCATTCCTCCTCATAACCGAGTTGGTCTTTCTTATTCATCGCCGGTTTAGAAAAGTATTCCATTTCTTTTTATTACCGGCTATTTAACCATACTGCAGCCTGTTTTGCAAAATATGTTATTATGATTTTTGCCCCTGCCCTTTTTATAGATGTAAGCGTTTCCAATACGGCACTTTTTTCGTCAATCCAGCCATTTTGTGAAGCTGCCTTAATCATTGAATACTCACCGCTCACATTGTACGCTGCAACAGGCATATCAAACATTGTGCTCACCCTGCTTATAACGTCAAGATATGAAAGTGCAGGCTTTACCATAATTATGTCTGCTCCCTCCAAAATATCATTTTCCACTTCCCTAAGGGCCTCGTCCACATTGGCATAATCCATCTGATATGTTTTCCTGTCTCCAAAGGAAGGCTTTGAGGATGCAGCGTCTCTAAAGGGACCATAAAATGCTGATGCATATTTGGCACTATAGGACATAATTGTTTTATTGCTAAAACCATTTTCATCGAGTATTTTCCTCACGGCACCTATCCTTCCGTCCATCATATCGGAAGGAGCAATAATATCGGCGCTGGCCTCGGCATAGCTTAATGCAGTCTTTGCAATAAGCTCCACCGTGCTGTCGTTTTCAACATCTCCATTATGAATCAATCCGCAGTGGCCATGGCTTGTGTACTCACACAAACACACATCGGCTGCAGCAAGTATTTCAGGAAATTCTTTTTTTATTTCTCTTAAAGCTCTTTGAATTATTCCATCGGGATTATACGCTCCCGAGCCTTTCTCATCTTTAGTGTGAGGCACTCCAAACAAAAGAACACCGGGAATCCTTAAATCCCTTATCTCTTCCAACTCTTTTAGAATAAGGTCTATGGAAAAATGATAAACGCCCGGCATGGAAGGAATTTCACTCTTAATTCCCTTGCCTTCCACCACAAACAAAGGATAAATAAAATCATCAACTGAAACAGATGTCTCCCGTACAAGTCTTCTCATGTTTTCATTTATACGAAGCCGCCTTGGCCTTTTAATCAAATCCATATTCATTCCCCCGATAGCTCCATAATTTTATCCACCAAACCATTGACGGTATATTTGTCGGCAACAGCCGATACAAAAAGGCCCAATTCCTTTGCAGTTTGAGCTGTTACCGGCCCTATGCATACGATTTTAGTATTTGATAATAATTCTATATTTTCCTTACCCAGTATTTCAATAAAGTTTTTAACTGTTGATGAGCTTGCAAATGTTATAAAATCAACCTTGTTTTGCTTCAAGTACTCTTTAACTATACTCTTCATGGATTCATCCATAACCGTCCTATATGTCGTAAGTTCCTCAAAATCTATGCCATTTCTTTTTAGCCCATCCGAAAGCTCATTGCTTGCAATATCCGCCCGTGCCAAAAGCACTTTTTCGCCCTTTTCTATAAGGCCTGCAAGGCCATTTAGAAGCTCTTTTGAAGTATAATCAGCCGGCATGTAATCAACATTAAGTCCCATCTTAAAAAGCTCTGTTGCCGTAGCTTCGCCGATTGCAGCTATTCGTATTCCTGCCAGACTTCTTATATCGATTTTTAGAGTCCTCATCCTCCTAAAAAAAGACTTAACTCCGTTAACACTTGTAAATACAATCCATTTATAATTTTTTAAATCCCTTAATGCACTGTCAAAGTGTCGGTAATCCAATGGTTCTTCTATTCTTATTGTAGGAAATTCTATTGCTTCCCCGCCAAGATCTCTGATTTCCTCCACAAGGCTTCCGGCCTGTTCTCTGGCTCTGGTTACCACAATCCTTTTTCCTTTAAGTCTGCCTTTCGGAAACCAATTAATCTTTTCTCTTAAGGCTACTACACTTCCTATTACGGTAACTGCGGGAGAGCTTATCCCTTCATCAATTACTTTTTTTGAAATATCTTCAAGATTTCCCACGATAACCCTCTGGTCTACTGTTGTACCTCGTTCAATAACCGCCACAGGTGTGGTGCCTTTTTTGCCGTATTTTATGAGCTTTGTGCAAATCTCATCAATGTTTTTCGTCCCCATAAGAAATACCAGAGTACCCTCAAGCCTGGATATGACTTCATAGTCGAGAAAGCTTTCATCCCTTCCCGGTTTTTCATGTCCCGTTATAATATGCAGGGATGAGCAATAATCTCTATGGGTAACAGGAATTCCTGCATATGCTGCTACTGCAACGGCTGAAGTTATTCCCGGCACTATCTCAAATTGTATACCGTTTTTATAAAGTGCCTCGGCTTCCTCGCCGCCTCTTCCGAATACAAAGGGATCACCGCCCTTAACTCTTGCTACCACCTTGCCTTCAGACGCCTTATCCAAAAGTATTTGATTTATCATATCCTGAGGCACCGCATGATTATCGGGCATTTTTCCCACATTTATATATTCCGCATCCTTTTTGGCAAGGCTTAATATTGATGTGTTTATTAATCTGTCATATACTATAACGTCGGCTTTTCTTATACAATCGGCGGCTTTTAATGTTAGAAGGCCCATATCTCCTGGCCCTGCTCCCAAAATATAAACCATTCCCCTTTTATCCGTCATATTTGCCTCCCCGTTAAATATTTGTTTGACCTAGAAGCATATCTGCAAGCCTTGCCCCTAATTCCTCGAAATTCTCTTTTTTGCCTTCAATGAAAGCCTTTCTTACTCCCGTCTTATCATTTTGAGCCAGCATACCGTATATTTTTATGTCATCACCAAATATTTGTGCATACGCTCCTAAAGGCGTACTGCAGCTTCCGTTCAGTCTTTTTAAAAAGGCTCTTTCAGCATTTACGCAAGTTTCACTGTCCATATCGTTAATGACTTTAACAATGTCTTCAAGCTCGTCTCCTTTTCGAACCTCTATACCCAAAGCCCCCTGCCCTACGGCAGGAACCATATCTTCATGATTAAAGATCTCGGTTGCCTTATCTTGAAGCCCTAGGCGTTTTAAACCTGCCATCGCAAGTATAATTGCATCAAATTGATGCTCCATAAGCTTATTAATCCTTGTCGGGACATTACCCCTTATGGGTTTTATTTTAAGATCGGGCCTTAGTCCAAGTATCTGAACTTCTCTTCTCACGCTGCCTGTTCCTATAACAGCACCCTCATCTAACTCATTTAATTTTTTACCCCCTAAAGAAACAAGCACATCCCTTGGGTCCTCCCTTTTAGGTATGGCAACGATTTCAAGTTCATCCGGCAGCTTCGCAGGCATGTCCTTCATGCTGTGAACAGCCATATCTATGGTATTATTTAAAAGTGCATTTTCCAGTTCGTTAATAAAAAGGCCCTTCCCCCCAATTTTATTGAGGCTTCTGTCTAAAATCACATCTCCTTTTGTGGTTATTCCCACCACTTCAAAATCAAAATGGGGATATTTTCCCTTAAGCTTTCCAATCACCCAATTGGTCTGGGCAATTGCCAATTCACTTTTCCGGGTTCCGACTCTAATTGTTTTTCTCATCCGCCTCACTCCTCATTACTTCCTTTAGGCATCTGAAATAAGCCTGAATGTCCTCTTTGCTGCTGCTCTCCTTGATACTATAGAGAAGTTTGCCTAATATTTCATTCACTGTGCTTTTAATCACATACTTAACCTTTTCCATTTCTTCATCACTTATGGTTTGAAGCTTTTTTTGCAAATACTCTGTCTTTTCATTTAGTAGCTCACCGGCAAACTTCTGAACCTCTTTGACAACCGGCAATGCCTCCCTGAAATAATACCAGTTTTCAAACTCTGCAACATACCGGTTTATTATTTCCTCTGCTTTGGATACCTCGGAAAGCTTATAATCCATGTTTTTGTTAACCTCAACCATCAAATGGTCTATGTTGAAGCAGCATATATCAGGCAGCTCGCCAATAGCTAAATCTATGTCCCTAGGTACGGCAAGATCAATAAATATCCTTTTCTTACAGGTAATAAGAGCATCCTCCAAAAGATCTTTGGTAATAGTGTAATGGGGGCTTGCCGTTGAGCTTATAACTATATCGCATTGATCCATTACCGAATATCTCATCGAATAATCCAGCAAATTAACATTATCGTACTGCTTCAAAATGCTTTCGGCCCTACCGCCACTTCTGTTAGTCATATATATTTTCCCAATACCTTTTGATATGAGATTTTTAAGTGTAATGGTACCTATTTTACCCGAACCTATAACAAGGGCAGTTTTATCTTTAATGTCATGACCGAATTCCCTTTCGATAAGTCTTACAGCATGAGTTCCAACCGATACAGATGTCTTAGAAATCTCTGTAAATGTTTTAACCTTCTTTGCTGCCGTAATTCCTTCTCGGAAAAGTGTATTGAGCATGCCCGAGGATGAGCCCACCCCCAAAGAAACATCATACGCATCCTTAACCTGACGCAGTATCTGGTCCTCTCCAAGTATCATGGAGTCAAGGCCGCTGGCCACCTTATAAAGATGTCTTACAACCTTAACACCGCTGTATACATATATGTATCTTTTAATTTTGTACAAATCCAAGCCTTTTAAGCTGCACAGCTTATTTTCCAGCTTGCTGCTGTCATATTGAGGGTCTTCATGATATATGTAAACTTCAGTCCTGTTGCAGGTGGAAAGAATAATACATTCCAATATACCATCCATATTCACTATCTCAGTCAATGCATTCTTCTGCTCCTCAGCTGTAAAACTAAGTTTTTCTCTTATTTCAATAGGCGTTTTTCTATAATTGACTCCCACAACAAGCAATTTCATTTTTTCATCTCCAATTCTTAGTGAAAAATGGCAATAGCTGGTCCATCATTCACTTTTCTATAGTTTAATTCATTTTATCAAACCTTACAACAATATATTATTTTTTACGGAATATTCTTCATTGCTCTAACATCTAGAACTACTTCACCAAAAGGCTCTGAGCCATATTGAAGCTGCCCTGCCACATACCCTGCCAGTTTTGTAAATTCCTTGCATTCACTGGAGTCTGAATATGAAAAATCATTATACTGGTTAAAGTCATTCTAATTGGATTTAGCAAATCTCAGATGGAGCTCAATACTTTCCTTTGGAGCAAGCTTTCCGGATCCCTCTAAGAAGCCTATTTCCAGATAACAATCGGCATCCGCTCTATAATCATCCATCCTAACAAAATTGCCTGTAACTTTTGCAGAAACAATAGATGCATAATCACACCAGAAATTGAGGGTATCTCCGCTATCTGCACTGAAGTAATACCTTACTTTTATTTCTGACAGATCCAAATCCGTATCAGAGTTATTTTTTATCATTATAAACGGATTAATTGTTTTAACATACTGATTTGTGTCTTTATTGCTTATTAACACCTTGATTTTTCCATCAACCTCAGAATTAACGATAAAATCGACACTCTTCTCTTCGGTATTCCCTGCTTTATCCATTGCTTTTACAATCAATGTGTTTAAACCTGACATATTTGCAAGACTTATCAACTGGCCGTTTGTTACTTCCCTGCCGTTTAATGTCGCCTTAACAAAGTCTATTCCCTGAAGTATTATCCATTGCACTAAAATCAATTTTAATAGTTTCACTGGTTTTATATTCCTTCTTATCCGGAACGGCTATTTCTACAACTGGTACCCTATTCTTATGAAAATGATGTTTATAAAAATGATTTTTATACAAAATGCGGCTTTAATTACAATTACTTTATAACAAACTATTACCGTGTAAATTTTAGCGGCATAGACACTTTGACAGATCTTAAAATAAAGGCAAAAGACGGTAGCGATTTGACAGATTTTATTACCGACAATGCTGAAATTAAAAAAAGCGTAGATACGGCTATCGCCAATAAAGTTCAATATATCCTGATCAATAAAAATGCCATTAAAGCAAAACTCCCTGACCCAGCTTCAGATATGGCACTTTCAAAGCAATCAATCGCTCTGGAATTTCCCTCTCCCATGCCTTCACCATATACTGTCCCAACTGCACCTCCTTCAATTAATTATGGTGCAAAACCAACTACAGTCAAATTTATATTGACAGGCAAATCAAGCACAGAGGACATTACAGTGGAAAAAGAAATCCTACTTCTTCCCGCATTTAACGAATCAGGACAGGTATATGGTCAATGCACATGGCTTGCCGGTTATATGCTCAAATTTGCTGAAAACGAAAGTACTGATATATGTCATAATATTATAGCCACTTACAGAGATACAATTCAAATTGATGGAAATCCAGAAAGTACAGCCTTCCCAAAGAAAGGTTCCATAATAGCAAATGGAGGACATATGGCCTATGTAAGCGATATCGTTGAAGTATCAGCTACGGAAATAGATTCTGAAACAGATCCCCACATCCTGAAAAAATACAATTTGATTATAACTCAGGCAAATATCCCATTCCATGACGGAAGGCCTGAGTATTTTCTAACAACCATGGAGGTTAAATGCTATCCCGACAAAAATACATATACTATTACAAAATAGCCAACCTACAGTTCAACAGGAAAAATTTTCGATCGTGTGGCACAAATGTCAAAAAGCTTCTTACCCTCATAAATCATCATCGCATTTGTACAAAAGACTTGAAGAAGTTGTTATTGTAACCTCTTCAAATCTTTAATATTGGCTTATGGCAAACAGTGCTCCTTATTACAGCACTGCTTTTTCCACCAAACTTCATTGATATTATCCGTAAATAGCTCTATAATGGACTTGCAATAGATATATTCAGGAGGTACAAATGGCAGCATTTCCATTTTTTATTGAATTAAAAGGCAAAAAGTGTGTTGTAGTAGGCGGCGGGAAGGTTGCTTCCAGAAAAATTGAGATATTAAGCAAGTTTAACGGGGATATCGTAGTTATAAGCCCGGAAATTTCAGATGAGATAAAGGTTTTAAAGGATTCCGGAAAACTTGTGCATATAAACCGGTGTTATCAATCATCTGATATTATGGGTGCTTTTATGGTTATAGCTGCCACATCCGATACACTGGTTAATGACAATATCTATACCGATGCTGTAAATCATGGCATACTTGTAAATGTTGTAGACGATCCTCAAAGATGCACATTTTTATTTCCTGCAATAGTTAAAAGAAATGATCTCGTAATAGGCATATCGACATCCGGAAGTTATCCCACACTTTCAAAAAAGATCCGTAAAAAAGTCGACTCGATGGTAAACAGTAATATAAACGAAGATGTAATGTCCTTGTTAAAAGAGTTTAGAAAAAAAGTAATACATGAGATTGAAGATAATTCGTTAAAAGCCGAAATTTTGGATAGAGTTATTGAGGAAGTAGTTTTTACCGACCATCCAATAGATATTGAACATTTTAGAGAAAAAATGAACGGCATTTTGCAAAATTTTAAAAATCAAAAAAATGAAAAACATTGCACAAATAATTAAAAACCCCACTATCAGGAGTTTTTAATTTATGATAAATATTGTTTTTCAAAAAATATTTTTATTTACAACTATTCGGATCGTACTCCTGATTTAGTAAAGATACATCACCGAATACTTCATTAACAGGTATTGCCTTTAATGAAGGTCCAACATATTTTTTATTGCCAACATTCTCAGCCCATCTTTTATACTGCTCAGGATCGGTCGGCCTTGCCGGTAAACCATAATAGTCCAGTTCTTCATCCGTAGCTTTAAGTGGATCAAAATCAACAGGCGGTAAAACCGCTAAAATTTCACTTTCTCCAAATTTGTGAAGCACACTAAATCATTACATAAAACTATTCTACCAGCAAATAGTCAAGATTCACCGAGCCGCCGTCATCCTCGTCTCTTTGAAGTGAAATGGTATTTGATCCGATCTTTTCACCGTTAACATAAATACTGAGTGTTTTATCTGCCTCGCTGGCATTTGAATATCTTACCTTGATACTGTAATCGCCTTCCTTTGGCACATTTACAGTAAAAAGTGTCTTTGCACCGACATTACAGTAAAAAGTGCTTTTGCACCAACATTACCATACCCGCATACAAATCCCGTTCCCGAATATCCGCTGTGATCATTTGCCACAAAAGCCTTGCCCGATAATTCAGCATTTTCCGCTTCATATATCAATTGTTTATTTCCGGTATCTTTGATGTAGAAATGATACCTTAATAATAGAAATAAATATATATTAATCTATTCCAATTTATATAAACTAATACTGTAATTATAGATTTTATTATATTCTTTTATCAATACATTTTTTACATATGCTTGTATATGTTTTTAATTTTGTATTGACATTGAATTTATATAGAAAATTTACATATATCAAAAAGCCTTAAAGGAGTATTGTAATCCCTCAAGGCTTTCCGATAATGCTTTTACTTCAAATATCTGTTCTTATTTCTTCATCATTGCTCTATACGCCCGTCTCTTTTCATCTTCAATTTCCTTTCCGCCTGACTTCATGTAATCTTCAACAAGTGAGTCATAAGTCTTGTCGAAATCTTCCGGTTTACAGGTAATTGATTTTACAAATATCTGTACTTCTTTATCTGTAAGTGCTTTAGCGTATTTTGCTTCAGATTCGATAACTCTATCGAAACGAGGCATATAACCTGCATCCTTTAATGCCATTTTGTAAGCTTCAGTAAACTTATCTTCAAATCCGGGATATCCGAAAGAAGCTGCTTTTATATTTTTGTCGAGACTTCCGAATTCCTTGCCGTTTACAATGATAGACAAATCAACATAGTTTGCTTTTTTGTCATCCGGCAGCTTGTCGTTTGAAATAACATTCATCGGTATGCCATCCTGTTCATCAGTGTAGTGTTCACCCATATTACCGTTCTGGAGGAATTTTAACACCTCAGGTTTTGACATCCAATCAAGGTATTTTATAGCTTCAACAGCTCTTTTACTTGATTTTGGAACTATTATAAACAATCCGTTAGGGTTATATTTCATTTTAACGTTTTTACCCTCTTCATTCTTAAACGGATCTATAGGAATAATTTCACTGTCAGGTACATTTTTCTTAAGCTCAGTTGCCAAACCGGGTGTAATTCTGTATGGGAAGTCAAAGCTTTGTATAAACGCACCAACCTTACCCTGTGCAACATCCTTTTCATACTGCTTGCCGTCTTTATCCAAAACGAATTGTTGATTTATGAGACCTTCATTGTACAGTTTGTTCATAAATCTCATACCTTCCTTAAAGCCAGGTACAACCCAGTTTCTCAAGCAGTATCTGTCTTCTTCCGATATGGGCTTTTTAAACGATTCAAGGAGAGTATGTGATGTCCAGTTAATATTATTCGGGTCAACAGTGAGTGTAAAAGGAATGACTTTGTCACCAAGATTGCCCGGATCCTTTTCTTTAAAAGCTTTTAATGCATTATAAAATTCGTCGGTTGTCTGAGGAACAGGCAAATTCAATTTATCCAGCCAGTCTTTTCTTATAAATGTTCCGAAGCATGCCTCCAAAACTCTCTTTGCCGGTATAGCGTATTGCACTCCGCCCCAGTTACCGTAGCTTAACAATGTTTCGCCAAGATAAGCTTTAAGGTTTTTACCGTGTTCATCAAGTATCGGTCCTAAATCAGTAAGTCCGCCGTTCTTTATGTAGTTGTACATCAGACTTTCATTGTAAGTAAATGAAATGTCGGGTGCCTGATTTGCTGCCATCAATACATTTAATTTGTCAACTTCCTGGCTTCTTAAAACCGGTACAAACTTCAGCTTTATCCCGTTTGGATCACCGAAATTTTTCTGTATCCATTCTGTTTGGAAGTTTTTATCTGCTTGATACCCCGGTGTTGATCTGTCAAAAACCTCAACTGTCAATTCTACCATTTCTTTTGGCTTCTCACTGGCTGTAGTATCATTAGTCTTATCGCCTTGGCTGTTGCAGCCCGGGATTGCCGTTGTTAGCATTGCTATCAGCAGCGTCGAACTTAATACTTTGCAAAAACGCCTTTTCATAAATATGTCCCCCTATAACAATATTAATTAAGATATAACATATATAAAATCTCTCAATTAAAATCCATTAATACAGACTTCAATCCATTAATACAGACTTCAATTTACGAGATATTATATCATTCTTTAATAGCCCCGATCATAACACCTTTAATAAAATGCTTCTGTATGAACGGATAAACACACACTATCGGAATAGTGGCAAACATTACACTCGCAGCCTTCAAACCGTCTGGAAGCATGCCCGGAGACATGTTGCCCTCTGCAAAAGCAGCATCAAGAGACTGGCTGTTTACAACTATTTGATACAGTTTAAGCTGTAACGGGTATTTATTAGGATCTGTAATATAAAACAGGGCGTCCATAAAACTATTCCACTTGCCCACTGCGTAGAATAAGCTTAATGTCGCTATAATGGGAAGAGACAATGGAAGTACAATCCTTACCAATACTCCGAAGTCAGTACATCCGTCAATTCTGGCCGCCTCTTCCAAGCCTTCAGGCAATGAATTGAAAAATGATTTTAAAAGAATCAGGTTAAATGCACTAATTGCACCGGGCAGTATTAGGCTCCACATGCTGTCTAAAAGTCCTAAGCTTTTTACCAAAACGTAATCCGGTATAATACCGCCGCTAAAATACATGGTTATTACTATTATTAGCAGAAAAACATTTCTTCCCTTCAAATTTTTTTTAGAGAGAGGATATGCCCCTGCAATGGTCAATGCCATACTTAGTACTGTGTATATCACGGTTATTATTATTGTAAAAACCATAGACCACATCATTGACTTATCCGTAAATATTGCTCTATATGAGTCAATTGTAAATTCAACAGGCCACAAAAATACCTTTGAAGATATGATTGCCGAATTTGAACTTAGAGATACAGCCGCTACATTTACTACAGGCAATAAGCAAAGCAACGCAGCAATTGTTGTAATTACTATTATAACAATATCGAATATCCTGTCGGATAACTTTTGTTTTCTGGTATTTGTCTCTTTGCTTTTACCAAATATTCTATCCGATAATTTTGCTGATAATTTTAATTTAGCTTCCATAACCTATGCACCTTTCTTTACCAAATTCCCTGTTCACCGCTTTTTCTAGCAATAAAATTGGTTATTATTATCAAAATCATGCCTACTACAGACTGGAACAACCCTATGGCTGTTGCAATAGTATATCTATAGGACTGTATTCCTACCTTATAAACAAATGTACTTATAACCTCTGAAAAATCATATACCTGAGCATTACCGATAATATAAGGTCGATCAAATCCAATCATTGCAATCTTACCTACATTCAATATCAACAGTACAATTATAGTTGGCTTAAGAGCAGGCAAAGTAATATGCCATATTCTCCTTAATCTTCCTGCTCCATCCACTTCTGCCGCTTCATATAATTCGGGACTTATACCTGATATAGCAGCAAGATAGATAATCATTCCCCATCCTGCACTTTGCCATATACCTACCCCGACATAAGTAAACAGCCAATTCCACTTATCCGTAAGAAAATCTATGGATTCAAAGCCCATTGATTTTATTAATGAAGGTACTATACCTGTGCTTGGTGAAAAAACTTGAAGAACTATACCGCCTATTATGACCCATGACAAAAAGTGCGGCAGATATAAAAGAGTTTGTGCGGTTCTTTTAAACCAGTTTGCCTTTATTTCATTTATAATGATTGCCAAAATTATCGGTGCCGGAAAACCCATAACCAAATCAAACAAATTCAGCATAAATGTATTCTTTAATGCTTTATAAAAGTCACTCATGCCGAATATCTCTTTAAAAGCATCAAATCCAATCCACTCACTTTTAAAAACTCCTTGGAAAGGGTTATATTCTTTAAATGCAATAATAGTTCCATACATCGGTATATATTTAAATATAATAAAATAGACCATTGGAAGAAGTAACATCAGGTACAAAATCCAATCTTTTTTCAAATAATAGATTAAATTCTTCTTTTTAGGAGCTAGGGATGGAGTTGGAGTGCCAGTTGTTGTAGCTATTTCACTCATTATAATTTCTGTCCTCCTTTTTAATATCATTTTTTAATATCATTGTTGAAATTAATGTCATATTGAAATAATTAGATAAAAAAATAAACAAAAAAATTAAATAAAAAAAATAAAACAATATCAAATAATATAAAACTAAAATTTAAGGAAATGAGTTACATTTTTCATTATACTGACACCCAACATTTATTCAAGAATGACAATTTTTTTGATGTATCACTTTTACTTATGTTTATTTTACGGCCTTTGGAGCCCAAAAGAATTATTTTTACCTTATATTCAGCACTTCTTAGATAAATAATTATATTTGAAATCAATTTACGATACTGTATAATAATTAAAAGTGATACATTTTACAAAACTGATATATTTCCCAATTTAAAAATGTTATACATTTAATATAGAGGTGTTCCGTGAAAAACTATACTTTAATAGTTAAACTTTTTATTGCACTTTCACTTTTTATAATAATTCCTGTAATAATAGTTGATTCCACTGCATAAACTCTTTTTTTACAATAGATGTACCTTGACAACTTCACGCAATAACCATTATTAGGAAAATATCAAGGGTGTTTTGCTAATATTTACTAATTTGGGGTCAGAAATTACCTTT